>Ga0187867_10000809_pt1 | contig 27469 bp, 23 predicted proteins | sample June2016WEW_13_1_FD_132976 | JGI IMG/M metagenome (GOLD analysis project Ga0187867, IMG submission 132976) | Peatland microbial communities from SPRUCE experiment site at the Marcell Experimental Forest, Minnesota, USA - June2016WEW_13_10 | ecosystem: Environmental > Terrestrial > Soil >... | reverse complement strand
GCAGGATCTGATTGGATCGCTCGAGACTTCGGCCGCGGAGAAGATCGCGCAATATCGCTATGTGTTGTTCGGCGACGCCGAATATCCGGACGCCACGTCCACGCCGCGGGTGGAGTTTGGCACAGTCAAGGGCTATACCGATCGCGCCGGGACGCCACAGCCGTACGCGGCGACGCTGGGGGGCCTGTTTTATCGCCGTACCAACGAAGGGCCGTACCAGGCGCCGTCCCACTGGCTGGAGAGCGAGCCGATGTTGAATCTGGTCACACCGCTGGACTTTGTGAGCACTTGCGACATCGGGGGCGGAGACTACGGCAGTCCAACCGTGAACCGCGCGGGCGAACTGGTGGGCGTGATCTTCGATGGGAACCTGGAAAGTCTGCCGAATACCTATCTGTATGTCGAGGAGCAGGCGCGGGCGGTGCATGTAGCCGTTCAGGGAATTGTGGAGGCGCTGGACAAGGTTTACCATGCGACGCCGCTGCTGCGGGAGTTGGGCGCGGAGACGGAGCGGCGGGGAGGGCCGTAACTATTGGAGACTCGCATAATACAGTGACAAGTAACTTGGACCTTGTGGGGCGGGCAATTTTGCCCTGGGGTCCCCTCTGGGGACGGCTTTCAGCCGGCCCGAGCCGCTAAAAGGCGGCTGCGGCCAAGATTGCCCGCCCCACATCTCAGCCCCAATGCAGAGGGAGTCAACGTATTGCGCGAGACTCAATATAACGTGACCAGAAAAGCACGCATCATAACACCACCAGAGGCGTGCGTGGAAATGCGAACTTGCGGCCTAACTGGTCGATTACATCGATCTGGCAGATATAGCGTCCTGGGGCCAAGTCCTTGAGCGGAACCTGGATCTGCACAGGTACCGCTCCCGGACGGGTGGCGGCCAAGTGCGTGGCGTCGACCGGCCCGACCTCGAAGGCTTTGATGCCCTTGCGATTGAACAGGCTCATGCGCACTTTCAAGCGGCACGTTTGCGCATCCGCCGGATCGGGTTGGGCATCGTAGACGTCGAAGGTCACATAGAGATTCTGGCTGCGCCTAAAAACGCGCGTGATGTTGGGCACGATTTTCTCTTCGCCCACGATCAGCGGATTGGCCAGGCGTTCTTTGGCGGTGATCTTTTCAGCCACACCGACTGCGGCTTTTAAAGGCTCGCGCTGGCTGCTCCACACGATGGAGCTAAGCTTCAGACCGGTGGTGTCTGCGCTCAGATCCGGGATGGTGAAGCGCGTATCGAACGTCCCCAGCTTGCCGGTCGCGTTTTCGCGCACCACGAACTTCAAGCGGTATCTGCCGGGCTCCAGTGTGAACCCGGCGTCGTATTGGAAACTCTTTTGGACGGCCTTGACCGCATTGTCCTTATCCAGGCGGATGGTAATGTTATCGCGCACATTGCCGGCTACGGCATGCTGTTCGTCCTGAATCTGGCCGGCAAAGTCGAACTGGGTGACGCTGGCGCCGCCCTTGGCCGCCAAAGCCACTACCGAACCGGGAATCTTGATCGAAACCGGAACGAAGTAGCTTGTGGGAGCCACGCGGAAGTAGTCGACCTGGAGCGCCAGCGGCAGATCAGTCGCCGGATCGCCGGCGGAGAGTGCCTCTTTCAACTGCTGTTCCTTCTCCTGTCCGTTCAGCTTGCCCCAGACCTTCGATGCGTAATAGCCCTTGCGATGCTCCAGCTTCGCGGACATAGAATTGGTCAGCTTGACGGTAATCTTACGGTACTTGCCATCCTGGGCCGGGTTACTGGTGTAGTAACCCAGCAGATAGTAACTGCGCATCTGCTGTTGGGCTTGCACGATGCCGGCGGTAATGTCGTTACTGTCGAAGAAAGCCTTGCCGCCGGTATCGGCAGCCAGAGTGGAGAGCGTCTCCTGCGAGTCGTTGATGGTGGCCCTCTGCTGATTGTAGACAGCGCCATTATAAATGCCGGTTCCGCGCGAGGCGGCGTGGCTGGCATCGCCGCCGGGAGGGTCCGACATCAGCCCGCGCGCATCGATGGGATAGATCGCCAGATTGGCCTTCACGGCCGCGTTGATGGTAGCTTCCAGTTGCGCCTGGTTATCGATTCCGGTCTTATTGACACCGGCCGAGAAATAGAGCAGCGCCTTTTTTTCCGGCAACGGCGCCAGCATGCGCGCGGCCTGTTCGATGGCGGCCAGCTTTTGGTCGGTATTGAAGATATTGAATTCGGTCTCGTCGGCGACGAAGGCCGCGCCGGTGTCTTCACCGTTGGTATCGTTGGTATCCGCCAAGCCGGCCAGTTCGCTCATCTCGCCGATGGGCAGAGCTTTGAGGATGCCGTTGATGACGTCGCGGTCGGCGGTGAAGTCGGTGAGCACCTGAACCTGGCTGGTATAGAGCAGAATGGCCACCAGGTCGTCCTTGGTGATGTGTTTGGCGGCGTAATCCAGCGCGGCTTCTTGCGCGCGCAACTGTTCGGGGATCCCCATGGACGAAAAATCCAGATAAAAAACCATCAGGCGCTTGTCGTGATACTGCACCTGGCCGGGCTTCTCCGCGGTGATGGCGGTTTTGGGAGCTTCGGGAAGCTTGAGCTGGTCGGCCAGAGCTACCTTGGGCGGCGGTTCGGGCTCCTCGCTGAGCTTTTGAAATTCAAATACGGCGATTTTCTGAGGCTTGCCGTCTTCGAACACTGCGAAGTCCGCCGGCTTCAGGCCATCGATAGGCCGGCCGGATTTATCCTGCACCGTCACATCGACGATGACTAAGTTGCTATTCGCCGTGAAGGTCGGCTGGGGCGGCTGCCCTGCGGCCGGAAGCGCCAGCCAAGCGGCTAAAGCGGTGATGGCGAACATCCTCATAAGTAATCGTCTCAGAAGCTGAATCGCAGGAGTAGCTGGACTGTTCGCGTCGCGGTGGCCGCCGTGGGCAGCCCGTAAGTCGCCGAATTAACGGTCGTGCCAAAACTGGTGATAGCCACGTGGTTGAGCGCGTTGGTCGCGCTGAGCCGCAACTGCAGTTGACGGCGAGTGTCGCCGAAACGGAAGGCGCGGTTCAACGCCGAATTGAAGGAAACCCGGAACGGTCCCGTAATCGTGTCTCTGCCGGCGTCTCCGAACTCGCCTGGCGGAGGCGTGGTAAAAGCCGATAGATTGAAATAAGGGTAACCGGCGATTGGGAGGCCGGTGGCTTCGGCGCGCGTGCTTCCGGAACCTGCCAGCCCCGCCGTGTTGGAGAGATTGCCGGCGACCAGCGCGGTGAGCGGCGTACCGGAGGCGGCCGTGAAGGTTCCACTTACCGTCCAGCCGGTCAAAGTCCGGGTAGCCCAGCCTCCATTGCGCAACAGACCGTGAACGCCTACGGGCGAAGAGAGCAGGAAGGTCGTTTGCAGGTTATTGCGCTGATCGAAACTGGAGAGACCGCGCTCGAGATTCAAATTGTCGATGAATTGGACGACGGTGCCCCCGGGGCCGCTGAAGCTGGATGCATCGTCGATGGATTTGGAGCGAGTATAAAGGACCACCCAGGAGACACCCCGCGCAAACCGGCGGGTGAAGCGCACCTGTCCGGCATTAAAGGTTGAATTAGCCTGCGAAGTCTCGTAAGTGAAACTGGTGGCGTATGGAATCTGTAATTGCTCCTGGGTATTCAGCAACGAGGTTCCCGGCAGGGGCCGATTGGGTTGCTCCGCAACGGGCAGGTCAGTACCCTTCGTGCCGATGTACTCAAGTTCCAGTAGGTAGCCGTGCGGAAGGGCGTGCTGAATCGCGAAACTCCAGGTTTGCGCGTAGGCCAGCCTGAAGTTCGGATCGACGGCGAAGGTGTTGGGGATGGTCTGGGAAGGTATGATCGGAAAACCGCTTTCGAGCGTCAGAGGAACCGCCGAACTGGTGGTGAGCGAGAGGGTCGTCGAATAGGGCGGCTGGGTGGCCAGATAGGTCCCTAGCTGCGAGTATGCGGAAGGGCTGTAGAAGATGCTGTACCCGCCACGGATTACTGTAGAGTCTTTCGCCGAAGGCCGCCAGGCAATGCCCAGGCGGGGCGAGAACGCATGCGTATCAGGCTTGATCAGACTGCTGGGCAGCCCGACGGCGCCAGGGGTCACTACCGACACGCCAGTAAACCCCGGGTTGACGAGTAAGTCCGCCAGGTGGCCGTTGAGTTCCGTGTAGGGAGCGAAGTATTCGTAGCGGATACCCAGATTGATCGATAGTCCCCTGCTGGGACGCCAGTCGTCCCGCGCGTACCAGCCGGTGGCCCAGCTCCGGAGATTATAATTGCCATCGCCGTATTCGAGGGAAGTGGACTGCGGCAGGCCGAGCAGAAAGTCGGCGAAGTCGAAGCCCGTACCGGATACAGGGTCGCCCTGAGGGTTCAACTGGCTGGTGAGGAGGCCGCTGAAGGTGAACGAGCCGCGCGCGTTCTGGTAATTCAGGCTGTCGAGATCCGTGCGGCGGTAAAGGAAGCCGATGCCCAGGTTATGGCGTCTGTGCAAGACATAGGTTAGAGTATCGGTGAAATTGGCGGTTTGATTGTGAGTGAGGGCCGGCGCGGAATCCGAGAGGCCGCCCAAATTGGTAAAGGACAGGTTGGGCGGGCCATAATTCAGGGGATTCTGCAAGGTGCCGGTTATGCCCACATTACCCTCGATGTCGTCCCAATCGGCAAAGTACGGATTCGTTTGGTTGATGTTACGGCTGAAGGTGAAGTTGGCGCTATTGTTGAAGCGCGTCGCGAAACTGTGGCTCCAGCCGGCCGAGGTGCTCACTCCGTAACCGCTGGTGGAATCTCGAAATCCGAAGAGCTGCTCGGTCTTTGAATCGCGGTTCTGAAATTGGATGTTGAAATTGAGGCGGTCCTTATTGGAAACCGGCATGTTCAGCCGAAGGCCCACATTGTTGCTGTTGTTGGGAGTGGAGGTGACGAGGGCGTAGTTCTCGACTAAGCCGGTGTATGTGGGCAGCGGGAAGTACTGCAACAATCCAGCCGAAGCGGTTGCGAATCGCGAGGCGGGTACGATGTCGTTGGGGAACGGCGAATGGGTGCCCGGGGTGGCTGGATCGAAGACGATGACGGGAGAGTTGTTGACCATCGTCTGCGAAAAATCGCCGTTGCGTTCCGCCAGCGTCGGGAGCGACGATTGCTGGCTATAAGGATTACGGCTCTGCGTGCCCTGGTAAGTCAGGTAGAAGGAGGCGCGCGGGTAATGCAGGATCTTCGGAATGTTGAGCGGACCGCCCACGTTCAAGCCAAAGCTGCCGATGGCGTAAGAGGGCTTCGGCTGGGCGCGGCCGTTCAGCGAATAAGGAGCGGCGTCCAAAGCGGAGTTTTCCAGCCTCATGAACACCGAACCGGTGTAAGTGGGCTGGCTGCGCCGCCGGTTGCCGAAACTGGCGTATTGGCCGTTGTAGGGGCCGCGCCGGTTGTTGTTGCGGTTGGCGCCTCCGCCTCCGCCACCCCCAAATCCGCGTCCCCCGCCGCCACCTCTTCCGCCCCCGAAGCCTCCGCCGCCACCTCCAGCGCCGCCGGGACCCTGACCGCCTGGCCCGCTGCCAAAGCTTCCGTTGATGCCGCTGGCTCCGAAACCACCCAAGCCGAGCGCGTCGCTGGCTGGAGCGCTCATCCCAGGCGGAAGGCCCAGGGTCTGGCTGCTGCCCGGCCCGCCACCAAGCGTTCCCCCGTTGGCGCCACCCCCGCCAGTCGTACGCTCCCGCCGGGCCTCATCATCGCTTGATTGGGCCAAGCCGCCGCTGGTGCTGCCGTTGACCAGCAAGGAATCTTGGGCCTCGGTGCCCAAACTTGCGCCCAGATCGGCGGACGCCGCATTTGCGGCTGCATCGGCCAGCGCCTGTTGGCCATCGTCGGTAGCTTTGACTTGGGCGTTCTGAAACCCTGGGCCGGCCGCGGGATTTGGCCCGTTGCGGGGCCCGGCGCCCGAGGCGGTACGCGGCCCCGTGCGCGGCCGGCGCGAAACGGACGCCTGGGCGGGCGCCTGGGCGATACGCGGCATCTCCAGAGTCCAGTGCCTCGTAGCCGGTTGGCTGCCGATGGTGACTTGGTCTTCGACGGCCGCAAATCCGAACATCTCGACCTGTATATTCCACACGCCGGGCGCCAGATCCAATGTGTAACGGCCGGCATCGTCGGTGTATGCCACCAACTTCGCGCCCCCCTGGCTGGCGGTGACGGTGGCTCCGGGAATCCATTGATCGGCGGCCCTTACCGAACCGGTGAACTGAGTCGCGGACAGGAGGCGAGGTCCCAGCAACACCGCGAAATACAGGGCTGGGACCGCCAAGGTTCGCATCGCTAACCGCCAGTCGAGGGGGCCAAAAAGGCCGAACTCTTATCGGGCGCTCGACGGCGCGTGCGGGTTACAGTGCGCGAACTAGCGACGACGGTTACCGTGCAATCCGCCGTGGCACGTGCGCCGGGTAAACCCCGCCCTCCAATTTCACCGGCGGAAACCGGTCTCTACCTTGAACGCTTCCAGCGCGTTGTAGACGATCGGACAGTAGCAGGCACGGTCGATGAATTGCCACATGCGGCTGGCGATGGAACCATTGCCGCGCACCAGGTGCGGAAAGCGCTGGCAGATGTCGGGGCGGGCATCATAGACCGTGCATGCCGTGCCGTCCAGAAACACGCAGCCGGCCTCTTCGGTGCGCCGGAGGATGGTGCCCTCGTCCTCGCTCTGGGTGGTGTATTCCGCGAGGAACGCGGCGGGTGCGATGCTCAGATGACGCGCGAGGCGCTCGACATCGCGCTCGGACACTTTGACGGTGGCGACGCGGCAGCAGTTGGCGCACACGGTGCAATCGATTTGTTCCTCGATGCCTTCGGCGATGCGGCGCAGGATGCGATCGGAATGGTCGTGCCTTTTCATGTGCCGGCGGAAGCGCTCGTTTTCGTCCCGCTTCTTTTCGCCGAGCAGGCGGATCTGCACCAGGTCGGTAATCATGGCGGTGATCATAGCCAGCGGATCTCGCGCGCGGCGAGATCGCGCTCCAGTTGCGCGCAGGATAGGAACTGCACCGCGTCGATGCCCTCGCGGCGGGCTGCCTTCACGTACGCGGGGATGTCGTCGGTGTAGAAGCACTCTTCCGGCCGGCACCGGGCGCGCGCAATGGCCTCGCGGTAGATGGCCGGCGAAGGTTTCATGGCTTTCACTTCGTAGGAAAGGACCAGATCGTGGAAGTGGCGGAGCAGGGGATAATTCTGGCGCACCATGGCGAAGTGGATGGCGTTGGTGTTGGAGAGCACCAGCAGGCGGTAGCGCTCGCGGATGCCCGCCAGCAGGCTGTCCGGGACCAACGTTTCCGGCAGAAAGATGCTGCTCCAGATCTCGCAAAACTGCTCGTAGGTGACGCGCAGGTCGAGCACGCGGCTGAGTTGTTCGACGAAATCGCGCGGCTCCACCAAGCCGGTTTCGAAGCGGTACACCAGATCGGTGCCGGCGATGCGTTTGGGAATCTCCGCGGCGGGATAATCGCAGAACTTCTCCATGGCGCGGTAGCCGCGGGCGAAATCGAAGGGGATCAGGACCTTGCCCAAGTCGAAGATAACGGTTTTGATCACGCGATGCAGCCGGTCAACGGGAGGCGCCCGCCGGAGTGGAAGCCGACTTCGGCGTCTTCGTGGTGGGGCTGGCGGGATGCTTCAGCTCGGCCTCCAGGATGGGCTTCAGGACATCCAGTCTGATATTGCCGTTGTAGTGCTGGCCATCGATGAAGATGGTCGGCGTGCTCATGACCCCTACGTTCTGGCCGTCTTCCAGGTCGCGCGCCACGGCCTTGCCGATTTCGGGCGAGTCGAGGTCGGCCTCGAAGCGCTTGATATCCAGCCCGACCGCCGAGGCCAGAGCCAGAATCGTGGGACGGCGCAGGTCGCTGTGGCTGGCAAACAGGGCGTCGTGCATTTGCCAGAACTTGCCCTGCTTTTGCGCGGCGACCGCGGCGGCGGCGGCCAGGGCGGCCTGCGAATGGATATCCAGCGGGAATTGTTTGAAGAACAGCCTTACTTGCGTGGGATAGGCCTTCAACACCGCCTGCAATTGGGGTGTGGCCAAAGTGCAGTAGGGGCACTGAAAGTCGGAGAACTCGACCAGTGTGATGGGTGCGTTGTCGGGTCCGGTCTCAGGTGCGCCGACCGTGGGGATCTCGATGGGATCTTCCAGCAGCTTATGTTCTGGCGGATGCGCGAAGCGGGAGGCTTCCGCGTCGGCCAGGGCTTCCTTCTCGCTCTTGCCGGCCTTGAGGGACGCAACGATTACCGATGCCAGGCCCTTGCTGAAGTAGCAGTTCGGATCTTTCACGCGGCATTCCGCCACCTTCATGCCGCAACCGCAGGTGCAGTCGCGGGAGCGGATCAGTTTGAGGGCGGTGGCCTTTTGCGCGGGGGAGAGGGCGCTCAGGTCGACGGCGGGCAAGGATTCGAGGGTAGTCCAATCCTGAGCGCAGGCCAGTGCAGCTCCGAAAACGTAGAGCGCTGCGATGGCCAGGGCGCGCAGACAGCGGATGGTCATATTTCTATTGTAAACGAAGCAACGGGCGCGTCTGGAGACCCGCCGCAGGCGTGGACGCCCGCCCCACATTTCATTGACAATGCGGTACACTAACTCGGATCGACACGCATGACTCACATTCGCAGCACCATACCCGATTTCCCGCTGACCATTCGCGGCATCTTCGAGCACGGCGAACGCATCCACGCGGCGAGCGAAGTGGCGACTTACGCCGGCGACCATATACGCCGCTCCAGTTACGCGCAGGTAGGCGAACGCGTGCGCCGCCTGGCCGCCGGGCTGGGAAAACTGGGCATCGGCACGGGAGACCGCGTGGGCACCTTCGCCTGGAACAACCAGGAGCACCTGGAGGCCTACTTTGCCGTGCCTTCAATGGGCGCGGTGCTGCATTGCATCAACATACGCCTGTTCGCCGAGCAACTGATCTACATCATCAACCACGCCGCGGACCGCATCGTGATTGTGGACGCCTCGCTGGCGCCGCTGCTGGCCAAGATCGCCGGGCAATTGACCACGGTGGAGCGGTACATCGTGGTCGGCGAGGGCGGCGGGCTGCCGCGCGAAACGCTGCGCTACGAAGATGTTCTGGCTTCCGCGGAGCCGGTGCGCGTCTGGCCGGAGGTGGCGGAAAGCGCGGCGGCGGCTATGTGTTACACCAGCGGCACGACGGGCAATCCGAAGGGCGTGGTTTACAGCCACCGCTCCACCTGGCTGCACGCGGCGGCTGCGTCGATGGCGAACTCCATCGGCCTGACGGAAGACGACAAGATTCTGCCCATCGTGCCGATGTTCCACGCCAACGCCTGGGGGCTGCCGTATTCCGGCTGGATGTGCGGCGCCGATTTTCTGATGCCGGACCGCTATATGCAAGCCGAGCGGATCGGCAGGATGATCGCGACCGAGCGGCCTACGGTATCGGCGGCGGTGCCGACCATCTGGAACGAAGTGCTGCGCTACGTGGACGCCAATGGGATCGACGTATCGTCGCTGCGGTGCGTGGTTTGCGGGGGCGCGGCGGTGCCCCGCAGCATGCAGGAAGGGTTCCTCAACCGGCACGGGGTGCGCGTGATTCAAGGCTGGGGCATGACGGAGACCAGCCCGCTGGCCGCCATGGCGCGTCCGCCGCGAGGCACGCCGAAGGACCAGGAGATCGACTGGCTGAACAAGAGCGGGCGGGTGGTAGTGGGCGTGGAGTTGCGGCTGATGAGCGGGGAGCAGGAGCTTCCATGGGATGGCGAGTCGGTGGGCGAGATCGAAGTGCGCGGTCCGTGGGTGACGGGTTCTTACTACCTCGATGACGCGCCCGAGAAGTTCCACGACGGGTGGCTGCGCACGGGCGATGTCGGGGCGGTGGACGCGAAGGGATTCATCCAGATCACGGATCGCGCCAAGGACGTGATCAAATCCGGCGGCGAGTGGATCTCATCGATGGAGCTGGAGAACCACCTGATCGCGCACCCGGATGTGTTGGAGGCGGTGGTGATCGGGGTGCCGGACGAGCGCTGGGACGAGCGTCCGCTGGCGTGCGTGGTGATGAAGCCGGGAGCGTCGGCGACGATCGAACAGCTTCGCGATTTTTTGGCGGCGCGAGTGGCTCGCTGGTGGCTGCCGGAACGCTGGGCATTTATCGCGGAGGTGCCCAAGACCAGCGTGGGGAAGCTGGATAAGAAGGTGCTGCGGGCGCGGTACGCCAAGGGGGAGATCGGCGAAGTGAAGGTGGAGAAGGCGGGGTAGTCGGGGCATTGGGAGGCGTGCGGCTACCAGTGAGGTATGCTTTTCTTCGGCGCGACTGGAAACCACTCGCTAGAAATGCGGGATATTATCGACCGGAACGTTTGCTATGGATGGACGGAGCCGGCGCGCACGAACGTAGAGTACCGCGGCCCCAATAAAGAGCAGCGCCGATAGTATTAAGACGTATGCGGAATGACGCTCCAGCCAGGAACCCGGCACGGGTTGGTCGGCCGTGACGCGCAGATTTGGAACATACGCCGAGATCAGACTTGGATTGCCGTCCTTGTCGATCGCGCGGACTCCCAACACGGTATCGTCGATGGAGAAGTTCGGCAGGGTATAAGTGGTCACGGCACCTACGTCGATCGCGCGCTCCCAATTCGTGTTGGACGCCGCACGGATCAATACCTGGTAACCGGCGGCTCGTCGGCTGGGTTCCCAGCGCAGTACCGCGTCATAGTGCGACCTGCCTCTGGAGATGAGTGGTCTGCTGTACCAGTCAACCTGCGGCGGCGCCGGCGCTAAAGCCAAACTGGCCGCTACCGCCGCGTTGACACGAGCCGCGCGCGTTGTAAATGGTACCGACGTGTTGGCGAATGTATCCGTAACGCTGTGCTGGTTGGCGAAGTTCTCGGCCGGCGTGGTAAAGCGAACCGCCGCAAACCCAGCGTTGGCGAAAGGCATATGATCGCCGCCGCGCCCGAAACGATCGGGACGGAAGACCAGCTCAACGTTAAAACCCGGAACATAGCGCGGCGCTGTGTCCGCAATGTAGCGGGCTAGCGCGCGCGAAGGCGAATCCTCCGGACTGGCCGAGAAAACGCGAATCGTATTGTTGGCTTTCTTCCCATCCCCGCCAATATCGCTTCCGACGATGTCGTTGTTGAGCACGGCCTCGATCTTCTTTTTCTGCCCGCGCGCCTTCTGCGCATAGCCCGTGCTGCCCTGAAGTCCGACTTCTTCGCCGGAGAATGCAATAAAGACAATGCTCTTCGCGAACGTATAGTTACTGAACACGCGAGCCAGTTCGAGCACCGTCGCGGTGCCGCTGCCGTCGTCGGTAACTCCCGGCGCGGGGGACGCGATTGTGGCTTTCCAATCGACGTCCGGGCCCCATTGTCTTTCTTCCGGAGGGAATCGCTTGAGGTATTCCTTGAGGTATTCTTCGGCCTGCGCCGCCGTCATCCCTCTCTTCACCAGGCCGGCGGGGAGGTTCACGCGCGCGTTCTTCTTCTCAATCAGGGCGATCGAGTCGTAATGGCCGCTCACGAGGATGTAGCGGTCTGTGTCCGTTGTCCCCGGAAGAATGGCCACCACATTGGCGATCTCAGTGTCGCCCTTGGTGCCGGCCACGTCCTTCGCCGTCTCTCGATCAAGGCTAACCTGCAGGCGCGGGCTATAGCTTTGAAGTTCGTTGAACAGCCAGCTCTGGGCCGCCCCGATGCCGCGGCCGGGCTCGTTGTTCGGGGATAATACCATGCGCGTTCCAAAGCTTTCGAGCTTACGCAGGGTTTGGGCGATACGATCTTCCGAAACCTCGGAGACCATCTTCTGGATTATCGGATTCGTGGCGGCAGAGCGCTCCCCGGCGTGTAGGATGCCGAGAAGCGCTCCTGCGATGACGAGCAGTTTCAGCATTCTTACCTCTTCCCGCAATCTGTCTTGGTTTCCGTGTAGGCCTCGATCTCACGGCCGACGAATTGGTTATTATCCGGATTTCGATCTTCAAGAATTCTACACCCACACCAGCCGCTCCGACAGTGTCATTAAAGGAGTTTAATATTACCCAATCCGCCAGCCGCGCAGTTCATCGAGGTTTGTCCCGTTGCGCTGTTGAAACGGCGCGTTGCCAAACCGGCGCGGATACGATACAAGAAGGTTTGCCGCCATGAACAAGCCATTGAGATCTCTTTTTGCAGCGGCCGCGTTGTCGGCCGGCGCCGCGTTTCCAGCGGCGGCGCAACACATGTCGCGCGTGCTGCGCACGGCCGAGTATCGTGCGCTGCAACAGAAGCTATGCCGCGGGTGGAACACGTGGAGCGCGAACAGCGTGCTGGCGCACGTGTATCTACCCGACGGTTTCGCGCTGACGCTGGGCCTGAAGAGCACCGGCATGGGCCACAGTTACCAGAACACGTTCTTCCAGGCCAATGCGACGGCCAGGCGCCTCGAGAAGATTCGCCTGGGCCCGCACGCCGACGATGGCTCGTACACCGAACTCATCCTGGAGTGGAATACCGGCGGTGCCGATTCCAAGAACGCGGCGCTGGTCCAGAGCGCCACGGAGAACGGCGAGGAATACATCCTGATTAACGTGGAGAAGCGCGCCTGGTTGCGGGCCGAGCACCTGATCGTGGAGACCGGCTACTATTGGAACCGGCCGGGGACCGTGCGGCGCGAGGGTGCGGCGCTGATCGCGCAGCCGGGGCGCCCAAGCGGCCGCATCTTCGAAGTGCGGACCACGGCGCCGGAGGTGAACGACCCGTTCATGACCGCCAACGCACCGTATTTTTCGGTTGCGATGGAGGGGCGCATCGCGGTGTACACCGGCCCGGAGAAGACGCTGGAACAGGTGGCCGCGATCGTGGAGACGCATCGCGCGGCACAGATGAAACGGCTGGCGGACTACGGCGAGGCGCGCGAGGTTTTCACTGCGATGCAAACGATTCTGGCATGGAATCTGACCTACGACCCGGAAAACGACCGCGCCATTTCACCGGTGAGCCGCGGGTGGAGCGCTTACTGGGGCGGCTACGTGCTGTTCGACTGGGACACGTACTTCGCGTCGTTCATGTACGGCCTTTACAACCGGGATCTGGCCTTCGCCAACGCGGTGGAAGTGACCAAAGGCATCACGCGGGGCGGCTTCATTCCGAATTCGTCGTCGGCCTACGGCATTCAGAGCGACGACCGCTCGCAGCCGCCGGTGGGCAGCCTGATGGTGCTGGAGATCTACAAGCGCCATAAGGAGACGTGGTTCCTGGCCGAAGTCTACGACGAACTGCTGCGCTGGAATCGCTGGTGGCCGGGAGCGCGCGACACCAAGGGGCTGCTGGCCTGGGGGTCCGACAACGTGCCGCAGTTGGTGGACGGTACGTTCCACAATTTCCAGGCGGCCTTGTTCGAGTCGGGGCTGGACAACTCGCCCATGTACGATGGCGTGCCGTTCAACTCGGCGACCAACCGGCTGGAGATGGCGGATGTTGGATTGAATGGGCTGTATGTGGCCGATTGCCGCGCACTGGCTGAAATCGCCGGCGTGTTGGGCAAGACGGCGGATCAAAGCGAATTGCTCGCGCGCGGGGAGAAGTATGCCGCGGCGCTGGGCACGCTGTGGGATGCGACGGCGGGCATCTACCTCAATAAGCGCACCGACACCGGCGAGAGTTCGCCGCGGCTTTCGCCGACCAATTTCTATCCGCTGATCGCGAAAGTGGCCACGGCGGAGCAGGCCGCGCGTATGATGCGGGAACATTACTTCAACCCGCTTGAGTTTCATGGCGAATGGGTGATGCCATCGATTGCGCGCAACGTGCAGGGCTACCAGGATCAGAACTACTGGCGCGGGCGCATCTGGGGGCCGATGAATTTTCTGGTGTACCTGGGTATGCGGAATTACGATCTGGGGGCGGCACGCGCGGATCTGGCGGAGCGCTCGCACAAGCTGCTGATGAAGTCGTGGCTGAGCGACCGCGCAATTTATGAGAACTATAACTCGATCACGGGCGCGGGCAACGATGTGACCAGCAGCGACGCTTATTATCATTGGGGTGCGCTGCTGGGAGTCATCGGGCTGATGGAGCGGGGCTATTAGTGAGATTCGCTTCGTACGGTGACAGTCTCGTGTCTCAAGTAAGTAATGTGACACGGGCGTGGGCGCCCGCCCCACCCGTGGTTGTCACGTGTTGTGCGAGCCTCCATTCAGATCTTTCTCATGCATTCAGCGCGCGTCCGGGAAGCCCGCGTGATTCCGGACCTGCCGAGCCTGCCACAAATGCCGCCGTTCATGGGCCGCGATCCAGGCAAGGGTGATGTGCAAGTTCAGCTTGACGGGTCCCAGTCCAGGCGCCGGCACCCTGACCCGCGCCAGGTCCAATCCGTTCGCTTGCTCAATCCGCAGCGCCAGTTGTCCCTGCAAGTGCAGGAAGGTTGGCAGCACCGCCGTAATGGGCTGGTCGTCCGGCGGCGTAAACGAGCGCGGCGCCTTGAACTTGCGCTTGGGCGGTGGCTCCGCGTTGGCGAGGATCCACCTTCCCAGCCAGCCGTAACCAAATGGGCCCTGCCCCACCAACCCCAGCGCGCGGGCCTCCGCCAGCGTGGTTTCGAGCACGTGCACATAGCGGTCGCCCACGATGTTCAAGTGCAGCAGGCACTCCGCGATCGACCAACTGCGCGGTCGCGGACGCCAGTTGAATTGCGCCCCTTTCAATCCGGCCACCAGCTCAGATGCTTCCGCTTTCAGCGCGGCGAATTGGCGGTCCAGTTCGCCAAGTTCGGGAGACAGCAGGGACATGGTCAACTTACTTTATACCGAACCGGGTGCGCGGTTGTCAGCGGCGCACGTAAATCCCCGCCGTCCGCGCCGGGAGTTGCGCGTGAACCTGGCCGCCGGCGACTTGCAACTCCGGCGCCTCTCCCAGGCGATCCGTCAGACCGGCGCCCTCCGGTAGCCCTAGCGGCGCGAGGTTGCAATTCACTTCGGCCGTGGCGGCGGCGTTATTCATCAGCACCACCACCGGCCCTGCCGGCCCCGTGCGCGCGTAGCCGTAGGTCTGATCGCTCACGCACAAATTGACCATCGGCCCGCGGCGCAGCGGCTCCAGTTCGCCGCGCAAGCGTGTCAGACGCCGCACACGATCCCAGATGGCCTGCTCCTCCGGCGTGCGGCCCGTCGCGGTGAAGGCGTTGCGCGCATCGTCCGGCCAGCCGCCCGGAAAATCGCGCCGGTTGTCCGGATCGCCGCCGCCCCGCATGCCGATCTCGTCGCCGTAATAGATCATGGGAATGCCGCGCGCGGTCATCAGGAAGGTGAATGCCAGATCCAGGCCCTGCGGCGTGGCTCCCGCATCGCTCATGAAGCGCCCCACGTCGTGCAGTCCCAGAAAGGTCACCAGCAGGCTGGCATTCGGGTAGAGGTAGTCGTGGCCGGTCATGACAGCCACGTCGCGCAGCGGCTTTCCCTCGGCGAAGGCATGCCGGATGGTGAAGTACGTGGGGAAATCGAAAACCGAATCCACGCCCGAATCCACGCCGTCGAAGCGCGCCTGGCCGCCCTGGAAGAACGAGACCATGGCGGGATCGCCGTCGAACATCTCGCCCACCACGCGCAGATCGGGATACTCGCGCTTGATGGCCGCCATCCATTCGCGCCAGAAGCGCCGGGGCACGTAGGGCAGCGTGTCCTGCCGGATGCCATCCAGACCGGCGATACCCACCCACCACAGGGTGTTCTGAATGAGGTAGCGCGCCACCTCTTCGTCGTCCTGGTTGAGATCCGGCAGGATGTCGATGAACCAGCCATCCAGCGTAGGCGCGCGCATTTCCGCGGTGGCATGCGGGTCGATCAGGGTCCAGGTCTGCCAGGTGTTGGCTACGTGATGCGATTCGGTGCCGTGGAACCAGGTGGGCGTGGGCGGATCCTTAACCCACGGATGATACGGACCGGTGTGATTGGCCACCTGGTCCTGAATCACCTTGAGGCCCTGGCGGTGCGCGGCGTCCACCAATTCGCGGAACTGGGCGAGAGTGCCGAAGTGCTCTTCGACGCCGTAGAAATCCACCGCGCCGTAGCCGTGATAGTCGGTGATGCCCTCGTTGTGGTATCGCTCGCGCTGGTTCAAGCGGTTGACGTTGTCGTATACCGGGTTGATCCAGATGGCGGTGGCGCCGAGATCCTTGAGATACGGCAAGTGATCGACGATGCCCTGGAAGTCGCCGCCATGGTAGTAACGCGGCTTCTGCCGGTTGAATAAACCGCGCGACACGGCCGGGTCGTCATTGGACGGATCGCCGTTGGCGAAGCGGTCCGGCATGATCAGGTAGATGATGTCGTCGGGCGAGAAGCCCTGAAAGCGGCCGGCGCGCGGGAGCGGTTCGAGCACCTCGAAGGGCGCGGTTGCCTCGCCTCCGGCGGTGACGAGGCGTAACGGGTGCGGGCCGGGCGTGGTATTCCGCGCAATCGACACATCCACGAACGCGTAGGTTCCGGCTGCGTTCACGCGCGTCAGGCCAATTTGCAGGGCGGGGGAGTCGGCCACGGCGCGGGCGCCTTCCAGATTGCGTCCGCGAATCAGCAGGCGCACGGGATTGATCGAATGCCCGATCCACCAGGTGGGCGGCTCGACCTTGGACACTTCGGGCGGCGCGGCGATCAGCGCGGGCGCGACACAGAGCAACAGCAGCGCGAGTCTGGGCTTTGGCACAAGGCGATTGTAACCGAAGGCGGCGGGGGTTCACGCCTGGCGTGTTACGGCGTGGCGGAACGGATTCCGTACGGTCACTTGACCGTACTGCTGCCCGTCGTTCAAATCCTCTGTGTACAGGACTTGAGCTCCGGCCGCCTCGGCCGCCGACACGATGAGTGCGTCCCAGAATGAAATCCGGTAACGCTCTTCCATCGCCAAGGCCGCCAGGAGTAAATCCGCGTCGATGATAACCAGCGGAAGATTGAGCAGGGCACGAACGACACGTCCTGCCACATCCCGCGCCATTCCAAGCTTGCGGGTGGCCACTGCGTAAAACTCCTGGACGACCTGAGTGCTCACCACTGCCCTCCCAGATCGAGTCTGAGAGCTGAATAATTCTGCGGCCTTGGCCTGCTTCTCCGGATCGCCGCCACCGTAAAGGTAAATCAGAATGTTTGTATCGAAGAACGCCTTAACGACGCTCATAAATCTCGTCCCGGCGTACCGAACGCGGATCGCGATCAAAGTAGGGCCCGCGGGCGGCTATCGCAAGCAGTTCGTCAGCCGCGGCTCGCGTCCGACTTTCATCCGACAAGGCCTCTTCCAACAGTTTGCGCACAAGGGCATTCACGCTGCTGTTGCGCTGTGCCACATGCATTTTGGCCTTGCGAATCAGATCGTCGGGGAGACTCAAGGTAATATTGCGTGCCGCCACGATTTCAGCGTAACACACAAATGTGCGGTCGGGTAATTAGAGCCTACTTCTTGCGCGACGCGGGCGGCACCATTCCGTTTGCACGGTAATAGGCAACCAACAGGCCGTAATGCTCGCCGGCGTGCTCGATGACCGAGATCCAGGGCTCCACGGACTGGTGAAAGCTCTCCGGGGGGCGCGACTTCAACGTGGCCGTGGCATCCGCGATGGATTTCTCAAGCAGGCCAACCGCCTGGTCTTTGGTCGTGTAGTTCGCTGGGTCAAGTTCGTCCCACTTGACCTTTTCGCCGCGGCCGGCCTTCGCCGCATAGACGTTGCCGGAGGCGATGTGCACGATCACCGCGCTGAAAGTCCGCATCTCCGGGCGCAGCTTGTAATCGTATTTGTCCGCCGGAAAGTCCCTGGCCATATCCAGCACCTGGCGATTGATGTAGGCAAATGCTCCGGCGAGTTCCTCGGCGGGTGTTTTGGGTTGTTGGGCAAAGGAGGCCGCGGCCATAACCGCTATTGCGGCAACCCTTGTGTAACCTGCTAATCTAGGCATAGTGGTTACAGAATATCACGGCCCTGGTAACCTGTCAAAGATCATTGATGGGTTACCTGTAAAATTCGTTGGCGGGCGACTGTGCCTGGATTTCGTAAACACGGTGGGGGGACGAGACCATGCCGACGGCGCCATTCGGGACAAGATTTCCAACTACGAATACCTGCTGGCGTGGAGCGTGCGGGCAGGAAGCGTGGACCGCCGGCGCGCGGGCGTGCTGGCCCTGCTGGCTGCGCGCGAGACTCAGGAGGCGGCTGACGTGCTGGCACGGGCCATCCGGCTGCGCGAAGCCCTTTACCGCATTTTCAAGTGCGCGGTGGAAGGCAGGCGGGAGCCGGCAGCCGAAGCGGCTGTGCTGCGTCAGGAACTCTCGATCGCCAGATCGCACCAGCGGCTGAGCACCCGCGGTGGCCGCTTTCTATGGACCTTTCCGCAACGACCGACTGCGCTGGACAGCATTGTCTGGCCGGTGCCGCTTTCGGCGGCCGAACTGCTCACCTCGGGCGATTTGGCCAGAGTGGGACAGTGCGGCGGCGCGGAGTGCGGCTGGATGTTTCTGGACACCAGCCGTAACCACCGCCGCCAATGGTGCGACATGCAGGATTGCGGAAACCGGGCGAAAGTGCGAAGGTTTCGACAGAAGCCGCGCCAGGGATGATTCCGGGGGTCGTCGCGCGATTTGAATCGGACGGTCCGGGTGTTGTACACTGATATCTTAGGCCACAAGCTCCGACACGCTCAGTGTGTCCTGGCGCGAAATTCAGAGGTTATTCATGCACGCAATCATCGAGACCGGCGGAAAACAGTACCGGGTTGCCCCTGGCGACGTACTCCGCGTGGAGAAGTTGGAAGGCGAAATCGGCTCCGAAATCGAACTGCCCTTGCGGGCGGTCTTCAAGGAAGAGGGCCAACTGGTGGCCGGCGCGGACCTGGCGCAAGCTACCGTCAAGGGCACCATCGTCGGCAACGGCCGGGGAAAGAAAGTGCTGGTCTTCAAGTTCAAGCGCAAGAAGCAGTACAAACGCACGATAGGTCATCGCCAGGACTTCACGGAAGTGAAGGTGGGCGACATTCTGGTTTAGGTGAAGTATGGCGCATAAAAAAGGATTAGGCAGTTCCAAGAACGGGCGCGATTCCAACGCGCAGCGGCTGGGTGTGAAGGTCTTCGGCGGTCAATTGGTGCCGGGCGGGTCGATCATCGTTCGCCAGCGGGGCACGCCGATCAAGGCCGGCGAGAATGTCGGCTGGGGCAAGGACGACACGCTTTTCGCCAAGGTGACTGGCGTGGTCGAGTATCGCGACCGCGGCCGCCAGGGCAAATTCGTCAGCGTCAAAGCAGTCGCCTGACAGGCGGAAGTCAGGAGTCAGAAGTCAGAAGTCAGAATTCTGGTAGCTGATCCGGGCGTTCACGGCTCGCCATCCCCATGTTCATCGATGAAGCTCGCATCCTGGTGAAGGCCGGGGACGGCGGCAACGGTTGTCTGGCCTTTCGCCGCGAGAAGTATGTCCCGCGCGGGGGACCCAGCGGCGGTGATGGCGGCCGCGGCGGCGACATCTTCCTGGTTTCCACCGAGCACCAAAACACGCTCATCCAATTCCGTTTTAATCCGGAGCACAAGGCGCAACGCGGCCGGCATGGAGAGGGCAGCGATTGCACCGGGGCCGAAGGCTACTCGATCGACCTGAAGGTGCCTGTGGGCACTGTGGTGTACGACGAGGCCACCGGCGAGCGGCTGCACGATTTCACGACGGCTGGCGAGCGATTCCTGGTGGCGCGCGGCGGGCGCGGCGGCAAGGGCAACGCGCGCTTTGCCACGTCCACGCACCAGGCGCCCACCGAGCACGAACCCGGCAAGCCCGGCCAGGAGCGCCGCCTGCGTCTGGAACTCAAGCTGTTGGCCGATGTGGGCCTTGTCGGGTTCCCGAACGCCGGCAAGTCCACGCTGATCTCGCGCATTTCCGCGGCGCGCCCCAAGATCGCCGCCTATCCCTTCACCACGCTGGAGCCGCAATTGGGGGTGGTCTCGTTGGACGATTTCCGCAGCTTCGTGGTGGCGGACATTCCGGGGCTGATCGAGGGCGCGCACCTGGGGCACGGGCTCGGCGTACAGTTTCTGCGGCACATCGAGCGCACGCGCTTGCTCGCGCACCTGGTGGATGTGTCGGAAGCGAGCGGCCGCGAACCGGCCCACGATTTCGAGACGGTGATGGCGGAATTGGCAAGCTTCAGCGAAGATTTGGCAGCCAAGCCGATGATCGTGGTGGCGACCAAGATGGACGCTGCGCAGGACCCCGCTCGCGTTGAAGCGTTACGACAGGTCGCGGCGGAGCGCGGGTTGGCGTTTTTTGAGATTTCGAGCGTTACCGGGCAGGGGCTGGATGAGCTGCGGTATGCGATGGCGGAGCGCGTGTTAGTCGCGAAGGCCGATTAACAATCGGCCTGCAGGTTGCCAACCTGCCCTACAACGCTAGGCGCGGCTCACAAACCGGAAGAACAGCGCCTGCTTGGATACCGGCTCCGCGCGAGCGGCGAGCGTCGCGATCTGGTGCTCGCTGAGCGGCGTGAAGTCGCGCGCCAGTTGCACGTTCTCCTCCAGTTGCGCGATCGAATCGCAGCCGATAATCACCGTGCTGACCGGGTGCGAGAGCGAATAATATAGCGCCTCGCGCATGGTGAGCGGCCCCGGCGTGGTGGCAATCACCGCGCCTTCCCACGAGTGCTGCTGCTGCTCCAGCGGGGGCGGAGTCCAACTGGCCAGCAGCCGGCTGCGCCCCGGCACCTTCATGCCGATGATCCCCATCTGCTTCTCCACCGCCAGCGGCAGAAGCTGGTCCAGGAAACTGTAGTGGTGCTGGTCTGCGGCGTTCAGGGCCATCAAAATGGTATCGAACGGATGGCGCCGGATGGCCTCCATCAATGGCTCGGGGCGGAAGTGGCCGGTGACGCCCAGATAGCGCACCATCTTCTGTTCCTGCGCCTGGCGTAGCGCTTCCATAGCGCCGCCCTTGGCGAAAATCGCGTCGACGTCCTCCGGCAGGCCAATGTCGTGCAATTGCCAAAGATCCAAATGGTCCGTCTGCAACAGCTTCAAGGATTGCTCGATCATGCGCAGGGACCCGTCGCGCGTGCGCTCCTTGGTCTTGCTGGCCAGGAATGCCTGCCCGCGGCGCCGCTTCATTACCGCGCCGATGTAGCGCTCGCTCCAGCGTTCCGGGCCGCCATAAATCGACGACGTGTCGATGTAGTTCACGCCCAGATCGAGCGCCCGCTCCACGATCGGCACGGCGACGGCCTCGTTGTGCGCGCGCTCCAGCGCGGCTTGCCCGCCGAGGCTGAAGACGCCGACCTTGTAACCGGTGCGCCCCAGGTTGCGTACCGGCATGGCCTGCGCGGGGGGCGACGCCGTTTGGCCCGAGGCGGCCTGGCCCATCAGTCCCGCGGCTGCCGCGCCGCCCAGTTTCAGGAAGTCCCTTCTACCGGAGCCCATGTAATCCTCCTTACAGACAGTCTACCTTGCGGCGAGAGATTGATAGTAATCGCGCAGGATATAATACGCCTGTTTCTTTTCGCCGCGGTCACTGAGCAATCCTTTGCGATTGTAGTAATCCTGAATGCCGGCGAGGGGACGGCGGGGGCAGCGGAAGTCCATCAGGATCCAGGCAGTCATGCCCTGCAGGAACGGGATCTTGCGGAGCATGGGGATCTGGTGGCGGTAGACATTGGCCTGGAACTCTTCGGTCCAGGCGGTGTCTTCGTCGCCGTGGCGGCCGAAGGGCGCTTCGCCGCCAAACTCGCTGACCACCATGGGCTTGTCGTAGACGGTCTTGAAGACGATGTTGTCGGCCTTCGAAGGAGGGCCGTCGTACCAGCCGATGTACTCATTGCAGCCGAGCACATCCAGGTACTGGCCGAGTGGATCGTCAACCGTGATGGTGGTGGGGTCCGAGTAGTGCACGAGCGTAGCGGCCGTGATGAGGCGGGTGGAATCCAACTCGCGCGCCTTGGCGGCCATGGAGGCGAGGAACTTGAGGCGGGCATCGCCGAGCGGCGTTTCATTGGCCATGGACCAGAAAACGATAGAAGCGCGGTTGTGGTCGCGCGTAATCATTTCAGTGAGCTGCCGTTCGGCGTTGGCATAGGCGGCGGGGTTCTCCCACTGGATGGCCCAGTAGACGGGCACTTCAGACCATACCAGCAGGCCCAGTTGGTCGGCCATGCGGGTCATGACTTCATCGTGGGGGTAATGCGCCAGGCGGACGAAGTTGCAACCCAGTTCCTTGGCCCAGGTGAGGAGCACGCGGGCATCGGCTTCCGAAAAAACGCGGCCAGCTCGAAAGGGGGCTTCGGCGTGGATGGAAACGCCGCGCAGGAAGACGGGCTTGCCGTTGAGCAGGATTTTCTGGCCGGCGGTTTCGATTGTGCGGAAGCCGATTCGCTCCTGGACACGGTCGGACTCGGCCTCGACGGAGACATCGTAAAGCTTGGGGCTTTCCGGCGACCACGGAGTGAGGGTGGCGTTGAACGCGAAGCGCGCGTATCCGTTCGCATCGGTATCGACGGTGCTGGATGCGCCGGATTCCGGGACGCGGATGGAGACCCGCTGGCGCTTCCGGGGACCATCGAGCCGCACCCATCCCGCGATGCGGTTGAGCGATCGCTTCTCAAGCTGCACGAAGTAATCCTGAATGAAGGTTTCGGGGACGTCGATCAGCTTCACGTCGCGGGTGAGTCCGCCGTAGTTCCACCAGTCGGTCATGGCGGGGGGGACGGCGTCGGCGTGGCGCTGATCGTCGACCTTGACGATTACGGAGTTGGCGCCGTCGCGGACTGCGCCGGTGACTTCGAACTGGAAGGGGGTGAAGCCGCCTTCATGCTGGCCGAGTTTCTGGCCGTTCAAGAAGACGATGGCTTGATAGTTGACTGCGCCGAACCAGAGAAACAGGCGGCGGCCGGGCTTCTTCGCGTAGTCGAATTCGCGCTTATACCAGATGGTTCCTTCGTACCAGAGGAATTCGAGCTTCTGGGTGTTCCAGTCGCCGGGCACCTGGAGGATATTGGCGTTCGGCAGGAAGGTGAGTTCCAGGCGGTCGCTCTTATTGGCCGGGACGCGGTCGGCGCCGAGGCCGCCATCGCGCAGGGGATTCAGATGGAAATCGTAGTAGCCGGCTTCGTAAGGATCGACGATGATCTTCCACGGCCCGTTGAGACTGAGGTTGAGGCGGGCGGATGGGTTTTGCACCAGTCCGGTTGGCTGCGCGTAACAGGCGATGCTGGCGGTTAGCAACAGAGCCGCCAGAGTTGCAAATATTGATATTCGCATATGCTACCGATGATAGCCAAACGCTCCGCCTAAGGGGCGCGCGCCTACTGGCGGCGTGAGAGGCCCGGCCCAGGGGGCACCCCGGGCTGAGAGCCTGCCCCACAAGGCATTAATATAGGAGCATGCAAACAGATCAGTCGAAGTTCCCGTTCTCGCGGCGGGACCTGCTTCGCGGCGCGATGGCCGGAACAGGCGCCGTGCTGCTCGGCCAGACCGCTAGCCAGTCCGTGATCGGCATGCCCTTCGAGCCGCGCGAGAACGTCCGCATGGGGTTGATTGGTTGCGGCGGGCGCGGCTCCAGCATGCTGAAAGAATATCTCGGCGTGGATGGAGTGACAGTGACGGCGGTGTGCGACGTAGTGAAGGACGCCGCGTTGCGCGCCCAGGCCACGGTGGAACGCGCCGGCCAGCATCCGCCCGCGGTGTACGCCAACGGCGAGCGCGACTTTGAAAACCTGTTGAAGCGCGACGATGTGGATTTCGCATACATTCCCACGCCCTGGGAGTGGCACGTCCCCATGGCGCTCGCAGCCATGAATAACGGCAAACACGCATTCGTGGAGGTGCCGGCGGCCGCCACCATCGAAGATTGCTGGAAGCTGGTGGACACCTCGGAGAAGACGCGCCGCCACTGCCTGATGCTGGAGAATTGCTGCTACGGCTACAACGAACTGCTGGTGCTGAACATGATCCGCGCCGGGCTGTTCGGCGATCTGCTCTACGGGGAGGGCGCCTACTTGCACGATCTGCGCCGCCTGCTGTTCGAAGACCGCGACGAAGGCCTGTGGCGCCGCTTCCCGCACACGCGGCAAAACGGGAATCTGTATCCCACGCACGGGCTGGGGCCGGTGGCGAACTATATGGGCATCAACCGGGGCGACCGCTTCGACTACCTGGTGTCGATGAGTTCTCCGGAGCGGGGCCTGGACGCGTGGCGCGAAGCGCACGTGCCCAAAGATAGCCCGAAGTGGAAGGAAAAGTATATCTGCGGCGACCTGAACACTTCGCTGATCAAGACGGCCAACGGCCTGGTGGTCACGGTGCAGCACGATGTGGTGAACCCACATCCGTACGACCGTACCAATTTGATTGCGGGATCGAAGGGGATCTTCCGCGACTATCCGCCGCGCATCTATTTCGACGATCCGGAGGCGGAGGAGTACACGCCGATCGACAGATTCAAGGAGCAGTACGAGCATCCGCTGTGGAAGCATGAGGGCGAACTGGCGCGCAAGCTGGGCGGGCACGGCGGCATGGACTTCCTGATGGTTTACCGGCTGATCGAGTGCATGCACAAGGGCCTTGCGCCGGACCTGGACGTGTACGATGCGGCGGCTTGGAGCGCGCCGGGGCCGCTGAGCGAAGCATCGGTCGGGCAGGGCAGCGCGCCGGTGAAGTTCCCGGATTTCACGCGGGGGCGATGGAAGGAGAAGCGGGGCTGGCTGGCTTGAGGTTTCTCGCCAAGACGCAAAGGGTCCGCTAAGAACGCAAAGAAGAAAGCAAGAAAAGAAGAAAACACTAGCGGGCCGGCTTGGCTAGTTCCAGTGTCACGGTGCGCACTTCCACGTCGCGATCACGCAGCAGGTGCAGCGTCTTGCCGGACGCATCTACGACCACGCTGGCTCCTCCGTAGGTTTGCCCTTTCCATGGACCGTGCGTCATTTCTCCGATCACATCGGTGCCTACTACGGGGCATTTCCACTGGGCCGCTCGCTTGGCGACCAGGTTCTCCAGTTCCTTGGCGTGTTCTGGCCACTTGTCCACCGGCGCGGCCCAGCCGTAGGGCACCAACATCAGGTCGGGCGCCAATTGTTCGATGCGCCTGGCGATCCGATCCACGAAGGTGTCGGCGCAGATCACCAGGCCGATGCGCCCGAACTCCGTGTCCGCTACGCCGGCGTCTTCGGGACGGCCTTCGGAGTACGGCGGATCCATCAGCCAGGCCAGCACGTTCAGCTTGCGGTGCTTCCACAGGAGCTTGCCGGTTTTGTCCACCAGGATGGCGGAGTCGTAGAGTCTGGCGCCGTCTTTTTCATCGAGGCCGATGGAGATCATCAGGCCGTATTTGATGGCCAGCGCAGCGATACGGTCGCTGTCGGCGCCGGGGATCGGTGTGGCCATGCGGTGGGCGTCCGGATTCTCCCAGCCCAGGATCGCCGATTCGGGGAACGCGGCGATGTCGGCGTGCGCGGCGCGCGCGTCTTCGAGCGCGTATTCCACGCGCCGGAAGTTGCCTTCGCGGTCGCCATCGATGGAAAGAATCTGGCAGACCGCCACGCGCACGGTCCGCGCCTGGGCCGGCAAAGTTCCGAGCAGCGCCATTATCGTCACCGCCAGTTTCATGTGTATCTTTCGATTTTACGCCGTGGCGCGGGGGCGAAGCTCGTAGATGGCCGTGTGGCGCACGTGTTGGACAAGGCGGTCGCTCGCGGTGACGACGATGTCCAGCACCACGAAGCGATGGCCTTTGCGCTCGAAACGCTCGGCTACACGGCCGCGGACCGAAAGGCGTTCCCCATCTAGTGCGAGGCTGAAATGGCGGATCTCGCTGGCGGCGTGAAGCCATGGGCCGAGTTGTACATTCTGCATCAGCAGGCGATTGGAGAGCGTCAGCAGCGCCTCCTCGTCCGGCGCCGGGAGTGCGGCGTACAGGGTGCCGAGCACGCGGCCAGGGGCGAGGGACTCGGCCGATGCGGGCGGGCGCACGGCCGGCAACGGTTGCTCGGGGTAGAGCGCCAAATCCGGCGGTGCATCCTCGGACCAGAAGACCTCGCCGGCGGCGCATGCAGTTCCGTCCTTGCTGGCGGCGACGTCGTTGCCGGACAATGTTACGACAACTTCGTCGCCCTCATATACGGGCTGCAGGAAACGCACGCGCATACCGCCTCGCGCCAGCCAATCCGCGCCGAAGCGATCGACGACGGGAACGGTGAGATAGCCGTAGACGGTGACGCCAGGCACAAGGCCGGCGCGGAAGCCGTAGAGCGCGGCAGTCCGGTCGTCGTGAATGCGATTCTCGGAGTCGGGCGCGGTATTGCGGGCGCGTACGCGATAGGTTTCCATTGCGTAGCGTATACTAGCACGCTAAGTGGAAGGCATGATCGAACGAGATACGATCCGCGAATAATGGCGTGCATTCCGTACCGACTAGACTACCAGGGGCGGGATTCAGGCGAGGCGGCCTGGGAGGCCGAAGCCGGCCTAGGGCCTGCCCCACTTATCCGATCCACTTCTCGACGGTAATTCCGCCATCGCGATTGCGGTGGGTAAAGCGGAGTTGTCTCCCGTCTTCCATGCGCAACGTCATGGGCTGCCCCAGATGGACGGCGACGAAAGATCCATCGTGCGGGCACCAAATCTGGCCGGAGAACATTTTGGGCCCAAATTGCGATTGCTCTACGGCTCCGGAATCGATCTCATCTTGGGCTAATGATAGATGATATTTCACGGAGATCTCTTTGCCGCGTCCGGTAGTGACAAGGCCGGTTCCCTTCAGGCGATCAATCACCCGCCGGCCGCTCGAAACCGAAGTCTTGTCCAGATAAGTTGTAGTGTGGCTTGACATATCCCCCTTGACGGCGCGTGGCTCCGGAGCGGAGCCACGATTTTCGTATTCTTACTAGCGGCCTCGATAGCCGCCGCCGCCGTTTGAGCGATGGCCACCGCCACCAGCCGGTTTTGCGTGGGCTTCGTTGACGTTAATCATTCTGCCGTCAAGATCCTTACCATTGAGGGCGGCAATGGCCCTGTCGCCTTCGGCGTCGTCGGTCATCTCGACAAAGCCGAATCCTCTGGCTTGTCCTGTGTCGCGGTCGGTCACGATACTCACACGCTCAACGGTTCCGTGACTTGCGAAGAGCGAACGGACAGTATCTTCCGTGGCCCCAAAACTGAGGTTACCTACAAAAATGTTTTTCATCGATTTTCCTTTTGGGATTTGACGGCAGCGAATCGGAGGAGATGGAACCAGGACGATAGGCGGGATATCAAATGCACTTTTATTATAGCACAGTGCAAACCGCTCCCGGTTGCGGCTCGGTAACGGCGACATCGATTGCGCGTGACGGCGGCGCCGATCGCGCGAGGTTTACCGAGCCGCGACCGTAAGGGAGCGGTCTCCGTGGGCACCAGAGCTATTCGGGCTTTATAATTAGATTCGAGTCAACGGCATGTCGGAATTCTACAAGGCGCTCCCCCCGGAAGGCGCCAAGATCCTTTTGGTCCTGTTTCTGTCTTTTCTTACCGGCCTGGCGCGGG
>Ga0187867_10000808_pt1 | contig 27485 bp, 35 predicted proteins | sample June2016WEW_13_1_FD_132976 | JGI IMG/M metagenome (GOLD analysis project Ga0187867, IMG submission 132976) | Peatland microbial communities from SPRUCE experiment site at the Marcell Experimental Forest, Minnesota, USA - June2016WEW_13_10 | ecosystem: Environmental > Terrestrial > Soil >... | reverse complement strand
TGCGGGCCCATGTTGATGATCATCGTCTCGTCCTCGCCGAACTCGACGTCGATGTCACCAGGTGGGAACACGGCACCTTCGGGCAGGGCTCTGGGCGACCCCTCCTCGATCGCGAGCTCGACCGGGTCGGTCTCGTCGCGCTCTTGCAGCTCCTGGAGTCCTTCGGAGGTCTCCGCCTTGAGCTCTTCGCCGGTCATCGGGGACCCGGCGCTTCCTTGAACTGCACGGGCACGCGGCCCACCGAGTAGTCCTTGCGCAGCGGGTGACCCTCCCAGTCGTCCGGCATGAGAATCCTGGTGTGATCCGGATGCCCCTCGAAACACACCCCGTACAGGTCGAACGCCTCCCTCTCCATGTTCTCGGTACCGGGGTACAGGTTGAACAGCGTCGGGACAACGGGGTCAGCGTCGGGAACCTGAACCCGGAGGCGGACCCTACGATGGTGCTCGAGGGAGAGCAGGTTGACGACTATCTCGAAGCGCTCGGGCGTCACTCCTTCAGGAAGCCGCCGCCCAGGGTGGCGCAGGTAGTCGACGGCGCACAAGTCCGCGCACATCTCGAAACCGGCACCGCGGAGCACTCCGGCCACTTCGAGGTAGCGCTCGCGCGTGACGTGGAGCACCTCCTGTCCGCCCGCGCCGATCGAGGAGGTCTCGCTCAAAGCGGCCAGCTCGGCCGCACTCGCGCCCACGGCCGCCATCAGCGGGGTGTCCCCAGGCGCACAGCTCCCGAAGGAGGTGCGACCCAGCCGGAGGGAACCGGCTCTGCCGCGAGGTCGATGCCGGCTCCCGTCTCGCCGGGGCGCCGCTTGGTGAGCTCGCCCAGACGGATCTTCTCATGCAGGGTCAAAATGGCGTGGATGAGCGTCTGCGGGTTCGGCGGGCATCCTGGGGCATACACGTCGACGGGGACGATCTGGTCGACACCTTGGACGATGGCGTAGTTGTTGAACATCCCCCCCGTCGAGGCGCACACGCCCATCGAGATGACCCACTTCGGCTCCACCATCTGGTCGTAGACCTGCCGCAGCACAGGCGCCATCTTCTGCGAGACGCGACCAGCGACGACCATGAGGTCGGCCTGGCGCGGCGACCCACGGAACACCTCCATGCCGAAACGCGCCAGATCGAAGTCGGCGGCGCCGGCCGCCATCATCTCGATCGCGCAACACGCAAGGCCGAAGGTGGCCGGCCAGACACTGGAGCGGCGCGCCCACTTGACAAGCTCCTCCAGCGAGCCGGTGAGGAAATTGTGGTTGAGGTCTTCGAGGCCCACAGTGCCCGCGACTCCCCTACGCCGCCTCGTCGCTCGATGGCCCGACATGCCGGACTGTCGACGACGAGGTTCGGACGGGCTCCGACTCGACCGGGCGGACCCGCTTGACGGGCCCCCAGTCGAGCGCTCCATTTGCCACGAGGTAGATGAACGGCACGAACACCGAAGCCGCGAACACCAGGATCTCGACCAGACCGAACCGGCCCAGGCTCTGCGAGTCCACGGCCCAGGGGAACAGGAAGATGATCTCGATGTCCACGACCACGAAGGCCATCGCTATCAGATAGAAGCGGACGGGAAAGCGCCGTGCCGGCTCGTGGGTCGGCACGATGCCGCACTCGTACGGCGCCTCCTTGGCGGAGGTCGGCCGCTGGGGCGCGAGCAGCTTGGACGCGCCGAACGACAGGCTCGCGAACGCGACCCCGAGCACGATCATAAAAAAAATTGGGAGGTAGCTGTCGAGGCTGCCCATAATGCTGGAGCGGTTTCTACCACGCGCGCTCCGGGCGAGCACATCGGGCGTCGCTCCTATCATCGTCGCATGACCGCAGCGAACGCCATCGCGGTGGAGCTGCAACCTCCCCGCCCTGACCGGTACGAATGCGACGTCCTGGTCGTAGGCGGCGGCCCGGGCGGCGCCTCGGCCGCGTACTGGCTCGCGAGCTCCGGCGTCGACGTGCTCGTAGTCGAGAAGAAGCACTACCCCCGGGAGAAGGCGTGCGGCGACGGCCTTACTCCGCGCTCTGTCCACCAGCTCGAGCAGATGGGGCTCGCCGCCGAGCTGGCACCGCACCACCGCTTCCGGGGCCTGCGTACCAATGCCTACGGACGCACGATCGCGATGGACTGGCCCGAGCACCCCGTCCTTCCTCCGTACGGCTATGTGATCACCCGGGCCGACCTCGATGGGCTCGTCGCCTCCCGTGCCGAGAAGGCGGGTGCGGTGCTCTGGCAGGGCGCCGAGGCCCTGGCGCCCTTGTCGGCACCGGGCTCACCTGCGGCCGAGAGCAGTCCGGTCGAAGTAGCTGGTGGTCCGCTGCTGCGCCCGGCCGGCGGCGCCATCGTGAGCGACAGGGCACGCGCGAGCTTGACCGAGGTCCGGGCCCGCTACGTGATCGTGGCCGACGGATCGCTTTCCCGTTTCGGTCGGGCACTCGGGACCGGGCGCAACCGGGACTGGCCGCAAGGCATGGCACTTCGCGGTTATTACCGCTCGCCACGCAGCGCTGAGTCCTACATCGACTCGTTCCTCGACATCCGTGACGCCAGCGGCAGGGTCGTGCCCGGCTACGGCTGGGTCTTCCCGCTGGGGGACGGCCGCGTGAACGTCGGAGTGGGTCTCCTGTCCACCGAGGGCCGGGGCAAGCACGTCAACACCACCAAGCTCATGGAGGACTTCGTCGCACAGTTGCCGGCGTCGTGGTGCCTCGAGCCGCGGACCTCCTGCGGCGCACGGGCCGGTGGCCGTCTGCCCATGGGTCTCGGTGTCGGCCCGCGCGTCGGCCCGGACTCCATCGTCATCGGCGATGCCGCAGGCCTCATCAACCCGTTCAACGGCGAGGGCATCGCATACGCGTACGAGACGGGCCGACTGGCGGCGGCCGCCGTCTCCGACGCGCTCGCCGCGGGCGAGCCGGGGCTGCTGGTCGCCTACGAGCGATCCCTGCAGGACATATACGGCCTCTACTACCGGGTGGCCCGGGCGTTCATAGGCGTGCTCTCGCGGCCGGGCTTGATGCGGATCTGTGTCAACACCGGCATGTACAACCGCTCGGTCATGGAGTGGCTCTTGCGGATCATGGGGAACTTCCTGAGACCCGACGAGCTCGGGCCCGCCGAGGCCGTGTACAGGGCCGTTGTCGCGCTGGCTCGTCAGATCCCGGAGGGCTAGGCACCCACTCCCCAGGCGACCTCCAGAGCTGCCTCGGCGGCCGCCTCGACGGTGCGGTCGACGTCTTCACGCGAGTGCGCCAGCGACACGAAGGCGACCTCATATGGGCTCGGGGCGAGCGCGACGCCCCGAGCGAGCATGGCCCTGAAGAACGGGGCGTAGAGCCCGGACCGGGCCGCCCGTGCCGCGCCCTGGTAATCGCGTACCGGTTCGTCGGAGAAGAAAACCGAGACCAAGGTGCCGAAGACCGGCACCTCGACGGGGAGCCCGCTTTGGCCGATGGCTTGGGCGAGCCCTTCGGCGAGCCGCCCGACGCTCTCCGCCAGCTGGGCGTAAGCCTCCTCGGGCAGGAGCTCGAGCACGGCGAGCCCGGCCGCGGTCGCGACCGGGTTTCCCGACAAGGTGCCCGCCTGGTAGACGGGCCCGATCGGGGCCAACTGTGACATGAGGTCGCGCCGGCCTCCGAGCGCGGCCAACGGCAGGCCTCCCCCGATCACCTTCCCGAAGCACCACAGGTCCGGCTGCACGCCGAGCACCCCGGTGGCGCCGGCGCGCCCGACACGAAAACCGGTGATCACCTCGTCGAAGATGAGCAGGGCCCCGGCGTGATCACAAGCTGCGCGCAGCCCTTCGAGATACCCCTCGACGGGAGCCACCAGCCCCATGTTCGCAGCCACCGGCTCGATGATGACGCACGCCACCGACTCGTCGATCTCGGGGACCTCGTTGTACGGCGCGACGATCGTGGCCGACACGGCACTCGCTGGCACGCCGGCCGAGTCCGGGAGCCCGAGAGTGGCCACACCGCTTCCGCCGCCTGCGAGAAGCGCGTCGCTGTGCCCGTGGTAACAACCTGCGAACTTCACGACCCGGTCCCGGCCGGTCGCGGCGCGAGCGAGCCGGATGACCGACATTGCGGCCTCGGTTCCCGATGACACGAAACGGACCTGGTCGCAACCAGGCACCGCCTCGGTGATCACCTCGGCGAGACGGACCTCCCCTTCGGTCGGGGCACCGTAGGTCGTGCCGCGCGCCGCGGCCGCGCCGATCGCGTCGAGCACGGCCGGATGGGCGTGGCCCAGAATTGACGCTCCCCAGGACTGGACGTAGTCGAGCAACCGCCGCCCGTCGACGTCCTCGACAAAGGCACCCTCGGCGCGTGCGACGAAGTAGGGCGACCCGCCGACCGAGCCGAACGCCCGCACCGGCGAGTCGACACCGCCGGGGATCACCCGGCAGGCCTCGGCGAACAGCTCCGAGCTCCGCCTCCCGGCCGTGGCCCGGCTCCCGAGGCCCGCCTCAGCCACCGAGTACCTCGGCCACCTCGGATGCGAAATAGGTGAGGATCACGTCCGCGCCGGCCCGTTTGATCGCTCCGAGATGTTCGAGCGCGACGGCCTGGCGGTCGATCCAGCCGCGCTCGGCCGCGGCCACCACCATGGCGTACTCGCCGCTCACGTTGTAGGCGGCCACGGGAACATCGACGGCTGCCCGCACGGCGGCGATGACGTCGAGGTACGCGAGCGCGGGCTTGACCATGACCAGGTCCGCGCCTTCCGCAATGTCGAGGCGCACCTCCTCGAGCGCCTCGCGCCGGTTCCTCGGATCCTGCTGGTAGCCCTTGCGGTCGCCGCCCCCCGCGATCGTCACGTCCACAGCGTCGCGGAACGGGCCGTAGAGCGCGGAAGCGTACTTCGCCGAGTAGGCGAGGATCCCGACATCGTCGTGGCCGGAAGTGTCGAGCGCAGCCCGGATGGCAGCGACCTGGCCGTCCATCATCCCGCTCGGCGCCACGAGATGAGCGCCGGCCTCGGCCTGGGCGACGGCGACCTCGCCGTAACGCACGAGGGTGGCGTCGTTGTCGACCTCACCGCGATCGTTCAGGACCCCGCAGTGCCCGTGGTCGGTGTACTCGTCGAGGCAGAGATCGGCTATGAGGACCATCTCGTCACCGAGGCCGTCGCGCAGCTGTCTGAGCGCGACCTGGACGATGCCGTCGCGGTCCGATGCGCCCGATCCGACCGGGTCCTTGCAGGTTGGCACGCCGAACAGCACGAGCGCTCCGATCCCGAGCGACGCGAGCCTCTTTGCCTCGAGCACCAAAGAGGCGACGGTGTGCTGTGAGACTCCCGGCAGCGACGCGATCGGCACCGGAGCATCGATCGACTCGCGGACGAACAGGGGTGCCACCAGGTCGTCTATCCCCAATGAGGACTCGGCCACGAGGCGGCGCATCACGGGGAGCCGACGTGACCGCCGCAATCTGCGAGCAGGGAAACCCATTTCGTCCAGCCTACCTCGGGCCGCCCTGCGCCTCTTGGTGCTTGGCCCACTCGGAGAGGGCCCCCACGAGCCCGTCGACGGTGTGCACCGCCGCCACGACGTCCACGCTCAGGCCGGCCTTCATCGCCGCACGCGCCGTCACGGGACCTATGCACGCCACCACTGGAGGCATTCGCCCGGCGCCGATGAGCTCGAGGTAACCCGTCACCGTCGACGACGACGTGAACGTGATGGCATCGGCGTCGTCGAGGGCTCCGAAGCCACTTTCGTCGAGTGTCGACACGACCGTCCGATAGGCCTCGACTACCTCGACGCGCCAGCCCTTGGCACGCAGGCCGTCAGCCAGCACGTCGCGCGCCCCAGCGGCACATGGAAGAAGAACCGGCGCCTCCCCGAGCCGCTCCGGGGCCGGGAACGCGTCAACGAGCGACTCGGCGACGAACCGCTGCGGAACAATGTCGGCGGCGATGCCGTGCTCCGCGAGCGCAGCGGCCGTGCCCTCACCGATGGCGGCGACCTTGGCCCCGCCGAGTGCCGCGACGTCACCGAGGTGACGCCAGCACCGCTCCACGGCGTTGGCCGAAGTGAAGACGACCCATTCGAAGTCCTCGATCCCCGAGAGCGCCTGTTCGAGCGCAGCGCCTCCGTCGATCGGGTCCGCGATCTCGATCACCGGGAGCTCCACCGGGCAAGCTCCGGCATCGACGAGCAGTTCCACCAAGCTGGACGACTGTGCGCGGGCGCGGGTCACGATCACGCGCCAGCCCGCCAGCGGGCCTGTCACCGGCAAGCCTGTCACGGCACCCCGGACGTGCCGAAGAGGATCTCCGCGCCCCCGCACCGGTCGCGAATCTCGGCTGCCAGCGCCCGGCCCAGCTGCAACGGGTCCGGACCTCTCATCGCCCGCCGGAGCAGGACCAACCCGTCCAAGCTCGCAATGAGGCCTTCCAGTTCCACCTCGCCGCCTGAGCCGATCACGGCGAGAGCGCCCACAGGCAGCTCGCAGCCGCCGCCGAGCTCGCCCAAGAAGGCCCGCTCGGCATCGAGGCAGCGATGCGAGGCGGCATCGTCGATCGAGCGCGCCGCCTCGGTCGCCACCTCGTCACGCACCCGGCACTGGACCGCCAGCGCACCCTGGCCCACCTGCGGAAGCATCGTCGAGGTCGGCAGGACCTCGGCGGCGAGCCCGGTGAGGCCAAGGCGCTCGAGCGCGGCGTAGGCCATGACAACCGCCCCCGCGGCCGGCACTTTGCCAAGACGCGTGGCGATGTTGCCCCTCAACTCCACAAAACGCAGGTCCGGCCTCACCCACGCCAGCTGTGCCCGCCTTCTCGGAGCGCCTGTGGCAACGTGCGCTCCCGGACCGAGATCGGCGAGCGCTCGCCCCACGAGCGCGTCCCTCGGATCGGCTCTCTTGGGCACGGCGACGATCGCGAGCTCGCCGGAGCTGGAACTGGAGGGGAGGTCCTTCGCGGAATGAACGGCAAGGTCCGCGCGGCCATCGATCAGCGCTTGCTCGACTTCGATCGCGAAGGCGCCCTGACCGCCGATCGCAGCAATAGGACGGTCCTCGTGCAGGTCGCCGGTCGTCTCGACGACGACGAGCTCGATAGCGATCGGTGGGGCGGCGGCACTCGAAGCGGCCGTGGCGAACGCGTCGGCCACGAGCCCGGCTTGTCGAAGCGCGAGCGGGCTGCCACGCGTCGCGACCCGGAGCGTCAGCACGTCGCGGCCTACAGGTCGAACAGGCTGCGCAAGGCCTCGGCGAGCCGTTCTCCGCGCGGTGAGCCGGCCGCGTCCTTGATCCGCACTGTCGGCTCGTGGAGGAGCTTGGCGACGGTGCGCTGGGTGACCGTTTCGACGATCTCACGAGCTTCGGGCCCGAGCGCCTCGAGCCGCGCCCGCTGGCGGTCGAGCTCGGCGCGACGAATCGTCTCGGCCCTCATCCGCAACGCGGCTACGACCGGGGCTGCCGACCTCGCCGCGTACGAGGCCCGGTAGCGCTCGAGCTCCTCGGTCAGAACCGCGCGAACGGCCGGGATCTCTCCGCGGCGCGTCGACATCCGAGCCTCCGCAAATCGCCGCACGTCCTCCACGTCCAGCAAACTGACCCCTTCGAGGTCGGCCACGGCGGGGTCGACGTCACGGGGCACGGCGACGTCGACCACCAGCAGGGGCCGGTCGGGGCGCGACCGCATCGTGCGCCCGACGCGGGCCACGTCGAGCACCACGTCGGGCGCAGCCGTCGAGGTCAGCACCAGGTCAGCCCGTGCGAGCTCCTCGTCCAACTTCGAAAGGCCCACCGCCTGCGCACCCGACTGCTCCGCCACGGCGGCTGCCCGCTCGGCGGAACGGTTCGCCACCACGACGCGGGCCGGGCCTACCGGCTGGGCAAGCGCCTTGGAGAACCCGGCTCCCATCTCCCCCGCACCGATGACGAGAACCGACCGACCGGCCAGCCCGCCTTCGAGGTGGTCGGCCGCGAGAGCGACAGCCGCGTGAGCAAGCGACGTCGTGCCCTGCGCGATGGCGGTCTCGGTGCGGACGCGCTTTCCGGCCTCGACCGCATGACGGAACAGCGGCCCGAGCACGCGGCCGGCCGCATGCTCCTGCCGGGCCAGCTCGGCGGCAGCGCGCACCTGGCGGAGGATCTCGCCCTCACCGAGGACCGGGGAGTCGATCCCGGCCGCCACTTCGAACAGATGCGAGACGGCCGCGTCATCTATCCAGCAGGAAAGAAGCTCCGACAGCGGCGGCGAGTCGGTGCCCATAGCGCTCGAACAGGAGCGGAAGAAGCGCTCGATGTCGGCGAGGCCATCGTGGAAGCGCTCGACGACTGCGTAAACCTCGGTACGCAGGCAGGTGGAGAGAACGACCGCTTCGGACACGTGCTCACTGTCACAAAGCACCTGGAGTGCCTTCGGCAGGTCGCGCTCTGATACGGCGCTCTGCTCGAAGACGTCGAGCGACACGTCCCGTTCGTTGATCCCCACGGCAACGACCGCCACGGCGCGGTTACCTCGTTTCTCTCGGGCGACAGCCTACGGCTGTCACAGCCCCGATAGAGACGCGTCCTCCGCTTCGGCGGTGACTTCCGGGTGCGCCACGTAGAACGCGAGCACTTGCAGCTCGACGGAGAAGTCGACCTGGCGTAGCTGCACCGAGTGCGGCACCGTCAAGATCGCCGGGGCGAAGTTCAGGATCGCCCCTACACCGGCCTCCACCAACCAGTTGCACACGTCCTGGGCAGCGCTGGCCGGGGAGGCGATGACGCCGATCGACCGGCTGATGCCTGCGACGATCGCCGGCAGGTCCGAGACGTGGCGGATCGGCAGCCCGACGATCTCCTTGCCGATCTTGTCGGGATCGATGTCGAAGAGCGCGACCGCACGGAAGTTCTGGGTCGAGAACCTCTGCGAGCGCGCGAGGGCATGCCCGAGGTTGCCCATGCCGACGATGACGACCTGCCACTCCTGATCGAGGCCGAGCTCGCGCCGGACCTGGCCGAGGAGGAAATTGACGTCATAGCCAGTGCCCGGCGTGCCGTAGGTCCCGAGGTGCGACAGGTCCTTGCGCACTTTGGCCGCGTTGACGCCCGCCGCCTCTGCCAGCTCCGCCGACGAGACGGTCTGGACGCCGCCGGCCGAGAGCGTGAGCAGGGCGCGCTGATATACGGGGAGCCGCACGACGGTGGGCTCTGGAATCCGACGAACGAAGTGGTCGGCCATCGCGGGTGATGGTAACGACTTCGTGCTCTCGCTCACAAACCGCACCCTCTCGGGGGCGGCTTCGGCTCAGCCGGCTTCTGTGAAACGCTCCGCGAGGTAGCGGTCGACGTCCTCGTCACGCAGCCTGTACGACTTGCCGACACGCACTGCCGGCAGCTGTCCTGAGCTGATGAGTCGGTAAACAGTCATGTTCGAGACCCTCAATGCCCGGGCCACTTCGGCGACCGTGGAGAACCTTGCCTTGGCGTATTCGATAGTTGACAGATGCATCACCCCTCTCCGCCAGTCACGAATGTACGCCAATGTGGCTGAAGTGCAAAGTGGGAGAGTCCCTGAGTGCCGGGATCGGGTCAGGTTCGACCCTGCGCCGGCCATCGGGTCACTCTGTGCGACCGAGCTCCCGGGACCGGATCGAGGCGGCGGCTACCGCCTCGAGGACAGCCGAGCGGAAGCCGTGAGCTTCAAGTACGCGCAAACCAGCGGCCGTCGTGCCGCCTGGAGAGGTGACGGCAGCTCGCAGGACCTCCGGCGAGTCACCGGACTCGGCGAGCAGACGAGCCGACCCGAGCAGTGTCTGCACGGCGAACAGGCGGCTCACTTCCCGGTCGAGGCCCTCGCTGACACCGGCATCGACGAGCGCCTCTGCCAACAAGAAGACGTAGGCAGGTCCCGAGCCTGAAAGCCCGGTCACGGAGTCGAGCTGGTACTCGGGAAGGCGTGCGACGACCCCGAGCGAGGACAGCACCCCCTCCGCCCAGGTGAAGTCGTCCTCGGTCACAGAAGTGCCACCCGCGAGCGCTGAGGCGCCGGCACCGAGCACGGCCGGGGTGTTGGGCATGGCCCTGAGAACTACGACGCCGCGTCCAAGCCAGGTCTCGAGCTGGGCGATCGTGACGCCCGCCGCGATGGAGACCACGCGGCGACAGCCCGATCCCGCGATGGTCCTGCACCCGGCCTGAGCGTCGGCAGGCTTCACTGCCAAGACGGCGGACTCCGCGGCGACTCCGGTCTCGGCGACGAGGACTCCCGGAAAGCGCCTCACGAGATCGGCGCGGGCCGAGGCCAACGGCTCCACGACGGCCAGCTCGCCCGAGGTGGCCCAGCTCGACCGGATCAGACCGCCGAGGAGCGCGTGGCCCATCTTGCCACCGCCGACGACCATGAGACGTGTCACGGCGGTGAGCTCAACACTCGACCAGCGACCGCGAAGTGAGGTCGTCGTACAGGCGACGGAGCCGGCCGGCAGTGATCGACCAGCTGTAACCGGCCGCCATCGATGCACCACACGCCCCGAGCTCAGCCTGTAGCAGGGGGTCGGCGCAAATGTCCGCGGCAAACTTGGCGTAGGCCCCCGCGTCGCCGTTCTCGACCAGGTAACCGGTCCGCCCGTGCTGGACGAGCGTCGTCAAGCCCCCGACCGCCGCCGCCACTACCGGGGTACCGCAAGCCGCGGCCTCGAGAGCGACGAGCCCGAACGATTCCGAACGCGAAGGCACCAGGCAACAGTCTGCCGCCCTGTAGTACGTCGAGAGCAGCTCATGCGGTTGAGGTGCCACGAAGCGCACCCGCCCGAGGTGACCGAGCGCCTCGACCATCGCGTGAAGCGTCGCGACCTCCGCCTCGCCTCTTGGGCCGCTCGGACCACCGACGACAACGAGCTGGGCGCTCGGGACGGACTGCACGAGGAGATCGAAGGCCTCGAGCGCCACTTCAGCGCCCTTCAGGGGCTGGATCCGCCCTACGAACAACATGAGGGGACCTTCGCCGGAAAGGCCGAGCGCGCGTCTCGCATGTGCGCGGTCACCGGGCGAGAAGAACGCATGGTCGACCCCGAGCGGGACGACCTCGACCCGTTCCGGTTCTGCCCCATAGAGCTCCACGAGCTGGTCGACCTCGACCGAGCACGAGGCGAGCAAAGCGTCCGAGCAGCCGATGATCTCCGACTCGGCTCGCGCCCGCCGGCCCGGTTCCGCGCTCTCGACCTCCTCCGGGCTCGCCTCGGCCTTTACCCGGTCCAGAGTGTGGAACGTCGACACGAGCGGCAAACCAAGGCGGTGCTTGATCGCATGGCCGGCCAGACCCGACAACCAGTAATTGGCATGGATGACATCCGCGGGCACTTCACCGGCGCCGAGCATCGTGTGAGACCGACCGGTCATCCGGTCGATGACGGATTCGGTGAACTCCTCCACGTGATCTTGAAGTGTCTCCTTGGCGACTGGGACCGGAGGGCCGGCCGCCACGTGGTGCACGGCAAAGCCTGGCTCGATCGAGATGACGTCGGGAAGGTCTTCGGACCAGCGCCGTGTGTAGACGTCACAGGTGACGCCTCCTCGGGCAAGCGCCGAAGAGAGCTCACGGACATAGACGTTCATCCCGCCGCCGTCCCCGGTACCGGGCTGGGCCAGAGGCGACGTGTGCATGGAGAGCACGGCCAGCTTGCGCATCGAGTGCAGCCTAATGAGGAAGTCTCGGCGTCAGGTCCTTGGCTCTTCCCGCTCGGTCTCGTACAGGCCGTTCTCGCGGCGGAACGACAAGTAGATCCGCACGAGCGCTTGCCGCTGCTCCTCGACCAGGTAGGGATCCATGAGGATGTGCCGCACGACGTCGTCGTCACGGCGCTCGTCCTCGAGAATCCCGGCTCTCACATAGAGCGTCTCCGCGGAGATCCGCAGAGCCTTCGCGATCTGCTGCAGGATCTCAGCCGACGGCTTGCGCAACCCCCGCTCGATCTGGCTCAGGTAGGGGTTCGAGATGCCGGCGATCTCGGACAGTCTCCGGAGCGACAACCTGGCGGTGTTCCGCTGCTGCCGGATGAACTCGCCGAGGTCCGCCCAGCGGTCGGACGAGTCGCTTGGGGTCATCCGGCCCTCACTTGAGCAGGGTGTCCGCGTCCGCCGCCCCGACCTTGTACCGTTCGACGATCGCCGACTGGAGTTGGTCAATCTGATCGTGCAGCGTCCTGCGCCTTGTGGAGACGCTGGTCTCGGCGGACCTGAGCAGCCCGGCAAGTGAGCGGAGCTCCTCGTCGCCGAATGCCCCCAGGTTGGCGCCGGGCAGCAGCGGTTGGCGCGTGTCGTCACCCTTCAGCTCAGCGGCGAGAACCTCGACGACGAGGTCCTCGAGCGCGAGCTCCGACTGCTCGGTCCAGCCCTCGGCAACCCCGGCCATCGTGAGGCGGGGCTCGTGAGCATGCTCTTGCGCCGGTGGGTTGGCACTGGTTCCAGCCAGGATCGTCGGCAAGTCCTCGAGGAGGCGCCCCGTGTCACCTCGCACGCCTCTGCCGCGGGCCTCGAGCTCCGCCGCGACAATGTCGAGCTCGCCCTGGAGCAATCGCCGGACATAGGACAGCGCGACTTCCGCGCGCTGGCACGCATCCCGGCGGATCCTGAGCTCGCCCACGGGAACCGATTCCAAATCGCTGGTCAGCTCAGGCTCCAGCAACCGGTCAATATCCTTCTGGTGCAGGGCCATCTCGAACGAGCGTACCGCTGCTCGAGCCGGACTGCCGGAGAAACCCGGCCCGGGCAGGTGGGAAGTAGCGGTACACGACTTTGCCGATGAGGCGAGAAGGCTCCACGAGCCCGAACGCCCGGCTGTCACGGCTGGCGGCTTGGTTGTCGCCGCGCACCTCGAGACCGGCCGGGAGAACTGCCACGACCCTCTTCACGAGCAACCGCTCGGGCTCGGCCGGGTCGTGCAGGGCGACGAGGTCACCGACCAGCGGACTGCCCGCGCGCACAACGACCAGCCGATCGCCGTGGGCAAGTGTCGGCATCATGCTCGTGCCCTCGACCTGCACGCGCCGAAATCGCATCCGTTCCGCCGCGGCCAACGCGAGCACCGACGCACCGAGCGCGGCGCACAGGCCCAGCTTCGAGAGCACACGACCGCTGGGCCGCCTACCTGCCCGATCATTCCGGGGCCGGAGATAAGGTGAGCGATTCCTAGCCACCGATGACCAACCAAGGAGCTGAAGCATGCACCTGACCTCGCGTTTGCTCACCCTGCTCGACCGCCTGAGCAGCCCGGTGACCGTCCACGCCCACTGTGACCTGCCGTGTGGCGTCTATGACCCCGCTCAGGCGCGGATCGAAGCCGACTCCGTCAAGGCCTGCATGGAGAAGTTCAACGCCTCGGACGACGAGGTCTTCAAGCACCGGGCCATCTTGATCAAAGAGGAACGCGCTGACCTCGTCAAGCACCACCTCTGGGTGCTCTGGACGGACTACTTCAAGCCTGACCATCTCGCGAAGTACCCCGAGCTCCACAGCCTGTTCTGGACAGCCACCAAGACCGCCGGCGAAGCCAAGAAGACCACCGACGTCGCCGTCGGCCAGAAGCTGCTCGACCAGATCGCCGAGATCGACCGCATCTTCTGGGAGACCAAGAAGGGCTGAGCGGCGCTCGGCAAGGTACCCGCGAGAATTCCCGCTGCTCATCCGCCTGACACGGGCGGCAGCACCGCGACCTCGTCGCCGTCGCCCACTGGCAGATCGCGGCTCGCCGGCTCGCCGTTCAGCCAGATCGCGCTGAAGGTGATGATGGCGGCAAGCCGTGTCCCGTAACGCTCGACGGCCGCGTCAAGCACCTCACCAACTGTGACACCGTCGATCCCGGCCTCGCTGGTGCCGGCACAGTCGCGTGCCTGAGCGAACAGGCGAAGTCTTGCCAAACCCTCAGATCCCAGCCGAGGCGCCCGGCGTGACCGGCGCCATCGCGTGGTCCGCGCAGCGCCGCGTCACTGGTGACCGTGCGAGCCGGTCTTCGCCGATCGCCCGGCCGCACGCCTCGCAGATGGCGTAGGTCCCCTCGTCCAGTCGCCGCAGGGCCTGTTCGACGTCCTCGAGCTCGCCCTCGGCGTGGTCGAGCACCCGGAGATCGCCTGGGTCTCCCGTGTCCACGTTCACGATGGTACCGGGGGGCGGCCCTCGCCGGGGGGAGGCGTGGGGGGCACCCCCGAGCTCAATCGCCGTCGAGCCACCTGCGAGTTGCACCCACGACCTCCAGACCCGGCCGCGACCAGATGAAGCGCTCCACAGCGTCGAGGGTCTCGACGACGACCCGCACGGAGGCCGCAGCGGCGGCCACCTCGACGACCGAACGCTGGTGCAGGTCCTGGTAGTCCGTTTCGGCTACGGCCACGGCGAAACGTGAGCGGGCACCATCTACGACCGGGCGGAGAAGGGCACGTTTCTCCTTGAGAGAGCGGCAAGCGGGAAAATGGAGCTCGACGACCAGGGCACCGATCACCGACCAAGCATGCCCGAGCCGCGGCACCGACAAGGACCACGACCCACCGTCTGACGCCTCTGCCTCGCGCCCGCGATCTCCGCCCTGCACGCCTTGGCAGTAGCATCCTGGCCCGAGAAGGCATCATCTGCCGCGCCAGTCGCGTTACCAACGAGGAGAGCACGCCGCAATGGCACAAAGTGGCAACCGTCCCCCGCGGAGCCAGCCCACGAAGGGTGGAGGCAACTCGCCGGGCAAGACCGGCCCCGTTGGTGGCAACGGGCACGACGAGTCCGCCGCTGAGCGGGCGCGCGATCGCCTGGCGGAACGGAACGTCTCCGGTCACAAGCGCCAGACCGCCTCGCAGCGGGCGCGCTCTGCCGCGCCGTCCACTCCGCGGACAAAGGCGCAGGCGGCAGCCGCTAAGAGAGCCAGGGCGGGCGGGCCTTCGTCGCGGCGTGGATCGGCCAAAGGAGCCCCGAAACGCTCCACCGCCATGACGGCGGGGATCTTCGGCACCGTGTTCGTAGTGCTCGCCATCCTGGTCATCGTCCTGGTGTCGGTCACCGGGAAGACCTCGACCAGTGGCAAGGGTTTCGGCATGAAGCCCGCGCCGGCGAGCGTCGTCAACGCGATCGCTCACGTGTCGTCGTCGGCCTTTGCCGAAGCCGGGTCCAAGATCACCTCGTCCGGGCCCGTCACGGGTTCGATCATGGCCCTCAAGAGCCAGCCCTCACTGACGAGCGACGGCAAGCCGCTTATCGCCTACATGGGGTCCAACTGGTGCCCGTACTGCGCAGCGAGCCGCTGGCCGCTCGCGATCGCCCTCTCCCGCTTCGGCACCTTCAAGAACCTCCGCATAACCGCCTCGGGGACAGCCACGGGCGAGATCAATCCTGGCACCCCCACCCTGAGCTTCTACGGCTCGACCTACACGAGCCCCTACATCTCTTTCCTGGCAACCGAGCAGTGCACCGACATCCTTTCGTCCAGCACCTCGACGGCGGTACAGGAGTGCAACGGCTACGAGCCGTTGCAGACGTTGTCGCCGCTCGCCCACAAGATCTTCTTCAAGTACGACTTCCCGCCTTACGTCGCCTCGACCAACGAGGGCGGGATCCCGTTCGTGGACTTTGGCAACAAGTTCATCGAAGACGGCGCGTTCATGGATCCGTCCATCCTTGCGGGCTTCACTCACGTGCAGGTCGCGCAGAGCCTCGGCAACCCCGTGGCCTCGCCGGCAAAGCCGATCCTCGTCTCGGCCAACTTCTACACGGCCGCGATCTGCAAGCTCACCGATAACAAGCCGGGCTCGGTCTGCAAGATGCCGGTCGTCGAGCAGGCAGCCAAACAACTGAAGCTGTGAGCGGCCGGAACGCCGCCCGGCGGCGGGCACGCCCGGGCTCGCCGGCGACTCAACGGACAAAGTCCCAGCCGGTGACTCCACGGCCAAAGTCTCGGCCGGCGGCAGCGAACCGCCTCCGGGCCGGCGACGTCCTTCAGGCCCGGCCTTGGCGACCGCTGGCCATCGGTGGCATCTGCCTTGCGGGGATCGCCATCTCGATCTACCTCCTGATCGTCCACTACGAGCCCGGTGCGCTCATCTGCTCCAACACCGGCGCCGTGAACTGCTCCAAGGTGCTCACCAGCTCGTCGTCTGTCATGTTCGGCATCCCCGTGCCGATCTTCGGGCTCCTTTTCTTCGTCGGGATGGGCCTGATCTGCCTTCCCGTCGCGTGGCGCTTTGATGCCTCCTGGCTCGCCTGGGGGCGGACCGCGGGGGCCGTCGCCGGGATTGGGATGGTGATCTACCTGGTCGCCCAGGAAGCACTCGTGCTGCACACGATCTGCCTGTGGTGCACGGGCGTCCACGTGCTCACGTTCGCGATGTTCCTGATCATCATCACCGGCTGGGAGGACACCGGCTACGCTCAGTCGCGCTACGAAGACTGACCAGTGTGCGCTAGAGGGACGTTGGGCCGAGGCCTGGCGCGTAAGTTCCAAGGCCGTGCCTCAGGTCGTGGCCTCTTTCATCGACCGGGGGAAGCCAACAGCGTGGAAGCTCACCGCCCCCGCCGGTGTCAGCCAGCTCATCAGCTTGAACGCGAGCTCGCCAGCACGCACCGCGGGGTCCTCAGACAGCAATGAACGCGCCTCCTCGACTCCCGTGGAGAAGATCATGACCCCCCGGAGCACAGGGTCGTCCTGGTCTTCGAACGGGCCGGCTGCAAGCAGACGGCCCGAGCGCCCGAGACTCGCGAGATACGCGAGATGCTCATCCTGGATCGCCGCGGCTTGCTCCTCGCCCAGTCCCGGCGCCCCAGCCGGGCGGAGGTAGAGGCCAAAAGTGAAACGGTCGAAGTCCATGCTCCAAGCTAAGCCCATCTGGCCCGGCTGCCGATGAAAGCAAACGTGGCCAGTCTCGTGCCCTTGGAGTCCGTAGGAGTCGCCATCGTCGTGGCGGTCGTCTTCTTCGCCTGGGGCTGGGCGCGGGCGGCACGATTCCGCTCCGAGCGTGGCAAGCCCCCCTGGGCCATACCGCCGACGGGGTGGGGCGCCATCCACGTCGTGCTGTTGCCGATTGGCTGGCTCATCTACTGGGCGGCATCGCGAACCACCAGGGTCGCGGACTTCTCACTCACCCATCGGTCGAACACCACGATCGCCGACACGGCCGAAGACCGCGAGAAGCTCCGGAGGATCCACTTCGAGCTGCCTCTCTTGCGCCCGCCGGAGCAGAATTCCCGCGGCTGGCACCCCGATCCTTTGCACCAGCGAGGCTTCCGTTTCTTCGACGGTCAGCGCTGGACGCCCGATGTCACCGACGATCCCGCACGAAAAGCGGCCGAGGCGGTAGGAGACGCGCGCGCTGATCTCCGACGGCGCCTTCGAGCGTTGCCCCCGCCCCCGGACTTGGCCCCGTCGTGGCACGTCGACCCACTCGGCAAGGGTCACTACCGTTATTTCGACGGCTGGGCATGGACCGACAAGGTTCACGAGGCCCGTTCGTCCTGATCCTCGCTCCGGGGGGAGGGCTCGAACCTCCAACATCCGGCTCCAAAGGCCGACGTTCTGCCGATTGAACTACCCCGGAAGGAATCTCTCGCTCGCATGTTTACAACAGTAAGGGTCCCGTATTCGCTCCGTCGGGTCGTGCATGGCGACCGGCGCGCCGCCCGAGCGCCGGGCCGGGAGGCGCGGACTGCGCCCGCCGATGGGCGGGGCCGGCCCAAGTTCGGCTAGCGTTCAGCCGGCCATGGGATCACTCATCAAGAAGCGCCGCAAGCGAATGCGCAAGAAGAAGCACAAGAAGATGTTGAAGCGCACCCGCTGGCAGCGACGCGCGGCCGGCAAGTAGCACTGCTCGGGAGTCGCCCGTCAAAGCGCATTCCCGTTTCATCGCCAGGCTGCCGGCAGGGCTTCGAGGCGCCCGTCACCAGTGAGCAGTGCTCGCCGCAGCGACAACGAGGGCTTGCGAGTGCTCGGCCCGCACCGCGCCTTGGAGCTCAACCACGAGGTGCGGGGCCATCTCTGGGTCCCGCTCGAGGTACCACGTGCCCCCGCTTCCCGCCAGCCGCGGCCGAGCGCCCGCGACCGACGAGATCAGGTCTCGCCACCAGGCCAAGCGTGGCTCGACAACGACGGCTGCGGGCTCGAGGTCGTTCCCGTGCTCGCCGCTTGGACCACCGAGCGCGTCCCAGGCCCGGTAGACATCGGGAGTCGGCACGGTCAACGCAGGTGTCACGAGCACTGCCGTGAAGTCCTCGAAACCAAGCGGCTCGACCCACTCCCCGATGCCGCTCACGAGCGCCCTCCCGCCCACGACGCAAAACGGCACGTCTGCGCCCAACCCCGCTGCAACCGCCGGATCGAGAGCTCCCGCCCAGCGGAGCACCGCCGCCGCATCCGAGGATCCACCTCCGAGGCCTGCGCCGGCTGGGACGCGCTTTCGCAGCCGCACCCGGGCACGCCGGCCAACGGTGGCCAGTGCCCGGACGACGAGGTTCTCCGAGCCCAGCGGGACGGCGCGCGGCACCGGATCAGCGGCGCCACCCCCCCGCCCGGCCGACAAGGAGCCGTCACCCAGGACCCAGGCCACTTCGTCGACGACCTCGAGACCATCGGCGCCACCTTCGATCTCGAGCTCGTCTGCGAGATCGATCGTCGCCATCTCGGCCGCGAGCAGGTGGTAGCCGTCGTGACGGACGCCCACGACTCGCAACGCGCGGGTCAGCTTGGCCGGTGCCCTTACGTGATCGATCGACGGCATGCGACCAGCTTGCCCCACTCCTCGATGCCAAGCTCCTCAGCCCGGCAACGGGCGTCGACCCCGGCTGCCTCAAAGGTGGCCTCGCCGACCAGTCCTTCGAGGGACCGACGGAGCATCTTCCTCCGCCCGCCGAAGCCGGCCCGGAGGAGAAGGTCGATCTCCGCGTAGCTCGCCACAACGGGGTCGACCGCCGGAGAGTCGCGGCGCACGAGCTCCACGAGCACCGACTCGACATTGGGACGGGGCAGGAACACCCCCGGCGAAACGCGTCCGACGAGCACCGCGGTCGCGAAGTACTCGACCCTCACCGACACGGCGCCGAAGCTCTTCGCTCCTGGCACCGCGACGAGACGTTCGCCTGCCTCTCGCTGGACCATCACGAGCATGCGGCCGATGGCGGGCACGTCACGGAGAAGGTCGAGAACGAGTGGAGTCGCCACGCTGTAGGGCAGGTTCGCCACGAGCACCCAGCGTGGCGCTGCCACGAGCAATCCGGTCCAGTCGCACGACATCGCGTCCGTCTCGACCACCGACACCCCGAGCGGCTCCACCATCTCCCGAAGGACCGGGATGATGCCCCTGTCCACCTCGACTGCCGTCACGACTGCGCCCGTCGCGGCGAGCGCGACAGTCAAAGAGCCGAGCCCGGCGCCGATCTCTACGACGTGGTCTCCGGGACCGACCCGTGCAAGCCGGGCGATGCGTTCGACGGTGTTCGGGTCGGTGACGAAGTGCTGGCCGAGCGCCTTAGAAGGGTGAAGGCCATGTTGATGGAGGAGGCGAGCAACCTCGCCACGGCCAGGCGGGCGCCGGAACGGGACGGCCGGAGCGCCACTTGGGGGCTCGACGATCTCAGACTCCGAGCCCGAAGGCCTTCTCGGCGTTCATCCAGCTGACCGCAGCCAAGACTTCGGGCTCGAAGCCCTTCAACTGTGCTACCGCGTTCCCGACGACCGTGACGTTGCTCGGGCTGTTGCGACGCCCGCGATGCGGCACCGGCGTGAGGAAAGGCGAGTCGGTCTCGATCAGGAGGCTGTCGAGCGGGCAATGTGTGACGACTTGGCGCAGCTCGACGGCGTTGGCGAAAGTCATGATCCCGCTGAAGGACAGTAGGCCGCCGATCCGAAGACATCGCCTCGCTTCCACCTCGCCGCCTGTGAAGCAGTGGAAGATAGTCCTCTCGGGCACTCCCTCGTGCTCGAGGATCGAGAACGTGTCGTCCCACGCCTCTCGTGTGTGGATGACGAGCGCGAGGTTGAGGCGATTCGCCAGGCCGACCTGAGCGGCAAAGACATCGCGCTGGACATCTCGCGGTGAGTTGTCGTAGTGGTAGTCGAGCCCACACTCGCCGATGGCCACGACACGGGACCGACGCAAGCCCTCGCCTGCGGACAGCTCGTCGAGGAGCCCGATCACCGAGCCCAGCCCGGCCCTGGCGTCGTGCGGGTGCAGCCCGACCGTTGCCCAGACCTCGGCGTCGCGCGCGCCCGGGACTCGTGCGTAACCCGTTGCCGGAGCCGGAGCCCGCCCCGAAAGCTCCTTCGCCAGCATCACGGCCCGGCGAGACGACGCTTCGTCGGTCCCAACGCACACCACGCGCCCTACTCGTGCGGCGCGGGCCAGCGCGAGGGTCGCGGCCGGATCGGGCTCATCTTGCAAATGGCAGTGGCTGTCGGTCCAGATGGCCGTCGCCTGCGAAGCCTTGACGGGATGTGCCGGTGAGAACGAGACCTCGGCAACGGGCCCGGGCCCGGCCGGTGCGCTCGTCCCGCGCTGTGCCCGCCGAGCGGTTCCGCGCCGGCGACGCAGCCACGAGCCCTCCTGTTGGCCCCCCTGCCCGGTCTGGTCGCTCGAATCGTCCACGTTGCCTCTTTCGTTCAACTCTCAACGGTACGCCGCGGGAACAGCGGCGCACCCTTTATGACGATGAGGTTCCCCGGGTAGCCCCCCCACCCGAGGCTGCCGTTCTCCCCGGCCGCGCCCGGCTCGTCGGGCCGGCCCGTGAGCCCGATCCGCGCCCAGATCTCGGCTGCTGCGCCCGGCATCACGGGTGACACGAGCACGGCCACGATCCGCAGCGCCTCGAGAGCGTCCCCAAGAGCAGCATCGAGGGCCGGACCGGGCGGCAGCTTCCATGGCTCTGCGGTCTCGAGCTCCGAGTTCGCGGCACGAACGAGGCGCCACGTGGCCTCGAGAGCTTCGTGAGCAGCAAAGCGTTGCCAGGCGTCCCGGCATGCCGCCACCACCTCCGCCGCGACTTCGCTCAGCCGGACACCGCGCGCTGCAGGTTGCGGGGCCGGACCGATCCCTCCGCACTTGGTCCCAACGACCGCCGCGACCCTGGCGAGCAGATTGCCGAGATTGTTCGCAAGGTCGGAGTTGTACCTCGCGATCAGGCCTTCGTAGGTGAAGTCCCCGTCGGAGCCCAGCACGACGTCGCGAACGAGGTGGTAGCGGAGCGCGTCGACCCCGATGTCGGTGGCGAGCTCCACTGGGTCGACCTGGTTCAGCCGCGTCTTGGACATCTTCTCGCCGCCCACGAGCAGCCATCCGTGAACGATGTAGTGGGCTGGTGGGTCGATGCCCGCGGCGAGGCACATCGCCGGCCACCAGACGCAGTGAAACCGGATGATGTCCTTGCCGAGCAGATGGTGAGCCGCCGGCCACCACTTCGCGAAGCGCTCGGGGTCTTCGCCGTAGCCGATGGCGGTGATGTAGTTGACGAGGGCGTCGTACCAGACGTAGAAGACGTGCGCGCCGTCCCACGGAACGCGCACGCCCCAGTCGATCGAGGTCCTGGTGATCGAGATGTCCTGGAGCCCGCCTTTGATGATCCCGAGCGCTTCGTTGCGCCTGGAGTCGGGAAAGATCGCGTGCGGATGGCTCTCGTACCAGTCGAGCAACGACTGCTCGAAACGGGACAACTCGAAGAACCAGTTCTCCTCGGTCAGCCATTCCACCGGTCGCTCGTGCACGGGGCAAACGCGACCCTCGAGCAGATCGCTCTCTGGGTAGTACGCCTCGCAAGACACGCAGTACCAGCCCTCGTACAGCCCCTTGTGCATGTAGCCGTTGTCGTGGATCGCCTGCATGAACCTCTGAACGCTCAGGTGGTGACGGTGCTCTGTCGTACGGATGAAGTCGTCGTTCGAGACATCGAGGGCGGCCCAGGAGGCGATGTAACGACGGCTCGTCTGATCGACCCACTCCTGGGGCGTGAGCCCCTGATCCTCCGCCGCTCGAGCGTTCTTGAGCCCGTGCTCGTCGGTGCCGGTAAGGAACCAGGAGTCGTCGCCGATCAACCGGTGCCAGCGCGCGAGCACGTCGGCGTTCACAGTCGAGTACGCCGTGCCGAGATGGGGGGCGTCATTGACGTAGTAGATGGGTGTCGTCAGGAAGAAGCGCTCAGGCACCCTCTCAAACTACTGGCCGTTGCGAGCGAGCGAAGTCTCGTACGCGAACCTCTTCGACACGCCGAGGTACGCGGCCACCTCGGCTGCCGCCTGCCGGCGGCTGGCGCCGGCGGACATACGGCTCGCGACTGCGCTCTGGATCTCACCCGCGCTCGGCGATGACCGCTCCGGCGGCGCGGCGGCTACGACTAGCACGTGCTCACCTCGTGCCGCGCTCGCCGCACTTCGCTCGCACGCCGCGGCGAGCGTCCCGCGCCATGTCTCCTCGAACAGCTTCGTCAGCTCCCGGCATACCGCGACCTTCCGGTCGCCTCCACAGCATTTCGCAAGATCCTGCAGCGTCGAGCTGATCCGCTGCGGCGACTCGTAGATCACGCTCGTATGCGACGCCACCGCGATCTCGCCCAGGCGCCTTGCACGCTCGGTCCCTCGTCTAGGCAGGAACCCTTCGAATCTCCAGCGTGCGGTCCCGAGCCCGGCGACCACGAGAGCGCTCACAGCCGCCGATGGTCCCGGCACGATCGTGACCTTGTGACCAGCGGCGATCGCCGCAGAGATCACCATCTCGCCCGGATCGGACACCGTCGGCGTGCCGGCATCGCTCACGAGCGCGACCCGCTCACCCCGCTCGAGCATCTCGAGCACCTCTGCGACCCGCTCACGCTCGTTGTGCGCGTGCACCGAGACCAGGCGGGAGGCTCTCAAGCCCAGGCGGGAAAGTAGCTGCCCGGTGTGGCGCGTGTCCTCGCAGCACACGACATCCGCCTCCTGCAGCGTGGCGGCAGCCCGTGGCGAGAGGTCACCGATGTTGCCGATCGGGGTCGCGACGATCACCAGCTCGCCGGCGTGCTGGTCCCCCCCAGTCACCCCTTGATCTCCAGGGCGTCGCCTGGGACGAGCTTCCATCGCTCGAAGGCGCCGGCCTCCGCCTCGAGCACCGCCCGACCGCCCCGGCGCGGAAGTGCGACCCGGTACGGAGGCACGGTGGTGGTGCCGATCACAACAAGGTCATGGGTCAAGAACGCGACGTCGACCGCGAACCGCATCCCGATCGTGTGCACCGACCTCGTGTGGCGCAGCAACAGGGCCCCCTCGAAGCGCCTCTTGCCCAGCAGGCCACGCGATCTGGCGGCGAGCGACGAAGCGACCTCGACACTCGCGAGCACCTCGCCGTCACGCAGCAGCCATGCCATGTAACCGTCCCCGTCGCTCCCTGGAACAAGGAAGATGCCCAACGCTACCGAACAGCCGGCTGCCCGTGGGAAAAAGCGCCAGCTTGGAAGCCACTACAATGTCCCGCTTGTGTCCAAGCGAACTGTGAAGCGGAAGCTCCGCAAGAAGAAGAAGGCCAACCACGGCAAGAAGCCGAACTGCGGTCGCGGCTGACCGTCACACCTTCCAGTTCGACCCCAGGCGGCTCAGCACGCCCACCAGCACCGACGGCTTGTCGGAGATGATGCCATCGACGCCAAGGCTGACGAGATGCTCCATCTCGTCAGGGTCGTCGATCGTCCAGACGTGGACTGCGAGCCCGCTCGAATGTGCAGCCTCGACGAAGCTCTCGTCCACGACGACAACAGGGCCCAAGCGCACCGGGACCTGGAGCGCGACGTAGCGCCCGATGTCGTCTTGCGGTGGCTCACCTGCGCGCAGCCGCCGGTAGAACTCGGTCGTCGCCTCGGTGCCGGCCGCGATCCCGGTCAAGGGCGCGTGCTTGGCGAACTCGCCGGTCGCCTCGTCTGAGAACGACGCGACGACCACGTCGTCCTGGCGCCCGTGCTCACGCAGCACGCCCGCCAGCGCCGCTTCGTAGGGGACGACTCTTGGGGCGCTGCGCTTGATGTCCAGGTTGAGCACGACACCCGGGAAGGCCTCCAGGACCTCCGAGAGCGTTGCAACACACAAGTCTCGATCATCGGGTGCCCTCCCGCGAAGCACGTAGTCCTCCACCGGACGCCCTCTGACAGCGCCCTCGCCCGGGCAGAACCAATACGCGTTGTCGAGGTGCCGAACTTCGTCGATGCTGAGGTCGGCGATCTCGCCCGTCGCGTTGGTCGTTCGATCGAGCGTCGGGTCGTGGCAGACGACGATCTCCCCGTCTCTGGTGGCGTGAACGTCGAGCTCGATGCCTGTCGCTCCGTGCGCGAGCGCTCGCCTCATCGCGTAAAGCGTGCTGGAGGGAGACTCCTTGGCCCCCCCTTGGTGGGCGTAGGCGATCACCCGACGTTCGAGCCAGGGATTGTCACGCACGCCAGCTGTCTACCAGGCGAGTGCGCCTGCCGCGCAACTGGGGGGTAGCCTCGGCTCGCAATGATCGATCACATTCTCCTCGACGTGATCGCGGCCCTCCGCGAGGCGTTCGAGGGCGCGCTCTTGGAACAGCAAGCGGTCGAGGAGCGTTTCCAGGTCGACGTCTTCCTCGGCGACGTCGCCTTCGAGACCTCCTACAGCCTCCCAGGCGAGGACAGTCCGCCGCGTGTGCGGGCGGACCTCAGCCTCGATTGGCCGACCTGGAGCCAGAGCGCATACCGGTCATGGTCGATCGGCGAACCGCCGGCCGAGCCGCCGGAGCTCATCGTCGAGATCGCACTTCGCGTGCAGCGCCTCGCCGCGACACCCGATCCGGCGCTGGTGCTGGCCGCGCTCGCCGGTGAGGGGCCCGAGTTCGGCTCCGAACGCCTGGAGCAGTCCGGGCCGATGATCGAGCAGCTCTACGAGCCCTCTTCGGAAATGCCCGCCTGTGCGATCGAGGTCGCCTACCAGGGCAGCATCCGGCTCGAAGAGCCGCTGCTCGACGATCCGACCAAGCTCGACGGACAGGTCGCGGGACTCGCGCGGTGGGTTGCGTCTGCGCTCGTGCGTCTCGCAGATCTCGACTTGGCGTTCCTCCCGCCCGATGAGGACAGCAACCGGGTCTGACACAAGCCCCGCGCTGCCCGCAGCAGCGCTGCCCGCAGCCGCGCTGCGCCCGCGCTTGCCTCTTCGCTACCCGGGCTCTGCGAGACCGGCCTGCACCGCGAGGGCGTGCAACGAGACCAGGGGCTGCGCGCCGAGGTGGGAGACGACCTCTCCGGCGGCGAGGGCTCCGAGCCGCCCCGCCGTCTCCAAGGGCGCTCCACGGACGATGCCGTAGAGGACACCCGCAGCGAAGAGGTCGCCCGCTCCGGTGGTGTCGTCCACGCGGCCGACTGGCGGAGCCTGGACAACTGCACGCTCCCCGGCGTTCAAGAGCACGGCACCTCGCGCCCCGAGCGTCACCGCGACCATGAGGCCCGGTCGCTCCAAAGCCTCGAGCGCTCCCGACAAGTCGTCTGCCCCGGTAAAGCGCCGAGCTTCCTCCTCGTTGGCGAACAGCAGGTCCACCTCGCGTTCGACGATCTCGTTCAGGAACGCGCCGTGCCGTTCGACAAGAAACGGGTCCGACAGGCTCAGGGCCACGAACCCACCGCCGGCCTTCGCGAGCCCGACAGCCCGCTGGAGGGCGGCAAAGGTCCCCGGCGAGTCGAGCAGGTAGCCCTCGATGTACACCGCCGCCGCGGTCCCGGCGAAAGCCTGATCGACGGCCTCGGCGTCGATGACGAGACCCGCGCCCAGGTTCGTCGCCATCGTGCGCCCCGAGTCATGGCTGACCAGCACCATGCACTGGCCGGTGCGGAGACCGACGGCGCTACGGCTCAGCACGCACCGAACACCCACTGACCCGAGGTCGAGCTCGTACTCGGCACCAAGCGAGTCATGGCCCACGGAGCCCACGAATGCAGGATGGGCGCCCAGAGAGGCGAGCCCCACCGCAGTGTTGGCCGCCGAGCCCCCGGCCACTTGAACCCAGTCACTTACGAGCTCGGAAAGCCTCGCGATCTGTTCGCCGTCGACGAGGGTCATCGCGCCTGGCTCGACGCCGGCCGCTTCGATCGTCGGTGCGTCCACATGGGCGACTCGATCGACGATCGCGTGCCCGATGCACACAACGTCGATCTCTCGTCCGCCGAGCTCCTCTTTCGAGGCACCCGGACCGACGCGGACAGATCCAGGCTCCGGCACGAGTCCCGACGGTAGTCGGTGAAAACGCCGTACACCGCTGATCGCGGTACACCGCCAATAAGCTCACGCACGGCTAATCTTCGATGTCCGTGACTCTGAACACCGACGAGACCGACTTCAGGCTCCCCCGCAACGTCGCACCGAAGCGCTACGAGCTCACAATCGCGCCTGACCTGGGCACTGCGACGTTCCTCGGCCACGAGCGGATCGAGCTCGACGTGGTCACGGCGACGAGCTCGATCGTCTGCAACGCCGCCGAGCTTCAGATCTCCAACGCCACATTGAGCCGGCCGGACGACCCGGCTCACCGAGTCGATCTGGACATCTCCTTGGACGAGAACCTCGAGCGGGTCACCTTCACGGCACCGCACCAGGTCTTGGCGGGTTCGTACGTCCTCGAGTGCGATTTCGCCGGCGTCTTGAACGACAAGCTCCGTGGCTTTTATCGGAGCACCTTCCGTGACGAGGACGGCGACGAGCAGGTCATCGCGACGACCCAGTTCGAATCGACCGACGCTAGAAGGGCCTTCCCCTGCTGGGACGAACCGGATCGCAAGGCCGTGTTCTCCATCTCGCTCGAGGTCGAAGCGGACCTTCTCGCGATCTCGAACGGCGCCGAACGCCGTGCGACAGAACTTCCCGGGGGCAAGCGTCGCCTCGAGTTCACCGACACGATCCCGATGTCGTCCTACCTGGTCGCATTCGTCGTCGGCCCTCTGGAGGCCACCGACTCGGTGGACGTGGACGGAACGCCGCTTCGCGTGGTCCACACAGCGGGCAAGCAACGGCTGACCACGTTTGCTCTCGAAGCCGGCGCGCACGCGCTGCGTTACTACACCGAGTACTTCGACCAGCCGTACCAAGGCGACAAGCTCGACCTCGTCGCGATCCCCGACTTCGCCTTCGGGGCGATGGAGAACCTCGGCTGCGTGACCTTCCGCGAGGCCAAGCTGCTCACCGACCCCGCCAACTCGGCCCGCAACGAGCTCGAACGCGTCGCCGGGGTGGTCGAGCACGAGCTCGCGCACATGTGGTTCGGCGACCTCGTGACCATGGGCTGGTGGAATGGCATCTGGTTGAACGAGGCGTTCGCTACCTATATGGCCCTTTGCTGCCTGGACGACTTCAAGCCTGAGTACCAATGCTGGGCGGGGTTCAGCCGCGACCGGGAGATGGCTCTCTCCCTCGACGGGCTCCACACGACGCGGCCGATCGAGTTCCCCGTGCGAACGCCCGACGAGGTCGACTCGATGTTCGACGCCCTCACATACGAAAAGGGCGGCAGCCTTCTTCGGATGCTCGAGCAGTACCTCGGCACGGAACGCTTCCGCGAAGGCGTCCGCCGGTACCTT
>Ga0187867_10000807_pt1 | contig 27527 bp, 21 predicted proteins | sample June2016WEW_13_1_FD_132976 | JGI IMG/M metagenome (GOLD analysis project Ga0187867, IMG submission 132976) | Peatland microbial communities from SPRUCE experiment site at the Marcell Experimental Forest, Minnesota, USA - June2016WEW_13_10 | ecosystem: Environmental > Terrestrial > Soil >... | reverse complement strand
TTGGGGATTTCTTTGAAGTCTTCGCAGTCGCGGATGGCCTCGCCCAGTCGGCCGACGGCGGGGGTCTCATCGTCGCCGGTACGCTGGCGCAGGATGCGGCCCAGCAAATTGTGTTCCTCGATCAGCCGGTCGATCTCGGGATACGACCGCGTGGTCGGGAAGCGCGTCACATAACGCACCACCGGCCGCATCAGTACCTTGAGGTATTGCTTGTCGATGAACGTCTCCAGAGCGCGCCAGCAGGTGGCCGGATACATGAAGTAGTGATCATCGAGGCCGTTCTTCGGGATCGCCACGTTCATCAGCAGGTCGAACACCTCGATGGCGGGCATGTGGTCCCACATCCACAGGAACAGGTGGTCGGCCTTGTTGGTCTCGCCGCGGCTCACGGCCTTGAGGAACGCTTCCTTGGCGCCCTCGATGCCGGCGCCCTTGGCCATTTCACCCTGGCCGTCGCCGGCGAGGTATTCGGCCTTCGACTGCATGCCGCCCTCGGCATCCATTGCGTCGAATTCCAGCAGTGAGAACGGGCCGGTCACCGGGTCATGCACATGCTTGTTGGCCAGGGCGACGTGCTGCAGGACGGGAAGGAATTTGTCCTCACCTTCCAGGCGGCTCACCAGCTTCCAGATCGGATACAGGCCGGCGACCGGATGCAGCGGACCGCCATGATGGCCGGGAGGCAGGTCGGAGGAACGGGTCACCGCCAGAGCCGAGGCGGTCAGCAGCTTCTCGATCGACATACCCGCGCGCAGCTTTTCGAGGGTGCGGTCGAGGATTTCGGCGCGAGGGGTTTCCTCAATGAACTGAACCAATGGTTCTATATCAGCCGGGTATTGGACACGGGCATGCATGGTGAACTTCTCCTTCGTCTTAACTCTGGTTTATCGGTTTTTGGTTGCGGGATGGCGCCTTGACGCCGAGAAATCCTGACCGGTCGCGCGTCTGAGCGCCCGGGGATGGCAGCGAGCAAAAGTTTGATCGGCGAGCGGAGGGGGCACTGTGGACCAACAGACCGAGCCCGCAATCGGGGCCTGCAGCGAGGCGGCTGACGAAGCGGTCAAGGTCCAAGGGCAAACTCCTCCATCTTTTGGCGGTCCGCCGGCACAACGAACATGGGAAGACCTGGCCATGCTCCGCCTTGCCCAACCGCTAACGGAGGAGGCGAAACAGGGGGGTCTTCTCGCTTTCTTGGTCATCGTGGCGCGCACCGGGCGGGTTTGTCAACATTGAAGAGAAATCGGGCTCGTGTCTGGAAGTAAAAAACGGTCGTGAACAGGCCACGGCGACCTGTTTGCGCAATGCTAACTGCGTTCCAGTCTTAACTTGTCACGATTGCCTTGGTTCCCAACGACTGAGTATTCGACAACGTTTCTGGCCAACCGGGTCGCAATTTGCGGGGGTTTCGGTTGCCGGACAGGTGTCCGTAACGCGCCGGCGATCTCGTTCCGCTGCCGGCATTATCCTCCGATGTTGCCAGGACCCCGATACAGGCGGTCCGGCGGCACCGTCCGCGCAGTCGCGTCGCGTGCCGTAAGACAGGTTCGCACCCGGGTGCGTCGCGCAGCACGACTCCGGCGCCAATAGGCATCGCGACTGCCGGAGAACCGCCTTGCCACCTCGCGCCTCGGCCCTGACCGGGATGCCTGTTGCAACCGAAACGCAGGAAATCGTGCACAGCCGATGCTCGGAAGGCACGGGCTGGCTCGCGCACGTACAGCAATGACCCGCGGCGGCAGGGCCGATGCCGAGACGGCCAACCCCTCAAGCCGCCCGTTTTCCCGCCGACCGCCTGGCACGCGCGGCTTGCGCCTGGCGTTCACCGTATTTCATGCCTTCCAGTTTCATGCCATCGGGATCCAGAAAGAACACCGCGTAATAATCGTCATAATATTCCGCTGCCGGATCAACGATGGTGGCGCCGAGCTCGTCACGCAGAAAGCTTTGCAGCGCGTCCACATCCTTGCGGTTACGCAATTGAAATGCATAGTGGTGAAACCCCACGTCGCCAATGCGGTATTTGTGCTTAAGTCCAGTGGCATCAGCCGGGCTGATCCAGAAGCGCGTCTTGCCGTTGGTCCAGCCGATCGCGTCCTCGTACTCGTCGGACAGCTCAAATCCCAGGAATGCGAACAGGCGACTGTAGAATTGTTTGGATTTTTGGTAGTCGCTGACTCTGATCGACAAATGGTCGATCCCGACGACGCGCATCATATGGTCCTCCATTGTCATGCTGCGACAGCAGCCCGGGCGTTGGTCGTGGCACGGCTGCTATTGCCGCATCGCCATGTCACGCAGTTCCGGCACCACCCAAAGCGGCCGCTCGCCGCGATCGACGCGCAGCACATTATCGAACGCATTACGGGTCTGCTTCACCCTCGTCTCGCGACTGGAGCCTGCCAGATGCGGCGTCAGCACGACGTTGTCGAGCGACAGCACCGGCTCGGACGGCGACGGCGGTTCTGCGGGAAACACGTCAAGACCCGCGCCGGCGATGCGCCCTTTGCTGAGCGTGTCGTGCAGCGCGGCGAAGTCGATCACCGGACCTCGGCTGCAGTTGATCAGCACCGCGTGAGGTTGCAGCATCGCCAGCGTGGTGGCGTTGATCATATGCCGCGTCAGCGAGGTCAGCGGCACATGACACGTAACGATGTCGGAGGTGCGCAGCAGCTCCGGCAGCAGGCGATATCGGACGTTCAGTGCGTCTTCGGTATCCTCGCTCAGCCGCACGATATCGCTGTATTGAACGCGCATGTCGAAGCCGCCCATGGCGATGCGCGCCACCCGCTTGCCGATGGTCCCGAAGCCGATAATGCCGAGCGTTTTGCCGTGCATTTCGTATAAAGTCGGCAGCGTCTGGTTGCCGCGCCAGCGGCCACCCGCGGTCATCTCATGCTGTTGGATCAACCGCCGATACACCGCCAGCATCAGCAGGATCGTATGTTCGGCAACGGCGCGCGAATTGGCGCCGCCATTATTGGCTACCGGCACGCCGGCGCGACGGGCGGCGTCCAGATTGACGTGGTCGTAGCCGGCGCTGAACAATTGCACCAGTCGCAGTTTTTGCGCCGTGCGGTAGAATGCATCGTCCATGCCTTGCACGTTGCCCAGAAGATATTCGGCTTCTGGCAATGCAGCGACGTATTCCGCACTGCCCGGCACGGCGACGATCAGTTCGAAGCCGTCAGGCGACATCTCGCGCGCATCCTCAACGATTTCGGCAGAGGTATTGGTGAACAGGATTTTGGCTGGCATGGCGGTTTCCTCCTTTGCGCGTTCAGGGGAGGATAGCGCGATGGCGCATTCACGCCAGGGTGCGGCCGAGGATGGACGCTTGCCGGACCGATGGCGTAACACAGCTGGCGCGGTGGCACAGGGCGGATTTCTCGGTGACAATGCGAGACAAATGACCAGACTTTCTCGCCGCGCCATGCTCGGCCTTACGCTCTCCGGTTCCGCTGGGTTGGCGTATGGCGCCGTTGGCCAACCGCCTCAGCAGGAGGGTACGGAAGCCGAACGGGCTGCCATGGCGGAAGCGGCGACCGGGTTCATGATCCGTTACGCCGTGCCCGGCCTGTCGGTTGCCATCGCGCGGGCCGGAAAGCTGGCTTACGCCGAAGCCTTTGGCCTCGCCGACCGGGAGGCGGGAGAAAAATTGACCCCGGCGCACCGATTTCGGATCGCCAGCGTCACAAAGCCGATCACCTCCGCCGCCATCTTCACGCTGATCGAACAAGGCCGGCTGCATTTGGGCGATCGCATCTTTGGTCAGGGTGGAATACTCGGCATCGACTATGGCGGTCCGCCGTACAATCCTTATGTCGGTCAGATCACCGTCGAGCAGTTGTTGACCCACACTGGCGGCGGCTGGCCGAATGATGGGCGCGATCCGATGTTCCGCAATCCGCAGATGGATCACGCCCGGTTGATTGCCTGGACGCTTCGTTCATTGCCGCTGGACACCGTGCCAGGGACTACCTTCGCGTATTCCAATTTCGGTTATTGCCTGCTCGGCCGGGTCATTGAGACGCTCTCCGGGCAACCTTATGAAACCTATGTGCGCGACGCCGTCCTGCGGCGCTGCGGCATCGAGGCCATGCAGATCGCCGGCAATACGCTTGCCGAGCGCCAGCCGGGTGAGGTCCGTTATTACGCCCAGAACGACGGAGACCCTTATGGCATGAACGTCAGGCGCATGGATTCCCACGGCGGCTGGATCGCGCGTCCGGCCGATCTCGTTCGTTTTGCGATGCATGTCGATGGGTTCGCGACAACGCCCGATATCCTGCTGCCGTCGACGCTTCGGGTCATGACAACGCCGACCGCGGCCAATCCCCATTACGCCAGGGGTTGGGCGGTGAACCAGTATGGCCATTGGTGGCACAGTGGCAGTCTGCCGGGCACCGCGACGATCATGGTGCGCACGCGCAGCGGCTTTTGTTGGGCGGCATTGACCAACACGCGCCGTCCGCAATCCGACATGGAGGACGACCTGGACCGGCTGGTGTGGATCATGGCCCGCAAGGTTGCTGCCTGGAAGGCCTGAGTTATGACAGTCGGACGCGCGGACGTCGCGGCGACCGATGCACCGGCTTCAATCCTGCCGGATGGATCGACGGCGGCGCTCACCAGCCGCCGAACCAGACGCCGATCCCGTGGACGACCCCGATCGGAAAGAATGCCGCCGCCGCGATCAGCAATCGTCGTTGATCGTTCGCCGAGCAGAACACAATGCTGGTCAGCCACGCAGAATAAATGATTAGCCACATCACTGCCAGTGTCACCAGCGTTTTCAAGTCCATAGCTCTGGTCTTACGCCACGGCATCGCCTTTCTCCCGTTGAACCCGCCCATCAGGTTCAAGGATAGCGAATATTGCCGCCGCGCGAAACCGTCGCGCGGTTGAAATCAGCGTGCCGCCAACCCGCGCCGATAGCGGCATAGGTTAGGCGCGTGTCGCGCGCGGCTCCCTGCCGCCGGTGCGGTATTCCCATAGGCCGCCGGCACGGGCGCGACGGTGGCGATTACACCATGAGCGCCGGCATGGTCGCCGAAGTGCTGTCACCGCCATAGGCCTGAATCGCCTGGGCGATATCCGTCGCGAAGATCGAGGACACCGCCTGATCACTGGCAAGCTGCGATCCGGCGGTTGACGAGCTGGTACCCGACGAGGTGGGTGCGGTGGCAACGTCTGAGGCACCGTTAATATCACTACCACCACCGTGGTGGTGATGATGGTGATGCTCGGTCTCGCCGGTGGGCGCTGTCGGGTTGCTATTTGCAGTTTGCGTGTTTGGCGCGATGGCAGACTGGATGTCGCCCATGATGGTCTGCAGATCGGTGGCCACAGTTTGCTCGGGCGTGGCAGCAACTGTCGTGGCAGCGGTTGTCGTCCCACCGGGGGTGCCGACTGGTGCCACGGTATTTTGTGCCTGAATCAGCATTGCCTGAATGTCGGACGCGAGGCTTTGCAGTGGATTGGCTGGTGACGGGCTCGCGTCGCTCGTTCCAGACGCGGTTTGGCTGGTCCACGGTGCAGTTGACGCAGACGTGCTGAAGCTGGCCTGCAGCTGATTGATCTCGACAAACGGTCCCGAGGGAGTCGCACTCCCTGGCGCGTTGGAGGCGGTGGAGGCGGCCCAGGGATTGGCCCAGGGGTTGGACTGAACGCTGTCTATGGACACGGGATCAGGCTCCTGTTGGTGGTGACAGACTGTCCGGCTGAGGTTTTGGCCGTGGAGTGCGCAAAGTACCGGCCGCTTGGGCGAACCGTGGCACCGCAAGAACTTTCTCGGGTCGTCGTTGGTGTCACGTGCGTCGCTGCAACCCGTGTGCCAGTGACGGCCCCAACAATTTCGCCAACGCCATGCTGAGTTGGCCGGCAAAACCTGCCGACCGGAGCGATCGTGTCGGCAAGGCGTGCCGGTCCAACGGCGGCGCTATGGTCGCTTTACGGCAGCCGCAAGGAACGCCTCCAGCGCACGGACCGCGGCTGTATCGCGGAAAACGTGGCGTTTGCCATCTGCCACGATCGCGCGGACCCGCATGCGCCACGCCGCATCCAGCCCAAGCCGCACTGCGATCGCCACGTAATCATCAAGCGAACGTGCGATCGTCTCTTCGCAGCCGATCTTGCGCAGGATTGCGGCCGTGTGGCGACCGCGCATGAGTGGCCCAGGATACGTCACGATTGCCGGGTTTTGGCTCAGGCAGTCGAGCGTGGAGCGGCCACCTGACCAACCCGGTGTGTCGAGGATGACGTCCACCAGCCCCACCGCCGCAATGAAACGTTGTTGCGGCATCGGCGGTAGAACGATACAGTATTGGTTCGCATCCAATCCGAAGCCGGCAAAGGCGCGGCCCAACCGCTCGCGGAACACCGCCGTGACGGACTCGCTTTTGGCGAAGCCAATGAAGATGAACCGGCACACCCCGACAGTGGCAGCGATCTGCGGGTAGACCTGGTCATACTCCGGCAAGTATTTGTAGAGAGCCTGGCCGGACCAATAGATCGGAACCTCAGGGGGCAACCCCAGGGTCGCGCGATCGAGTGGGGTCTCGGGACATTCGTCCGGCGTGTAATGCAAGCCAAGGCCGGGCAACCGCACCAACTGCTCGGTGTAGTGCGCCGCGCCATCCGGCGGTTCCATCAGATCGACGGACAGGAAATAGTCCATCGTCGGCAGGCCGGTGGTCTCGGGATGCCCCCAGGTTACACATTGCACTGGCGCAAGCCGCTGTGCTGCCAGACGGGCGGCTACCGGGTCCATTCCAATTTCCGGATACAGCAGGACATGCGGCAATGTGGCGCACACCGCGGCGCGCCACGCAGCCGGCGAGCTCAGCCCGCGTACGAACCGGCAACCCGGCTCAATGCAACGCTCGGTTACCGCATCGCTGGTGCGGCCGGTATGGAACGCGGTCAATTCGAAACGATCGCGATCGAATTCCGCCAGCCAGCCCTCCAGGAAAAGCCGGTAGATCGTGTGATCCTGGAAGAATCCACTGACGATCCCGACACGGATGCGTTCACCCGGCGCCGGACGTTTGGCGAGTGTTGCCGGCGGTTCCGTCATCTCCAACAGGCGGCAGACGAGCTGGCCATACTGCGCCTGCGGTTCGCGGTCATTATGCCCCTGATAGGGCAAAAAAAACGGCTGGGAGGTGCCGATCGCCGCCGCCACCGCACGCGCCACCGGCGGTACCTCGACGGCTGCGGCAAGCGCGTCCAACGCCGCCAGATAGCAAGACCGCCGAAGCTCGACCTCCGCTGTCGTGGCGTAAATGATGGGGAGTTGCGCCACGCAAAGCGCGAGCCGCGCGGCGCCATGCAGCGGTTCCGCGACAATCGCCGCCTGATGGCAGCACAATGCGTCGTCCGTGCGGCCATCGCCTGCCAGCAGGCAGCCGAGATTGTAGTGCGCATCCGCGAAGGTCGGATCAACCGCAATCGCGCGTCGATAGCACGCTTCCGCATCCGCCGGGCGACCGAGCTCCTGCCGCACGATGCCGAGATTGTTCCAGGTTCGCGTGTCTTCAGGCGCGAGGCGAACCGCTTCGTTCAGCCAGACCTCCGCCTCAGGCCAGCGCGCCCTGGTGATCAGCCAGCGCCCGTAGTTGGCGAGCGCATTGACGAAGTGCGGCCGGAGCCGGACGGCGCGGCGGAAACAAGCCTCCGCTTCCTCGTGCCGGTTGCATTCGACGAGGACGCTGGCAAGGTTGCACCAGATCTCCACCATCTCGGGTGCGCACTCGGCCGCACGGCGGTATTCTGCTATGGCTTCCTCGTGGCGGCCCAGTGAATGCAGGGTGGTCGCGAGGTTATTGCGGATTTCTGCTGATGCAGGGCGCAATGTGGCGGCAGCGCGGTACTCGGCAATCGCATCGGCGTCGCGGCCAAGCAGGCGGAAGGCAATGGCAAGGCTGTTGTAATGCGGGGCGCAATTCGGTGCGAGGCGCATCGCCCGGCGGATCATTGCAGCGCCTGCCGCCGGGTTGCCCCGCTGAGCCGTGATCAGACCGAGCAGATGCAGGCTTTCGGCGTGGTCCGGATCTCGAGCCAGGATGTCCCCGTAAAGCGCCTGCGCCAGATCGAGCCGACCCGCCTCATGATGCGCCAGTGCGGCGGAGAATGCGATTGGCGCATCATCCGCCACGATCGGTCTCCGATCCGTCATCTCTCGCAGCGCAAAGCTGCGACCTCTGGGCCGCAAATGGCCCACAGCCACCTGGTGACGTTATCAAAGCAGCAGCAAACGTCGTCGGAGTTGATACGGCACCACAGAAGACTGCACCTTGCATTTTAACAACCGGTTAAATTTGCCCGCGAGCCCTCGATTTGGCTGCCCGGTGGTCGGCACAATATCTGTTGTCATCCCCATGAACCGAGCTTCCCGACTATAGATCCGACCCATCGAGTGCCGCTTCCGCGAATTCCTTGGCGCCGGCAAAGTCGTAATTCCGATAGACTTGCAGCTTGTTGGTCATTTGCGGTCCACCATAGAATTTCTCGTATTGTTGGTGCCGGCCGGCGAACTCGCTGCCGATCAGATCCCACGCCAGTTTGAGCAGGGCAACCCGTTTCCGCGACGAATAGCCCGGCGATGCCACATACCGTTCAATATCCTGTGCGGTGTCCGGATTGTCATAATCCAGCCGCGACGACGGCAACATGATCATGGCGCCACCGCTCAGATCGCGAGCCAGATCGATCAACCTGGGATTGAGATCAGCCTGCAACGCCATAACCGCATACAGCGCGACGCGCGACGGCCAAACGACGTTGTCCTCAACCGTTGCCCTGGTGTCCTGCGCTTCGACCATCATTTCAACGATCGAGGCAAGCGCGGCCATTTCTCCAAGCAGCGCCTGGCTGGTAGGCAGCCGATCCACACCGGTGATCTCGCAGTGATGCTTCATGACGCCGAGCAGAAAGCGCAGTTTCGTTGCGTACCGTATTTGTGCCTGGTAGTTGCCGTAACTGTGCGACGGCGTCTTGGTCCATTGGTCCCGGCACAGCGCGACGTTACGGTAGATGAACACATGTTCCCATGGGACAAAAACATTATCGAGGGTAATCAGAGCGTCGGTCTCGTCAAATCGGCTGGACAAAGGATAATCGAACGGCGTGGTGACGGTTGTCGCATAGGAGCGTCGCGGATAGACCCGCAGGCCGGGTGCGTTGATCGGCATGACAACGCTGATCGCGTGGTTTTCATCACCGGGAACCAGCGGATGGATGCAACTCAGGAACAGGTAGTCGGAAAACGCTGCTCCGGTCGCAAGTTGTTGGGCTCCCTTCAGCACAATGCCGCCGTCGCGTTCGCCAACCACACCGGCACATAACGTTGGGTCGGATTGCTGATGCGACGGTTTGCTCCGGTCGATCTGCGGCGGCACGATCGCATAGGAAATATACAAATGATTGTCGCGTGCGAATTCGTGGAATGAAGTGAGATTATCGGCGTAATGTTGCCCGCCGGCAGCGAAGAAATCCGGTTTGGCCGCGAAGCCGGAGAAAAAACCTGCCACATGATCGGGGGTACGGCCCATCAGACCGAATGTCTGCTCGGCCCAAAGTTGCAACATGCGCCGCCGTGGAGCGAGGTCTTCCTTGGTTCGTGGAACGTGGTAGCAGCGCAGCACGGGCTGCCCGGTCTTCGGAGATTTGTAAGTCATTAGCGCGCGATTTTTTGGGTCTGCCGCGATGTCCCAAAGTCCGGCGATCGATTGCGCGGCACCGCGAAAGGCGGGGTGGGAGGTGACATCCTTCACCACCTCGCCATCGTAGATGACCTGCCTGCCGTCGTTGCGGATTTGCGCAAGATACTCCGCGCCGGTCCGCAAGCCTGCGGCGGTGGCATTGGGCTGTTCTTCGGGTTGCAATGGCATTGTGGTCATCGCTGGCACTCCCTGGCAGCACCGAATTGTTACGGCTGATGGTCCGCGGTCTCTTCATGCTGCGCACCGCAACCCAAACGACGCAACAGGGAGGCCGGCACAATTCGGTCCGGTCGTGAGCAACGCAACTCCGCACAAGTCAATCGCGTGGAATTCTGGTCCGGCATATTGCCGCCGGGACACGCGAGGGCAGGGGTTATCGACAACCCGGGCCAATTGCTCTTAGTCTTAGAGTGGGAGTGCAATCGAGACCGCTGGTTCGAAGCAGCGGCACGTCACAACGCGCCAGGGAGAAAACCGATGAAGAACGGCTTCCAGGTTTATGATTCCGACACTCACATCAATCCGGCCGCCGAGGTTCTCGACAAGTACGTCGATCCCGACTTCCGCGCCCGCCTGCCGGAACTGGCGCCGTACCGGTCCCCGGTCGGCCGCGGTGTCGAGGGGCCGAGCGATTTGCACAACTATCGTACCGGCACCAAATTTTATCGCCGGATTCTCGGCGAGGCAGCGCCCCGCGAAAGCTTCACCGGGCGTGATTCAAAATGGATGGGCAGCAAGCGGCCGCGCCCGGGGATCCAGGATGATCAGGCGGCGAATCGCGTCAAGGATATGGACGATGAAGGCACCGACGTCCATTTTCTGATCCCGACCTCCTGGCTGAGCCTCGTTGGCGTCGACGATGCCTCGATCGAGGTGGGACTGACCCGTGCCTTCCACCGGCACATGTCCGACTTCTGCGGGTCGCATCCCGATCGGCTCAAGGGCCCGATCGTCGCCTCCACCCGCCGGCCCGACGAAGCCATCCGCGAAATTCGCACCTGGGCCAAGGCCAAATGGGCGGTGGCAGTGATGCCGCTGCTGGCCGAGGGACTGCCGGCGGATCACCCGAGCCTGGAACCGATCTGGCGGGAAGCGCAGGAACACGACCTGCCGATCGCCAATCACAGCTTCACCTGGACCCCGCCGTACTATCCCGGCTACCGCGACCTTTATGACAATATCTTTCTCGGCCGGCTCGCTGCTCACCCGTGGGGCGCGATGCGGTTTGCCGCGGCGTTCATCGGCGGCGGCGTGTTCGACCGTTATCCGTCGTTGCGGATGGGCGTGCTGGAATGCGGCTTCGGCTGGCTGCCGTTCTGGGGCCGGCGCATGGATGAGCAGGCCGTCTACGTCGGCGGTACCGCACCATTGAAGATGAAGCCAAGCGAATACATGATGAGCGGCCGCTTCTTCTGCAGCATCGAACACCACGAAGGCGAGGACATGTTCGAACATGTCACGAAATTTCTGGGCGACGATCTGCTGATGTACGCATCGGATTATCCACACTCGGAGTGCCAGTTTCCGGACTCGGTGTCGAACATTCTGGAATGGTCGAGCCTTGATACCGGCCGGCGGCGTAAGCTGCTGTGGGAGAATGCCAACCGGTTTTTCCGGCAGACGTAACTGCCTGGCCGATGCCAGGCGACCGAGCGTCGACTGAAATCGTGCTCGGCAGTTTTTCATTTCGCCAGTTGTGGCCAACGGGGTCCCGCGTTGTGAGGCTCGCGCCATTTCTATGTGAGCGCCGGCTTAACGTACGCTCTGGCACCGCAGCAGATTGGTCGCCCACGGCGCAGGGTTGTCATGCGCGCATCGTGGTGTTTAACCTGTTCGGACGACGATTGTCCAATCCGCTACCATAACAAAAACTGTCGAGGAAGCGCCACAATGAAGACCACAAGACGCAGATACTGGGTCTACTTTCTGTTGTTCGTGTTCAGCGGCATTGCCTATATCGACCGCGTCAACATGTCGGTCGCCGGCAAGCCGATTGCGCAGGAACTTGGCCTGTCACCGGTCGCGTTGGGTTATCTGTTTTCCTCGTTCCTGTGGGCCTACGTTGTCATGATGCTGCCCGGTGGCCGGTTGATCGACCGCTGGGGCGCTCATGTCGTGGCCGGCGTGGCCACCGCATTGTGGTCGCTCGCCCAGATGACGACCGGCGCCGCAGTCGGCGTCGTTTCGATGCTGTTGACGCGACTGGGCCTTGGCATCGGTGAGGCGCCGTTCGCCCCGATTGTCTATCGCAGCGTTCGGGCCTGGGGCCCCTACACCGAACGAGGCACCGCAACCGCGGTCATCGGCGCCGGCGGCAGTCTCGGCCCGGCGATTGGCGCGCCATTGGTGGCGTGGTTGATCCAATCGCTATCCTGGCGTTGGTCGTTCGTAATCACCGGCGCTCTGGGCTTCATCTGGGTCGCGATCTGGCTCGCTGTCGTATCGTCACCGGAGAAAACCAAATGGCTTCCGGAAGCGGAGCGCCAACACATTCTCGCCCAACGCGAGGCCGGCATCGAACCGCCCGATCATAACGGAGTCGGCTATCTGGCACTGGCGAAAAGCCCAGCTATGTGGGGGCTGTTCGTGTCGCAGGGCTGCCTCGTCTATTCGCTTTATTTGTATCTGAGTTGGCTGCCGAATTACCTGCAAAATGCACGTGGCCTGTCTGTGGTGGAATCCGGATTTTACACGTCGATCCCGTTTTTCATTGCGACCGGCGTGAACGTTGTCGTGAATTGGGTTGGTGACCGGCTGTTGAGCGTGCACGCAGTACGTAATGGATTGCGGCGTTATATCGTCGCCTTGTGCCTGGTATTTACTGCTGCGGGCATGCTCATCCCCTATGTGCATTCGTTGACCGCGATCATCGTGCTGATTTCGATCACGGTGTCGTTTGCGAATACCGGACCGGCGACCAATGCTGCCCTGACCAGCGATCTGTTGCGCTCGCCATCCGACGCTGGCCGAGCCTTCGCGTTCCTGGTCCTTGGCGGCAATTGCTTCGGCCTGCTGGCACCGATCGTCACCGGATATCTCGTCGAAGCCAGCGGCAGTTTCAGCCCGGCTTTCATCGCCGGGGGCGTTCTGGCGTTGATCGGCGCGGTGGCGACACTGGTCTTGTCACGCGGCGCGATCGGCGAAGTTTCCCCGACAGAAGCGCGACAGCCTTTGGGCGCAGCGGGCTGAGGCTGGCGCCCGGAGCGGTTCCGTCGCAAGCTTGCCGCGGTCGTTCACGGCCTGACGCTGCGAGACCACAATGACATTAGTGCCCGGAGGATGGCCATGCGCGTAAGCACCATGATTCGTGTCGATCCCGATGTGAAACCGCATGACCGCGTGTTGAGCCGCATGGCCGATTACGCCCGCCGCATCGAAGCCGCCGGATTTCCGGGCATCTGGGTGGGCGATTCACTTGGCCGCGGGCGGCCAACACTGGATCCGCTGATCGAACTGTCAGTGCTTGCCGCGGTGACCGAACGCGTCGAACTGGGCATTTCGGTGTTGCAGCTGCCGTTGCGAAACCCGATTGAACTGGCCCATCGCGTGCAATCGGTGCAGGCCTTGTCGGGTAACCGCCTGCGACTAGGCGTCGGCAGCGGCTCGACCCGCGCGGATTTCGAATTGCTCGGTTATGATTACGACCATCGTTTCGGCACGATGAAACGCTCGCTGGAAACCATGCGGCGCGCCTGGCGTGGCGAGGCCACCAATGCCGGTGGCGTATTATCGTTGTGGCCGGAATGCGAGGGCGGACCACCGATCCTCATGGGCGCCTGGCGCAGCCCGCGGTGGATCACCTTTGCGGCACAAGAATGCCAGGGCTGGACCCCGTCCGGCCGCTTCAGCAGTTGGGACGATCTTGAGTATGGCATGAAGGTTTACCGCGAAGCCGGCGGCACCAACGCAGTCCTCGCCAATGTTGCAATCGACCTCGCCAACCGGCCGCAGTCCGCTGCACTTGCAGAAGTCGCTACTTCGTTGGTCTGCCCGCCGGACGAGGCGCGCAAACGGTTGAAGCGCTTCGAGCAAATGGGGTTTGACGAAGTTCTGCTGGTGTCCCATTCCAGCGTACTCGAAGACATCGAACGGGCGCGCGACTTTCTCTGAGCTATGTCGTTGCGGCGACTGCAACTCTGGCCGGCAGGATCGCCTGCCGTGTCATGGTCAGCGTGGCCACCGCGCCGATCAGCGGTAAGAACCCGGCGATATAGAACGCGTTGTCGAAACTGCCGGTGATCTGCACCACATAACCCGTGATGATCGGCGCGCACAGTCCAAAGCTGTTGCCGCCGACCACGGTCGTGCTGGTGACTTTCCCGATATCGCTGCGGTTGCGTACCAAATCGGTCACCAGTGCAAAATTCAACGCGCTGCCGGCCATGCCCATCGCCCGCATCACCGCCAGTAACCCAATGATCAGCCAGAGTTGATTGATCAGAGGAATGATCATCAACGTCGACGCACCCGCCAGCATCGTTGCAATCATGATCCGTCGCTTGCCGTCGCTGACCGTCCTCGGATTGAGCAGCACGTCGCTCAACCGGCCCAGAGCGACACCGCCGACCGCGGCGGCCGCGAACGGAATGGCCGTCAGCATGCCGGAATCCATCACACTCAGGCCTTTGGCCTGATGCAGGTAGGTCGGCAGCCAGGTCAGCAGCATATAGCCGCCATAGACCTCGCAGCCTTGCGTCAGGAACAGTCCCCAGGTGCTGCGCAAGGACAGCAAATACCCCAGCGAGGATGACGGTTGTTCGGCGATATGGGCAGCGAACTCGCCGTCCCGCTCACGCAGGATCGTGTCTCGCTCCGCGGGACGTAACCAGCTCACGCGTTCGGGATGATCGAAGAATATCCACCACAGCAGCAGCCAGATGAAACCAATCGCGCCGGCGACGATGAAACCCCAACGCCAACCCCAGGCGGCGACGATGGCGGAGATACCGACCGCGCCAACTGCCGGACCGGCCGCCGCGCCCGCGCCGAAAATGGCATTTGCGAAGGCGCGTTCTGCCGCCGGAAACCATTCGCGGATGATACGATTGGACGCCGGCCAGGACGTCGACTCGCCCATTCCCATGACAATGCGGCTGCCCATGACGAACAGATGCGAGGGCGCCAGACCTGTGCATACAGTCGCAAGCGACCACAGGCCGATGCCGCAGGCGTTGACGATCTTGCCGCCAAACCGGTCAACCAGCAGGCCGACGGGAATGAGGCAGAACACGTAAGCCCACAGGAACGAGGACAGCAGATAGCCCACCTCGACCTTGTTCAACCCGAACTCCTGGGCGACCGGCGTCGCTGCCACCGAGAGTGCAACGCGATCCGCGTAATTGATGGCAGTCAGCGCGAACAGGAACGCGCAAACCCATATGCGACGGTAGTTCCGCATCGTTTCCCCCGGCTGGTCGACGGCCATTTCCAGTGAACCTGCGCCAGCGGAGGGAGGCGGTCAATTCGATCCCTTGGCCGACCGGTTAACCGGTCTCAGCGGCCGGATTCATTCCGGAGACAAACCGAATCAATGCGTCGTGCTTTGCCCTTGCGGCGCCGGAGAAGCGAGGACTTCCGCAGCCCTCAGAAGAACGTAATACATACGAATTCTTTCAATATCATTTCATAGAATTTCTCTGTTGACTACTCAAATCCCACACAGATAGACTTTGTCTCGTGATGCGAATTAACGGAGGTGTCATGAGATAGGGTGCGCGACCGTGTTTTCCGGGCGCAAAACCTTCGCAATACGCAACCAGACCTTCCGTGCGGTGGGGACCGCACGGTGGATTCCATTCATCAGGGAGAGCTCAGCCGATGCCAATCGTTACGGTACCAGGAGCGAATCACTCGACCGTCAGCTTGTCGTATGACCTCGATGCGAACGCTCTGCTGGCGCGTTATATCGCCGGCGTGATCAAGACAGGTCTCGCCGGCGGGACGATCGAAGCCTTCGATAGCAAGTCAGGTTTCCCGCCGCCTCTGCCGCCCGGAAAGACCGGTGAGTTCGTGCAGAGCGAGACCGGCGCCACTTTGATGCCCAAGGGCTATGACTTCGTCGTCGACGCAGCCAAAACCGCACTGATCTTCGGCAACGGCGACGCCAACGAGGCGGTGCTGGTGGGCAACGGCAACCTGCAGTTTTTCGCAGTCGGCGGCTCGGGTAGCGTCATCGGCGGCGGCGGCAAGGACATGATCACGGTCGTGCCGACCGACAGCGGCAACTGGCTTATTGCATTGGGCAACGGTGACGATTCGATCCGGGCGCTCGGCGGCGGCAGCGACACGATCAGCACGGGTTCGGGCCATGGTATCCTGCAACTTGGCAGTGGCAGCGATTTCATCACGACCACAGGCTCGGACACCGTCCTGGCTGGCACTGGCAGCGAAACGATCAACGCGATCGGGGCCCACGACGTGGTTTACGGCAATGCCAGCAGTCTGTTCTTCGTGGCTGGCGGAGCGGCGACCATATTTGGTGGCACGGGCAGCGACACCGTGATCGGCACCACCGGTAAGGCTCTGTTCGAGGGCGGCTCGGCCGGCAACAACGTCCTGCAAGCCGGCAGTGGACCGGCGACGTTGTTCGGCGGCGGCAATGGCGATCAGCTTTATGCCGGTGGCGACAAGGCGCAGCAACTGCATGCCGCGGGCGGCAACGAGACGCTGTTCGGCGGCTTCGCGTCCGGGAACGACACGTTCTATGGCGGCTCTGGTTCCGACCAGATCACTGGCGGCTCGGGGAATAATACCTTCGTCGCCGGCACCGGTACCGCGACGATTACAGCCAGCCCAGGCTCGATGAATTTGTTCGACTTAATGAAGACCATGGGCGGTGGATCGGAAACGGTGACCGGCCTGACCGATCCGTCCCAGGTGCACATTGATCTGTCCGGCTACGGCAAGAACGAAATCAAATACGCCCTGGCTCATCAGACGACCACGGATGGTTCGGTCACCGTCACGCTGTCGGACAACACCACGGTCACGTTCCAGAACATTGCGAGCCTGTCGGGCAGCAACTTTACCGACACGAACTCCTCCTTGGGAAGCGGCGGCGACCACCATCACCACTCCAATGGTGGGTTCGGCGACACAGATGGGTTTGGTGGCGACAAGTGGGGCAATAACGACCACAAGTGGAGCGATCCTTCCAGGCACGGACACTGATGCATCCCGATGCGGTGCACCGTAACGGGGTGCCGCATCGGGCCGCCGGTTATCCCTCCGTGCGCTGCCGCAGAAATGTCTCGCGTTCTGCTGGGCGGTCGATATGGGCGGCCAGCCGCTCCCACAATGCTTCTTCGGACGCCGCGTTAGGCAGCGCGCGTTTGACCAGCAGCTTCGCGATTGGCCCAACTGCTTTGGTCAGCGCACGCTCCGCCCGTTCGATCTGAGCCGGGGAAAAGCTGCCGCCCATGGCGATCGCGCTACTGCTCACAGAGGGGCGCGCAACGGTCGACCGAGTTGCCGGGTTGCCGGTGCGTTGGAACCCATTGTCCCGGGCCTCGGCGATAAACCGATCGCGTTCGGCAGCCTGGCTGATGTTGTGGGACACGGCCTCGTACAGTGCCTCGATCGAGCTGCTTCGCCGCGCAGCGTCGCGTACCAGGTGCCGCGCGATTGGGCCCACATGCCGGGCGAGGCGGCGCTCGATCGTATCGAGTGTCGCATCATCGATGATCACGCCAGCCGCCGGCTCGGGCTTTGGCCGTTTCGCCATCACCACCGTTTGGTCGCCTGCGCGCTCCTCGCTGGCTGATACGTCGTTTCGCAGAGCTCCCCGCAGCGCGTCTGCCATCATCTGGGCTGAGGCGTAGCGTGCCTCTTGCGGCTTTGCCATCGCCTGACGTAATGCACCGGCCAGCGCCACGGAAACCTCCGGTACAAATTCCGTCAGCTCGCGCGGTTCCACGGTCAGCAGCCGTTGGGTGACATCGGTGCTGTTACGTCCAGTGAAAGCCCGTGTGCCGCTCAACAGCTCGTAGAGCACCGAGCCAGCGGAAAACAGGTCGCTTCTGGCATCGACCTCTTCGCCGCGGCATTGCTCGGGCGACATATAGGCGGGCGTGCCGATGACAGTGCCATCCTGCGTCAGGTCCGACGTATTGAGGCGGGAGATGCCGAAGTCCGTCACCTTCACCTGGCCGCTCGGCAGCAGCAGGATGTTCGCTGGCTTCACATCGCGATGCACGACGCCAAGTGCATGCGCCGCGCCCAGTGCATCCAGCACCTGATTGACGATTGCCACCGCCAGGGCCGGAGCGAATCGGCCGACACGTTTCAGCTCCGTTCCAAGTGCCACGCCATGAACGAATTCCATCGCCAGGAACGGGTTGCCCTCGTGCATCGCGAAATCGTACAGTGCAACGATGTTGGGATGCGTGCAGCGCCCGGCGGCGCGGGCTTCGTGACGGAACCGTGCCAGAAACTGATCGCGGTCGTCGCCTTCCAGCAAATCGGCGCGCACCAGTTTGATCGCGACAGTGCGCCCGATATCCGGGTCGTCGGCTTTATAGATAACACCCATGGCACCGCGGCCGAGTTCTCGCTCCACGCGATAGCGGCCAATGAACGACGGCAATGGCGTAGTTGTGGCGATGGCTCAGGTGTCCAGCAATTGCATGGCGTTGGTCAGGCTGCGGCGCATGCGGTTAAACGACTGGGCCAGCGATGCGATCTCATCGTGGCCGTGTTCGGCGAATTCCGGCGCGCGGGTATTGCCCAGGCTGACTTCGCTGGCGATCGCTGACATTTGCCGGATTGGCCGAATGATCATGACGTGCAGCACCAGGTTCAACAGCAGCAAGGTGATCAGGAACACCACGGCGAGGCCGCCGAAAATCACCAGGAACAATTGGTTGGCCCGATCCAGGGCAACCCGCATAGGCACCGAAACGATTTGCGCACCAATGACATCGTTCAGCTTCCAGCCGAAGCCGTTGGCGCTGCCATAAAGATCGATCATCGTTGCTGGTGCCGCGGCCGGGGTGGAATGGCAGGATAAGCATTCTGGATCGGTGATACGGATCGGCCGCGACACGGACAGGATTGGTCCGGCGGGGGAGTCGCGCACACTCTCGAATTCCTTGAGCGTGGCGTTATGCTGGAATTCGGCGATGATATCGGCTTCCCAGTCGGACGGGCGATCGGCCGGATTGGTCGGATTGAGCGCGGCCTCCTTATATGTGTAAGCGGGGAAATGCGCAGAAACCTCACGTAGATTGGTTTGCGCTGCCCAGGACGAGACGACGTGCGGCAGGAAGCGGACCTTCAGTTGGTCGGCCAACAGCGGCTTGATCTCCTTCGCCGTGTAGTCGCGGATGGCGCTGGCGGCGGTGATCATGATGGCGGCTTCGTGCGACACTTCGCGGCGGGCGTTGTCGTTGACAATGCGGTACGAGACCGTGCCGGCGAGCGCGAGACCAACCACGAAAGCCACCAAAAGTACGAGGTTGAATTTCGCTCGCAGGCCCATCAGGTTTCCTTTCGCGGGGTACGCCCGTCGTTCCGTCCGCCGGTCGCCGCACATCCAGGCATCAGCGACTGTTCACCAACCGGGTGGCTTCGTCCGCGGTAAGCCGTCCCGTCGTTTCGCTGCCGATTTCATGTTGATAGCGCCGGATCGCGGCACGGGTCTCCGGGCCAAACAACCCGTCCACCTGGCTGTCATAATAGCCGAGACGGGTCAGCGCGGCTTGCACCGCTCGCCGGTCGGCCTCGGTCATCAGTGTTTCATCCGGCAATTTCTCGGCCGGGACCGCGGCGGCGGGTGCCGCGGATGGGGCCGCAACGGTCGGTGGCGATGCGGAAGGCGGGGCACCGGCGAGAAAGCCGGGATGCGCCGGCATGTGGATCGCCATGGCGCTGCCAGCCAATTGCGTCTGGACCGTTGCCAACAACCCTTCTGTGCGCACTTGCGGTCCTGCCAACCCGGCGACGAGCGCCGTGGCGAGTGGTGTCGGATTGTCGCCCGGAGCCACTTCAGTGGCCGCGATGATACCGACGCCGTCCGGCACCGGGAGGGCGGCCAAAGCGTCAACGCCGAGCTTTGGCGGGCCGTCCGGTTTGGGGACCAGATCGAACACCACCACGCCCACGGTTGCCGGGTCGCGGCTCATGGGCCCGAGCAGAGATTTTGCCAATGCCCCCTGGGTCAGTACGTCGGACGGCCGATCGATCCTGGCAGTGGTCGGCAGCACAAACGTCCGATCGTTGAAGTCCGTGGCGTAGCCGCAGATGTAAACGAAGCCAGTGCTGGCTCCACCGGCGAGGTGCTCAGAGAACTCGCTGATCCCAGCATCAAGGCCGCCGGTTGAGGCATCCTGACGCTCGGTGACCTGAAAGCCCAGAGCACGCAGGGCGGCGGCGATCGTATTGGCGGATTTTCTGCAGCCGGGGACGCCAGGCAGGGACGAGTAGGTGGCGTTGCCGATGATCAGTGCCGCGCGTGCCGGTTCGGCCCGTGCATCAGGGGCGGGCAAAAGTCCCGCAAAGATGGCGAACGCGGTGAGGATGAGCGTTATTCGCGGCATGTTCTGTCGATTTCGGGCATCTGCTCGTGTAGCGTATGCCGCGGAAATTGGCCAGCAATCCGCCAATCGCCTGGCAGCACTGCCGGAGCGCTGCGGATCGTTCGGTTCGGGGGCCGTTTTGCGTCGTCGGTCAGCCGGCGAGAATGCCGCCATCGACGGCCATCGCGTGCCCTACCATGAAGCTCGCTGCCTCGCTGCAAAGCCACACCACGGCGGCAGCAATTTCTTCCGGTTCGCCGAAGCGTCCGATGGGTTCTTGCGCCACCATCCGGCTCACGATGTCCGGAGCGTAATTCTTCGTGACGAACACGGACATCGGGGTTTTGACCATTCCCGGGCAGACCGCGTTTATGCGGATGCCCTTGCCGGCATAGTCGAGAGCGGCGCTTCGCGTAAGACCGATCACCGCGTGCTTGCTCGCAGAATAAGCACTTCGTCCCCTGGACCCTTTTAAGCCGCCGATCGAAGAACAATTGACAATCGCGCCGCTACCCTGCGCCACCATCTGGCGAAGTTCGCTCTTCATGCAGTTCCACACGCCGCGCAGGTTGACATTCATCACGCGTTCGAATTCATCGTCGCTGGTTTCCAGCAAGCTCGCAGCCTCGGAGTTCACGCCGGCATTGTTGAAGGCCGCGTCGAGCCGACCAAAGGTGCCAACCGCGCGTTCCATCATCGCCGCGACCTGGATGGCATCGGTCACGTCGCAGGTAATACCGATGGCGGTGTAACCCGCGGTACGCAGGCCCTCGGCTGCCTTGCCGATCAACTCTGCGTCGCGGTCGGCCAGAACCACAGATGCGCCTGCCTCGGCAAAGGCCTCTGCCGTCGCGAGGCCAATGCCGCCGCCGGCTCCGGTGACGAGCGCCACTTTGCCATCGAACCCTGTCGTCATTCCACCTCTCCGGAGAGCAGATCTCTCGATGCAGTCGACACAGGTTGCGGTGTCGCCCAGGTCGGTTGTTGGCTACGAGGTCAGTCGGCTGAGGCGTCGAGATTGCGGGTGTCAGGCGTGCGTTTCTGTATGGCCCTCTCGATCGGATGCAAGCCAGGCCGCTTAGCGGCGATACTGCTCGTCGGTCACCTTTTCCATCCAGTCAACGACCTTGCCGTCGAGCTTTTCCTGGATCGCGATATGGGTCATTGCATTGGTCGGCGTGGCGCCATGCCAGTGCTTCTCGCCCGGTGCGAACCAGACGACATCGCCCGGCCGGATTTCTTCGACCGGCCCGCCCAAACGTTGCACCCAGCCGCATCCGGCGGTGACGATCAGGGTCTGGCCCAGAGGATGCGTATGCCATGCCGTGCGTGCGCCCGGCTCGAAGGTGACACTTGCGCCGGCAACTCGAGCCGGATCGGGCGCGGCAAACAGCGGGTCGACCCGCACGGTTCCGGTGAAATACTCGGCCGATCCTTTGCCCGAGGGCTGTGAGGCATTTCGTTTGATTTCCATCTTATCCACCATCGCTGTTTCGACTGGAGCGCAGCCAGTATGGTCCGACTGCCGACGGTGACCTAAGTAGCACGCCCCATCATGCGATCAGATGCCAGAATGTGTATGGCTTTATAACCAGGGCTAATGAATGCCACGGGACAACTTTGGCGATCTTCCCGCCTGTCGCGCGGTGGTGAGGCAGCGCAGCTTCACCCGGGCGGCAGCGCGATCTGGCATCTCGCAATCCGCACTCAGCCGGCGCGCCATCTTACTTCGCAACGTGGCAGCGGCCCGCGACCCCACGCGACCTCACCGCGCATAACTGCATCAATCTGCGCTTGCCGACCTATGGCGGACTCTATGCCTGGGAATTTGAGAAAGATGGCCGCGAACTGAAGGTGCGTGTGGAGGGACAACTGATGTGCAACGGCACCGACCTGATCCTTGACACGGCGCTGGCCGGATTTGGCCCGGCCTGGTTGCCCGAGGACCAGGTGCTGCCGCACATCGCCCAGGGTCGGCTGATTCGGGCGCTCGATGAGTGGTGTCAGCCGTTTTCGGGTTATCACCACTATTACCCCTGCCGTCGCCAGCTGGCTCCGGCATTTTCCCTGCTGGTCGACGCGCTGCGTGACCGGGGCAACCTCCGGTAACGTAGCGCGTCGAGGGCAAATCCGCAGTCCACGTGCGCGAGACGTGCCCTTCGGCACCTTGCCGGAACCGGGAAGCCTGACAAAATGGCGGCAACAATGGGAGGTGACGGTGCCATGGCGAACCACGGCCCCAACCAGGGCGGCCTCCAATCCGGCAGCCCGGTACCCGGCATCGCTGAAGCCGGAGGTGGGATACACGGTGGCAGTATTGAGTCACGCGCATCCTGGGTCATCGCCGCTGTGGCACTGACGATCCTGAGTCTGTCGTACGGTGCGCCGCTGATTACTGTTGTCGCCCTGAAACCGATCGCCGCCGAGTTCGGCACCGCCCGGTCGGCACCGGCGCTGGCGGTGTCGCTGACTTATATAGGCTCCGGAATGGGTGGCATCATGATGGGGTGGATCGCCGGCCGGGTCGGCATGCGCCGCGTCGTCATCGTTTGTGGCCTGATGATCGCCCTGGGCCTGGTGCTGGCTTCCTATGGCGGGCTGTACCAGCTTTATGCCAGCAATTTGCTATTGATCGGGTTGCTTGGTGCGGCGGGGATGTTTTCGCCGATGATGGCTTATGTCTCCCTTTGGTTCGATCGGCACCGCGGCTCGGCGATCGCGCTGGTGTCCTCTGGTCAGTACGTGGCAGGCGCGGTGTGGCCATTGCTATTGCAGGGTGGCGTCGATGCGTTGGGGTGGCGACACACGATGCGGCTTTACGCGTTGCTCATCGCAGTGACGATTCCGGCGTTGGCCGCTGGGTTCTTCCGCCGTCCACCTGAACTTGTGGCGCATCCTTCGACGACCGTCGGGGCATTGGCATTCACCCCGGTCTCCGGCATTCCGCCCAATCTGGTGCAGGCGATGCTGGCTGGGGCAATCTTTTGCTGCTGCGTAACCATGTCGATTCCACTGGCGCACATCGTTGCTTTCTGTAGCGACATCGGGATCGGTCCGGAGCCGGGTGCGGCGATGCTGTCGCTGCAACTCGCCGCCGGGTTCGTCGCCCAGCAACTGTGGGGCTGGGTGGCCAACCGCCTCGGTGGGCTGCGCACCATTCTGTTCGCATCCGCCAGCATGGCAGTGGCGATGACCGGGTTCCTGGTGACACAGAACGAGATCGGGTTGTTCTCTGTGTCAGGCGTATTCGGCCTCGCATTCGGCGGGCTCATTCCAGGTTATATCCTGGCCATCAGAGAAATTTTCCCGGCAGCCGAGGCTTCCTGGCGGATCCCGGTTGTTTTGTTCCCCGGCGCTCTCGGCATGGCTGTGGGCGGCTGGATGGCGGGCTTGATTTACGACGGTTGGGGGTATTACGCGCCGGCCTTCGCGGCAGGGATTTTGTTCAATTTGGTGAACGTGGCCCTGATCGGCACCTTGGTTCCGCGCCATCGCCCGCCACGCTCGGTGTTGGCCGCCGTGTGACGCCGAGGTTTGTTCCTTGGTCGCGACGACCGAGGTATTGAATTCCGCCGTGACAACCAGCCGACAGCCGCCACGTCCATGCTTGCCTGCCGCCGCTGAGCATGCAACCGTGACCTCAAAGCACAAGCTGTTGGGAGGCCAAAAATGCCGGTAGTGTCTGCAACGGAGGCAGCGCTCGAAAATCAACGACTTGGCGGCTTGCAGATGCGCGTCGCCGCGTTGTGCACGCTTGTGCAGGTTTGCGACGGCTATGACCTCAATGCCGTCGCCTGGGCAGTGCCGTCGCTGATCCGTGAGTGGCATTTGCCGCCATCGATGTTCACCATGGCGTTTCTGTGGTCGAGCGTCGGTATCATGGTTGGCGCGTTATCCGCCGGGCCAATCGGTGACCGTTTCGGCCGCCGACCGCTGTTGCTTGTCAGCCTGACGATTTTCGGCATTGCCTCATTGCTCAGTGCGTTCGCCGGTTCGCTGCAGATGCTGACTGTGTTGCGGTTTTTCACTGGCATCGGCATCGGCGGCGGCTTTGCCGGAGCGGCTTCGTTGACCGGAGACTACGCGCCGCATCGGCTGCGCGCGACCGTGATCATGGCGACATTTACCGGCGCGCCAATTGGCGGTTTCCTCGGCGGTCAGATCGTTGCCGTACTGCTGCCGCTCTACGGTTGGCCAATGATCTTCATCATCGGCGGCGTGTTCCCGCTTGTGCTGGTGCTCGCGCTGGCGGTTTGGCTGCCGGAGTCGCCTCGCTTTCTGGCCGCGCGACAAAATCTCGCACCGCGCCACGCCGCTGTGCTGCAACGTCTCGATATTGTTCCGACCGGCGACGACAACGTTGACGTGGCACGCGGTAATCCGATCCTGATGCTGTTTGGCCGGGGTTACGCGCTGCAGACCACGCTGATGTGGATCATCTACTTTTGCAGCCTGTTGAACCTGTTCCTGTTCGCATACTGGATGCCAACGGTACTGAACATGATCGGCATGACCCCGTCACAGGCGGTGTTCGCATCGAGCCTCAGAGACGGTGGCGCGATCCTCGTGGTGCTGTATCTCGGCATCGCGATCGACCGGATCGGACCCGAGCGGACGCTGGCACTGCACTACGCCCTTGGCGCGGTGTTCATCGCCACCATTGCGCTCGTCGCATTGCCTTATGTGGCGCTTTGCCTTGTCAGCGCATTGGCCGGGATGACCATCATTGGCAGCCAGACCGGGCTCAATGGGACCTGCGGCAAGCTCTATCCGGCCCGCATGCGCACCAGCGGTCTCGGCTGGGCGCTTGGCATCGGAAGGCTTGGCGCGATCATCGCACCGGTCCTGGGCGGCTATTTGCTCGCGCGCGGCCTGGCGCCGACACAGATTTTCCTGGTCGCCTGCGGGTTCGCGCTGATCGCGGCGCTGGCCACCGCGCTGCTGGCCTTTCGCGGCAGTCCGGCCGAGGTTTCCGCTGCTGAAGAGGTTGCGTCCTGATCGGGTGTCACCGTTCAACTCGGTAGGGCAACGACACAAAACCGGCCCCGCATGGCGCGATTGCGGACGGTGTTCAAAATGACTTCGCGTGGAACGTCAAAGCATATGACCGTGAGCCAGCCTAAGGAACCATAAGTTTTCGAGGCGAGCGGTGAAGTAAGGGAGAAAACGCCGTGTCTGAGAACGTCGCCTTACCGGTTGCTGGCTCGCCCTTGGCGACGCCGATCCCGACGATTGCCGCCCGGATGGATCGGCTGCCGCCGTCGCCTTACGTGCGCCGGTTCATTGTGCTGTTGGCACTTGGCGCGTTCTTCGACGTGTTCGACAACGGCCTGATCGCGTTCATCGCACCAGGGCTTTACAAAGCCGGCATCATGGTACCGACCACCGCCGGGTTCTTCGACATCCACGGTTATGCCAGCCTGATCGCCGCAACCTTTGTCGGTATGTTCATCGGCACGCAATGGCTGGCCCCGCTATCGGATCATTTCGGCCGACGGACGATCTTCACCTACGCGCTGGTCTGGTACTGTATCGCAACATTCTTCATGGCGCTGCAGTCCACCGATGTCGGCCTGGTCATCTGGCGGTTCCTCGCCGGTGTCGGCATCGGCGTCGAGTTTGTGACGATCGACACCTATTTGTCCGAACTGGTGCCCAGAGAACGGCGAGGCGTGGCATTCGCCTCGGTGTCGCTGATCGGCACCACGGCTTATCCGATCACGGCGTTTCTCGCCTGGGCGCTGGTGCCACACACCGTCTTCGGTCTCGATGGCTGGCGCTGGGTGGCAATTATCGGCGCGAGCGGCGCGATCGTCGCGTGGTTCCTGCGTCTGGCACTGCCGGAGTCACCGCGCTGGCTGGCGCAACATGGCCATGCCGAAGAGGCCGAACGCATCACCCGCATGATCGAGGCGCGGGTCGAGACGCAATCCGGCCGCACATTGCCGCCGCCGCACACGTTGGACGACGAGGTCGAACACAATCTCGGCTCGTTTGGCGAGATGTTCCGCGCGCCGTATCTGCAACGGACCTGCATGCTGATCGTGTTTCAGATATTGCAGGTCGTCGGTTATTACGGGTTTACCAGTTGGGTGCCGACGCTGCTGCTTGCGCAAGGCATCACCGTGACGAAATCGCTGGCCTACACGGTGATCATTGCCGCTGCCAATCCGGCCGGAGCACTGGCGGCTACCTGGTTCGCCGATCGCTGCGAACGCAAGTGGCAGCTTGCCTTTTCGTCGCTCGGGATCGCGGTGTTCGGGCTGATTTTCTCGCAACAGACGAGTGCCCAGGGCATCATGGTCGTGGGCATACTGATCGCGTTTTCCAACACCGTGCTGGCGTATTCGTTGCACGCTTATCAGTCGGAACTGTATCCGACCCGGATCCGGGCTCGTGCTGTCGGTTTCACCTATTCCTGGAGCCGGATCAGTACCGTGTTCGTCGGGTTCATGATCGCCTGGTGCCTGCGGAACTACGGAACGCTCGGTGTGTTCACGTTCATCGCAGGTGCAATGTTCATTGTGTTTCTGGTCATCGCGATCATGGGCCCGCGCACGACCGGGCTGCGGCTGGAGGCGATTTCGCGCTGAACAACAGCGCGACAGACCGAAAAGCGGACAGCTGAGTGCCACTCCCGTGGTCCATCCGCGCCATTTTCCGGTTACGTGTGCGCAACCAGGCGCGTCGTGCGGCGATCGCCCGCGTCAGCGAGGCGCCCAGTACAATGGCACCTGCTCAGTGCCGGTCGCCCGGAGGCGCGGTCCGTTCTGCTGCGTTCGTCAATGCCTTGCCGCCGTTGGTAAGGTCCCGACCTGCCCCTGCGGTCGTCTGGCAAGCAGCCAATAAGGGAGAGGCAGCAACGAGTGCGAGCAGTGTCAGCGCGATGGAAAATCGTTTGATCATGTGTATCCCCTTGAAGTGCCGGCGTGCACTACAGTCGGCATCCAGAACTCCTTAACGACGACAATGCCTGATGGTTCCTGTACGACGTCCGGACTCGTAACAGATGAGGGGGAACCAACCCGGTCACTGAACTGTTCCTCGTCTGCTGTGCAGGAGGCATTTATGGGTCGCGGTATTCTGCCTGGCTGCTGGGTGCCCCTGTTCCGGTCATCATTCTGCCTGCCCCGATCTGGCACTGATGCCGGGACCTGTGCACAGGCGTGCAACGGCGACCTGTGCACGTGCGTGCAACGCTCACATAGTTGGAGGTAGTGATGATGGACGAAAATCGGATTGAAGGGGCCGCTCGGAACCTTGGGGGAAAAATCCAGGATGCCGTTGGGGC
>Ga0187867_10000802_pt1 | contig 27578 bp, 18 predicted proteins | sample June2016WEW_13_1_FD_132976 | JGI IMG/M metagenome (GOLD analysis project Ga0187867, IMG submission 132976) | Peatland microbial communities from SPRUCE experiment site at the Marcell Experimental Forest, Minnesota, USA - June2016WEW_13_10 | ecosystem: Environmental > Terrestrial > Soil >... | reverse complement strand
TATATCCGCCCTTTGGAGAAGCCCGTTTACTTCGACTCAAAGGGACGAGACTACTTTGCCGGTGTCGATGAGTCCTATGAAGGGTATATCTGGCGACGAGACGGCAAGGCCGTTCCCGTGAGTTACATGCACAAGACTTTTGCCGACTATTTCAACGCCTTGGCCGCTGCCGGGTTCCAAACAGTCCCCAAAATCATTGAACTGAAGGTAACCGAGGAGCATCTGGCTCTGGACCGTGCGTTTTTCGAAAGTGCCGTGGGTTATCCGCTGCAGGTACTGTTTCGCATCGATGCGCCGTAAGCCTCCGGTCACGGATCTGGCCGCACAGGGCGGGGGGACGATCGGAATGGGCCACGACGACCCCAACCGGTCTGTCGTAGCCGCCGGCTTTGCGGAAGCTCAATTCAATGAAGTTGTTTAGCCGCCGCCCCGTCCGAAGGCGGTTTTTGCGGGCCGATGTTCTCAGCGCGGTGCCACGAGTTCGCAATCCCGCAAGCGGCCTCCGCATTTCTTCATGCTGTTTCAGGGCGGCTCAATCAAAGTCCTTGTAGTTCGAGTTGATACAACGCTGCGCCCTGTCTTGGACGCGGCTCAGCTGTATTGGGGTCATTTGGGCTGCAGTGAGGTCTCTGTGTTGTACGGCCGGACTGTAGCCGGCTCGGGTAGCCACGCACCTAAAGGAGGTGTCCGGGAAATCGCGGGAAGCCCAGTTTTAGAGGCTGCGGGATATCGTCTGTTTGGGCGTGCGCTGGATATGCAATCACAATGAGCGCACATGATACGCAATGCGAAACGCGGGCTATGCGAGTGGACATGAAATACCTTGGCATTTCAAATGAAGATCAAGCAAATCATCTACCCCTCCGTGGCCCACCGAAGCTGCGGGCCGCCATTCGCTCGAACCGCCAGAATTACCCGCGCTTCGAGGCGCGCCTAATTGCTCGCGTATGTCCGGTCATGCGGGCGCAATTGTACGGGCAACCTTCCAACGGGTCGTGATGAGCCGCCGGACAAGGCTCCCGAGAGCGACCTGCAGAAATCGGCTAAGCTAACGAGACGCCGGCAGTGGTTTGGCAAGGTGGGCTATCGGCGGCGAGGGGGGAACCATGTCGGCGGCGCTGATGATCGTCTATGCCTGCCTCGCGGCCGTCGAGGTAGCCGTCGTGGTCGCCTGGGTAATCGCAACGCGCAGGCACCGCTGGCCAATCCGCCCGTCCGGTGGCGACGTCGTGATCGGCGGCGTCACCAGCTTCCTCGACACGCTCGGCATCGGGAACTACGCGCAGATCACGGCGTTGTTCAAGCTGCGCGGGCACCCGCCGGACGAGCTGATCCCGGGGACTCTGAACGTCGGCAATGCGGTGGGGATCTTCTTCAGCGCGGCGCTCTTCATCACGACGGTCCAGGTCGAGCCCATGCTCCTGATGGCGATGGTTATCAGTGCCGGGGCGGGCGCCTGGATCGGCGCCGGCATCGTTAGCCGAATGCCTCGCCGCGTGATTCAGGTGTTCATGGGCGTGGCCCTGCTGCTCGCCGCCGGGTTCTTCACGATGACCAACCTCGGAGTCATCCCGCCGACCGGTTCGGCGATGGGGCTCGCGGGCTGGCGGTTCGCCTTGGCGGTCGTGGCAAATTTCGTCCTCGGCGCGCTCATGTGCGTCGGAGTCGGCAACTATGCGCCCTCGATGGCGCTGCTGGCATTCCTCGGAATGCACCCGATCGCCGCCTACCCGATCATGATCGCGAGCGACGGCGTGTTGATTCCGGTGGCGAGTCTCGGCTTCCTGCGCACCGGCCGCTTTGCACCCGCGGTCGCGGTCGGGCTCACGCTCGGGGGAATCGTCGGCACGATCGCCGCTTTTCCGCTCGTTAAGATGCTCGGTGATCACCTCACGCTAATGCGGTGGGCCGTCACGGGTGTCATCGCGTATGCGGCTATCGCCATGCTCCGCTCCGCCCGGGCATCTCAGCCCGATGCGCCGGTGCCGACTCTGCCCGAATAGAGTTCTGCCATCTCGATCGAAATCCGTCGGTCGTGAACGGCCGATATCGGACGATCCAACCTAATTTGCGTCAATTTGAACTGATGCACTCACGCAGAAATCAAAAGCCCGGCGCATCTGGCCGGGCTTGCCAAACAAGGATGGCAATGAACTCATGTGGCGGCGTTGTCCGGTTTTACGATCCGTCGTCCGCGCATGACGGCGAGGCTACCCAACAATAGGCCGAGTGCGCTCATCGCGGAAGCCGGATCGATCTCGGGCACAGCGACCGTACTGGATCCTTCAGTGAGACCAGTGGCCCCAGTGGCGGGATTATAAGCAAAGCTTGTGACGTCGTAGCTGCTCGATTCAATGCTGTAGGTATCCTCCGTGAGCATCGCGGTCAAAGCGGCTGCGGATAATGGGCTGCCAGCGCTCTCCGTGAAGAAGGTGTTGCTGTTGAAGTCCCCTGATTTGTAGAAGGCGAGCGGATTGGCTCCACCGAGGAAGTCGAATACGACGTTCGCGTTGCTGATGGTGGTCGTATGGCCCGGATCCAGGAGCAGCGTGCTTTCCGCAAATCCGCCGGTGCCGTTCGGGTCGATCTCGAATACGACTGATCCGCCCGATTGCAGGTAATTTCCCGCGATGTGCAGCGCACCGGCCGAACCCGCCGAACCGGTACCCAGGCCGACTTGAAGGGTTGCGGCATTCACCGTCACATTTCCGATCACCGTCCCGGTGCCCCCGAAGCTACCGCCGGTAATTTTCACGGCGGTCGGGTCGAGCGTGCCGTTGTCGATGGTAGTGGAACCGGCTGTTTGCGTGTAGAAATTCGCCTCCGCCGTGGCGCCAGACGCAATAACAAATTGCCCGCCTTGGATGGTGATGGACCCCTGGCTCATGAGCCCCTGAATGGTCGTACTGCCGGCGGTCTGCGTGTAGATACCCGTACCTTCGACCGACGAGCCCGCCGCAATGGTCACGGTACCCGCGTTGTTGAACTGTGCGTTGTTCTCCAGCATGGCGCCGAACTCGTTGTTCAGATTGCCGTTGTTGTTCAGCGTCGCTCCCAACTCGTTGTAGAAATTTTCCTCGTTCGTCAGCGTGCCACCTCTATTGTTGGTCAGTGTGCCGTAGTTTTCCAGCAGATACGAGTTGGTCAGGGTGTTGTTGTTGGCCAAGGTGCCGTTGTTGTACAGATAGTTCTCATTGGTCAACGTGCCATTGTTGGTCAGCCCGACAGAGTTGGTAGCCGTGCCACTGGAGTCATTGCTCAGCGTTGCAGCATTTATCAACATGCCGGAGTTGGTGAGTATGCCGCCGAGCTTGTTGTTCAGATTGTTCTGATTAACTAGCATGCCGGCGTTATTGAGCGTGCCGTAGTTGTTCAGCGTGCCGTCAGAATCAATGAACAGTCCAGTAAACTCGCTAGTGGGGCCGAGCCCATAGTTGTTCAGCGTGCCGTAGTTGTTTAGCGTGCCGAAGTTGTCGAGCCCGGCGTCGGCGACATTAGAGCCACTGGAGTAGTTGGTCAGCGTGCCGTTGTTGGTCAGCACGCCCTCGTTGGTCAGCACGCCATTGACGTTATTGTACAGACTGGCGTTATTGCTCAGATTGCCCCAGTTCGTCAGCGTGGCGCCCGAGTTGTTACTGACCGTGCCGGTATTGGTGAATGTACCGGAGTTATACAGTCCGGCTTCGACCGTTAGCGTGCCATACGAATTGTTGTACAGCATACCGGAGTTGGTCAGCGTGGCGCCGGACGTATTGTTCACCGCGCCACCAAAGTTGGCGTTCCCCACGGGACCGGCAATGGTCAATGTACCGGAGTTGGTGAGCGCACCGGAGTTGGTGAGCGTACCGGAGTTGGTGAGCGTACCGGAGCTGGTTAGCGTATCGCTGGCATAGTTGGTGAGCGTGCCCGTGTTGTTGAGCGTGCCGGCGTTGTCCAATTCGCCGATCGGGGTGCTGTAGGCGCCCGCCACACCGCTGACGTTGTTTAGTGTGCCGGAGTTGGTGAATGTGCCGCCGGCGTTATTGGCGAACCAGCCGTTGTTGGTCAGCGTGCTCGTGGCGTCGTTGGTCATCGTGCCGGCGTTGGTGAGCGTGCCGCCCGCGTAGTTGTTCAGCATGCCGCCATTAACGTTGTTCAGCGTGCCGCTGGCATAGTTGTTGAGCGTGCCGGTGTTGTTGAGCGTGCCGGAGTACACGTTCCCGGCACTGTCGGTGTAGTTAGTGTTGATGAGCGTGCCAATGTTGATGAACGTGGCGGAATTGTTCAGCGTGCCGGCATTGGTGAGGGTGCCGCCCGAGCTGTTGGTCAGCGTGCCGTAGTAGACGTTGCCGGAGCCATCGGTGTAGGTGGTGTTGGTGATCGTACCGCCGTTGTTAAGCGCGGCGGAATTGTTCAGCGTACCGGCATTGGTGAGCGTGCCGCCCGGTTTGTTGGTCAGCGTGCCGGCGTTGATGAGCGTTCCTTCGTTGGTTAGCGTCGCCAACCACAGCGTGCCGTACTCGTCGGTGTAGCTTGCGTTGACTAGCTTGCCGTTGTTGGTCAATGTGCCAGTGCTCGTGTTTGTCAGCGTGGCGCCGCTGTTGAACAGTGTACCGCCGACGTAGTTGGTCAGGGTGCCGGCGTTGGTGAGCGTGGCCAACCTTACGTTGCCGGAGATATCGACGTAGCTGTCGTTTGTCAGAGTGCCGTAGTTGGTCAATGTGCTAGTGCTAGTGTTTGTCAGCGTGGCGCCGCTGTTGTTCAGTGTGCCGCCGCCTGTGATTTCTATTGTGCCAACGTTATCAAACGTGTCGAACGAGCCGGTATAGGTAACTCCGCTCGAATCTGTGTAGGAATAGGGGATCCATGAGTTATACGCGCCTGGTGTACCCACAATGATGGTTGAACTATTACCAGACAGGCACGTTGGGAGCTGATCTGGGTAAACAGTGCACGTCGGATCCACAATCTGCTGGGCATGAACAACAACGGGGGTACTAACGAAGGCGATGCCCAGCATCACAATGCGTAATATTCTTGTTCGCCTCGCGAGATTGCCCCCCATTTGGTGATGGAGGACGGCTTTTGCCTGCAGCGCCAGTGCCGTCATGAATTTTGCGATTCCGTTCATTTGTTGCCCCGTCTTTTGATTCAAGTTGCGTCGCTGACCGAGCTACGTTTGGGGAAGATTGAGCGCCGCAACGCAATATCGATCAATACGTACAATTTGCACCGGGTTAAGCGGTGATCGCGGGTAAGGGGATTTGTCATAACGTCAACAGCCAAGGATGGTTTAAAGGCGGTGATCAGCGGGCAAGGATCTTGGAGTGAGCATCGAGCAGCCGGTCAATACTGCGCATCGGTGCGCGGATCGCTGGCCGTTGCCCGCGGCGCCAAGCGTTGCGCTTGAACTGACTTGGCGTCGATGACACGCAATGCCCGCCATTCGGGATGGATTCTGCACTGGCCTAGGACCACTGGCCGATCAGCGACCGATTGACCTCTCCGAACCCGCCACTCGGTGTGAGGAAGCGGGAACCGCTCTCATCCGGCAAATTTCGACGCGTTGTTGACGGTCGCGACCGTCTGCTCTCAGGCATCCAATCATTGAACCCTATGGGCGCGTGTTACTCCATTTTGAACAACACATTCACCGTAGTGGACAGGGAAATCGTTGTTGGGACCAGCAATTCATCACCGGCCACGGACCTCTTAAACATCCTGTCAAATCCCGGGGGCAGCGATCTACCACCGAATCCAAGCAACATCGCAATCGAATCAAACGGTACTTTGGATACGGCCACTGGGACTGTCGCATGGCGGCCAAGAGGTTCGGCAAGCTTATCTGCTTGGTCTCTCGCGGAGTGGATCGCCTTTGTCAGCAACTCCGCCTCTATCGCGGTTCGGTCCGATCGATCAAAGTCGCAGCGTACATTCTCGATGTTCAAAGATCCCACCAACGACGGTTCAATCGACGGCAACACGTCGAGCTGTCGCGCGGTGAATTTCACTTGTCGCGATACGTCATATCCTCGGATACTGGCCGACTCTCTGCTGCGACTGTCATCCAACACGATCTGTTGATTCATATGGGAGGATTCGATGTCGTTTGGCGATACGTGTTTCGCGCTTAGGCTTGACAATACGGTTTTAAGGCGACCTTCGACCGCGGACTGCGCTTTACCGGCATCTGAATCGATGGAACGAATCGAGAGCGAGCAATCCGCGACATTGGGAGGTATGTCGATGTCGGCTTTTCCAACTACGAACACAAAAGGGTAATCGGGAATGTCGGCGGCAAATGCGCCGGAAACACAAGTGATCAGCGCGAAAAGGCAGTATAAAAGCTTTGATTTCATGACCGTTGATCCCCGTGACCCAATTTCACGGATGATACGGCAACAGATAATTATGCGCTTCCTGGAGGTCATTTCGGGATGAACCGTCATCGATTCTCACCAAGAGACGCATTACGACCCCAAGCGGATTGAGGCGACCGGCAGCTAACGGGTAGTCCAAATCGCGCCGCGTTTACGTCCAGTCGTCACTTGACGACGTATTGCCGTAGATATTAGCCGAGTCGATTTTATCGAACGTTAAGAGAACTTCCTCATCCTCGTTGCTCGTGCTTGCTGCGCTGTGCCGCGGACCGCCGTTGCCATGTCTAAAAGGACTCGCGCCAATAATGCGTGCATTGATTATTTTTCCAGAGCGCCCGGCGGGATCCGTAAACTGCACGGCGGGCAGTAACTGCCCAATCGCCGCCTTGATATTGGGCGAAAGCAAGTCGGCCGTTCTGGTCAGCACCAATCGGTTCGGCATTTTCCTGTCGCGTTTTACGATACCGGACAAGTGCCACATGGGCCCGGCGCTCTCGACCACGAGCCGACCGTGAATGTGTAAAATAGCCATCACTCCTCCTATGTTCTCAAGCGCAGCTTATCCTTCAGCCTGATGCCTCTCGGTCGGAGCGGCAATGGAGTTAAGCAGCTAGAAAATCCGCTAGAAGTAACCTTATTGAACCTATGCATCCGGGGAGCTTCCGGTAGATGCCTGGTCAGGAACATATTCAGATCAAAAAGCCGGCGGATTTCCCTCGACCTAATCAGTTACTCCTATAACTGTTTTAGTCCGCGTATTACGCTCATTCTCGCATGACCGTCATCAACCGAATTTCCAGTGCTCACGATGGATATGTGTAATTTGCATCGGAAACCCCTCATCAACCAGTGGATTATTATTTGAGGCCCAAAGGAGTCGAGAAACGGTTGGCTCGGAGTGCAATAGGATCACTGAAGTGCGCGCATGCAGGAGTTCCCCCGGCTTTCGGCCGGGTACTTCGGCGAGTCGAATTTCCGCAGTTGACCGGCACTCGCCGATGCAGCGATTTGTCAATCATCGACCCTATATAGCGGACCTCGGTAACCTTCAGGCATCGGGCACCCAATAAAGCACAAGCAGCAAAATTGACATTGCTTGCGATCAGTGGCGAATCGAGGTAGATACGAGTACCTAATCGACTGTAAAGGATGCTTGACACGCCGCCGGCAATCAGAGATGGTAAAGCGTCCTTTACAGCATTAGTTGCGCTGGAGATGCAATGCAAGCCGGAACTCGACAGGCGCTAAGCAGTTGGATGCGTCAGTTCGGGTTAGCGATCGCGGTTTACATCGCCATGCTCGTGATCGCAACCTGCGCACTCGTTGCGGTAAATACACGCCCGATTAGGACGGCTCTCGTTTTGGCGCCTATTTTGCCCGGACTTGCTCTAATTGGGCTTACGATACGGGCGTACATACGGTGCGACGAATTTATACAGCTACGTATCTTGCAAGCCGCTGCACTTGCAGCACTAGTAGTGGCTGCATTTACTTTGATCTATTTTTTCCTTGGGCTTCTAGGACTTCCGCATTTGAGCGTCGCATGGATTTCCAATATTCTTTGGGCGATCTTTATGGCGCAGTTGGTCAGGTTAATGGCCACAGACAAATGAAGAATTCCGTCGCGGCCCTGCGCGCTGGGCGGGGCTGGACGCAGGGCGATCTCGCAAAGCACTTACGTGTTTCGCGTCAGACGGTAAATGCAATCGAGACGGGCCGATATGATCCGAGCCTCCCGCTCGCCTTCCTGATCGCGAAACTCTTTAAACAGCGCATCGAGGATATTTTCGATCCCTAGGTTCGGCCTTTGCATGCGCTATCGTGGAATCTCGAACAGAGACCATGGTGCGGCGCCCACGTGAACGGGTCCTCGCGACCCCAAACGGTCAGATGCGACCGGCCGCTTCGGAGCAGTCTAGTCAGCTCTTTTGCTTCGCCAGCGCCTCGCGTGCTTCCTTGAGTTCGGGTCTTCCAGGCATGTCGGCCCTGGCACAAACCTTCAACAGTTCGCGAAAATACAATTGACTGATATCGCGATTGCCGACTAGCCGCGCAGCGTGGGCCGCACCGTACAGAGAGCGGAAACGCCGAGGCTCCTTCTGCAGCGTTGCTTCGAATTGTTCCAAAGCCTTTGAAGGCTCGTTAAATTTCAGCAACATCTCCCCGAGCAGCTCACGCGCTGGAGACAGCGGTCCCGGTGTCACCGCACTTTTCTCCGTCCCGTCTTCCAATGCCGCCGCCGATTCCATCTGCCGCAGTGCCTCCTGTTTCTTGCCAACTGCCAGTGCAGACCATGCTGCGACCGCAAGCGCCTGGATTTCGACCTGCCGCGCCCAGTAAGGCTCGTTGGCCTTCAAGAGTCGCTCTTGAATTCGCGTCAGCGCGGTCGCTGCCTCGTTTGCTGCCGCATCGTGCCCGAGCCGTGCTGCGCCGAGTCCTCGGGCGAACCAGGTCATTGCATCTGTGTAGGGAAACGGGGTCTCCCGCAGCACAAGTCCTTCCGCTTGCTGCCAATCCTGGCGCTCCAAGGCGTATCGCGCAGGAATCGCTGCGAGTGCAAAATATCCGGCCGCAGGCGGACCGGCCCCGAGCAGCACCGCTTTCGGATCGAAGCGTGATGCGATTTCCGGCAGCGAATTCGCAATCGCTGCTGCCGCCTCGTCCTGCCCGGTTTGCAGGTAGGCGTATGCCTCGTAGTCACTGGCATGCAACTCTTCAGCAGTCTGAGCCTGGCGCCGTGCCGCCGCTGCCGCGATCAAGTTGCTGTCAATCGAATCTTGCCAATATCCCAAACGGGTAAATGTATGCGATGGCATGTGCAGTGCGTGCGGCGCATCGGGGGCAATTGAGGCATAACGTCGCGCCGCGCTGAGCGCTCGCTCCGCCAGCGCCGGCACGTCGTATGCGTGGATAATGTAATGCGCGAGACCCGGATGGGTCGGCTCCTCCTCGAACAATTTCTCGAGAATGGTTCCCGCCTTGAGCCGGTCTGCGTAGGTCTTATCGGCGGGGTCCTCCGCCACGGCGAGCGCCAACGCGTAGAAAATCTGCGCTTCGTGATCTTCAGGGAACTTTGCCGCGACCTCAGCCATGGCATCGCGATAAGCAAGCAAGCGCGCCTGCTGAGGCGTATTTTCGAAGTCGCTGTACAGTTTGCCGACCGCCGCGAGATAAGCGCGTTCTCGATCCGTCTTTGCACCCTCGCTCTTGCCGCGTTCGGCGTTCTCCCGTCCTAGCTGTAACTGGCCCGCATTCTTAATTCCTGGCGCAAAGGGATTGCTCCAATCGCTTAACGCGATTCCCCAGTACGCGATTGCGCACGTCGGGTCGTCCGCCAGGACCGCATTGAACCCTTCGATGGCGCGGCTGAACTGGAAAGAGTGCAGTAGGGCGACCGCGCGATTAAATTGCCCCTGCGCCACTTCGCTGCAGGATGTGGCGAAATGAACCTCTCCCAATTTCTCGCCGTTCGAATGCTCATGTTCTTGCGCCCACCCATGCGCCGCAGCGATCAACAACAAGACAGCCGCGAATAATCTTATCCTATACATATGGCGCCTCCAGCCCAGAGTACCGCAGGCAACTACAGTAACTCGAAAGCATAACGAGACCGAGGACCCAATTGCTAATGATCGCTCAGTGGCGGCGGATTTTATGCCAGCACCAAGCGGCTGTGGCACGAGGACTACACCGCATTACGTCGAGCCGCCGACCCAAACGAGACTATCGTCACCGGCGGCTATCGGGCAAGCTAGACTGGGTTAACTCGAGGGGCAGACGGCGATGCAAACCAAATTCTGTTCAAGAGCCGCGCTGTCCACGCTGCTGGTTTGGGCCGCTGCCGTCCACAGCGCCGACGACTGCAAGCTGATGAAATACGGCGAACTTCAAGCTACGGTTCGGGGCAGTCGGGCGATTGTGGACGCGTCCATCAACGGGCAGCCCGCGAAATTGATGGTCGACAGCGGCGCCTTTTTCAGCAGTTTGACGCGGGAAAGCGCCGCGAAATTCAATCTCCGCCTTGGTCCCCTGCCGAGCCGCATGGTCATACGCGGGGTCGGCGGCATTGCGGATGCGTCCCTCGCGACCGTCAAGGAATTCGCGCTCACCGGATTTAACGGCGGCGCCATCAAGAACGCAGACTTCATCGTGCTCGACAACCGAATCGCTGGCGAAGCCGACGGCTTGCTCGGCGAGAACATCCTCGGCTTCGCCGACACGGAATACGATCTCGGTAAGGGCGTCATCCGCTTGATGCGGGCCAAGGATTGCGGCAAAAAGGTGCTCACCTACTGGGATCCAACCCTTCCCGTCGGTGGCGTGCACGTGGACCAGCGCACGGCACTCGAACCGCACATCGTGGGTTCGGCCACCTTGAACGGCAAGACGATCCGAGTGATGTTCGATTCGGGCTTTCCGCAATCGACCTTGACCGCAAAGGCGGCCAAGAAAGCGGGCGTCACTCCGACCAGCGACGGGGTGAAGTCCGGCGGGACCAGTCGCGGCATCGGCGAGCGGCCGGCGGAGACCTGGATCGGGCGGTTCGGTAGCCTGAACCTGGGCGGTGAGGAGATCCGCAATATCGGTCTGCGTTTCGCTGATTTTAGCTTGCCTGACGATACGGATTTGCTCTTGGGCATGGATTTCTTTCGCTCGCACCGCATCTACGTCTCGAAGAGCCAGAATACTGTCTACTTCACGTACAACGGCGGCCAGGTGTTCGACTTGAGCGTCTTGCACGATGCCCCTGCCCCTGCACCTGCACCTGCGGCAGAGGCGGGCGGCGAGGCGCCGCAGAACGGTGAACCGCGCGACGCGCAGGGCTTCAAGATTCGAGGTGCAGCGTACGCGGCACGCCGGCAGTTCGACTTGGCATTCGCCGATTACGACCGCGCCATCGCGTTGGAGCCTGATGATCCTAGTAACTATTACGATCGCGCCGCCGCCCGCCTCGAGAACCACCAGCCCGTGCTCGCGATGGACGATCTCGGCCACGCGCTGCAGCTGAAACCCGACGACGTTCCGTCCCTAATGCTGCGGGGCCAGCTTCGCCTCGGCAACAAGGACAAGGAGGGCGCGACAGCCGACTTCCGAGCGGCGAGGCGGTTGGCGGCCGCTGATTCGAGCTTGAGCCTGCGGATTGCACAGTCCTACGCCAGCGTCCATGACTATCCCACAGCGATTGCCGAATATGACCGGTGGATCGGTGAAAATCCTCGCGACGCCCGGGTCGCGGTAGCGCTCAATTCGCGCTGCTGGTGTCGTGCGGCAATCGGTATGGATCTGGACCTCGCGCTCGCCGACTGCGACAAGTCGATATCGCAGGGTAACGACGACTCGGACGCCTATAACAGCCGCGGTCTCGTTCACTTACGCCGCGGTGAGTTCGCCGGAGCGCTGGCGGATTACACGAAGGCCCTCAAACTGCAGCCCAAAAGCGCTTCCGCAATGTACGGGCTCGGATTGACGGAACTGCGGCAAGGCAATCAGGCCAAGGGCGAGGCCGATCTTCAGGCTGCCGCGGTCTTGGACGGCGCGATCGCAGATCGATACAAGGAGATAGGGCTCGCACCGTAAGCGGAAACCGGGCGACGCCAACGCCTGCTTCATCAAATCGTGCACTGTCGCTGTCGTACCCAAAGGTCCGATTCCTGAAGTCAGGCCTCATATGTATTAGCTCAGACTCGATCTGGCATGCAATGTCCCGACCCCTACCCGTCAATCAGCAATGGCAGCTTCGAGGACGGCCAGCGCAGATCGTCTCAAGACTTCGCCCCGGTGTGGAGCTGGCGGAGCACTTCGTTCACGGCGTCGATGACAGCCTGCGGCTTATCCAACTGAATCTCGTGACCTGATCCCTCGATGATTCGGTGTACGCCATGCGAGGAGAGGTTCGCGAGGGCCTGGTGCAGAGCAATCCAGACCTTCGTGTAGGATCGGTGGGCCCAGACGTCGGCGGGCGAGCCGCTTTCCCCCCATGAGTGCTGCGTCGAGAGCACGACGAGCGGCATTGCGCCAAGGCGACGGTGGTCGACGCTGTCGTAACGGTGTGTATAGAGCGACGACATGAGAGAGACTTTGTCGGCGAAATAGTAGGCGGTGAAGAACTGAGGCCAGATCGTTCTAAACGCGGCGGGCGTGTCGCTCGGCAAGGCGGCCGCAGCCGAACAGTCCTTGTATTCCGGCCTGGCCGGGTCGAGGGGTCCCTTCGCGGCCAAGAAGGCACAATGCAGCATATCGGCCGCGTAGCTCTCTCGCCCGATCACCTCATCGAAACCCGGCTGATCCTCGTTGATGAGCCCCTCTCCGGCCGGACTGGTATCGACGAGGACCATGCCCACGACCTCCTTGGGCCAGCGTTGCGCGTAGAGCCGCGCCTCAATGCCGCCCAACGAGTGCCCCACCAGCACATACGGTCCCGGTATGGACCCGGCCTTGAGCGCCGTGTGCAGGTCGTCCACCACGTCGGAGAGGATCTGCGGCCGTGGCCCCGGATCACTGAAGCCATAGCCGGCTCGGTCGAAGGCGCAGACGCGCATTTTTTGCGCGATCACGGGCTCGGTTTTGTACCAGACCACCGACCAGCTAAATAAGCCAGCCATCAGAATGACCGTCGGGCTGCCGGCGCCCGTGCAGTGCAGGTTAATACGCCGACCGCCGATATCGACCAGCTGACCCGGCTCGACGTAAGGCAGCATCCTCTGGTCTTCCGCGATGGCGGGCGCCGGCGTGGACTCGGCAAGGACGATGTCACTGATGGATGGCAGCAGGGCGGCTGCCAGGGCGGCCAGGATAGCGCGAAGTGCTAGGGTGGGCATGGTTGTCCTCTGCCAAGTCGGGGTGCTGTAGCTTATCGTCGAATGCGATAGATTTCCGCCAACCAAAGATCTCTCCCCACCCGAGTTCGAATCCGGGCGGGGTAGCCGCTATGCCAAGGTCAGTTGAATGTCCGTGCTCTGAGTCGAGTATGAGCGAGAGATCCGGGCACACGCTCGTACCGACGCTCTCGCTCAATGAGCCCAGACCCGTCAGGGCATCGGTCCGATCACCGCTTCGGCCCTGGTTGTCACCGCCGGCAATGCACACGACTTCAAGCGCGGCCGTCAATTTGCCGCCTGGCTCGGGCCGGTGCCTCGACAATATTCAATGGGCGGCAAAACTCGGCTCGGACACATCACCAAACGCGGCGATGCATACCTGCGCTCGCTGCTGATCATGGACGCGCGGGCTGTCTTGCAGAGCGCTGCTCGACTGAATGACCCGTTCTCCCGATGGGCAATTGCCGTTCAGCAGAGGCGCGGCTATCACCGAGCCTGCATCGCCATCGCCGCTTGAGCGCACGGCTTACACGCGGGCCCGAGTGCACAGCATTCACCAGTGGCCGATTAGAGTTACGCAGTCTGTCCTTCTTCGCCCGATCGAATATCCGCAGACGAAAGAAACACAAGCAAACAAAATTGTTGACACAACCGGGAAGTCCTTGGAGTGAAGTTGAGGGGCCGCCTAGAAGTGCCACCCAAGCGCCGCGGGCGCATACGGTCTCCCGGCGCCCGCGGCGCGGACACGCAGGCGGTCCACGGACCTCTCCAACGATTGTCAGGCGCACCCGCAGCCATGCCAGGTCGCTATGGTGCGATTGGTCCCCGCATTGCCCTGAAGCGCACAAGTTGAGCCGAAGGAAACTGCTCGTGAACTGTCTGCATGACTTGCTGCGCGAACTGTTGGGTGCTCGGTGACGGCACAGTCGGGCTCCCGAAACGCAATTCGTTAATCTCCACCAGAATGCGTCGATGATGAATGTACGCGAAAATAACCACATTTCGTGGAGGGTTGCGCGCGTCACTGTCGAGCGTCACAGCGCATTGATACGGACTCGGCTGTAACTATAGATCCAGCTTTGTCGTCAGCGCGTCCGTTAGGTTGACGCAATCGCTCTCGGACAGCCGCTCATCAAACAACACGTTATAATGGATGCCCGGGAGTTCTACGCACCCACCGACGAAGCCTGCGCTTAAACCAATTTATAGAGACGCCAGAGAGCGCGAACCATTCGGGGGCGCCTAACTATTAATTAGGTGACGAAAACGTCGTATATATGCGCAACGAATATTTCCATTGGCTCTTGTGCGCTTCTTGCAATCCGGCTGGACTCCATAAACCTCTGCTTAATCTTACCGCACGCCGCGGATGGCTGCTTAAAGGCGACGATTTCGTGGCGTCCAGGGGCGGTCTTGGCCGGGAGTGAAATTGCGCGACCGATCTGGAGCTAACATAGCTGTCATTCAGCGGCGGGCCGCGTGGGTGAACCCGTGGAGCGTTTCGGTCTCCCCGGTGAGACGGCCAGTCCCAGGGTGGTTTGCACAATGCGCCGCACGAGCGCAGTTGATGGCCGGGAAGAGCCTGATTGCGTCGCAAGAGCTTGAATCTTCTTTGATGCACCGGCGCCAACGCTCGTTTATTAATGGGAAAGTACGCGATTTCCTTGCTCGAAAGCACTGCCGATTGACCGCCTTTTGTCGAGTCAAGTACCCTGAACCGAACTCGTAGCATTTTCTCTGTGCACGTGCTGAGTGGCCCAACCTAACGATCGGTGCCAGTTGATCAATTCCGATGTTGTTTGATATCGAACCGTTCCTGCACGTCTGGCGCTCACACAGCCTGCACATTGCCCTGCTGTTCGCCACAGCAGCAGTTGGCGCCGTACCGACATCGACATCAGCGCAGGAAACGGCCACTGTGCATGGTGATTTCGTCGGCACACTCGGGCCGCTGCATTTGAAGCTTCACATTACCGCGGCGCCGGACGGCGGCCTCACCGGCACGCTGGACAGCCCGGACCAGGGCGCGATTGGACTTCCCTGTACCGACTTTCATCGTGAGGGCCGGATACTCAGCTTCAGCGTCCCGGTCGTGCACGGCAGTTGGAAGGGATCTATGGACGACGACGGCGCGACCTTGACCGGAACATGGACTCAAGGCAGTCCCATGCCTCTCAAGTTCACTAAGGATCGCTTTGTCGCGGCCGCCAAACCTTCGATGGTCGACGGCATCTGGCTAGGAACATTGCGGGCAGGCGCGCGGCCGCTCCGAATCCAGCTGGTTCTAACAAGGGATAATATCGGCCAAGAGTTCTGCGCCATGGACAGCATCGATCAAGGCGCATTCAATCTGGCCTGCGCAAATGTCGAGTACGCCAAAGGGAAGTTGTCATTTGATATACCCGCCGTTCATGGCCACTGGACCGGAAACATCTCTCGTAATCACAACCGGTTGGACGGCACTTGGAATCAAGGCGTTCCATTGCCTCTCAATCTTGTAAGACAGTCGCAGCCCTGGGCGCCGCCGCCCGTTACTCACAGTGCAGCAATCCCTCCGGTTGATGTTGACGATATGCAATCGGTACTCAGCAGTGATTTGGAACAAGCTTTCAACAGCGGCGCTCTTGCCCCCGGGACTTCAGCCGGCCTCACGATTGGAATCGTGCGCAAAGGCGTGCGGCGTGTTTTTGCGTACGGAACCGCAACGCCCGATTCGATCTTTGAAATCGGGTCCATTACCAAAACCTTCACCGGTCTCATACTGGCGCAAATGATTGAACATGGCATCGTCAAGATTGACGATCCCGTCCGACTGTTGTTGCCTGTTGGGGCTGTGCCTACACCGCGGGGCCTCGATATATCGCTACTCGACCTGATAATCCAGCACTCTGGCTTGCCTCGTCTGCCGGATAATCTAAAGCCGTCCGATCCCGATAATCCGTATGCTGACTACCATGCGGCAAACCTCTATGCGTTTCTCTCCGGGCATGGGCTCGAGAAGGTAGGAGACCCGCCTTTTCTGTACAGCAATCTCGGTGTCGGATTGCTGGGACAAGCACTCGCATATCGGGCCGAAGTAGCCTACCCGACTCTCCTCTTCGATGAAGTTACTGGGCCGCTCGCAATGAAGGACACCGTCATCAGTCTATCTGCAGAACAAGTTCATCGATTTATCGAGGGACATACGGCGGACCATCGGGTAGCCCATGCTTGGGACCTCGATGCGCTCGCCGGCGCCGGCGCGATCCGCTCGACTGCCGATGACATGCTCACGTATCTCGAAGCACAGTTACATCCAGAAAAGATTGGGCCAACGGGCCCAGAATCCTCGTCGAAGGCACTAACCTTAGCCGCAGCGATCACGCTATCGCACGAGCTTAGAGCCGACGCCGGAACCGGCACGCAGATTGCTTTTGCATGGCTCTACAACACCGCAACAGGAAGTTATTGGCACAATGGGGCGACCGGCGGATACAGCAGTTTTGCGTTCTTCAATCCGAAGGGAGACTATGCCGCTGTCGTACTGATGAACACGACCGTTGGCGCGAGCGGTAGTTTTGCCGACCTGGTCGGTCTACACATTGCTCAACGTTTCGCGGGCGCCCCGGCGGTTTCGCTAAGCGAATGAGTTTCATGTCGAGGGCCCGACGTGCTGCAAATGACGTCGCAGGAATGGTCGCAATCGGCACACGTCGTCTTCTAGGAAGGCCTGCAGCCGCGCCCCACTGCGCGGCGCGACTGAAATCGTTTCTGCCCGATCGAGAATTTGCTCGACCATGGCGAGCGCGCGCGGCCTGGAATCCTGTGCGATGTAATCGTGGAGTCCCGCGAGCCGTGTACGCGCATGGGCGGTCCACGTGACCTTCATCGGCGTAGGCCGTATTGCCGTTTCAGATCCTCGGCGCCAGTGACGCGCCCAGCCTTCGCATCGGCGAGCCCTGCCTCGATCTCCTCGTGGATTGGACGGACGAACTCGTACTCGCCCTCTAATTCAAAAGGCTTCACGGCTGCGGAGACGGCGCGTCGCCTCCGTTTTTCCTCGAATTACAGTCTTAAATCGGACGAGCAGTAGTGACGCGTCCGATTGGCGAGTCGCTCACCGAGGCCTGGTAACTTTTCCCGAAGCTGGGACGAACAACGAAATTAGGGTGGTGCTCAGGGGGGTGGGTAGACTCTGGACTCCGCTTATCGACCCCGCTTACTCGCTTCAGATTGACCCGGATCACTTCGCCGGTGGGCGCTTCGATATGGCCGTTCTTGAGTGTGTCCGTCTGCGGATTCACGCCGTCGAAATCAAGCGGTACACCAAGCTCCTTGGGATAGTGCGGACTGCAGCCCTGGGGACTCAGCTGCAGCCGCTGCTCGCCGGCCGAATAGGTGCTGCCATTCGGGTGGAGCTTACATTCGCCGTTTCCCGATGCCGCTTCGTACTGCAATGTGCCTTCGATGCCGCCGTCGTTGTGCACCCGGCCGATGCTCAGACTGATGACGCGCAGCAGCTGCTTGCCCGAGGCATCGACATATGCGCCGCGCCAGGTGCCCGCTAGATCCGGCCGTGCCGGCGCGGTTGTCGTGGCAGGCGGTGGGGCAGTTCCGGCCACGGCTGTCGCGGAGCTCGCGTCTGCCGACGGCGCCAGCGGTGGGTCTGCCGCAGAACCCGGAACTGCGGGCGGCGCCGCAGCAGGTTCCGTGGAGGCCGGTGCCTGCGTCGTCGATGCCTGCGGGATCGTAAACCGAGGGCCGCTGGAGGCGAGGGAGGCACCCCGCGACGTCGCATGCAGCCGCTCCGCGTAGCGGATCAGCGCACCGAACACGAGTGTCGCGACGAGCACCGCCACGAAGGCCGGGCGGCGAGGTCGCAGGCGTTGCATGAGACCCGGAAGCGCCACACTCAACCCTTGGGGCGCAGGAGACCGTGCCGGAGACAGTGGTGTGGAGTTGTCGCTCAGCCTTGCGGCGGCCGGCGTTCCCGGCGGCGCGACATTCGCGGCTACCGCCGGCGAGGCAGTGGCTGGTGACGGCGCGGACGGGAGCGGCGACTGTAGCCATACCGTCGCAGCGGAGTTGTCGGACTCTATCGGGCCGAGTGGGTCGCGGTGCGTCGACGACGCGTACTCGAACACCGTCGTGTTCGCGGGCTCGCCAGGGCCGACCGGATCCTCGCTCATCGGCGGCGAGGCCTTGATCGCCATCGTGCCGGTCGGACCGACGCGTGGTATCGCCATCGTACCGGTCGGAGCCACGCGCGGTATCGCCATCGTGCCGGTCGGACCCACGCGCGGTATCGCCATCGTGCCGGTCGGACCCACGCGTGGTATCGCCATGGTGCCGGTCGGACCCACGCGCGGTATCGCCATGGTGCCGGTCGGACCCACGCGTGGTATCGCCATCGTGCCGGTCGGACCCACCCCTGGTATTGCCACGGTGCCGATCGGATCCACCCGCGCTGCGGCCGCATTGGGTGGCGTTACATCCGGCAGCGCACGCATGAAGTCATCCGCACTCTGGAAGCGCGCCTCGGGCTCCTTAGCAAGCGAGCGCATCACGACGTCCACGAGAGGCTGCGGAATATCGCGACAGTGGACTGTCGGCGGCTCCGGCAGATCGTTCACATGGGCGTTCAAGACACTGTACTCGGTCTTACCGCGAGGATTGAACGGCGGCTGTCCGCTCAAGAGCTGGTAGAGCGTAATCCCGAGGGCGTACACGTCGGTGCGGCAATCGACAACGCGACCGAGGATCTGCTCGGGCGCCATGTACAGCGGACTGCCGATGCTGGTGCTGGCCTTGGTTGCGCCCGTCGCGCTCTGGCGCTTGGCAATGCCGAAATCCATCACCTTGACGATGTCGCCCCAGGTGATCATCAGATTGGCCGTCTTGAGATCGCGATGGATGATGCCGGCGCGATGCGCGGCAGCGACCCCGCGCAACGCTTGCTTGAAGATCGGTATGGCCTCGTGTGCCGGGATTGGCCCGCGCCGCTGGATCAACTGCTCAAAGCTCTCGCCGTCGACGAACTCCATCACTGCGACCGGTGCGCCGTCGTGGACGAAGTAGTCGAAGAGCTGCGCAACGTTCGGATGATTGAGCGCGCCCTGCATGCGCGCTTCCTGACGGAAGCGCTCGACGAAGGCAGGATCGTTGCGGGCTTCTGCGCTCATGACTTTAATCGCGACATGCCGGTCGAGATTCAGGTCGAGCGCCTTGTAAACGACGCCCATTGCACCGCGACCGACGAGTTCCAGAACGCGATAGTGGTCGATGAGTTCACCGATCATGATCGATACCGAGGACTCGCCTGTGCGGCAGCAGCAGGCGCTCGCTCACTCCGTCTGTCGGATTGCATCTAGTGCCATCGGATCCGGAGCCGCGTTGCCGTCGGCAATCAAGGTCGGGTGCACCCCGGAGCCGCTCGGCGGTCCATTCGCTCCCATGCTCTTGGAGGCCGCTTGCATCGCTGACATGACCTGGGCCTCCTGCTCGTTCTCCATCGCGTTGAGATCATTGAGCCCAATACGTGTCGACAAGCCCTCAGGGCAGTCTGATGGTCGGCTCAGCTCGACCACCACCGGAATCATCCAATCGTCATTGCTCATTGCCCCGGTACGCTTGATGTAATCATTGGCGCTTAGCGTGCAGTGGCCGTTGGCGGTGCCTGACGGAACGTCGATCGGCTGTACGACTTGAAAGAATACGTGATTGGCCCTAAGCGCAGGCGGAGTGCTTTGAGTCGTTAGACTCGCCGGCATCGCTGCAGCGGCTTGTTGTTCATGTAGCTGAACTTTGATTTGGGCGTTGAGCTGCGCCTTGACTTGCGGCGTGATGGCCGGCGGGAGCGATACCGGCGCGGATGGCATAGCGCTCGATTGCGACACCGGCGGTGCAGCGCTCGGTTGGGGGGCGGGCGCCGCGTCGCTCAGTTGTGCAGCGGGCGCCGCAACGCTCGAATCCGGCGCTGGCGCCGGCGCCGCGGGAGCTGGCTGTTGTGCCGGTTGCGATGCCGGCGCGACGGTCTGCGCTTGATAGGCCGTTCGCATGCTCTCGGCAATGATGTAGTCGGTCATCCATAGATCTGGGCTCGTGTACACCGGATACGGCGTGAACTGCGACCCGTAAATCGGATACCAGGGTTGCACCTGCCAACCCCAGGTATAGTTGATCGGACGCGGCCATGCCGCGAGCGTCCAGGCGTAGTAGACCCCGGGATACCGCACCGCCGGCACGAACGTCTCGTACGCGAACGCTCTGCCGAATTGGTGCCAGACATGCCGCTGGTAGACGTGCGCATACAGGACGTGTCCGCCGCTGACGAAGGTGCGGCTCGTTAGACCCGGTCGAATAGTGCGCTCGACCGTGCCGCTGAGGGTGTTGTCGTAACGAACGACGTGGATCTGGCCCCCGGCGAGGTCGCGGGAGACCTCGTGCACTCGGCCGCCACCGGCGAAATGGGCTCCGCCCATGACACCAACAGTCGCCGGGCGCGGCACCTCGGTGTTGCGACCGACCAGTTCCCGGTGATCGTTCGCGACCTGGCGCTGGCGAACATAGGACGCCTCCCCGCGCGCGGCGACATGTGCAGCCCGCGCGCGTGCGGGATAAGCACCGCTCTGTCGCCTCACAGCCTCGCGATGCGCGGCCTGCCGCGCGCCCTCGGAAGACGGGTGCTCATGCCTATCCTGCACGGCTTCGCTCTGCGCATCGACCGGGGCCATACCGACTAGGGTGGCGAGGGCCATCAGAGCGAGAGTCGCGTAGGTCTTATGGTTAAATCTCGACATATATTGTCACTCCAGATGCCGCGGGCACGAATGCCGCCGTCCTGGTAGGGTTCAACGCATAACTCTAGCGTACGGAGTACATAGCGACGCGAACTGCGTCGCGGAACCGGGGCTGTTGCAGAGATTTGAGAACCGCAGCACACTCGCGCGAGGAAGCATTTGTATATCGAAGCTTGGTTGCTGAGGCGCATGCCCGAGTTGATCGCCCGCGAGGCGAGCGGCGCGGCCGCGAGTAATCCGTCCGGGCGCGCATATCAATCAAGGTCCATTCCGGTCACATACCCATGTGCTCGGAATTAACCGCAACTGAGCACCCGGCACTTGGCTTATATTCAAGACCGCGTCTGTTAACAGGCGTCTGATTTAGACGCCGGTCGGCGTCCCACGCTGTTGAATCTTTGCGCGCGACGTCTCACAAAGGTGGTCAGTGTTCGGCGCCTTCGTAGCAACTGCCCACGAGACCACAGCGACCGCAAGCAATGCGGCGAGTATGCTTGGCGCTTTCGAAGAAGCAGCGGGACCGCTGCCCTTGCACATTCTGGGAGTCTGATTTTGCTGTTGGCAAGTCGGTACGCTGGTGAGGCCGGCTGGAACTGAGTTCATCTAGGCCCTGTATTGGGCCAATATTACGACTCGGGGCGCGTCTGCGAGATCGGTGTCCTCGGAGGTTTGGTGGTGGCCGTGATCCCGGCGATCGCGTCCTGATTGGGTTTGGCACTGCTGCCCGTCACACCACCGCCGACGGACAGATCGACTTCTTTGAGGTAGCGCTCATGGGCAATCGAATTCTCGTCCTCTACGGCTCCTATCGGACCGATCGCAAGGGCATCCGATTGGCGGAATTCACTGTGCGCAAGCTTCGCGATCGCGGCGAGGACGCGGAGCTGATCGATGCCAAAGCGATCGGTCTGCCCATGCTGGATCGCATGCTGAAGGAATATGCTCCCGGCACTGCGCCTGCGGCGATGGAGAAACTCGGCGCCAAGATCCGCGAGTCGGATGCCTTCCTGTTCGTGACCGGCGAGTACAACTGGGGTATGCAGCCTGGGCTGAAGAATCTAGCCGACCACTTCCTCGAAGAGTGGTTCTGGCGCCCTGCGGCGATTGCGAGCTATTCGGCAGGCCGACTGTCTGGCACTCGATCAAGCTATGCCTGGCACAACACACTCTCCGAGATGGGGATGGTAGTCATCTCAAGCACTCTAACCGTCGGACCGATCGCAGAGACGTTGGACGAGGCGGGCGCGCCGATCGGTGAACGCGGTGCCGCGCTCGAGCATGCGTTCCCGCGGTTTGCCGACGATCTTGCATGGTGGACTGAAGCCGCGAAGGCCCAGCGCGCAAGACGGGCGCCGCCCTATTGAGGAAACCCGAGCTGTCTGTCGTGACTGGCTGCTTCCGGGACGCTCAATCAGCAATTTTCCTTACCTACGACCTCGCGGGCTTCTTTGAGCTGCTTCCAGTTCGGGGCGCACTTGAGCGCCTACGCAGCCATTCCCGGGCGTGAGGTGGCAACTAGTGAGCCGCCGCCGCCGTTCCGTCCGACCAGCGGGACACCGGCACCATGAAAATCGTCTGGGGCTCCGGAACCTCGCGGTCGTCGAGGACCACCGGAGACCCTGGCAGGTTTGCTCCCCAGCTTGCGCCTGCGACTTTTGGCACGTGGAACATGAGGTGCGGGTGCCAATGGTCGTCGGCATCGCTCAGGTACCCACCCTTCGCCATCATGAAGGACATCGCGCCCGGCTCGGGTGAGGGGACCTCGTTGCGCGCGAGCGCAGCGCGAACCTCGTCGAGAATCCTTTCCTTCGAGTCTCCGGCGAGTGCGAGCTTCGTCCTCCGCAGGGTGTACGCGAGGATGGACCCGGACGCTGCCGGGTTGTAGCAAACCGGTCCTCTGATCTTCGGATTCCAGAAATCGGTGCTCTCGAACGGCGACATCCACGACCTCTCCACGAGGCAGGTGAATCCGTTGGTGCCGTGGACGGCGGTCTGGTAACCCTGTGAATCGAGAGTCAGGACCGTGGCCTTGTCGGAGATCGCGGCCGGCGCGGCACTGCGCGCGAGTGCGATCTCGGAACCGGGAGGCATCAGGTATTGCTCGAGAGGCGCCATCCGCTCGTACGCGGTCGCGTCGGCCGCCGCGAAGCCCGCCAGCGCCGATAGCACCACTGCCCGCGTGCAGGCTCCGGCCCATCGAGCCAGGTATCTTGTCTTCATGTGGACGCTCCTTTCGGGTATGTCCCGTTCCCTTGCATGCGCTTGGGCGTAATAAATCACCTGCCGCATGGTTCGTCAAACCTCATTCGAACGAACGCTTAGTGGCGATGAGTTCCACGTAATGGACTACCGCTACTGGCCGGCTATCGCCGGCGGCGGCAATTCGTCTTTTGGACGCGCCACCGCAGTCATGGGCAGCCCGTCGGCGTGTCGCAGCCGGGCCTATTGTTCCGTGTGATCGCCTTGGCCGCAGTTCGTCGGTGTCCAGCGCATTTCAGTTGTCGGTAAGAAGCCCAAGGACACATAGAGAGGTCGGCCATCGTCCGATGCATGCAGCAAGATGCGGTCGTAGCCGCTAGCCAGCGCCCACTCCATGAGTTCTTTCATCAACGCTCGCGCGATGCCCTGACGCCGCCAATTCGGATCGGTGTACACGTTCACCACCAGCGGAACTGATCCGACCGCAACGTGGCGACCGTCTTGAGAAATGCGCGGAAGCTGCGGCTTGATGTGCGCGCCGGCACCGGCGATTACCCGATCGTTCGCATCGATTGCAAGCCAGCCCACGTAGGATCCGTCCCGCAATAGATCGGAGAGCGTAGAAGTGGACGCCGCCAGCAACCTGTCCGCCAATGCTTTCGTGGGGACTTGCCCCATGTCGCTAAACATGGCGACTCTATGCCCTGCGATGGTGGCGGCATCGCTTACGGTCGCTCGACGAATGAAGTACTTGGACATTTGAGTTCAGAAACTTACTCGATGCGACCATTTTCGTCGAACGACTGTTCTACGCTCAGTCCGAGTTCGCTTCGTGCGCTGCGTGCCGGATCCGACCCCTTGCTGCCGGTCACGAGCGGCAGCTTCGGGGAAATTAATTTGACTAAACGAGGGCGCGACCCGCGATCGCTCGATCGAGAATTAGACCGATTCAACAAGTGACCGCGCACATCTGGACTCTACCGTCGAATTTAACGCTCGAGGCTCGCAAGTATCGACAATCCTGTTGGATGTGCCCACACGGAGGGCAGTTCAGAAGTTGCGTGCAAATCGAAGTGGAAACGGGTATTAAGCACGGTTGGACAAAAAAATTGCCGGCGATGGGGATCCTTATGAAACTGGTACACCTGTTCACGGCAGGGACGGTCATGCTGCTGGCGACCGGCGCTGGTGCGGAGAGTGCGGTCAAAGCTTTTCATCTCGAAGAAGCAACGATCAGCGATGTGCACGCAGCGTACACGTCGGGCACGCTCACTGCCGCAAAATTGGTACAGGCGTATCTGGAGCGGATCCAGGCCTATGACGAGGCGGGGCCGAAGCTCAATGTGGTGATCTTCCTCAATCCAAAGGCGCAGGAAGAGGCAGCCGCGCTCGATGAGCGTCTCCGGACTACCGGAAAATTCGTCGGCCCGCTGCATGGTATCCCGGTGCTGCTGAAAGACAACGTCAACACCAAGGACATGCCGACCACGGGTGGCTCGCTTAGCTTGGCTGGATACACACCAGCGACCGACGCCGCGATTGTGCAGAAATTGCGCAGCGCTGGAGCTATCATTCTTGCGAAGGTCAATCTGCACGAGTTCGCGATATGGGGTGAGACAGTCAGCTCGATCCGCGGGCAGACCCTCAATCCCTATGACCTGACCCGCACGCCCGGCGGTTCGAGCGGGGGTACGGGCGCGGGCCTGGCTGCCAACTTCGCGATTGCTGGTATTGGCACCGACACCGTTAACTCCATCCGCTCACCCGCTTCGGCGAATAGCATTGCGGGCATCCGCCCAACGCTTGGATTAGTGAGCCGAGCCGGTGTTATCCCGTATTCGTTCACGCAGGATGCAGCTGACCCGCTGGCTCGAACGGTGACGGACGCGGCGAAGGTCCTCAACGTGCTAGTCGGCTATGACCCTAACGATCCGGCCACTGCATGGAGTGTCGGGAACATCGAGAAGGACTACACGAAATTCCTGAAGGCTGACGGCGTGAACGGCAAGCGCATCGGCGTCTTGCGCAGCTTCTTCGGCAATGCCTCCATCAATGAGGAAGTCAATACGATAGCGAACAAGGCGGTGCAGGACCTACGGAGGTTAGGCGCGACGATTATCGAGTTGAACACTCCCGACCTCGATAGCGGGAAGATTTCCTCCGACATTAGCGTTCATCTCTACGAATTCAAGCCGGCAATCAACACTTATCTTGTCTCGGGCAACGCGCCCGTGAGATCGCTGGAGGAGATCATTTCCTCCGGCAAGTTTCATCCGAACATAGGGGACAGCATCAGGAAAGCACAAAGCCTCGAGATGGACGACGGCTATCGCCTGCGTCTACTGAAGCGCTCGGAGTTGCAGCAGCGTGTCATGAAGATCATGGCTGACGATCGACTCGATGCCATCGTCTTCCCGCATCAAAAGCGGCTTGTGGTGCCCATTGGGGAGACACAGGTGGAGCGCAACGGCGCTCTCGGATCAGTGAGCGGATTTCCTTCCATAGTCGTCCCTGGCGGATTTTCCTCGTCAACGGCTACGGCCACCCTCGGCGTCCCGGTGGGCATCGAATTCCTCGGAAGACCTTGGTCCGAGAGCGTGCTAATTGAAATTGCGTTCGGATACGAACAGGCGACTAGGCATCGCCGCCCTCCGCCTACCACACCGCCTCTGATCTCCGCCAAGCGCTGAATGGCCGTTATGATTGGAAAAAAAATTGTTAGCCTTCGAACGTTGGCTTTTACGCGGTCATTTAAACTCCGTGTATGCCCGCTCCGGCCGTCCGCCGCCGGACGTCCCGCTTCAGACCTGCCGTTAGGCGGACACCATCAGGACCGACCGTCGAATGAGCAATGACGACCTATTGTGTTGAAAAACTATTGAACAGTTTTTCGCATTCGAGGTCCTAATTGCGGGAGCAGCAAAGGGAGCGCACCTGCATGATGGGACAACACAGCGGCAATCAGGACCGACTGTTTTACGCCTTCAACCTCGACGAGCACATGCCCGCGGATCATATGCTGCGCGGTATTGACCGATATCTCGACCTGACGGATTTACGCCACCACCTTGCAGATTACTACAGCCACACGGGTCGCCCTTCGGTGGATCCAGAGCTGATGATCCGGATGCTGCTGGTCGGGTACTGTTTCGGCATCCGATCGGAGCGACGGTTGTGCGAGGAGGTGCACCTGAACTTAGCGTACCGCTGGTTCTGCCGTCTTGGCCTCGAAGAGAAGGTTCCTGACCACTCGAGTTTTTCGAAAAATCGGCATGGCCGCTTCCGCGAAAGTGAAGTGTTCCGGCCCGTATTCGAGGGAGTTGTCCAGCGATGCATGACCGAAGGGCTGGTGCGCGGCGAAGGGTTCGCGGTTGACGCGAGCATTGTGAAGGCGGATGCCAACCGCCGCCGCGGTGTTCCGAGTGATGAGTCGATTGACTGGAGCAAGCCGGAACTCGGGACGCGTGCTGTGCGCGAGTATCTGCAAGCGCTGGAGCAAGAGGGTCAGATAGGCGCTACGCCGAAGGACATTTCGCTGACCGATCCGGCGGCGCGTTGGACCGCGGCTCCTGGGTGCCCGGCGTTTTTCGCCTACTCCACCAATTATCTGGTCGACGTGCACTATGGGGTGATCGTTGACGTTGAAGCGACGGGCGCGCATCGCATCGAAGAGAACGATGCCACCAAGACGATGATCGATCGGGTGGAAGATCGCTTCGAGCTCAAGCCCAAGCGGTTGATCGGTGATACGGCCTACGGCACTGGACCGATGCTAGGCTGGTTGGTGGACGTGAAGCAGATCGAGCCGCACATCCCGGTGTGGGATAGAACCGAGCGGGACGACGGCGCATTTAGCCGATCGGAGTTTGCGTTCGACGCGGCGGCCAATCGATATACCTGTCCTGCCGGCAAGTTCCTCAAACCGACCTGGCGCATGAAGAAGAGAAATCCGAACATGTACCGCGCCAGCCAGCTCGACTGTCAGAGCTGCCCGTTGAAATCGAAGTGTTGTCCGAACACACCGCATCGCAGGATCGAGCGCAATCCCTTCGAACCCGCTCGCGAGGTCGCTCGCAAGCTCAGCAAAACTCGCCGCTACCGCCAATCACGCAATGACCGAAAGAAAGTCGAGGTTCTGTTCGCTCATATGAAGCGCATCCTTCGGGTCGACCGACTACGATTGCGAGGACGAAGCGGAGCACAGGATGAATTTTTGCTGACTGCCATCGCCCAGAACCTCAGGCGACTCGCCATCACGTTCAAATCGAGGTCATTCGAGCCGGTTGGTGCACTTACATAGATAAATCGGAGTCGAATCCCGAGAAACCACGGTCACGCCGTCAAACAACTGAAAAATGCCGACGATCTCGCTCGGTCCTGGGCCTTATGAGCGCGTCCAGGTGGCGAGTTTTTCAACGGTATAG
>Ga0187867_10000800_pt1 | contig 27595 bp, 23 predicted proteins | sample June2016WEW_13_1_FD_132976 | JGI IMG/M metagenome (GOLD analysis project Ga0187867, IMG submission 132976) | Peatland microbial communities from SPRUCE experiment site at the Marcell Experimental Forest, Minnesota, USA - June2016WEW_13_10 | ecosystem: Environmental > Terrestrial > Soil >... | reverse complement strand
TTGCCCCCCGGCGGGCGGGAGCGAGGATGACAGGCCAGCCGGACCTGATCAGCCTGCCAAAGCCGCCCGGAACATCCTGCGGCGCCTCGGCACTCGCCGACCGCCGGCACCCGGCAGCTCCCCAACCGTCGCGCCCGGCAGGCCGCCCTCAGGAGACCGTGGGGACGCCAGCGTCCGCACGGAGCAGGGCAGCGGCCATCCGCAGCGAGACGAGTTTGCCGAACGCCGCCTCCCGGGGGAGGTACTTCATGCCGCAGTCCGGGGCCAGCACGATCCGCTCCGCGGGCACGTACTTCAGGGCCCGGCGGGCCCGGGCGACGATCTCGGCCGGGTTCTCCACGGTCTCGTCACCCAGGTTGAGCACGCCCAGGATGATCGTCTTGCCGTCCAGGTGGGTGAGTATCGCGCAGTCCAGCCCGGACTGCGCGGTTTCGATCGAGACCTGGTCGCAGACGCAGTCGGCCAGTTCGGGCAGGAACGAGTAGCCCGACGGCCGCTCGTGGATGATCGCGGCGTAGCCGAAGCACAGGTGCACGGCGGTGGTCCCGGTGATGCCCTCCAGGGCCCGGTTGATCACCCGGACGCCGTACTTGCGCGCCTCCTCCGGGCGCGCCTGCAGGTAGGGCTCGTCGAGCTGGACAATGTCCGCGCCCGCCTTGAACAGGTCCGCGACCTCTTCGTTGACCGCCTCGGCGTAGCCGAGGGCCAGGTCCTCGGTGCTGGTGTAGTAGTCGTTCTGGGCCTGCTGGGCCATGGTGAACGGGCCCGGCACGGTGATCTTGACAGTCCGCCCCGTCGTGGCCCGCAGGAACTCGACGTCCCCCACCTCGACCGGGTGGCGGCGGCGGACCGGGCCGGTCACCCGGGGCACCGGGTTCGGCTCGCCGCTGCGGTCCAGCGCGGTGCCGGGGTTGTCGATGTCCACCCCGTCCAGGGCCGTCGCGAACCGGTTCGAGTAGCTCTCCCGGCGGATCTCCCCGTCGGTGATGATGTCCAGGCCGGCCCTTTCCTGGGCCCGGATTGCCAGTTCGGTCGCGTCGCGCTGGGCCTGCTCCAGGTGTTCGGGGGCGACCCGCCACAGTTCGGTGGCCCGGACCCGGGGCGGGAACCGGCCGCGCAGCCGCGCACGGTCGATGAGCCACTCAGGCTGGGGGTAACTGCCGACCAGGGAGGTGGGGAAGAGCATGACAGCCACAATGTCAGAGTGGCCGCCCGCGCGCAGCCCTCGGCCGTGGCGCGCAGCCCTGGCCCGTGGCATGAGGCCCTGCCCCGGGGCGCGCAGCCCTGGCCCGTGGCATGAAGCCTGCCCCGGGGCGCGCAGCCCTGCCGGCCGCGGCGCAATGCCGGCCGGCTATCCGGCGGAGGAGATCTCGGGGCGGCCGCTGACCTCGGTGCTGACGAGCCGCCGCGTCACGCTCAGCGGGCCGAGGCCAGACAGCGCCTCGGTGACCCGTGCGGCCAGCCCGGGCGCGGCGGCGGTGGACTCGGCCAGCCCGATGGCCGAGACGCCCGCCAGCCAGGACGGGACGATCTCGGTGACGTCCGCGATCACGTTGGCCTTGGCCCGGTTCGACCGGGCCAAGGCGGTCAGGTGCCGGGTGTCCGGGTCATCCTCGCTGCCCAGCACCAGGACCAGGTCACTGGACGCGGCCACGGTCCGGACGGTCTCGGCCCGGTCGGAGGCCGCGTAACAGAACCCGTCCGGGTCCGGGCCCCGCAGCGCCGGGAACCGGGACCGCAGGGCGGCGGTCGCGATCGGGGTGTCCTCCACCGGAACCCCGGGAACGAGCACGTAGGAGACCCGCCGCGGGTCCGCGACCTGGACCGCGCCCGCCCCGACCCGGGTCTCGGCCAGAATGGCGTGATCCGGGGCCTCGCCCAGGATGGCGGGCAGTACCGCGAGGCCCGACTGGCCGATCAGGACCACCTGATCGCCACGCTCGGCGAACCGGCGGGCCTCGGCCTGCACCCCGGCCACCAGCGGGCAGGTCGCGTCGATCATGTCCAGGCCCCGTTCCGTGGCCTCGGCGCGCAACGCCGGGGCCACGCCGTGCGCCGGGATGAGCATCGTGGCGCCAGCGGGCACGTCATCCAGGGACCGGGCGAAGACCGCCCCGTTCTTCTCCAGGTCCGCGCAGGCCTGCGGGCTCGCCATCAGCTGTCCGCACACATATAGCGGGCCCCGGGCCAGGGCCTGCCGGGTGGCCTCGAGGGCCCGCCGCGCGCCCGGGCACCACGGGCTCACCGCGCCGAGCAGGCGCCTGGTCCCGCCGACCGCGGCCCATTCCTCGACCGCGCTGCGGGCCGCTGCCATCGCCACACCGTCCACGCTGCTGGCCGCGGCGCCGATCGCGGTGGCCGTGCCGTCGCTGTGCAGGGCGGTGGTGACGAACAGGGCCGCGCCGTCATCCGCCTGGGATGCGTCGCCGGACTGCGGCACCGGCGCGTACCGCACACGCACGCCCCGGCGGTACAGCAGTCCCCCGACCAGGGGTGCGGCCGGGCAGGTCAGCCGGCCGTGCGCCGGGTCGCCGATCTCGGTGGCGACTAGCACCTCGCCCGGGGCCACCACGGTTCCCGGAGCCAGGCATTCGCGTGCACTCGATCGGCTCATGAGCGCATCCCCCTGATATCGCCACGTGACGGCCTGCTCCGCGCTGGCCAGCCGCACTCCCTGGCCAGTCACCAGGCCGGCCACCGCGATGATGCGGCGGGCCGGGCCGTAGCGTCCGCTGTCCGTTTCCTCGCGGATCAGTCTAGTGATGGCGAAGCCGCAGTGTGTGTACCTGGTAACGGGCCGTGTCGGACATGGCACACGGGGCAGGGGGGGCTATAGTTTACTATCTCAATCGGAATTACATGATTTAGTACTCAGGGGAAGCCCCCGCGCACCGGGGGCGGACCAGGACAGGCCGCGAGTCTGCCCGTTCAGTAACGTCGGCACCGGGGGGGGGTACAGAAGAACCAGGGGAGTACAGAAGAACCAGGGGAGTACAGAAGATGAGCATGGTCCCACTGGGTACCAAATGCCGTACGGACCAGGGCACACCAATCAGAGAGGACTGGCGCCATGACCGCTACTGACGAGCTGCTCGCCAACAACGACCGTTACGCGGAGTCTTTCGCTGGGCCGCTGCCGCTTCCGCCGTCCAGGCAGCTTGCCGTGGTGGCCTGCATGGATGCCCGCCTGAACGTCTACGCCATCCTGGGTCTGCGGGACGGCGAGGCCCACGTGATCCGCAACGCGGGCGGCGTGGTCACCGACGACGAGATCCGCTCGCTCACGATCAGCCAGCGTCTGCTCGGCACCACGGAGATCATCCTGATCCATCACACCGAGTGCGGGATGCTGACCTTCACCGATGACGACTTCAAGGCGAGCATCCAGAAGGACACGGGCATCAAGCCCGAATGGGCGGCGGAGGCCTTCCCCGACCTCGACGACGACGTGCGGCAGTCCATCGCCCGGATCAAGGCCAGCCCGTTCATCCCGCACAAGGACTCGGTCCGCGGCTTCGTCTTCGACGTGGCGACGGGCAAGCTCCGCGAAGTGTCCTAGCGCCGCCCCGCGGCCCGCAGGCACGGCGGCAGCACCAGGATCAGCGGCGTCAGCAGGGTCAGGAGTCCGAGGAGTCGGCCCGGCCCTGCTGCTCCGCCAGGAACTGCTCGAACTGGGCGCCGATCTCATCCGCGGACGGCAGCCGCTCCGACCCGTCCACCAGTGAGCCGCGCTCGGCTCCCTCGGCGAACGCGTCGTACTGCCGCTCCAGGGCCTGCACGACCTCCATGATCTCCTCGGAGCCCTCGACCTGGCGCCGGATCTCCTCGTCCGTCTCGCGGGCCGCCTCACGCAGCGCCTCGTCGGGCAGCTGCAGCCCGGTCGCGCGGGACACCGAGTCGAGCAGGGTGATCGCGGCCGTCGGATACGTGGCCTGGGCCAGGTAGTGCGGGACGTGGACGGCGAAGCCCACGGCCGGCCGGTCTTCCTCGCCCAGGCGCATCTCCAGCAGTGCCGCGACGCTGCCCGGAACCTGCAGGCGGTCCACCAGCGGCGGGTATCCCGTGGTCAGGCCGGAATCCGTGGCGTGGGCGGTCACGCCCAGCGGACGGGTATGCGGCGCACCCATCGGGATGCCGTGGAAACCGACCGCCAGCCTGACCCCCATCCGGGCGGCGACATCCCGGAGGGCCTGGGTGAAGCTCTCCCACTCGTGGTCCGGCTCCGGGCCGGTGAGCAGCAGGAAATGGCTCCCGGCGGTGTCCTGGAGCAGGTGCATGGCCAGCTCGGGCGCCTCATAGGACTCCCAGTGGTCCTGGGAGAAGATCATCGGTGGCCGCCGGGACCGGTAGTCGATCAGCCGGTCCACGTCGAACCGGGCGACCTCCTCGTGTTCCAGCGTCCCCAGCAAATGGGCGGACAGGAGTTTGCCCGCCGCCCCGGCGTCGATGAACCCGTCGAGGTAGTGCAGCATCACTGCCCCGTCCAGTACCGGCGCGTCAGGGCTCACCTCGTAGAGGTCTCCCGGATCTCGCACCACGCTCACTGCCCTTCCAGGGTGTCAGTCAGTCTGCCCGCTACCCGTTCCAACCATGAACGGCTGGTCATCCATCCCGTCAGAGGCGATCTTTGTGTTCCACGCTACCGCCTGCCGGCCCCGCCATAGCGGCGCAATCCCGCCCAGCGTGCCCAGACGGCCCGGGCCGGCCGCCACCACACGGTCAGTCGCCGTCGGCCTCCGCGGAGCCAGTCAGCCGGAGCTTACGCTGCGCGCGCTGGTAGAACGTGGTCCGGCCGAGCCGTACCACGTGGGCCGCGTCGGGCAGCGTGGTCACCACCACGGCGTCGCCCGGGTGCACGTACCCCTCGACGTTGCCGTCTGCTTCCAGGGCCAGCTCCCCGCTGCGCGGCAGCACGGTCAGCGTGAGTTTCTCGGCGGCGGTCAGGAACAGGGCCCGGTTGAATGCCGAGTGCGGCGCGGCCGGGGTGACCAGCAGCCCCTCGACGTTCGGTGACACGATGGGGCCGCCTGCGGAGAAGTTGTAGGCGGTGGACCCGGTGGGGGTGGCCACGATCACGGCGTCCGCCGCGTAGCGCACGAACGGGTGCGACTCCACCGTCAGCTCCACCACGGCCGAGCCGCCGCGGCCCGGGATCCGGGCCAGGGCCACGTCGTTGAACGCCACGGTCTGCCGCCCCAGGAATTCCGCCTGGACCGCGGACCGGGTCTCCACCGTGAAGCGGTGCTCGTCGATGGCGCACAAGGCGTCGCCCATCTCCGGAGGGTCGATTTCCGCCAGGAAGCCGAGCTTGCCCACGTTGACCCCGAGCGCCAGCGTCGAGTTGCCGCAGACGATCCGCAGTGCCCGCAGCATGGTGCCGTCACCACCCAGGCTCACCACGAGATCCGCGCGCCGGGCCAGCTCCAGGCCGGTGACCGCCTCGACGCGACTCGGGATCCGGCTGGCCTCGTCCTCCAGCGCGAGCACCGTCACCTTGCGCTCGCTGGCCCAGGCCAGCAGCGTGAACAAGGCCGAGTTGCAGTCTCGCGCCGGATGCAGCACCAGGCCCACCGTGTTGACCATGCCCACGTGCCAGTCTCCTCAGGTCGTGATCAGGCTGCGCACCCGGGCGGCGCGGACCGCGTCGGACAGCGTGCCGATGTCGTAGGCACCGTAGTGGCGTTTGCCGTTGATGAAGAACGTGGGCGTGCCGGACACCGCGGACAGGTCCGCCGAGTCCACGTCCTCGGCCACCCGGGCCGCGCCCGCGTGCTTGCGCAGATCGTCGGCGAACCGGGCCGTGTTGAGGCCGAGATCCGCCGCGTACTGGATCAGGTCCCGCGCGGTGAGCGCGCCCTGATGCTCCATCAGCAGGTCATGCATGTCCCAGAACCTGCCCTGCCGGTCCGCCGCCTCGGCGCCTTCCGAGGCCAGCTGAGCGTGCGGGTGCACGTCGTTGAGCGGCAGGTGCCGGAACACGTACCGCACGTCGCCGAAGTCGGACAGGAGTTCCCGGACGACCTGCTCGGCCAGGCCGCAGTACGGGCACTCGAAGTCGCCGTATTCCACGACGGTGACCGGGGCCCGTTCCGGCCCGCGGATGTGATCGCGGCCGGGATCGACCGGGACGGCCAGGTCGGTGATGCTCGTGGAGGTGCCGAGCAGGGCGCGTATCTTCAGTCGTTTGGGCAGCAGCCGGGTGACCCGGAAGACCGTCCAGGTGAGCGCCGACGCGCAGAAGGCCGCGGACAGGATTCCCAGCTTGGCCTCGGCCAGCAGGGTGCCGTGGAAAGCGAGCGAGGCGATGAGCAGGGCCACGGTGAAGCCGATCCCCGCGATGGCGCCCGCGCCCATGACGGCCGCCCAGCCCACCGGCGGCTGGATCCGGCCCCGGCTGAGCCGGGTGACGAGCCACGCGGCCGCGGTGGTGCCCACCGGCTTGCCCACCACGTAGCCGATCAGGATGCCTAGCGTGACCGGGGACGTGTAAGCGCGGGAGAGCAGCCCCGCGCTGATCACTACGCCGGCGTTGGCCAGGGCGAACAGGGGCACGATGAGATAGCTCGACCAGGGGTGGTAGAGCTGCTGGAGCCGTTCGTTGGGGGAGAGGGCCGAAGTGACGCCTTCGCGGGCCTCACGGGCCAGCTCGGGGGTGGGCTGCTCGCGGAACAGCCGGAACAGGTCGCTGGCCCGCTCCAGGTCACTGCGCACCGCCGGGTGGGCGTAGGTGAGCAGGCCCATGACCAGCCCCACTACGACCGGGTCCACGCCGGACTTGAAGAACGCCACCCAGGCCGCCGCCCCGAGCAGGAAGTAGGCCGGGCCGAACCGCACACCCGCGGCCCGGATGGCGGCCACGACGACCAGGAAGCCTACCCCGGCCAGCAGTGCGGGGACCTTGAGGCGCGCGCTGTAAAAAATTGCAATAACGGCCAGTCCGACCAGATCATCCACCACAGAGAAGGTCAGCAGGTAGGTGCGCACCCGGTCGGGCAGCCAGGAGCCGACCAGGGCCAGCATGCCGAGCGCGAACGCGGTGTCGGTGGACATGGCCGCGCCCCAGCCCCCGGCCCCCGGGCCCCCAGCGTTAGCGGCCAGGTAGATGCCGACCGGGACGATCATCCCGCCCAGGCCGATCACCAGCGGCAGTGTCAGCCGCCTCCGCTCGCGCAGTTCGCCCATGTCGAACTCGCGCCGGGCCTCCAGGCCGACCACCAGGAAGAAGAACGTCATCAGGCCCGAGTTCACCCAGCCGTGCAGGTCATCAGACAGGCCCGTGGTGCCGATGATCACCGACAGCCGGGTGGACCAGAACGATTCGTAGGATCCCGCCGCGACGTTCGCCCACACCAGGGCGGCCACCGTCGCAGCAAGCAGGATCGCCGCGCTGCCCGTCTCAGTACGCAGGAACTGGCGGAGCGGGGTCTCCAGGTTCCGCGCCCACGCGGTCCGGCCGGACAGCGTGGAGGGCGCCGGCTGGGATTCCGTCATGCCCGGATTCTCCCAGTATGGTGGCGGGGACTCTCGTCCGGCTCAGCCCTCCGGGCCGCCGGCGGTCTCGTCCTCGTCCTCATCGGTCAGGTGGACGGCCGCTTCCTCGGCGCCTGCGGCGCCCCCGTCGATGCCCACATCCTGGGCGACCAGGTCGGGCTCGATGCGGGAGTGGGCCCCCTCGTCCTCGGCGACCAGGCGGCCGGACCTGGGCTGGGGCTCGTCGTAAGGCTCCGGGCCCTCGCGGGGCAGGTCGCTCTCGGCGGCCGGGTCCGGATCCGCGTACGGGTCCGGCTCCGGTTCCTCCTCGGCGAGCAGCTGATCGAGGGATTCACCCTGGCGCTCCTCGGCCAGCGTGTCGCCGAACCGCTGACCGGCCGACCACTTGTCGGCGGGCTCGATGCCCGGGTCCAGCGGATCGTCGTACGGATCCTCGCTGTCCTCCAGCGTGTCGGAGGAGTCCAGGACGCCGTCGTCCTCGAAGTCGGTGTCCTCGAGCCCGTCCGTGCCGGGGCTGCCGCCGCGCTCGTAGTCGCCGGTGCCGCCACCGTAGGTGTACTCGGAGCTGCCGTCGCCTGGGTCGGCGGAGGGGTCATAGGTCTCTTCGGCCATGGGCCCAGGCTAGCGACAATGATCGCCCGCTCGGACCTCAGGCGTCCCAGGGACCAGGTCGGCCCTGGTGGGCCGCCTTGTACTCCTCCCAGCGGTCAAGCAGCGCGGGCAGCTCCTTGCTGACGAAGTCGAAGTACATTGCCGATTCGGCGAGCCGTTCTCCAGCAGGCGTGCCCGCACCGAGGACGTCGGCCCCGTCGCGCATCGTGTCCGCCCAGCGCATCATGATCCGGTCCCGCACCCGGAGGACCTCGTGCCAGACGTTGTCCGGCATCCGGTACACATGGCGCCGTGAGCCCACCTCAGTCTCCCGGCTGACCAGGCCCACCTGGACGAGGTAGCGCACCCCGCCCGACACCGCGGCCGGGCTGACCTGGAGCAGCCCGGCGAGCTCGTCCGCGGTGAGGCTGCTGGTGTCCGCGGTCAGCAGCGCGACGAAGATCCTGGCCGGCATGCGCGGCATCCCCGAGTCGGCGAGCAGCGAGGCGAAGCGCTGGATGAACTGCCGCACCGCGACTGCGCCCCGCGCTGGCCCGGCCCCGGACGCCTCCGGGACGTCCCGCAGCCCGCGGCCACCCGCCGCCTGGCCCTCCTGGATTCGGCCCGCCCGCAGCTCCTGGCCCTCCTGGGTCCGGCCCGCCCGCAGCTCCTGGCCCTCCTGGGTCCGGCCCGCCCGCAGCTCCTGGCCCTCGTGCCCCTCCGGCACTGGCTGTCACCTCCTCCCACGGCGTCGCTTCAGTTAGTTTACTAGATACATAACTTTCATGATTTTGTGAATTCAGTGCTAGGCTAAAGGGCATGACCGCGGTGATCGAGGTAGCCGGGCTGACCAAGTCGTTCGGCCGGACGCGCGCGCTGGACGGGCTGGATCTGACGGTGGCCGCCGGTGAGGTGCACGGTTTCCTGGGCCCGAACGGGTCGGGCAAGACCACCACCATCCGGGTTCTGCTCGGCCTGATCCGGGCCGGCGGGGGAAGTGCCCGGCTGCTCGGCGGTGATCCCTGGGCGGAGGCGACCACGCTGCACCGGCGTCTCGCGTATGTGCCGGGCGACGTTACCTTGTGGCCGAACCTGTCCGGCGGTGAGGTCATCGACCTTCTCGCCCGGCTCCGCGGGGGTGTCGATGAGAAGCGCAAGCTGGCCTTGCTGGAGAAGTTCGAGCTCGACCCGGCCACGAAGAGCCGGTCCTACTCCAAGGGAAACCGGCAGAAGGTCGCGCTGGTCGCCGCGCTCTCGTCCGGGGCCGAGCTGCTGATTCTCGACGAGCCGACCTCGGGGCTGGACCCGCTGATGGAGGCCGCGTTCCGCGAGTGCGTGGACGAGGAGCGGCAGGCGGGACGGACAGTGCTGCTGTCCAGCCACATCCTGTCCGAGGTGGAGGCGCTGTGTGACCGGGTGACGATCATCCGGGCGGGCCGCACGGTGGATTCCGGGGCGCTGGCTGACCTGCGGCACCTCTCCCGCACCTCGGTCCGGGCCGAGCTGGACCAGCCGCCGGATGGGCTGGACGGCCTGCCAGGGGTGCACGACCTGGAGATCGCCGGCAACCGGGTCAGCTGCCAGGTGGACGACCGCGTGCTGCCCGAGGTGCTGAGGCGGCTGGCCGCTGCGGGGGTGCGCAGCCTGGTCAGCCAGCCACCCACGCTCGAGGAACTGTTCCTGCGCCACTACACGGGCCCGTCATGACCGCGGTGGCCGCCCGCGCGCGGCGACCCGGCGGCGGGTCGGCCAGCCGCGGCCGGGCCGGGCTGGCCGGGACCGCCGCGCTGATCTCGCTCGGGCTGCGCCGTGACCGCATATTCCTGCCGGTCTGGCTGTACATCTTCGCTGGCAGCATCGGCAGCACCGGGTACAGCTTCCGCCACCTCTATACGAGCCTGGCCGAACGCCTTTCTCTCATCGCCAGTGTCCAGCACGACCCGTCGGTCCTCGCGCTGAGCGGGCCAGTGTCCGGGACCAGCGCGGGATCGCTGGTTGCCTGGAAGGTCCTGGTGACCGCATCCGCCGCCGCCGGGCTGATGGGGATCTTCACGGTCGTCCGGCACACCCGCGATGACGAGGAGCAGGGGCGCCTGGAACTGGTGGGTGCCGCGGCCGTCGGCCGCCAGGCGTCGCTGGCCGCCGGCCTGACGGTGGCGTTCGGCAGCAGCCTGGCCCTCATCCCGCTCCTGGCCGCCGTTCAGGTCGTCCTTGGCTACCCGTTCGCCGGGGCGCTGGCCCTCGGCGCGGCGGTGGCGTTGTCGGGCTGCGTGTTCGCGGCTGTCGCCGCGGTCTGCGCCCAGCTGACGGTCAGTGCCCGGACGGCCCGCGGGCTGGCCGTCGCCGTCCTGGGGGTGGCGTTCCTGCTCCGCGCGGTGGGCGACTCGGCATCCGGCGCGTCCTGGCTGCGCTGGGCCTCACCGCTGGGCTGGGCCGAGCAGATGCAGGTGTACGCGAGCCCCCGGTGGAGTGTGGGTGTCCTGTTCGTGGTGGCCGCTGCTGCTCTGGCGGGGTGCGCCGCGCAGCTTGCTGCTCATCGTGATCTGGGCGCGGGCCTGCTGCCCGCCCGGGCCGGCCGGCCACAGGCGGCCGGGTGGCTGCGCAGCCCTCTCGCCCTGGCCTGGCGGCTGCAGCGTGGCGCCCTGCTCGGCTGGGCGGCCGGCTTCGCGCTGGCTGGCGCGGTATTCGGGTCGGCGGCCCGCGGGATCGGCCCGATGCTGAACACCAGCGCCCAGGCCCGGCAGATGTTCATCCGGCTGGGCGGGCACAGCGGGCTCCTCGATGCCTACCTCGCAGCGGTGATCGCGGTGATGGGCGTGGCGGCGGCGGGGTATGCGGTGGCGGCCGTCCTGTGGCTGCACGGCGAGGAAAGCGAGCGGCGGGCTGAGCCGGTGCTGGCCGCCCCGGTCGGGCGGGTCCGCTGGGCGGGCAGCCATCTGCTCGTCGCGGCCGTGGGCAGCGCGGCGCTGCTGGTGCTGGGGGGCCTGGCCATGGCGCTGGGCGACGGGCTCACCTCGGGGGGCGTGGGCACTCAGGTGCCGCGGCTGGCCGGAGCGGGGCTCGCGCAGGTCCCGGCGGCCTGGGTGATGGCCGGCGTGGCGGTGGCCCTCTGGGGGCTGGTGCCGCGGGCGGCGGTGGCCACGGCGTGGAGCGCGCTCGGCCTGGCCGCTCTGATCACCGTGCTCGGCCCGGCGGTCAGGCTGGCCCAGGCCGTGCTGGACGTGTCGCCGTTCACCCACATACCGAAGCTGCCCGGGGCCCCGGTCACCGCGACGCCGCTGGCCTGGCTGATCGCCGTGGCGGTGGCGCTGGCCGTGGCCGGGCTGGCGGGATTCCGGCGCCGCGACCTGTTGTGACCGGGCCGGGTGAGCGGTCCGGGCCGCAGCGACCTGGATGTTTCATCCGGGCACTCCCGAGGGGCGGCATCCCGTCCGGCCGCTGCATGAAAGCTGCATGGGTGCACTCGCCTGGGGCCCAGCCCTCCCACAACTGCATGAAAACTTCACCCACGCACTCTTCTGCGGGGTCGGGGCGCGATCGGCAGTGCGTGGCAGAGATGTTCAGTCACGCCTGGCTTGGTGTGTGCACTGCGGGGGGCCGGGTCGATGATGATCATTTTTCGTCTTCCGGCTCCTCTGCCGGTGCCGTGCCCGGGCCGGGGTTCTGCGATGTCCGTGCTTGGGGTGGATCCGTACTACCAGCCGTGGGTCACATCGATCATGACCAGCGCCACTTTTCCCGCCTTGATCCCCAGACTCTGTTGCAACACCCTGGGATGATCAAGGTCCCGGGGTCCCGGGCAGGGGACTGGAGGGTGCTGTGGCGGGTGCTCTGTCCGGTTTGGGTGCACGTTCCGCGGGAAAAGTGGGCGGGAGAGGCCAGTGTGGCTCGTGGGACCGGGAGCAGTGCGGCGGCCGGTCGGGACGCACACTGCCCGAGGTGAGCGCGCCTGGCCCGGCGCGGCCGGAGCGGGGCGGCGTCAACGGGTGACTCAGGGGAGTGAGGACCTGACACCAGGCGGCGCACACAAGAATGAGGCCCCTCCAAGTATGAGTTGGAGGGGCCTCACCTGACCACGTCGCACCGCGGCTGCCGGTTGCCCGGCTTCCTGGCGCTCTGCGGCCGACCGCCTGCCGTGGAAGCAGCAACTGGAATCCCGGTTGCCCGGTTTTCCCGTCGCCCGGGTTTCCCCGGCGTTCCGGGAGTTTCCTCCCGGAAGGACTCCCGCCTTGGCGGTAAATGAATTTGTACTCTGGCCAGAGGATCTGGCGCAAGAGTTTCCCGCCAGTAATTTTGGATTTTTTCCAGCTATCGGGGAAGTCCACGCCAAGGCGCGTGTTATCCCCAGGAAAGGCGGCTGTCCACCGCTCTGTCCACAGTCTGATCCACAGCCCGCCGCCTCGAGGCAGCCGGCGCCGGGCGTCAGTTCACCGGCCGTGACCGGCGTGCGGGCGGCGGGCATCGAGCGGCCCGGACCTGGCCCGGCGGCGGGCATCGAGCGGCCCGGACCTGGCCCGGCGGTGGTATACGCCTGAAGGTCCCTGCACGCAGCGAGGCCCCTCCATGTATGAGATGGGGGGGCCTCACCGCGGCCATTCAGCAGAGCCACCGACTACTCGGCCACCGGGGTACTGTCCGGCCGCTCCACCAGGGCGGGAAAAATCAGCCCGGAGTGCCAGTTTCCCGGCTCTCCGGCACCTTCCAGACGTTCCGGTTTCCCGGGCCGCAGGAGTGCGGGGGTCCAGCTGATCTCCAATATTTGGTGGTGCGGAATTTCTACCGCTTGCCCCGGGGCGGCGCAAGGGTTTTCTGCCACGAATTTACGGATTCTGTGGCTATTAACAGCTTTTCCACAACGGTGGGCTGGTTATCCCCCGGGCCGGGCGGCTGTCCACCGGGTCATCCACAGTCCGGTCCACAGCCCCCGGATGGTGCTCCGCCGTCCCGGTGGCTCAGCTGGCCCGGAGTGGCTCAGCTGGCAGGGTGCGGCCGTGGATCGGGCTCTTCCCCGCCGGCCGGGGTGGACGAGCTATCCACGATAGTTCCGTTGCGGCCCTTGGGGTGGGCCGGAGCGGCGCGGCGGCGCAGCAGGCTGCCCAGCAGGGCCAGGCCCAGCGCGCCCGCCGGCGGCAGCGTAACCAAAGCGGGCAGCTGGTAGCGCCAGGAGAACTCGAACAGGTCGGACGCGAGCAGGACAGCCGCAGCCGAGCCGAAGACCAGCAGGCAGGCCAGGGCGAGCTGGCGCTGGCCGGGGGAGAGGAAACCGCGACCCCGGGCGGAGGCCAGGCCGCCAGCCAGGGCGATCACGGCGCCGGCCAGGCCAGCCAGGGTGGCGAGGAGCAGCAGCGGCCCTGGCGCGTACCCGCCGTGCATCTGGTAGCCGCGCAAGAACGCGGCGAGCGGCCGGTCCACCGTGGCCTTCCCGCCCATGGTGGCAGGCAGCGGCCGGACCTGGACCGGGCCGCCGCTGGCGGCGAAGTGCAGGCCTAGCATGATCGTGTGATCGCGGCTGAGGAAGATGCTGGCGCCGTAGGTCGGATAGCTCGTCTGGAACTGCCAGCGGGAGATGGGCGTGTCCCCGGTACTGGTCACCCGGTGCAGCTCGAACAGCCTGGCCGCGTCGCCGAGGACGCCTGCCACCACCCGCAGCGGCTGCTGGGTGATCACCCGGTGCTCGAAGTTCCCGATGACCTCGCCGTGGGATAGGCCCGGCGGGGCCACGTAGGTGTGGTCGGGGGATACGGCGCTGTGCACCAGCCCGTCCGGGCCGAGCCGGATCGCGAGTGCCCGCGGCGGGCAGACCGCCCGCTCGTAGGGGGGCAGCTTCAGCGTCGCGCAGTCCGCGCTCTCGGCCAGCCGCCCGTAGATGGTGCTCCCCGCGGCGGGGGCGAGGGAGAACTGGTGGGCAACTACGTACTCGCGGAGGGAGAAGCCGACAATAGGCAGGGCGAAGGCGGCGCACAGCACGACGGCCTGGAACAGCTTGCGCCGCCAGCCCGGCACCACGATCAGCAGGTAGACCAGCGCGGGGACGATCATGATCTGGCCGACCTGGGCGATGGGCGCGCTGGCGCCGAGGGCCAGCCCGCCCGCCGCGATCAGCCGCGGTCCCGGCTCGGGCCGCCAGAGCAGCAGGATCAGCCCGGCGACGATCATGCCCTCGAACCAGACGTCCGGCATGATGGTCTGCTCGATCTGCACCTGGTAGGCGTCGAGCAGCACGGGCGCGGCCGCCAGCGCGGCCAGCCAGCGTGGTGTACCGCGGCGCAGCAGGAGCAGGTACAGCCCGGCGGCCATGGCCAGGCCGAGCAGGTGCTGGACCGCCGTGACCGTGCCGAGGTTGCCCCCGGCCAGCAGCACCTTGAGGATGACGTTGTAGCCGAGCGGATCGTTGCCGGGCCAGGCGCCGAACAGGTATTTCAGGCTGTCGATGTAGAGCAGGGCCGGCTGGTAGGCCGCCATCGAGAGGGCGCGCAGGACCAGTCCGGCCAGCAGGAGTGCCGTGATCAGCCAGTGCCGCCGCAGCGTCGCGGCGGCCGCGGCTGGGCGGCGCCAGGCGCCGTGAGCCTGCTCGGCCCCGCCCGCGGCGGCGCCGTCAGCGGGCCCGTCTCCCCCGGCCGGCCCAGAGCCCGCGGTGGTTGGCATTCGCATGACGGACATCCCGGAAGGTGGGCGGCGCTGACGTAGAAGGCTATCCGAGGTCCCTGATGGCCGGGCCCAGTCTGCGGTCAGGGATGAATTTTCTTGCCTTCGCTAAGCATTGTGATGAACGTGGCGATACGTCGCGCCCTGGTCTCCGGCCGCTTGGCGTCCGCGATGCGGTAGAGGATTGCGTATCGGTTCGCCCGGTCCAGGGTGGCGAAGAACGCGCGGGCGGCGTCGTTGCCGTCCAGTGCGCGGGCGAGATCCTCGGGGACGGCCGCGGTGGACTGTGATGCGTAGGCGGCGGCCCAGCGGCCGTCCGCCTGGGCCCGCTCTACCTCGCGGAGCCCGGCAGGCTTCATCCGGCCAGCCTCGATCAGGGCGCTGGCCTGGTCGCGGTTGATCCGGGACCACTTGCCGCCGGCCCGGCGCGGCGTGAAGCGCTGCAGCCAGTAGTCGTCGTCCAGGCGGCCCTTCTGGCCGTCAATCCAGCCGTGGCAGAGCGCCACGCTGAGCGCGTCCGGGTAGGAGACCCCAGGGGCACCCGAACCCTTGCGGGGAATCTTGAGCCACAGGCCGGCCGAGCCGGCGTGATGCTCGGTGAGCCACGCGTCCCACTCGGCGGCGGATCCGGGTCCCAGCACCGGAAGCCCGTCGTCAGGCATAGCGATAGTCAACCACGCGTTCGAACCGATGGGCGTCAGTTGTATTTTCGCAAGTAACGAACCACTGCCCTTCGAGGGAGTCGTGACAGAGCCAAGCCGCCGTCGGCGACTACTGATCCTCGCCATCTGCTGCATGAGCCTGGTCATCGTCGGGCTCGACAACACGATCGTGAACGTTGCCCTGCCGTCCATCCAGCGTGACCTGCACGCCTCGGTGTCCGGGCTGCAGTGGGTGGTGGACGCCTACACCTTGGTCCTGGCCAGCCTCCTGGTGCTGTCCGGCTCCACCGCGGACCGGTTCGGGCGGCGCACCACGTTCCAGGCCGGGCTGGCCACGTTCACCATCGGCTCGCTGCTGTGCAGCCTGGCGCCCAGCCTGGGCTGGCTGGTGGCGTTCCGGATGCTGCAGGCGGTCGGCGGCTCCATGCTCAACCCGGTGGCCATGTCGATCATCGTGAACACCTTCACTGACCGGGCCGAGCGGGCCCGGGCCATCGGCGTCTGGGGCGCGGCGATCGGGGTCAGCCTGGCCCTCGGCCCGGTGGTCGGCGGCCTGCTGATCGCGTCGGTGGGCTGGCGGGGGATCTTCTGGGTGAACATCCCGGTGGGGGTGGCGGCGATCGTGCTCACCGCGCTGTTCGTGCCCGAGTCCAAGGCCGCGCATGCGCGACGGTTCGACCCGGTGGGCCAACTGCTGGTCATCGTGACGCTGGGCTCACTGATCTACGGGATCATCGAGGGGCCGGAGCGCGGCTGGAGTTCCCCGGAGATCATCGGCTGCTTCTGCGTGTTCGCGGTGGCCCTCGTGACCCTGCTCGTGTACGAGCCACGGCGCCGCGAACCGCTGCTGGACCTGAGGTTCTTCCGCAGTGCGCCGTTCTCCGGGGCCACCGTGATCGCGGTCAGCGCGTTCGCCGCGCTGGGCGGGTTCCTCTTCCTCAACACGCTGTACCTGCAGGACGTGCGCGGTTACTCGGCGCTGCACGCCGGGCTGCTCACGCTGCCGCTGGCCGCGGTAACGGTGATCTTCGCGCCACTGTCCGGGCGGATGATCAGCCGGCGCGGGCCGCGGATCCCGCTGATCGTCGCGGGGATCTGCATGTCCGTCGGCGCTCTCATGCTGACCGGGCTGACCGCGCAGCAGTCCACCGGCTGGCTGCTCACCTCCTACGTGATCTTCGGCGTCGGCTTCGGCGTGGTGAACGCCCCGATCACGAACACCGCGGTGTCCGGGATGCCGCGCGCCCAGGCGGGGGTCGCGGCCGCCATCGCGTCGACCAGCCGGCAGGTGGGCCAGTCGCTGGGGGTGGCAGTGGTGGGGTCCGCGGTGACGTCCATCATGGTCGGCCCGATGCGCACCGGCTTCACCACCGCGAGCCACGTGGGCTGGTGGATCATCACCGGTTGTGGGCTCGTCGTGCTGATCGTGGGCCTGGTGACCAGCGGCCGGTGGGCGCGGCAGACCGCCGCCCGGACCGCGGACCGGTTGATGTCCGAGGAGGAGCCGGTCCCGGTCGGCTGATGCCCCGGGCGTGGCAGGCAGGGCCCCGTGGCAGGCAGGCCCCCGTGGCAGGCAGGCCCCCGTGCAGACATGGGATGCGATCAGAGCGCGCAGGAACGTCCGCAGCTACACCGGCCGGGCCATCGACCGCGCTGACCTGGAGCGGATCCTCGAGGCCGGCCGCCGGGCCCCCTCGGCGCGGAACTCGCAGCCGTGGGATTTCGTGGTTGTCACCGGCCGCAGCGAGCTGACCGAGCTGGCCCGGGTGTGGCAGGGAGCCCGGCACGTGGCTCAGTCCGCCGCGACCATCGCCCTGGTCGCGCCGGTCACCGCCGAGGAGCACCGGCGTGAGGGCCTCCGGTACGACCTCGGCCAGGCCACGATGAACATCATGCTCGAAGCGACCGACCTCGGGATCGGCAGCGGGCACGCGTCCGTCGCCGACCAGGACCTGGCCCGCCAGCTGCTGGGCCTCCCGGAGGATCGCTTCCTGGCCTACCTGATCGCCCTCGGCTACCCGGCCGACCCGCTGACGCCGATCGCGCGGCCCGACCGGCGGCCGTTCGAGGAGGTCGTGCACTGGGGCCGCTGGTAGAGGCCGCTGGTAGGGGTCACTGGTAGGGCCGCGGGTTAGCGGTCCTACCAGCGCGCTCCGGCCGGAGAACTGTTCAGCGCGCCCTGGTCAGGGCTCCGACGGGAAGCAGTAGGAGTCGCTGGACGCGTCGCCACCCTGCAGCCGCACCTGGTGGGTGCGCCGGCCGCGGAACGCCTCCGCCTCGGGGAAGAACCGCTCATCGATGGACAGGCCGCCGCCGGGGGTGACGTCCAGCTTGGCCATCCAGGCCCCCACCCCGTCGGGGTAGAACTGGTCGTCCCAGGCACCGTACAGCGAGTTCGTGAAGTAGACGCGGTCGCCGTCCCGGCTCACCTCGACCATCTGCGGGCCGCCGCTCAGCGGCTGGTCTGGCCGGGCCGGATGGGCCGCGCGGCCGACGATCCCGCCGATCCGCACCGACCCGGTCTCCACCGGGTGCAGCGGGTCACTCACGTTGTACTGCTTGAGCTCGCCGGTGCCCCAGCACGACACATACAGGAACTGGTCATCGACGGACAGGTTGATGTCCGTGACCAGCGGCGGCACTGCGCCGAAGCCCTGCAGTAGCGGCGGGAGCTGCTCGGCGGGGGCGGGCTCGGCCGGGATGGTGATCACCTTGGTCGCGGCCCACTCGCCGTTTTCCCCGTGCCACATCCAGATCGAGGCGGACAGGTCTTCCACGCTGACCACGACGCCGACGAAGCCGTACTTCTTGGTCGGGTCGTGCGCGGGCCGCAGCTCCAGCACCATCTGGTGCTCATCACCGAGGTCCACCGTCTGGGTGAGCCTGCGGGTCTGCATGTCCCAGAAGTGCAGCCGGTGGCCGTACTCGCGGCCGAGGAGCAGCTCGGGCACGACGCCGTTCTCGATCATGGACGGAGTGCCCCACTCGGACGTGATGGCGACGTCGGCCATGACGTGCCACCACACGTCGTAGGCGAAGAACTGGTCCCCGCGGTCGGCCTCCCAGGGCCCCAGCACGTCGAACGTGTTCTGGTCCAGCAGGGCGATCCCGCCGGGGCCCTCCTCCCCGTAACCGCCCAGGCAGGAGACGAACACCGCGCCGGGGCCGCAGTGCACGGTGTGCGGTCGGGAGTACCCGGCCAGCTTGCCGACCTCGTCCGCCTCAAGCACCTTGGTGAGCGTGGGGGAGCTGGGGTCCGGCTCGGTGTCCAGGATGTGGATCCGGGACGAGCGGATGCCCGGGACGACCAGGTAGCGGCGGCCGCCGTGGTCGTGGCCCCCGCCGGGGTGCAGCGCGCTGGAGCAGGCGTTCCACCCGAAGTGATGGAGCTCGTCGCCGAGATGCGGCAGCTCGGTGAAGCCGACCACGGACCCGTACTGATCGGAATCGGGGTCGACGTCCAGCACGGCGATCGCGTCGGGCTTGTCAGCAGGCCGGGAGAACGTGGCGACATAGGCGAGTTTCTCGGGCGGAGCCTCGGCCGCGTCCCGCGGCGTGCGGTAGAACGTCGGGTCGTGGTGGTGATGTTCATCTGCCATGGCTGAGATCCTTCACGGTTCGTCCTGGAAGCGCGCCGCGGAATGCGGCCTGAGCAGGCGCAGGGCTGACCAGGCACAGGGCTGATCGGGCATAGGGCTGGCGAGGCACAGGGCTGATCAGGCAGAGGGCTGGCGAGGCACAGGGCTGACCAGGGCACAGGGCTGACCAGGGCACAGGGTTGATCAGGGCACAGGGTTGATCAGGCATAGGGTTTGTACTTCCACCGAGGGCCGGCCAATACACAGATTCCCGATCGGTTAACTCAAGTATTCAGTTGGCGGTGCATAGCTGCTCCGCATGCTCAGTACATCAGCCAGAACCCGCTGATGACCAGGGCACCCATCGCCACCATGGCAAACAGGGCCACCCAGACCCCGCCGGGAACGCCGGTGAGCGCCGCGAGCTGGTCCGCGTCCGACCGGGACGCCCGGCCGCGCCGGCGGGAGCGCTGCAGCTCCAGGACCGGCCGGATACCCCCGGCCAGGAGGAACCAGGCCATCGCGTACCCGAACGCCGCCTGCAGCAGGGACGAGCCACGCCAGGTGACCAGGGCCACCGCGGCCGCGACCGTGACCGTGGCGAGGATGCCGTAGGCGTTGCGGACCATGAGCGTCAGGGCGGCCAGCAGGACCAGGCTGAGCAGCAGCGCGGCCACCAGGTGCCCGGTCGCGAGCAGGGCGGCCGCGCCCAGCCCCAGGAGCGGAGGGGCCAGATATCCGGCTGCGGCGGTAGCCACGATGCCGGGGCCTGAGGCGTTCCCCGCGGACACGGTGAGCCCGGCCGTGCTGCGGTGCACCCGCACCCCGGCGAGCCTGCGGCCCACGGCCAGCGCCACCAGCGCATGGCCGCCCTCATGGGCGATGGTCACCACGGTGCGGGACAGCGGCCAGGCGCGGCGCCACCCGACCAGGATCAGCGCGGCCAGGGCGGTGCCCAGGACCAGCAGCCGGGGCGGCAGCGGCTCGGCGGTGATCGCCTCGTGCCAGAGCTGGCCGAGCGATATGGCGTGCACGCTCGCCATCCTGCCAGGCGTGCCGGGCAGGCCGGGCCCGGGAAGCTGGCAATTCAGCCGATCCGCAGTCAATTCCCAGGCTGAGCGTCCCAGGCTGAGCGTCCCAGGCTGAGCGTCCGGGGCTGAGCGTCCGGGGCTGAGCGTCCGGGGCTGAGCGTCCGGGGCTGAGCGGCCGGACAGAAGTCAGCGGCGGGACAGGCGGTCGATCTGGGCGACCTCTACCGGGGTCAGCGAGAAGCTGAGCACGTCGAAGTTGGCCCGTATCCGGTCCGGCCGCGCTGACTTGGGGATCACCGCGATGCCGTGCTCGATATGCCAGCGCAGTACCACCTGGGCCGGGGTCACGCCATGCTTCCCGGCGATGCTGGTCAGTACCGGGTGACCCAGGTCCGTGCCCTTGAGCGGGCTGTAGCCCTCCAGGGTCACACCGCGCTCGCGGCTCTCCTCCAGCACGGCCTCGTCATACTGGGCCGGGCTCCACGGGATCTGGTTGACGGCAGGCGCCTCCCCGGTGGCCTGGATCAGGGTGTCGATCTGCGCGATCGAGAAGTTGCTCACCCCGACCGCCCGGGTCAGGCCCTGGCCGCGGAGGGCGAGGAACTCGCGCCAGACCGGGGCGAGCGCGCGGGGAGGCGGTGGCCAGTGGACGAGCCACAGGTCTACATAGCTGGTGCCGAGGGCGCGCAGGCTGGCGTTCAGCGTCCGGCGTTCCTGGCCTGCCTTGCCTGAGGGAAGCTTGGTGGTGATGAAGACCTCGCTGCGCTCCAGGCCGCTGTCCCGCAGCGCGTGGCCCACCTCCGCTTCGTTGCCGTACATGGTGGCCGTGTCGATGTGCCGGTAGCCCACCCGCAGGGCGGTGAGGATGGCGTCGTACCCGGCTGAGCCGCGCAGCCGCCACGTGCCGAAGCCGAGCATCGGCATCCTGACTCCGCCGGGCAGCACGGCGGAGGGGATCTCTGGCGCCTTCGTCATAGGGAACATTCTGCCCGGCTGAGGCGGACCTGACGCGGCGTGAATCAGGTGATCACGGTCCCGGTCCGGGCGGTGAGGCCGGCGAACAGGTCGCCGAGCCGCTTGGTCACCGGCCCGGGGGAGCCCGATCCGATGGGGCGGCCGTCCATCTGGGTGACCGGGGTGAGGCCGCCCATGGTTCCGGTGACGAACACCTCGTCGGCCGCGTAGAACTGGGTCAGGCTGTAGTCGCCGGCCGTGTGCGGGATACCCGCAGCCCCGGCGAGTTCCAGGACGGTGGCCCGGGTGATGCCCTCCGGGCAGGCGGCCGTGGTGGGAGTGCCCAGCCGGCCGGCGCTGACCAGGAACAGGTGGGTGGCGTTGGTCTCAGCCACGAAGCCGCGGCTGTCCAGCATGACCGCGTCGTCCGCGCCGGCCACGTTCGCCTCGATCTTGGCCAGGATCGAGGAGAGCAGGTTGTTGTGGTGGATCCTGGGATCCAGGACATCCGGCGGCGGTCGGCGCACGCTCGAGGTGACCAGGGTGATCCCGGACTGGTCGTAGACGGGGTCCTTGTGCTCGGCGAGCACGATCAGGGTGGGCCCGGACTGGTTGAGCCGGGGATCCATGCCGCTGGTGATCTTCACGCCGCGGGTGAGGGTGAGCCGGATGTGGACGCCATCGGACATCGCGTTCGCGCGCAGGGTGCGGCGGATCTGCTCGGTGATCTCCTCGTCTGGCGGGACGCTGGCGAAGGCCAGCGCGGCCGCGGAGCGGCGCAGCCGGGCGAGGTGCTCGCCGAGCCGGAAGATCCGGCCCTGGTAGAGCCGCAGCCCCTCCCAGACCGCGTCACCGCCCTGCACCGCGGAGTCGAACGGGCTGATCGCGGCCTGGTCGCGGTGCGACAGCACGCCGCCAACGTTGACGATGAGGTCACGGTTGCGCTCATCAAAGGTCTGCAGCACTACGACGCTCCACAGTGGGGTGCGGTGGCGTGGGCGGGGCCTGGGATGGCCCGCCGGCCAGGCGGAAGGCGCTCAGCCGCTGGTAGAACGGCTGGCACTGATCGGCCAGCGCGGCCAGCCGGGCCGGCAGGGCCTGCTCCGGCGGGCGGTAGGGCCCGAAACCCGTCGAGCGCCAGACCGAGTCGTACCAATGCGGGGCCCAGACGCCGTCGGTGTCCCGCGGCCCCGCGGGCCAGGAGAGCATGGCCGTGGTGAATGGGACGTCCAGCGCTGCGCACAGCGCGCGCAGCATCGCCTCGGGGCGTTCCAGCAGGTCACGGGAGTCGATGACCGGGCCGCCAAACCGGTCGAAGATCTCGGCCTGCTGCCAGAGGCCGAGATCATCCAGGGTGGGTGTGGCGCGCACCCGCGCGTAGGAGGCCAGCAGCTCCCGGGGATCCCGGATGAGGAACGCGTGCCGCAGCGGCGCGAGCGCCTCCCGGTCCACCTCCGGCAGCAGGTGATGGGTCATGTGCTTGGCGTAGAACACGGTCCGGCCCGCGGGCAGGGACCCCGTGGTCAGCTCGCGGATCACCGTCGCCCAGCTGGTCGGCTGGCTGGCGATGACCTGCTCCCGGCCGGGATGCCCGAGCCCGGTGCGGTCCAGGTAGAAGGCATACAGCGGCTCGTCCACGACCACGGTGTCCGGGCGGTTCTCCCAGGCCCGCAGCAGCGCGGTGGAGACCGTGCGCGGCCCGGACCACATGGCGATCCGGACCGGCTCACTGACCATGGCTCACCGGCCGGCGTCAGTGGGCGAACTGGCCGGACTCGGCACCGATCGTGGTGTCCTCGCCGTGCCCGGTGTGCACGACGGTCTCCGGCGGCAGGTCCAGCAGCCGGTCCTGGATGGACCGGATGATCGTGTCGTGGTTCGAGTACGACCGGCCTGTCGCGCCCGGGCCGCCGTGGAACAGGGTGTCCCCGGAGAACACGACCCGCAGGGCGGGCGCGTACAGGCACACGCTGCCCGGTGAGTGGCCGGGGGTGTGCAGCACCCGCAACGGGGTGGCCGCGATCTCGATGACCTCCTCGTCGGTCAGGTCACCGTCGGGCACGGTGCCGGGGTAGATCATCCGCCACAGCACCTGATCGTCAGGGTGCATCAGGATCGGTGCCCCCGTCGCCTCGGCGACCTGCGGTGCCGCGTCGATATGGTCGTTGTGCCCGTGGGTGCAGACGATGGCGGACAGCCTGCGCCCGCCGACCGCGGCCAGGATCGCCTCCGGGTCGTGCGCCGCGTCGATGACGAGGACCTCGTGCTCGTCACCGATCAGCCACACGTTGTTGTCCACCGCGAAGTCCTGCCCGTCCAGCGAGAACGTGCCCGAGGTGACGACCTTCCCGACCTGCGCGGTCACGGCAGCGTCACCACACTGCGCAGCACCTCACCGCGCTCCATCTTCGCGAAGGCCTCCTCGACCTCGTCCAGGAGAATTCTTTCCGAAACGAATTTGTCGAGCGGAAGCCGTCCCTGCAGGAAGAGGTCGATGAGGACCGGGAAGTCCCGCTCCGGGAGGCAGTCGCCGTACCAGGACGACTTGAGTGCGCCGCCCCGGCCGAACACGTCCAGCAGAGGTAGCCCGATCCGCATGTCCGGGGTGGGCACGCCGACCAGGACCACGGTCCCGGCCAGGTCCCGGGCGTAGAACGCCTGCTGGTAGGTTTCCGGGCGGCCGATCGCCTCGATCACCACGTCCGCGCCGTTCCCCTCGGTCAGCGCCCTGATCCCCTCGACCGGGTCGGCCTCCCGTGAGTTGATCAAGTGGGTGGCCCCGAACTGCCGGGCCCACTCCAGTTTCCGCGGGTCGATGTCCACCGCGATGATGGTCCGCGCCCCGTTCAGCACCGCACCGAGCACGGCGGCGTCGCCGACCCCGCCGCACCCGATGACCGCGACCGAGTCGCCCCGGACGACGGGGGCGGTGTTGATGGCCGCGCCCAGGCCGGCCATCACGCCGCAGCCCAGCAGGCCGGCCACCTCGGGCCCGGCGGCCGGGTTGACCTTCGTGCACTGGCCCGCGGCGACCAGCGTCTTCTCCGCGAACGCGCCGATTCCCAATGCCGGGGACAGGACCGTGCCGTCTGCGAGGGTCATTTTCTGCTTGGCGTTGTGGGTGTTGAAGCAGTACCAGGGCCGGCCGCGCTTGCAGGCGCGGCACTCGCCGCAGACCGCGCGCCAGTTCAGGATCACGAAGTCGCCCGGCACGACGTGGGTGACACCGTCACCCACCGCCTCGACCACGCCCGCGGCCTCGTGCCCCAGCAGGTAGGGGTAGTCGTCCCCGATGCCGCCTTCCCGGTAGTGCAGGTCGGTATGGCAGACGCCGCACGCCTGGACCCGGACCAGGGCCTCTCCCGGCCCCGGATCTGGCACCAGGATCGTGGTGACTTCGACTTTGGCGCCCTTAGCTGGGGCGACGACGCCCCGCACTTCGTGTGTCATCCGACCATCGTGCCCAATCGGGATGCGCGGCGGAAGGCCGGGGCCGGCTCACCGGCCCGCCGGCGTTGCGACATCCGTCAGCCGACCGATGTTTCGGACCCCCGGGCCGGCCATCGTGTCCTGAAGAACGGCGTTACATGCCGCCCCCCCGACCCGACCAGGCTCGGCAAGGAAACTGATGAACAGGTTGGCGCCCGTCCGCGCGACGGTGCAGCGCCCGTATCGCATCTCCCTTCCCGCAGGTCCCGAAGCAGCGGCCGAAGCCCGCCGCCACGTCTGGGCGATCATCCACGCATGGGACATCCCCATCGACGCCTACGGCGCGGCTCTGCTCGCCAGCGAACTGGTCACGGATGCCATGAGGCAGGACACGGATGGGCACGAGGCGGTTCAGTTGATGATCAGCTGGGTTGATGACCGGTTGCGGGTGGAAGTGCACGAGGGATCGCGGCCTGATCTGGCGTCAGTGCCGGTGGCCCCGGGGCCCGACGCCGACGCCCGGCGCGGCCTCACCCTGGTCCGCAACGCACGGCGGCGCTACTTGCGCTTCCGCTACTGGCCCGAGCAGGCCCGGCAAGGAAACAGATGACAATGATGGCGCCAGTCCGCACGATAGTGGAGCGCCCGTACCGTATCTCACTACTCGCAGGCCCGGCCGCGGCGGCGCAAGCCCGCCGCCACGTCGGTGCGATTATCCGGGCCTGGGACCTCCCCGTCGACGACTACACGGCGGCCCTGCTCACCAGCGAGCTGGTCACCAACGCCATCCTGCATGCCTCGGATGAGCACGAGTCGATCGAGCTGGTGATCAGCTGGGGCGCCGGCCTGTTGCGGGTGGAGGTGCACGACGGGTCGCGGTCCGCCCCGGCCCGGGTGCACGCGCTGCCCTACGCCGAGGCCGGGCGCGGCCTGATGCTGCTGGAGAGCCTTTCCAGCAGCTGGGGCTCCCGCGAGACGGCCAGGGGCAAGGCGGTTTACTTCACGCTAGCGCCCTGAGCAGCGTCCTGGATCCGGGTCCCCTCCGGCCCGGATCCAGGACCCGGCCGGGGCAGCCGGGCCGGGGCAGCCCGGCCCGAGCAGCCCGGCCCTTCAGCCGGGCCGGAGCAGCCGGGCTGAAGGGCCGGGCTCAGCTGGCCGCGGCCGACCCCGAGGACCCCCAGGAAGGCTGAGCTGGCGGGCTCAGCCGCAGGCGCCGTCGCCGGCGGAGCCCAGGTGCGGGGCGCAGCCGGCGATGGCGCGGCGGTCGGTGGACTCGCGGGCGATGTCGATCCGGGAGCGCACGTCGAGCTTGCCCAGGATGTGCGAGACGTGGGTGGCCACCGTCCGGTGGGACAGGAACAGCTTGGCGGCGATCTGCGGGTTGGTCATCCCTTCGGCCACAAGCGCGGCGATCCTGGCCTCGGCGGGCGTCAGGCTCTCCCAGCCCCGGCGGGCCCGCTGGTGCTTCACCCGCGGGGCGCGGCGGATCCCGTGGGCCCGGAACCTGGCCTGCAGCCGGGCGACATCCCGGGTCGCGCCCAGTGAGGTGTAGAGGTCCACCGCCCGGGTGAACGCGGCCCGGGCGGGGGCCCGCTCGTCGTGGTCCACGAACGCCCCGGCCGCAGCCTCCAGGGCCTTCGCGCGCGACAGTGGGCGGCCCGCGTCTCGGTAGCGGTCCGCGGCCCGGAGCAGTCGGCTGGCGTCCTGGGCGACCAGGCCCCGGCAGTGCAACGCGGTCGCCTGCCGGTGCGGGATCTCCGTGTTATCGGCCATGGCCGCGGCTTGCTCCGCGAGAGTCTGCGCGGTCGCCGCGTCGCCGATCGTCGTGGCCAGCCGGACGCCGTCCGCCAGCAGGTCCTCGATCTCATCGACCTCTTCGGCGTGGTCCGCGAACCCGGTCAGCACGGTGAGTGCCTCGGTAAGCGCGCCCTCGTCCTCGAAAGCCTCGCTGCGGGCCAGGGCCAGCGTGCTGACCACCCGGTTCCCAATCCGCTCCGCGTGCGGGGCGGCCGCGGTCAGGTGACGGCGGGCGGCGGCGATCTCACCGCGGTGGAAGCAGATCACCGCGGCGACGCCGTGGTCGCAGCAGGCTACGCTGGGGTCCTTGGTGACGTCCTGGACGACGCCCACCTCGGCCAGGGCATCGTCCCAGCAGCCGCTGTGGAACAGCAACTGGCCGAGACAGCTCCGCGCCTGGGCCCGGCGGACCATGATGCCGGCCCGGTCGGCGAGTTGCTGGGCCTCGCGGGCCGCGGTGAGGGCCCCGTCGTACTGGTCGAGGTCGCCGAGGGTAACAGCCTTGTTGATCTGGAGCAGGAGCCGCAGGTCGGCGAGTGCAGGTTCGGTCTCCGTGACCCCCAGGGCGACGTCGAAGAGGGGCAGCGCGTCCGCCGTGCGCCCTCGCATGGCAGCCGTATTGGCCAGTACGTGCAGAGCCCAGCCGATCGCCCAGTCGTCGTCCGCTTTGGTGGCCTCGGACAGGCCCGCGGTGGCCACCTGGTCGGCCATCTCGATCTGGCCGAGTTCGCGGTGCGTTCGGGCGATCGCTACCAGCAGCCGGGCCCGGTGCCGACCCGAGATCCCGGGCAGCACCAGGGCCTGGTTCAGCGCGGTCAGGGATTCCGGGAACCGGCCGACCATGGTCCGGCACTGGGCCAGGGTCCAGTGCAGGTCGACCAGGAGGCCGGGATCGGTGATGGCGACGAGACCCCGCTGGGCCACCCCTTCCGCCTCGGCCGTGTCGCCGACCCGGTACAGCGCCTCGGCGAACAGGCAGAGTAGACCGTCGTGCTGGGGCAAGTCCACCGGTGCCCTCGCGACCACGAACCCGAGAAGTTCCGCGGCCGCCCGGGGGGCCTGTCCGACCAGCAGCGGGGCGGTGCGCTCCAGCCAGCGCAGGATCCACTCGTCCATCGGCTCCGCGGTATCGGCTGGTACACGGACCGCCTGCAGCAACTGCCGGGCGACCCGGTCGGCTGGTGCGCCGGCTTCGGCGAGGGCCCGGCCGGCCTCCCGGTGCCAGGCGGCCCGCACCGGGGCCGGGATCTCCTCGTACAGGGCGGCGCGGATCAGCGGGTGCCGGAACCCGAGGGTGCTCCCCGACTCAGCCAGCACGCCAGCGGCCCGGGCCTCGTCCACGGCCGGGATCAGGTCCACCACGCTCCGGCCTAGCACCGTGGCCAGGTCCGGGACGGCGAACTCCACGCCGAGCAGG
>Ga0187867_10000798_pt1 | contig 27617 bp, 23 predicted proteins | sample June2016WEW_13_1_FD_132976 | JGI IMG/M metagenome (GOLD analysis project Ga0187867, IMG submission 132976) | Peatland microbial communities from SPRUCE experiment site at the Marcell Experimental Forest, Minnesota, USA - June2016WEW_13_10 | ecosystem: Environmental > Terrestrial > Soil >... | reverse complement strand
GCGAAGCCCGCGTTCATCACGGAAATGGAACGCAAGCTCGGCCTGAATGAGGACGTGCTGCGTTACATGACCATCCGCATCGAGGCGATCGATGAGGCGCCCTCGGCGATCCTGTCGCGCAAATCCGATGAGCGGGAACGCACCTTCCGTGGTCCGAAGCCGGCCGGCCGGTTCGACAGCGGCCGTCGCCGCGGCTACGACGACCGCGAAGAATTTCGCGCGCGTGACGAATTCGCGCCGGCCTTCGGCGGCCTCGGCGAGGAGGAATAAGCAGCATGTCCGAAACCGAAGTTTCCCCGGCCGGCCGTCGCGCCGCGGTTGGTGCGCGCCGGCCGTTCTATCGCCGCCGCAAATCCTGCCCGTTCTCCGGCGCCAACGCGCCGAAGATCGACTACAAGGACGTGCGCCTGCTATCGCGCTTCCTGTCCGAGCGCGGCAAGATCGTGCCAAGCCGGATCACGGCCGTTTCGGCCAAGAAGCAACGGGAACTGGCGGTCGCCATCAAGCGCGCGCGGTTTCTGGCGCTGCTTCCCTACATCGTCGTTTAAGGAGGCAGGACGGAGATGGCCGCCGTTGAACTGATCCTGCTGCAGCGGGTCGAAAAGCTCGGGCAGATGGGCGAGATCGTGAAGGTGAAACCTGGTTTCGCCCGCAACTTTCTGTTGCCGCAGAAAAAGGCGCTGCGTGCGACTGCCGAGAACCGCAAGTATTTCGACAATCAAAAAGCCCAGTTGGAGGCGCAGAACCTGCGGCGCAAGGAAGAGGCGGAACGGGTCGCCGAACGAGTGTCCGGTCTGTCCGTGGTTATCATCCGCCAGGCCGGTGAATCCGGCAGTCTGTACGGCTCGGTGTCCAGTCGCGACATCGCCGAGGGTTGCACGGCCGGGGGCCTGACGGTCGACCGATCGCAGGTGGTGCTGAACCATCCGATCAAGACGCTTGGCCTGACCCAGGTGCGGGTCGTGCTGCATCCGGAGGTATCACTCGCCGTCACGGTCAACGTGGCTCGTAGCGCCGAGGAGGCCGAGCGCCAGGTGCGCGGTGAGGCGGTGGGCGCCGCGGCTGAGCGGGAAGAGGCGCCCACGGCCGAGGCACTGTTCGATCCCGGCGCCGGAGACCAACCCGAAGTTCCGTGACTTTCGGCGCGCGCCCCATCTCACCCATCCCGTGCGGCCTGGCCTGGCTGGTCCAGGCCAACTGATACACGTCTCCTCTGTCATTGCGACGAGCGAAGCGACGCGGCAATCTCGCGAAACGTGCGCACGGCCGGTGAGATTGCTTCGCTGCGTTCGCAATGACCGGGGCAATGTTTTACGATTGCGGTTACCGGATGCCGACGGGAACATCACCCCGGCCGGGCGTCGATCTGCCCGGATTTGATCGCGGCCCGCAACAGTTTCCAGTCTTCCTGCGTCTGCTCGGCATACGCCACCGCGAACGCTGCAATCGCTGCATCGAATGCGCCGCCGCTGCCCATATACCCAGCAATCGCCGCCGGATCGCCAGATCGTGCATGGGCCCGCGCCAACGTCAGGCCACACAGCGTCGCATGATGCGACAGGCTGGTTTCCGCCAGCTCGTCCGCCATTCGCGCCAGCCGCGAATCCTTCAATTGCCTAACGTAACAATGCTGATCGTCGCCGGACTGTTCGGTCCAGCCAAGAAACAAGTCGCTCTGCGCCTGCATGATCCGTTGCCCGATGACCACGCGTTTGCCCTGGTTGGGATATTCCGATGGCCTTGCATACGGCGCCAACACCGAGGTCCGCGCCTCCTTGATTTGCAGCAGCAACGGCGCCCCGTCTGAGCTGACGAACAGGCCAATGGCACAGAACGTGCCGACGCTACCGACGCCCACGACCTTGAATGCGACGTCGGCGAGATCGTAGCGTTCAAGCAACAAACGCCGCTCCTCGGACAGCGAACGCCGATAGGTTGCAAAGGCGCTACGGGCGACAATCTCGAACGTATCGTCGCCCTGGCCAGTGAGTGGGAAGATCAGTGGCGGTTTCGGAATGATGCGCCAGCAACCGCGGCGCTTCTCGAACAAATGCGGGTAGCCGACGACCGAGGCCTCAATGCCTGTGGCGACCCGGCGGGTTTCCCGCTCGCGGAGCTTCGGGTCCTCGATCGCGTCGATCACTTCCATCAGGTTGACCCTGGCGCGCCACAACTCGAGTGGTGGCACCTGGATCAGCGAGCGCATGTGAACGCGATAGGCCAACACCGCCGTGCGGGCGAGTTGACGCCCGATCCGCGCCGAAAGGCCGCGGGTTTTTGCTTCCAGCACGAAGCTGGTGGCGAGGCGCTTCAGGTCCCACTCGAACGGTGCGGGCAAGGTTTCGTCGAAATCATTGATGTCGAAGATCGGCGTGCCTTCGGGAGTCGCAAAGGTGCCAAAATTATGCAGATGGCAGTCACCGCACGCCTGCACCCAAAGGCCACTTGCGGGTGTGTGTGCGAGATCGGCCGCCATGATACTTGCCGCGCCACGTAAGAACGTTGCTGGCGATGCACTCATGCGATCGTAGCGAATCGGCAGCAAATGCGAGATGTCCTGACGCAAATTCTCGACCAGAGCCGTTACCGGATCGGCACGATCGGTCGGCCTGGTCCAGGCCGCATGGACACCGCGTGGGATATTTTTCCTCAAGGCACGCCCAGACGCCTGCCGATCTTTGGCAGGACGTTGACGGTCCGTGGCGATCAGGTCCCGAGGCATTAACGCCAGTTTGCGCGGGAGTGACGAGGAGTTCAAGCAACCGTAGGTTACGGAATGAGTGTGGGGAACAGGATACCCGCGAGAAACAGTATGGCCGCCGCGATCAGGCCCGCCACGACATCGTCAGCCATCACTCCGATGGCCCCATCCTTCCGGTCGGCCCATCCCACCGGGCCGAATTTGACGATGTCAAACAAGCGGAACAGCACGAAAGCGGCAATCAGGCCGTACACGCTGACCCGGCCCAGACCGAGCATGGCAATCCACTGGCCGGCGAACTCGTCGATGACAATCCAGCCTGGATCGCCTTGTTCGCCGGTCTCGTGGACCGCCCAGGTGCCGATGACGCAGGTGAAGATGGCCAGCAGGGTGAGCAGACGGTGATCGATCCAAAGCGCCAGTGCTCCGATCAGCACGGCGGCAAGCGAGGCGACGGTGCCGGGGGCAAACGGCGCGCGGCCGATGCCGCCGCCGCTCGCGATCCATTGCGTGGGAGTCATCGCGATCCATTGCGTGGGAGTCATATGGGAGATCCGGGTTGCGCCAGCGAATGGTCGATCATTCCGGGCGCAGACGCCAGAGGGTGGAGATTAATCCAAACCGGCAATGAAGGCGCCCAGACGATCTCTCACCATCGGCTCCGTCAGGATCGGAGCGTGGCCGACATCGGGCACCGTCACGACCGACATATCTGGCCGACGCTCCTGCATCGCCGCAACCGTCTCGGGCAGCAGTATCGTGCTGATCGCGCCGTGCACCAGCAGCACCGGCACGTGTGCCAACGCTCCGAACAGTGGCCACAAGTCCGGCGGCGGCCGGCGCAGCAGCCGAGCTATTGCGGTGTCCCACACCGGATGAAACCGCCCATCCCGGCCTGCCTCATAGGTCAATTCCGCCATGGTCCGCCAATCGTTTTCGGACGACAACGACAGTGGCGGTAGCCGCTGCTTCAGAAACGCGACGCAAGCTTCGAGGCTCGGCAACGCCGGATCCGACGCAACGAAATCGCGCACGAACTCTGCCCCGGCGCTGCCGATATCCGGACCGACATCGTTCAACACCACGCCGCGAACCAATGCCGGCCGGGCCGCCGCCAGCCCCATCGCCAGCAAACCGCCAAAGCTGGTGCCGATAATCGTGACATGATGCAAATGCAGCGCCGCGCAAACATCCAGCACATCGCGCAAACAGGCTTCCGGCGCGTAACGCGAAACATCCGACGACCGGCCGGAGCCGCCGCGCCCTGCGAAATCCAGCGCAACGACGGTGCGTCCGTCACAGAACAATGGCGCGACCGTATCGAAATCCGCGCCAGTCCGCACCAACCCGGGCAGGCACAAAACCGGACGCAACCGGTGCCCGCCGTCCCAGATCCGCACACACAACGACAGCCCGTCCCAGGCGGCAATCGTTCGGATCAACGGGTCCATTGAGCCATCGTCGGCGGCAGCGTCCCGTCCAACCGCGCCTGATAGACAACCACATTCTCTAACACGCGCTGCACGTAATTCCGCGTTTCGTTGTACGGTATCATTTCGATCCAGTCGATCATGCTCTGGTTGCCGACACGCGGATCGCCATACTCAGCCAGCCATTGGATCACCCGGTTCGGCCCAGCGTTATAGCCGGCGGCTGCGAGTGGCACGTAATTGCCGAACTGCTCCAGCAGCTCCTGCAAATATGCAGTTCCCACTCGCATGTTATGCCCAGGATCGGTGGTCAACAGCTCGTTCGAGGTCGGCTCACCGAGGCGATGCGCCACCAGCCGCGCCGTCGCCGGCATCAACTGCATCAGTCCGCGCGCGCCCGACGGACTGATGCTGCCGATATCGAAATTACTCTCCTGGCGCATGATCGCGAGCGAAACGGCTGGCTCCGGTACCGGTGGCGGATCGACCGCGACCGGCCAGCCTTGCAGGGGCGGCATGATCCCGTCGCGGCCGAGCCGCCTGACCACGATGACGGCCACGTCGGGCAGCGCGAGGGCGTCAGCGTAATTGGCGATCGCGACGCGGGCGGCGGGTGTGTGGGCGAGTTCGTCCATGCGCAACAGAAATGGCCGCGCGTGCCGCGGATCACCCCAGGAAATCAGTTGAACGGCGGCGTGTGCCAACTCCATCGTTGCCGGGGTGTTTTCCAAACCGGATGCAGGCGTCGGCGCGATCCGCAATTTGGCCACCAGGGCCGCGTCAGTTTGGCCGGCAGCGCGGTAGGCAATCTGCCCATAGAACGTCGTCGGCCAGGTGGCCGCAGCCAGATAATCCTCAATGGGATTGCGACCCATCGCCGCCTGGGTTCGCCCCAACCAGTAATCCGCTCGCGACTGGGTCAGAACCGCATGCGATGTGGCGGCCAGTGTATTGAAATGCCGCATCGCGACTGCCGGATTGTTGAGCCTGCGCAAAGCGATGAACCCGGCGAGAAACTCTGCCTCCGCCACAAACTCCGGCTCGGTTTGGCCATGCGCTGCGACCACGTCATACGCACCCTGGGCATCGCCATCCCGCAACAATTGATGCGCGAGATACTGCCGCTCCGCCCAGAACGCGGGCAGATGATCCGGCGCTGCCTTTTGCGCCGCCGCGCCCGCCGAACGCCACAATGCCACCGCGGCCTGATCCTGGCCGAGCTTCCGATACGCCCGCGCGAGATCGAGCATCGCACCCGGATCCTCATCCGGACGAGCGGTGGGTCCGACGATATTCGCCTTCAGCCCCAACCGCGCTTCGGCCAACGGGATATGCGCCGGATCGAGCCGGGCGATCTGACGTTGCGCGCCGCCGGCGTCGTCCCATGCCATCCGTTGGAACCGCGCCCATTGATCGGCGGCAGAAATCAAACCGGGGAAACGTTGGATGAACGCTGCCTCGGAGGTGGGATCGGAAATGGCTGAGACCCAGGCCTCGCGGGCAAGCGCCTCGGCCTCCTTGCCGTGGCCAAGATCGGCCAGTGCCTCGGCACAACGCAACATCGCCGCCCCGCGAGCCGGCATCGGGGGAGGGGCAGTGAAACCGTGCGTGACGGCAGGTGTCGGCTCGGGCTCCGGCTCCGTGCAAAGCACGCCAAGCGTTGCGTCATCGGGTTCGGTTGCGATTGCTTCCTGGCGCCGGCGTGCCAGCAGCCCCGGCAGTGGCCAGTCAGGATTTTGCCGCATGAATGCGTCGATCTCAGCCGCGCCGGCGGCGTTCGGTGTCAGCATACGAAGATAGTCAATGAGCTTCACGGCCACTGGATCGCTGGATTGCGCCGCAACTGCCCGCGCTTCGGTCCACTGCCCGGCCTGCACGTAAGCCAACGGATTTTGCTGCGGTTGCGCAGCGAGCGGACCGGTCAAGCCCAGGATAAGCAGAATCGAGACGGTGAAGCGCATGTGACGATGATAGTCCATCCGACACCGATTGGGTGAAACCAGTTTTCCAGACTGAAGCTGGCCTGTCGCCTCGGTCCGCAATGGCGCGCGGCGCAGCCTGCACGTTGCGCAGGGCCATGTCATTACATCATCTAAACGATTCCGGGATCCAGGGTTTGCAGATTGCCATTGCTGAGAGTCGCTGACGTCAAGGTTGCCCGCACCAGCGTATTGGCATCAAACGTACCGATCGCACAGGTTGTCCGGGCCTTGAAACTTGCATTGCGGTGCAACACGACGGGCATGCCGAGACCGAGGGTCAGCACCAAAATCGCCACGTTCGTGAACACCAGCCATGACAGACTGTCCACCTCTGCCGTCGTGCCAAACCGCAGTGTTTCGTTCCTGAACTGGCCGCGCACGAGCGCGGTGGTGTTGCCCAGGATCAGACATACGCGTTTGGCCTGGTACGACGCCGCAAGCATTCCCGAACCGACGATGATAGCCAGACCACCGACGATGGCGGGCGCCATCCGAAAAGCCGCGACGTGCGCTATTGGGCTTTTTGATCTGCCTAGGAGTACGTGCACCAGCCAGGGCCCTTCGAACCCGGCGACAATCGCCGCAATCACGCCAACCAGCACAATGTGGCCGAAGATCATGGCCAGCCATGACAAATAAAGCTGCCGCCCGCGTCCCTCACAACGGAACTCTGCCGAACCAAAGTGGCTGGCGTCGATCCGCCATCGTGCGAGGCTGACCTGCATCCAAGGCACCGCCTGGGCCAGAGTTACCACGCATAGCAGCAGATAAATCATCCAGTTCGCAGCGTAGCGCAATGCGGTGCCGTCCAGGCCGCCGCTTACGCCGCGCCATTCAGTGTGGCTCAACCGGTATCGCAGCGCGGCGAAACGCGTGGCGCCGAACAAGACAAACATCCCCACTGTCGCAGTGACGTAGGGAAGCGGCGCGCGGGCCGGGTTCGACTTCATCAGCAGGTGCTCCCCCACCGCTGCACTGGCGAACAGCAGCACCAGGATCAGCACCGCCAGCAAGCAACCCTGAAACAGCTCCTTCCCCTTGCCGGTATAGCGGAACGGCGTGCCCTCAAAACGCATATGGGACCATAGATAGCGGCGCGTCCGCGTGATCGCCCAAAAATGAAAAATGCCAAAGGTGATGATTGTCAGGACGAGATTGACCAGAAAGATGCCGGACAGTTCGGACAGCTTGCCATCGTAATCGAACACCGCTCTGGCATCAGCTGACTGTGTGCCGGTGGTGGACGGCCGGTCCATTGCAGGGTCTCCAAATGTCCCGGGCGACGACCGGCGGACCAATTCGATCGCGGCACGCGGGCTGCCGTTCATCAACGCAATTCCTGGCAGTTTGTGCGTGAAGTCGTTACACGCACATGTCGGTTTTGCGGGACAGGCAGTTTCCCGTCGCGTGTCCGCAGACAGACGTCGATCGTGCGTGCAAACGCGTGATTAACGCGGTGTTGACGATCTACCTCGTTCGCTCCCGCTCTTGCCCCACGCTGCCATGCCGGGCAGCATCGTGATGGCCTGTGCCATCGGGACAATCCCCTCGAGCACGCTGAGGAAACAACTGCATGCGCATTGCGTTGATCCACGCGTTGAAACACTCGATCCCCGCAATCGAGGAGGCGTTTGGCCGGCTGTGGCCGGAGGCGTCGCTGGCCAATCTGCTGGATGATTCGCTGTCTGCCGATCTCGCCCGGGATGGTGCGCTGGCACCTGCGATGCAGCAGCGTTTCCTTACGCTTGCTCGCTATGCCGCTGGCTGTGGCGCGGATGGCATTCTGTTCACCTGTTCGGCGTTTGGTCCCTGTATCGAGGCCTGCGCACGCGACCTCGCGCCCTTGCCGGTGTTGAAGCCGAACGAGGCGATGATCGAAGCGGCGGTGGCGCTCGCGGGACCGACCGGACGGGTCGCTTTGCTTGCCACGTTTGCGCCGATGCTGGCCTCGATGCCGGCGGAATTCGCTGCTGTCGCGCCCGGACTTACGGTGTTGCCGTGTCTCGCCGAGGGGGCGCTTGCGGCGATGGACAGGGGTGATCCGGTGGGCCACGATCAGGCTGCCGCACGCGCCGCCGCTGCGCTGCCCGAGGTCGATGTCATTGCACTTGGTCAGTTCAGCCTGTCGCGTGCCGAGAAGGCTGTGGCAACGGCGAGTGGACGGACCGTGCTCACCACGCCGGACAGCGCAGTACGCAAGATGCAACGTTTGCTATTGAGGAAGGAGGCCGCCTGACATGGACCTTAGCGAATTTCGCGCCTCGACCGGGTCGGCTGAGCCGCCTGCCGGTCTGAGCCTGCCGCTGCAGACCTTGTGGTGGGAGGCGAAGGGCGACTGGCAGCGCGCGCATGCCTGCGCGCAGCAGGATCACACGCCGAACGGGGCGATCGTGCACGCCTATTTGCATCGCGTCGAAGGCGATCTGTCCAATGCACGCGGTTGGTATGGCCGCGCCGGACGGCCGCCGGCGACATGTGCGCTGGCAGAGGAATGGAGCGCATTGGCGAGCGAGTTTCTCTGAGTCGAGGCGGCACCGGGCGTTTCACCCGTTGAGCCGCGAAGCGGATTGACCGCATCAGGGGCGCATTGGTTCGCTTCGAGGCTTGATCCTGAAACTGACCCTGGACAGTGGCACCCGCGTTCAGGGGCAATCTGGACCGAAGCATTTCTGGTGAGTGTGGCAGGAGGGCCAATCGCGACCCCTTAAGGTCTGGTCCGCCCTCCTGCCACACTCACCCAATGAACAGGTTGCAAAGGGATTCGCCATTTGGCGGCGCTCCAGGTGGATTGGGCCGCGAAGAGCGGACCAACGTCGCCTGGCGGGTTTGAAGCTCGGCGTCCCCGTGCATCCCTGGGCGCAACGAGCCATCGAAGCCGCCGCTGCGTTCCGCCCACGACCCGCGTGGCGACCGGGCAGGCGGACGCCTCTTGAGGACCGGTTTCAAAGTGGTAAGTTCGATTATCGGCTCAAGATAGATTTGGTTGTTTCGTCTCAGCTTATAGGTGCGATGCCGGCCAGACCGTGCTAAAAAGCATCTTGAGCCAGGAATTCGTATTTATATTTGGACTTGTCACGGTGAAATAAATGAGAGAATTTGACCCGAATCCGCATTCGATGGGCAGGAGCCATAAGATCCTCGTGTCATGAGCAACTCGGGCGAAAACACCATTTGGTCGCCGGCGAGGCTCAGGACACGGCTCGCAGCCCAGAAAGGTCTGGCACCCACACCGAACTGTTACGTCGTCTGGCGCGCGACGACCCAACCCGGCAAGTCTGACCTCGGTGGCTATGAACTGCCGGGCCAGCCAGGCCGGCAGGATGAAGCCGCGTTCGAACGCTGGCTGGTCGAGCGCGATCTCGCGGGCCCGGAACGGTTGTCCGTATCAGTCCTGGTGATCCGCGAGCAGCTCGACGCCCTGGGCCTCGTGCAAGAGGGCGTGCTGGAGCGGCGGCGTGGCGCAGCCGAAGGGCCATACTACGGCAACGTCGCGCGTGTCGAATTCACCGGTGCCGCAACACGCGTGCAGCGTTACCGAGCGGGGCGCGATGGAAGGTTGCTCAGACTGCCTGCCGAAGACCAGACCGGCGTCGCGCCGCCAACGGAAGCGGTGGATGCCGATGCCTTCGCCGGCGAGGACGCCGCCGTGCACGCTTACCTTGGCGACGGTGCGGTCATCCTCGATCGGCGAACACCGACTTTATTCGAAGATCTCATTGGTCTCAGCGGCATCATTCACGCCCGCCGGAGCGACGGAATTGAGGTCGGTTGCGGTGTCGGCTGGCATGGCGGCATCCCCTATGTGCTTGCCGCCGACTTCCCGCGCGATGCCGGGCCGCTCGCGCCGCCACCAGACCTTGAGGCAGCCGTGGCGGAGGCAATCCGATCCGGGGATCTCGTTCGGCTCGAGACGAGGCTGGATGACCGCGGGGTCTGCGTCATTGCACGCGAGCGCGAACGTCCGAACCTGGTGATGATACGGCTGGACGGCACCGGCGTGCAGATCACGCCGTACACGCCTGGCCAAACCGCTGCCGCCAATGCTGACCAGCGCCGCTGGATGACCTACGCGGAAACTTATGAGTCGCGAACGGTGCTGGATTCCTGGCCGGAAGGTGAGGGCGACGAGCTCGCCGTCGTGACCATCGATCAGGACCAGGAGGCCTGGCGGCACGTCATCGACGCTGACGGTATCGAACTCAGCCGCCGCCCCGACAATGAGGCGGCCGCTGCCGTGCTGTACCGGGAGCGCGCAGCGCAGCAGGGAGAGTCAGCGTTGACGTCGGAGACCCCCGCGGACGCTGCGCTGGCGCGGTTGACGGATTCGATCGACGCCGCTCCCGATGCGACGGTTCCAGCGGATAGTCTGCTGACCAAAGTGCTGGCATGGTCACGGTTTACCGCACAACTTCGCTCCGCCATTGCCGCCACGGGTGCAGGTGACCGTGGCGCACGCATTGTGCCGCACCTCGTGCTGGATCAGCTCAGCGCGCTGACCCCACTTCTGGTTGTGTTGCATGCGAACTTTACTGCCGGTTCGCTCAACCGGCTAATCGTGCAGGCGAGGTCGGGTGCGGTCACCATGGCCGGGTTCGCCGCTGCGCTGGCGGAAATCCAGGCGCGATTGCGGGACGAACTCGCGCTGACCCGGAACGTTACTTTGCCGAACATGACTGGCCCACCCGACGGCGAGCCACCGTTCGGTCCTCTGGTCGAGCTGCATTTTCCCGCGGCGATTTACGATATCGAGGAAGCGGTCTATTGCCTGGCATTGCGGCGTCCGACCGCTGCGGTGCTGCACGCCATGAAGGTGATGCGTCATGGGCTCGACGGCGTCGCGCAGCTTCTGGGCACGCCACCACTGACCGAGCTGACGTGGTCGCGGGCGATCGCGGCGGTGCGTGCCGCGGCGGGACATCAGGAGGATCTCATCGAAGCCTTGGCGCGGGTGCGCCGTAGCTGGCGAGGGGCCGGCCTGCTGCCCGCCGACAAATACACCGAAGCCGAGGCCGAGGCCGTGCTGGATGCCGTCGCAACCTTCATGCGCGCCTTGGCGGCCCGTTTCGAGGGATCCGGCGAGACCGCCGATGATTGATAAACTTAAATTCCGAGGCAATCCGGCGCCAAGGCAGGGTTCGATGGTGCACGAACTTAAAACGACGCCCCGCTTAACCGGACAATGCTGCATACCATCGTCCTCAAAAGAACCTGGCTGGGCGCCGGCTGTCGGTATGACTTTGGCGGAGCAGTTGGGCTCCCTCGGTATCAAAATTCCGCGGTTGGTGCGGTCAATGCGCTGCGCCGTGAGGGCGCAACCACCCGGGCTCGCAGGTCGCCGATGCAGCGTTTGGCTGGCTGCGTTGTGTCGCCACGCAAACCGCTACCGGCAATTGTGCAAATCGAAACGACCTTCCGGTCAGGCCACATTTCCGCTTGGCAATCCTGGTGTTTTGCGCGCAGAGATTGCACTGCAGGGTTTGCGAGTGGGGGGTGTGCAGCGGATCGGAAGGCACCTGAATTCTCCACCGTGTGACGCATTGCGGATCAACAAGGTTGCCGCGACTTCCCACCGGTTTATACGTGACTCGTAATTATCGGATTGTGTGCGAATCGTAAGCGGTAGTTTAATCAGGGATGCCTCGGAATGCCGACGGGCACCTCTGGACCTGCAACGCGGCGGAGCGGAGAATGCCCGGATTGGAGGATGCCCCAAATGGAGGATGCAAGGAGCGGGGAATACCCCGAGTGGAGGATTTAATGTCTCAGGCGACCGCACAGGAACGAAAAATTCCGATCGTGTCGTTGGCCTCCACCAAAGGCGGCGTAGGCAAGACGACCCTCGCTTACGTGCTCGCGACGGAAGTGGCACGGCGTCTGGCGCATGCAACGTCGGTGGGGGCTCCGGCGCCCGGTGCTTTGCCGGCCGGGTCTTCGGCCGCAATCTGGCGCGGCCGCGTCACCTGCATCGATGCCGATCCAAACCGTACGCTCGCACAGGTTCTGCACCTTACCAAAGACCGTCTGATCACCTGCGTCGAGAGCGACAGCGAGCGACTGCTGACGGATTTACGGCGGGCTCAGGCGGAAGCGGATCTGGTGGTGATCGACCTTGAGGGCACGGCCAATCAGGCCATGCTGTATGCCGCGGGCAAATCGGACCTTGTGCTGGTGCCGGCGCAACCGTCCCGGTTCGACGTGGTCGAGGCGGTCAAGACGGTGGGCGTTGTCCGCAAGGCGGCCGACCTTGTAGGTCGCGACATTGCCCACCGCGTGGTGCTGTCGCGGACTCCGGTGTTGCGCCAGCGGGTTGCAGATCACTCGCGAGCGCAGTTCGTGCGCGCCGGATTACCGCTGCTGCCTGTCGAACTGGTGCAGCGTGCTGCGTTCCAGTCGATGACCTACACCGGCAAGCCGCCATGGCGGCAGGACGGCGGCGAGCAGGCGGCAGCCAACGTCGCCAGCCTGGTTGATGAGGTACTGGGTATCATTGGCCTTCAGCTTCCGCCGGTGGCGCGCCCGGAACCACTCGCCGCGGAGGGCACGGCGGCGACGGCGCGCGGCTCCTGGCCCTATCTCCAGGACGTTCAAACAGTCGCATGAGCGCTGACATGACCTCCCGGGAGGATCTGGACGACGTTGCGTTTCGCGCGCTTCTGGAGCCACTTGCGTTGGAGGTGCTGCCGGGGCGGTCATCGCCTCCGGCGGCCCGACCGGTTGATCCGGCATCGGTGGTGCCGGAGACACCACCCGCGGACCAACCTCCGTCAGCGGCCGCAAATCCGGCTCACCCAGAAAATTTGGAGTCGGCAATCCCAACCGATTTTAGCCCGCCAGCTGTCGACGTCGTGGATGATCCTACCACGCCGCTCTCTGCGGCGGCTGCCGCAGATCGTCCGGCATCACTGGCTACCAGGCCGTCGCATCCGGCGTCATCGCCACCGTCATCGTCACCGGCGCCAGAGCCGGAACATGGGCCGCTGCCGCCTGCTGCCGTACCGGCTGATCCGGCCGGATTTGGCCTGGAGAGGCCGGTCGGGCGCGGATTGACGGCGCCTCCCTCTGTGCCGCTTCACCCGGTCTCGTTTGCGCCTGGGGGGATGCCGGATAACGGGTCACCGCCACGGCCTGCCGAATCGGCCAATCCGGCCCCGGCAGCGTCGGACCTGCTGCCGGAACATTGGTCGCCACCGAGCCTCGTACCGGTCCACCCGGTCGCAGCCGCCTCGGAGATGTTGCCGGAAGACTGGCCGGCACCACCGGAAGCTGGTCCGGATCGGTTGACGTCCGAGCCGCAGCCACACGACCATGCGCCGCTGCCGGCAGATCAGTTTGCGCCGATGACGCCCGGGATCTTGCCGCGAGAAGGATGGCACCTCACAGTCGCCCTTTCGGATCAGCCTGGCCCGCCACCGGCTGGTGCGCCGATGCTGGCCACCGCATCGTCGGTCCGTCCGATATTGGCGGGCCCACCGGCGGGAGCGGATCGATCGCCGGTGGGCGCCAGGGCGGAGGGTACGGTTCGCCAGCATGCGGGCCCCCGCCTGATCGCACGGGCCGGGCCCGCCAGGGAGGTCGTTGTGCAGCCGGGCGGCTCAACGCAATTGGTCATGCGAAGACCGGTTTTGCCTCCTGCGCGTGTGCGCTGGAGCGTCGTTTTGCTCTCTGGGCTTGCTTCGGCATTCATCGTGGCTTGCATGTCCTGGCTGTTTGAGCTGCCGGCACCGATCGACCCGCCGATCGAGGCGGGGACCGCCGTTCGCTCCGACACGGGGTCTGCCGTGACGGCAGTGCCACCGTCAACGCCGGGCTCACAGTCGATGCCGTCCGCGGCGGTGCCGTCGGCGCCTTCGTCGCAATCAGTGGCGTCGTCGCCGGGATCACCGACAACGTCGATCTCGGGCCCGCCATCGGACCCGGCGCAGGCGGCACCTCCGGCGCCAGCGCAGTACGTGACCCCCGCACAAACCCCCGCGGCAGGATCGGAACCGGCCCCGGCGTCTGCCGCGGCGCCAGCACGACTGCAACCTGCAGTGCCCTCACAGGCAATGATTGGGCTGTTGACGCAGCGCGGGGATGCCGCGGTCGCCATGGGCGACATCATTGCGGCCCGCCTGCTGTACGAGCGCGCCGCCGCGATGGGCTCGGCAACCGCCGCCACCTCGGCTGGTAAGACTTACGACCTCGACTTTTTGCTGCGGGCGGACACGCACGGGATACGGCCTGATCCGGCCGCCGCGGAAGCCTGGTACCGCAAGGCAGCAGCACTCGGGGATCCAGAGGCGCGCACATTGCTTGATCGCCTGGAAGCTCAAAGCAGGCCGTGAACAAGAAGCCACCCGAGTTGCCGAACATCGAAGACGCGACATTGCGGGCCTGTCTGGCACCGCTGATGGAAACGATGAACGCCGGCGGCGAACTGGCGAGCCAGGGTTCGGCCCCGGTTCCGGTGGCCCCGGTTCCGGTGGCCCCGGCTCGCGTGGCCCAGGCTCGTGTGGCCCAGGCTCGCGTGGCCCAGGCTCGCGAGGCCCAGGCTCGTGTGGCAGGGGCGGCGCGGCCGCAGATCGCGGCTTCAGGGTCGAATGACAATCCGCTGCCGGCCGCCGATAAGATCGATCAGGTGGATCGCGAGCCGACATGCACCCCGAAAACGCTTGCCGAATGGCGATTACAGGCCGACGACGACTTTGCCGCGTTTCGCATGGTCGAGCTTTTTCTCGCCATGACGGACGTGGAACTGGTGGCCGCTGCTGCAGAGTTTCCCAGACAAATCGCCGGTACTGTGGCGCGCATCGGGCGTATCAAGCAGCGTCTGGCGGCGCAGTACGACCGGGTGACGACCGCCGTTGCATTGCTCGAGCGGGCTCAATTGCAGGCGTCGGCCAGCGGGGAGACCGACTGAGCGGACCGTAAACGCCGGTCCACCGTAACGCTGGTCAATTGCACAGCGCGATTGCCAGCCCGAAACGGGTTCCGGGCCCGACACACTGCGTTAGCGGCCAACCGGACCGGTCAATTGTTCTGCGCGCCCTGGCCGGTTTGCCAGCGCCGGAACTGGTCGAACAGGGCAGCCTTTTGCTCCTGTGACAATTGCTGTCCGCCGGTGACCTTCGCCCGCTCGTCGAGGAACTTCATGAAGATCGTGCGCAGGTCCTCGCCGTCAGAAATCGCAGCATTGCGTCTGAGCCAGTCGTCGGCGGCGGGGAATCGTTGCCACCCCGGAATTTGGCTGGACAGGTTGACCTCGGCCCATTTCTGATCATGGCCGGGCGCCAGCAATGTCTGAAACTGAGTGAAGAACGTATCGACCACGTTGGCCAGCTTGCGATATTGGTCCGATCCGGTCGGCACCGGTCCAACGAACAGGCCGGTGGCGACGGCGACGGTGTCGACCGGCGCGTCGTGCGGCACCAGACCCGGGTAGTCCGTTGCACTCAACCGGCTGGGAACATAAGCAGCGACGACGTCCGTGGTCAGTGGGATCGGCAGCAAATGCAACCCTTCGGTGTTGGCCAGCCGCAGCAGCGGTGCCGGCTTGCCACCGACGAACGCAACCGCAGCAATTTCGCCGCGGCGTAGCCTGGTAATTGCGAGTGCCGGTTCGTCGTTGCTCGGAATCATCGATATTTTCAACAGCCTGAACAATCTCGCAGTCGTGATGGCGGTACTGCCGGTGGCCGGTCCGACGTCGACCACCTGGCCCGTCAGGCTGTTGATGTTGGAGATATCCGGCCGCGCCAGCAGGTGGAATTCGACGTAGTTCAGCTTGGCGACGTAACTGATCCTGGTCTCCAGGTTGGGAAACAGTTTCTGCGTCTGCGCGTAATCCAGCGCGTCCAGTTGCACGAACGCCATGTCGACGCCGCGCCCTGCCAGAAGATCGGCGATGTTCTGCACGCCGCCGCGGCCCACCACAGGGATGACGCGGCGCGCTGTGCCGTCATCCATGAGGCTCGCGAGGTCCTCGCCAAGCCGCACCGTAATCCCGGTCGAAGGTCCGGTCTCGACACGGACGGGATCGCTGCCGGGGGGAGCGTCCGCCGCACCTGCAACAGAGGCGGCCAAACTGGAGGCAAGCAAACAAAGCGCGAGGAAGGTCGCGCGAACAACCGACAAGCCAGACATGCCGGCACCTGATGAAAATGGGGTTGGAAGATTGCCCCGCCACTGGATGGGAAACGCCCGAGTCCGTCAAGCCACAAACTGGGCGGGGCTTCCGCCCCGGACCCCAACCAAGGAGCTTTGCCCCTTGGATCCCCACCAAGGGCAATGGCCCTTGGAACCATTGATTTGGTTGGGCGTAGGAGAAGGGCTTACACGGATCTCGATCGGCCACGGTGAGCCCTCCTCCTACACCCAACCAATGGACAGATTGCAAAGGGCCTCGCCCGGCGACTGCCCTCGCGCTTGTCGCGCGGGCCGGAGGTCCAGGAGGATTGGGGCCGCGAAGAGCGGACCGATGCCGCCTGGTGGGTTGGAGGTCGACGCCCTTGGACTTCTCAGGTTCCCCCGATTGCCTTGGCCCGTCCGCTGGTTCGGGTTGCTCTGACTCGTCAGGTCCGGCTAGGGTGCGGGCTCGCGACGGGAACACACCATGAACGATCTGTTTGGCACAAGCGGGAAGGCAGCAGCGGGAAAACGCGGGAAGACGGTTCCGGCGCCGCCCGCCGATGATTATTCCGCCAAGGATATCGAGGTTCTGGAAGGGCTTGAACCGGTTCGGCGGCGGCCCGGCATGTATATCGGCGGCACCGATGAGACCGCACTGCATCACCTCGCCGCGGAAATCCTGGATAACGCGATGGATGAGGCGGTGGCTGGCCACGCCAGCTTCATCGAGGTGTATCTGGAGGCCAGCGGTTTCCTGACGGTCCGCGATAATGGGCGCGGCATCCCGGTCGACCCCCATCCGAAGTTCAAAAATCTCAGTGCGTTGCAGGTCATTCTTACCACGCTCCATTCCGGCGGCAAATTCGGCGGCAAGGCTTATGCGACATCCGGCGGCCTGCACGGGGTGGGCAGCTCGGTGGTCAACGCTTTGTCTGAAGCGATGGAGGTCGAGGTTGCCCGCGACCGCACCCTCTGGAAGCAAAATTTCGCCCGTGGCGAGCCGGTCACGAAGCTGATCAATGCCGGACCGGTGCACAACCGGCGTGGCACCTCGATCCGCTTCCAGCCCGATGCCACGGTGTTTCCCAATCCGCGGTTCCAGCCGGCGCGGTTGTATAAACTCTGCCGTTCCAAGGCCTATTTGTTCCGCGGCGTGGAAATCCGCTGGTCCTGCGATGCGGCCTTGCTCAAGGGCCTGAAGGAGGACATTCCCGCCGAGGCGGTGCTGCATTTCCCCGGTGGACTGCGCGACAGCCTGGAAGCCGATATTGGCGAGCAGCCACGCGTCCTGCCGCAAATCTGGTCCGGCGAGGCCGCACTGCCCGGCGAAGCCACCGGCAAGGTCGAATGGGCCGTGACCTGGCTGGATGAAGGCGAAGGGTTTCTCCATTCCTATTGCAACACGGTCCCGACGCCACTCGGCGGCACCCACGAAACCGGCTTCCGCGCCGCACTGGTTAAAGGCTTGCGCGCCTGGGGCGAACAGCGCGGCAACAAGCGGGCGGCGCAGATCACCGCGGATGACGCGCTCGATCCGATTGCGGCGAAACTCTCGCTGTTCATCCGCGAGCCGCAGTTCCAGGGTCAGACGAAAGAGAAACTGACCAACTCCGAGGCGACCCGGTTGACCGAAACCGCGTTGCGCGATCGGTTCGATCATTGGCTGGCGGCCGACCCGGCGTCTGCCGATAACTTGTTGGCCTTCGTCATCGAACGGGCAGAGGAACGCATCCGCCGCAAGGAAGCCAAGGATACGCCGCGAAAGTCCGCCACGCGGCGGTTGCGGCTGCCTGGCAAACTGACCGACTGCACCAGGGAAAATGCCGCCGAGACGGAAATTTTTCTGGTCGAGGGCGACAGCGCCGGCGGCTCCGCCAAGCAGGCGCGCAATCGTGACACTCAGGCGATCCTGCCGTTGCGCGGCAAGATTTTGAACGTAGCGTCGGCCTCGGCTGACAAGCTTCGGCAGAACCAGGAGTTGCGCGATCTGATCGAGGCTTTGGGCTGCGGCGTCGGCGACCGCTTCGACCGGACGAAATTGCGCTATGGGCGCGTGATCATCATGACCGACGCCGATGTCGATGGCGCGCACATCGCCTCATTGCTGATGACGTTCTTTTATCGCGAGTTGCCGGAGCTGGTGCGACACGGCCACGTCTATCTGGCGCAGCCGCCGCTGTACCGGCTGACCCAGGGGGCGAAGTCGGTCTACGCGATGGATGACGCTGACCTGCAGCGCAAGTCGAAGTCCGAGTTCAAGGCCGGCGCCAAGGTCGAGGTCAGCCGCTTCAAAGGATTGGGCGAGATGCCTCCGGCGCAACTCCGGGAAACCACGATGGATCCGGCAAAGCGCACGCTGCTGAAAGTGGTGGCGGCGCCGGAGGAGCGCGCGGCCACCGCCGATCTGGTCGAAAGTCTGATGGGGCGGCGGCCGGAACTGCGGTTCCAGTTCATTCAGGAACACGCGAAGACGGTCGAGGAGGTCGATGTTTGATCGCTCGGCTCGTCGTGCAAATTGCTTATTCGACCGTCTCGGGCCGCCCGGACTCCGCTGATCGCACGATCGCTTCGAATGCTGCCACGCCGTGCCTGATGTCGGCGAGCGGGGTGGAGAAGGGATCCCCGGCTTCGATGCTCGCGGCAAACGATTCAAGTTCGGCGGTCAACATGTTGAAGCCTTTGGTTTCGAAAACCTCGGCCTCCGCGGCGCCGAACGCCTCCCCGTGCAAGGCGGCGGTAAACCGGTAGGTGCCCATCTGATGGCCGAGAATTTCAGCGAACCCGCCGGTCCCGTAAAGCGCCATCCGATAATTCGGCGTTGCAACGGTTGAGCAGAAGATGTGACCGCTTGCGCCATTTTTGAATGTCAGCAGCACATCGGTCGTGTCGTCGGCATGGGTTGCGGCGTGGCGGTTGACCCTGGCGAACACGCTGTCGATCGGGCCGAGCAGGTCGATCATGCCATCGACCAGATGCACGCCGATTGGGGTCATGGCACCGCCCGGCGATTCAGTCGGCTGCACACGCCATGCGCCTTCGGTCAGCGTCAAACCGTGCAGGGCGGTTTGTTCAGCACTGATGGTAACGATGGTGCCAAGCCGGCCACCGCGTACGGCATCGCGTAGACGGGTCATCGATGGACTGAATCGGCGATTGAATCCCACCGCCAGAACGATGCCGGCCTTGGCAACAGCCTCGAGCATTTGATCGGCCTCGGCCAGCGTCAAAGCGAACGGCTTTTCCACGAACACATGCTTGCCGGCAGCGGCGGCGCGACGGACCTGATCTGGATGCTGGCTGTGCGGGGTGGCGAATACCACCGCGTCGATCGCCGGGTCGTTCAGGATTTGGTCCAGATCTGCAGCCCAGGTCAGGGATTTCTCTCGACAGTACGAGTCGGCGGTTTGCCGGGTGCGAGAGTTTGCGGTGGTAAAGTGCAGCGCTGTGCTGCCGGAAGTGCTGTTGACCAGGTTTCTGCCCCACCGGCCGAGGCCGACGATCGCCGCGTTGATCATGTCATTCCCCCTCAATCTCGGCACCAAATGCCGTGACGAACTCCGTCATGCGTTGCGTCCGCACCGCAGCCAAACGTTTGCCCTCCGGGGTCAGAAACGCCTTGGCCACTTTGAACAGTTTGACAGCGAAATGGTCCAACGCGTAGGCACCGTCATCCAGTGGCCGCGTCGCGGCGCCCGGATCGCCGAGATGATACAATGCCCCATCCATTCTCCCGCTCACATGAAAGCACCGCGCGACCCCGATGGCGCCGATCGCATCGAGCCGGTCGGCGTCCCGGAAAATCTTTGCCTCCAACGTTTCGGGAACCAGGCCGGCTGAGAAACTGTGCGTCTCGATTACGTGCGCCAACCGATCCACACGCTCCGGCGACCATTGCAGCGGCGCGACGATTTCGCGAGCCCGTGCAGCGGACAGTCGCGAGGCAAACGGGCGTTGCGGCGAACTTTTCTCAACCGCCACGCAATCATGCAGGATTGCCGCCGCCACCAGAATCTCGGTGTCGCATTCCGGTTCGGTCCGCACGATATGTGTCGCATTCCGCCAAACCCGCACAATGTGCGACACATCATGCGCGCCACCGGCCTCGTTTGCATCAAACGCATGCAACAGAAAATCCGCGAGCGCCTGATACGGTGCGAACGGATCGGTCATCCGAAAATCCTCCCCTCAGGTTGGCAGGTGCTCTGCCATACCGCATTGCTGGCGGTCCGTCTCGCCCGTATCGTGACGGGGCTGGCAAAGCCGGGTGGGGGGGAACGCCATGAGCACTTTTGAACTCGTCTGGGACTCGCGATGCGGCGTCGCAGAATGTCCGGTCTGGGATGCCGCCAGCCGGCGGCTGTTGTTCTGCGACATCAACGGCAAAAAGATCAATGCACTCGCGGTGGACAGCGGAGCCCGCGAAAGCTGGATTTTGCCTGAGGTCGTCGGCAGTTTTGGCCTGTGCCGCTCTGGCCGCCTGGTGGTTGCGTTGCGCCATCGCGTCGTGCTGTTCGACCCGAGCACACAGGCGATTACCGACCTGACGCCCGCCGTCGCCGAACCGGCCAGCAACCGAATGAACGACGGCAAGGTTGGGCCGGATGGTGCGTTCTGGGTCGGCAGTATGGACGAGAACTCTCCCCGGCGACCGCTCGGTGCGCTGTATCGCGTCACCGCCGATGGCCGGATCGAGAAGAAATCCGAGGGCTACGCCGTGTCCAATGGCCTTGCCTGGTCGTCCGACGGGCGCACCATGTATCATTCCGATTCGACGTCAGCGATCATCGAGGCCTGGGATTTCGAGCCCTCCACCGGCGGCATGCGCAACCATCGGGTGATTGCAAAGCTGACCAACGAGGACGGCCGTCCCGATGGCGCGGCGACGGACATGGACGGCAATTATTGGTCCGCCGGACCGTCTGCCGGGTGCATCAATTGTTTCTCGCCGGCCGGACAATTGCTAACGAAACTGCCATTCCCCGTGCCCGGCCCGACGATGCCCGCCTTCGCCGACGATTTCATTTACGTGACCTCGCTACGCGAAGGCAAATCCGCCGAGGTCCTTGCCGAGCACCCAACGTTGGGCGGGCTGTTCCGCGCGCCCGCTCCGGCCAAAGGCGCACCGATTGCCCTGTTTGCCGATTGAATTGCCCTGTTTGCCGAATGAATTGATACCGTATCCATCATGCACGCGGAAATCCCGCTATCGCACAGATTGTCGCACCGGTACGGCCGGCGGGGCGTTGTGCACCTCCGCGGACTGTCGCGTTACCCCGCTCGGACGGCTGCGCCCTCGCCGTGTCGCCTGACGAACCGTGTCCGGTTTCATGCAAACGATATGCAATTCGGCAAAGCGTATCATTTTGGTAGGGGTACGGCTGCCATGCGGAAACCTTACCGGGGTTTTTCCGTTGCACGGCAGTGCTCGGTTGACCACAGTCACGCGTCTCGAAATCTTTGGGAGGTTGCATGAAACGTCTGATCACGCCGGTGGCACTTGGACTAGGCGCGCTGTTGAGCCTGACGGCTTGCACTGATCCCTACGATCCCGGCCAGCGGGCCGCCGGAGGCGCATTGCTGGGCGCCGGCACCGGTGCGGCGATCGGCGGCCTGGCAGGTGGTGGGCGAGGTGCCGCAACCGGCGCTCTGATTGGTGGCGCAGTGGGCGCAGTTGGCGGCGTCGCGACTACACCGCAACCGCCGCCTCCGCCGCCGGGCTATTATCCGCAGCCGGGGTATTATCCGCAGCCGGGGTATTACCCGCCGCCACCGCCGCCAGGTTATTATCCGCCACCGGGGTATTATCGCTGACCCTGGGCGCGCCTGATTGGCGCGTTGCGGGGTCCACAGCGGCGTGACCCAGGCTATTGCGGCGTCGCTATCTCAGGCGGTTCGCACCAACCCGCGCAGCGGTTGGGCGGGCTCGCCGCCCGGGAACACTGCGGCCAACGCCGTCGGGTTCAGCCCCAGATGCCCGACCAGAACGCCCAGAGCCACCGACCGTAGATCGGTGGTCGGCGCCAGATCGCGGTTCTCGAACAACTGACCGGTACCGAGGCCTGGCCAGTTCGCCACGACCCGTCCGCCTGCAACTGCACCACCGGCCACGAAGGCGACCGTCGCCGTGCCATGGTCGGTGCCGCGGGTGCCATTGATCCGTGCGGTGCGGCCGAACTCCGTCATCACCAACACGACGGTTTGCCCCCAGGCCTCGCCCAGAGCGGTCCGCAGCGCATCGATCCCGGTGTCGAGTTGGGTTAACGCCTGCGTTAGCCGAGGGACCTGAGCGGTGTGGGTATCCCAGCCGCCAAGGTCCATTGCAGCAATCCGTGGTCCATCCGGCGCCTTCAACAACTCCCCCGCCGCTTTCGCCAGGGCAGCAAACGCGTAGCGTCCGCCGCCTTGTACTGGGCCAGGTACTGGGCCGGTCGCAGCATCTTTGTCGGCGGCCATGACCTCGTCGCCGAACCCGCGATCCCGCAACCCCGCAGCGATCGCCGGTCCGATAATCGGATCGGACCGATTGAGGCTCATGACCTGCCGATAAATCCCCTGGTCCGGTTCGGCAAACCCGTGTGGCGCCCAGTTGGCGACCTGTTGCGGCCCGCGGAGCAACAATGGAACCGACGGCCCGACGGCGATTGCGCGCGACAGTGCGTGCGGCTGGCTTTGTGCCGGCATTGCGGCCACAGCTCGATTCAGCCAGCCGCTGGTCATGCGATGATCGGCGCCGCTTTCCAGGTAGTCCTGCGCCTCGAAATGGCTGCGCACGCGGTAGTTGCCGGCGACGGCGTGTACCACAAGCAACTCGTTCGCTTGGTACAGCGCATGCGATCGCGCCATCACCGGGTGCAATCCGAACATGCCGCCGAGATCGAGCAGCCCCTGGTTTTGGCCAGGCATCGGTGGCACCAGTTCCGGCCGGAGAGCAGTCAGGCCGGGATCGCCATAGGGAACCACCGCGGACAGGCCATCCATCGCCCCGCGCAGGATCACCACGACGAAACGCTGCTCGGTCGCCGCGTCTGCTACGGCAAGCGATACCCGGCCAAGCGTGAGCACCGATGCGAGGCCTAGCAGCGTGGCGCGCCGGGGAACCGCCAAAGCCGAGGAAGCGGGGAGGTGATCCATCATCGCCTCTGAAATTCGGGAGACGTCAGCAGCAACGTCATGGCCTCACGCCGTGATCCCGCATGCGCCATGGCCATTTGGGTTTCGGGCCGCAGCAGTGGGCCGAGCGAGGTGTCGGCAATCGTCATCGGGTCGCGCTGCCCGATCCGACCGGAGACAGCAAAAGCCCAGTCGATGCGGCGCATCATGGCTTCCGGCGCGACCCAGTCGGCGGCCACGTCAGACCAGCCGTTGGGGGCAGGGGCGCTCCAGAGCGGTTGGCCCAGTCCGGCGAGAATGGCGAGGAAGGGCGGGCTGGGATCGATCGGCACCTGCAATGCGCGGAAACTGGCGACCGTCAGGTCCAGCGGCGTGCGGATTTTCGTGCCAGGGGTCCAGGCATCGTCGAGCCGGACAAGGCCTGCTGCCGCAGCACCCAGATCGCCGCCGGTATCGCGCAGAATGCCCTCGATGTGGCGGACCGCAGCCGGAGGCGGCGTGTCGGCGACAAAATGGCACACCAGTTTGCTGGCGAGCGAGCGATGCGTCGCCGGATGATTGGCGAGGAAGCGCAAGGCTTCGATGCCGCCGGCCTCACCCGCGGGGAAGGTGCGGCCCATCACGGTTTGTTCGCCGGGCTCGTGGATGCGCGGGCGGAACAGGAAACCGGCCGGTTCGTTGTTCAGCTCGATGGACCAACCGGTCAGGATGCGGGCGAACGCGGTCACATCAGCCTGGGTGTAGCCGGATGCCGGGGTGACCGTGTGCAATTCCATGCACTCGCGCGCGAGATTTTCGTTCAGCCCGCGATGCGACAACTGCCCGCCGATGCTGTCCGGTCCGACCGACTGGGCGTTGTCGAGATAAATCAGCATCGCCGGATGCCGCATGACCGCCAGCACCATGTCCTCGAACCGGCCGGTGACGTGTGGGCGGATGGCTTCCTGCACGAAGGCTCCGGCAACTGCGGCGCAGCCACCATGGCGCAGTGAGATGGTGAAGTGGTTGGTCCAGAACCACACCAGGCGCTCGCGGAACGGGGTCCGCGTCGCAACGGCTCGGCCCACTGCTGCCAGTCCCTGCTCCCGATACAGCGAGCGCGAGCGGGCCAAACCGGCAACCGCGACCTGGCGGGCGGCCATGGCAGGATCCGGCTGGCCCGCCATGGCAGGGTCCCCTTGCGTGCCGGCCTCTGGCCTCGGGGGGCCAAAATTCGTCAGCCGTCCGCCTGGGCCGGGGACCGGCTGCGCGGTGGCCATCCCAGCATCCGCCTCGCGGGCGGCCTTTCTGGCATCACGATCTGTCCGCAGTGCCGCAAGGCCTTCCTCGGTGGATGGCGGCGGAACGCTGCCGGAAAAATCGACGGAAAAATCAGCCTGGTGAAGCTGGCCTAGCAGCCATGCGGTTGGGTCGGCCGGCGGCGGCTCCGCGCCAGTCGGACCCATGCCGAAGCGCACCAAAGCGTGAGCGGTTCGCAGATCCATGGCAAAATCATACACGGAACATCGTATCAAACGATGACAATTGGTGAGACAGCGTGGCAATCATGCGCATTCCATTGCTTTCGCACTTGCAAAATGGCGCGTGCGAGAGCATTTGACCGCCAAGATATGCCGGCTCGGACTCGAGCCGCCGGAACGATGCGGGCGCGCGGGGGAAAGACCGCATGAAGCGCCCGTTTGTGTATGGAGATCTTAAAGTGTCAGACACGCCGCTTGCTCGCATCCGTAACATCGGCATCACCGCGCACATCGACGCGGGCAAAACCACGACGACCGAGCGGATTTTGTTTTACACCGGTGAATCCCACAAGATCGGCGAGGTGCACGACGGCAACACCACGACCGATTACATGGAGCAGGAGCGCGAGCGCGGCATCACCATCACGTCAGCCGCCGTGACCTGTGAGTGGAAAGACACCCGCATCAACATCATCGATACGCCCGGCCACATCGACTTCAACATCGAGGTCAATCGCAGTCTGCGCGTGCTGGACGGCGCGATCTTCATCATCGAAGGCGTGGCCGGCGTGCAGCCGCAGTCGGAGACCAATTGGCGGCTCGCCGACCGCTACAACGTGCCGCGCATCATCTTCATCAACAAGCTTGACCGCACCGGTGCCGACTTCTTCCGCGCGTTCGACACGCTGAAGGAGAAGCTGGATATCGTCGCGCTGCCGCTGCAACTGCCGATTGGTGAGGAAGACAAATTCATCGGCGTGGTCGATCTGGTCGAGATGAAGGCGATCATCTGGGAAGGCGGTGACCTCGGGGCGAAATACCACGACGAGCCGATCCCGGCCGAGCTCGCTGCGAAGGCGGCCGAGTACCGGCAGACTCTGCTTGATACCGCCGTGTCGGTCGATGAAAAGGCGATGGAAGAGTATTTTGAAAACGGCGACGTTTCGGTCGCGACGCTGAAGGCCTGCATCAAGAAGGGCACCATCTCCGGAGAGTTTCGGCCAGTGTTGTGTGGCACCGCGTTCAAAAACAAGGGCGTGCAGCCGTTGCTCGACGCGGTGGTCGACTATCTGCCAAGCCCGATCGACGTGCCCGGCATTGCGGTCGCGCTGGACGAGGGCGTGGACGAGACGCTGCATCCGGATCGCCGGCGTATCAAAGCCGATCCGAAGGCGCCGTTCGCCGGTCTGGCGTTCAAGATCATCAATGACAAATACGGCACGCTGACTTTTGTGCGGGTTTATGCCGGCATGTTGAAGTCGGGCGACACGGTGATGAACACCACCAAGGGTCATCGCGAGCGTATCGGACGGATGTTCCAGATGCACGCCGACAAGCGCGCGGAAATCAAGGAAGTCGAGGCCGGTGACATCGCCGCTTTCGTCGGGCTGAAGGACACCGGGACCGGCGACACGTTGGCCGCGGCAGAGGACCAGGTGGTGCTGGAACGGATGGCGTTCCCGGTGCCGGTGATCGACATCTCGGTCGAGCCGCGCACCAAGGAAGCGGTCGAGAAAATGACGCTTGGTCTGCAGAAACTGGCTGGCGAGGACCCTTCGCTGCGGTTGCGCACCGATCAGGAAACCGGCCAGACCATTCTCTCCGGCATGGGCGAGTTGCACCTCGAGATCATCATCGATCGGCTGCGCCGCGAGTATGGCGTCGACTGCAACATTGGCGCGCCGCAGGTGGCGTATCGCGAAACCATCTCGCGGCCGCACACCGAGACCTACACGCACAAGAAGCAGACCGGCGGTTCTGGCCAATACGCGGAAGTGAAAATCCTGTTCGAACCGACCGAGCGGAACGGCGGCATCGTATTCGAGAACAAGGTGGTCGGCGGCTCGATCCCGAAGGAATATATTCCGGCCGTGGAAAAGGGCATCAAGGTGCAGGCCGATACCGGCGTGCTGGCCGGCTTCCCGACAGTGGACTTCAAGTACACGCTGCTGGACGGCAAGTACCATGACGTCGACTCGTCCGCGCTGGCGTTCGAAATCGCGGCCAAGGCATGCTTCCGGGACGGTATGAAGAAGGCGTCTCCCATTATCCTGGAGCCGATCATGGATGTGGAAGTTACCACGCCGCAGGATCACGTGGGCGATGTCGTGGGCGACCTCAATCGACGGCGTGGGCAGATCCAGAACCAGGAAAGTTCGGGCTCGACGATCATTGTCCGCGCGCTGGTGCCATTGAAAGAAATGTTCGGTTACATTTCTCACCTGCGGAGCATGACAAAGGGTCGCGCTTCGTTTACGATGCAGTTCCACCACTACGATCCGGTGCCACGTAACATCGCCGACGAGATCATGGCCAAGAGTGCATGAGGCCCAGGATTGCATGAGAGACGGGGTGAAATGACCGAGGGTGTGCCATGAGCGGCGCCCGCCTCCACTGGAAGCGGGGACGCCAGGAGGAAAGTGTCGGGATTTCACCCCGCACATTGGAGTGGGTCGGTTACAACAACGCGGGCGAGCCAATCGCCCGCGTTGTTCGTGTACAGGGCCCGCTTTCGACTGGCTGGCGGTCGTTCCGTGCAGTGGCGCGGGACGAAACCGCCTCGGTGGTGGAGTTGCGGCCAGGCTGCCCGCCGGATGGCGCGGGCTGGCTGGCTTGCGTAGGGCCTCGCGTGGTCGGGCGCGCCGAGCAGCCGCTGCAGGCGGTGCGCGCGGTGGAGGCAACGCTGGACGACGAGTGAGCGTGACCGCCCGCCTCTAACACCCCGCCTCTAACTCCCCGGCTTTAACTCCCCGGCTTTAACTCAAAGCAACATCCGGACTGGGATCGTCCGCGCCAATTGATCAGGGTGCCGCGTATCACTGACAAG
>Ga0187867_10000796_pt1 | contig 27630 bp, 23 predicted proteins | sample June2016WEW_13_1_FD_132976 | JGI IMG/M metagenome (GOLD analysis project Ga0187867, IMG submission 132976) | Peatland microbial communities from SPRUCE experiment site at the Marcell Experimental Forest, Minnesota, USA - June2016WEW_13_10 | ecosystem: Environmental > Terrestrial > Soil >... | reverse complement strand
GCGCACGCCTCGGTGGGAGTTCTGCACGTGCGGCCGATGCTTGACCTGCACGACGCCAAGGACCTTCAATCCATGCGCGACATCGCGATCGAGGTGGCGGAGTTGGCGCGCGAATGCGGGGGCGTCATGTCCGGGGAACACGGGGACGGCCGCGCTCGCGGACCACTTTTGGAGACGTTCTACGGACCGCAATTGATCGAGGCGTTTGCCGAGATCAAAAAGGTCTTCGATCCGGCGGGGATTCTCAATCCGGGAATCATCGTTCAGCCGGGCGATCCCGGCAGCATCACCGAGAATCTTCGGGTAAACGCCCAGGCGGGCGATTTCAAAACGGCGGAGGTCCAGACTTACTTTGATTATTCGGATCAGGATGGTTTTGGCGGCGCGGTGGAACGGTGCAACGGCGCCGGCTTTTGCCGCAAGACATTTGGGGGAACCATGTGTCCGTCTTACCGGGCGACGCTTGACGAGCGGCATTCCACGCGCGGCCGCGGAAACGCCCTGCGATTGGCCATTACAGGGCAAGCACCGGCATGGGACGACCCGGATACGCTGCAAACGCTTGATCTATGCCTGAGCTGCAAGGCGTGCAAGACCGAGTGCCCCAGCAACGTCGACGTGGCGAAGCTCAAAGCGGAATACACGGCCCAGCGCTATAAGTTGAATGGAACCATTCCCCTGCGCGCCCGCGTGTTCGGCCACATTCGCGTGGTGAATCGATTGGGTTCGCTGGCGCCGGGTGTTTTTAACGCGCTGGCAGGCTGGGGCCCGACGCGCGGCGCGGCGAACCGGCTCCTCGGGCTGTCGTCGCGGCGAAGCTTGCCCCGCTTTCAACGGTCGCTTTACCGCATGCTGCCCAGGCGCGATCGCGCGGCGGGCGCGGGACGGCCCAGGGTCGTATTGTTTGCCGACTGCTTCAGCGCATACACCGAGCCGGAGGTGGGCCGCGCCGCCGTGGAGGCGCTGGAATCGCTGGGATACGCGGTGGAATTGCCGCACGTCGGATGCTGCGGCCGGGCGATGATATCGACGGGGCTGTTGGCCGGCGCCATTCGATCGGCCGATCGAACCCTCGGCGACCTGCGTGAATCCATCCTCGACGACGGCGTGAAAGCGGTGCTGGTTTGCGAGCCGTCCTGTCTCAGCGCGATAAAAGACGATTGGTTGCAACTGCGGCTGGCGACGAACATGGATCTTCGGCGTCGCCTGGCGAGCAAGGCGATGATGGTCGAGGATTTCATTGATCGCTTCTGGGACGAACACCCGGAAAAACCTTCGTTGCCCGGCGCGGGCGGGCCGGCGCTGTTGCTGCACGGCCATTGCCACCAGAAGGCGTTGTGGGGCGACCAGACGAGCGCGGCGCTGCTGCGGCGATTGGCCGGCGAGCGGTTGACGGTGCTGCCATCGGGCTGCTGCGGGATGGCCGGGTCGTTCGGGTTCACGGCGGATCATTACGACTTGTCGATGCGGATCGGCGAGCTTTCGGTTTTCGGACCCGTTCGACAGGCTTCGCCCCAAACCATCGTGTTGGCCCCGGGAACTTCGTGCCGGCAACAGATCAGAGACGGCGCCGGCCGCAGCGCGCTGCACCCGATTCAGTGGGTCGCCGGCGTGCTGCGCGCCGGTGGGCCATTTTGAGATATTTTTGCTTTTGCGGCGAGATGTGGATCAATTCAATACGGCGGGCAAGCCCGCCGGCTCCACGGGGAAATTGCGAGGCTCTACCGGCTGAGGGCGACCGATTCCAGACCGCAGGTCGGTTAATCGCCGCGGATCATCCCCTTCGCCTATACTCTCCGATCTACTAGCGCGTGTCACAGCCAATGACAAGTGACCAATGACCAATGACTAATGACGATTAAATTGGAAGGACATTGTACGCCAATGGATGGTTGCCCGGAGTGTATGGAGACGATGCCGGGCACTCCCCGGATTGCGCCTCAGGCGGGGCATGGGGGCAACGGGGCGGTGCCGGTGGACATGGTGCCGGCTTCGCCCGTGCAGATCGTGGCGACGGGCAAGACCCGGCCGAAGCTGGATCGAAGATGGGTGACGGCCGCCCTGATGCTGGTCATGGTTTTGGCATCCATGGAACAGACGGTGACCAGCACCGCCATGCCGACGATCATCGGGTCGTTGCATGGGCTGGAACATTATTCGTGGGTGGCCTCGATTTATCTGCTGGCCTGCACGGTGAGCATGCCGCTGTATGGCCGATTGGCCGATACGCTGGGAAGAAAGCGGATCATCCTTTTCGCGATCGCGTTATTCTCGGTCAGTTCGTTGCTGGCGGCCAGTTCGCGGTCGATGCCGGAATTGATCGCCTACCGCGGTCTGATGGGGCTGGGCGCGGGCGGGATCATGCCGGTGGTTTTGACGATTCTCGGCGACATTTTCACCCTGGAAGAGCGAGCCCGGATTCAGGGGCTTTTCAGCGCGGTGTGGGGGACGGCATCGCTTGCCGGGCCGGCGCTGGGATGGTTCCTCGTGGTCACGCTGGGCTGGCAGTCGATCTTCTTTGTGAACCTGCCGTTCGGATTGCTGGGTATGTTGGTGCTGGTGCGATATTACCACGATCAGGAAAAACCGCGATCCGTGCATCTGGACCTGACGGGGATCGCGTCGCTGGGCGTGGGGTGCATGGCGCTGCTGATGCTGGTGTCGCGTCTGGGGCCGGGCGGCTGGCCGATGAACGTGTCGCTGGCGCTCGGGGCGGTGGCGACCGTCGCCACGATCTTCTTCATCGTCAATGAGCGTCATTCCGCCAACCCGATCATGCCGGTGGATTTGCTGATGAACCGATCCATCGGCCCATCGCTGCTGGGGAGTTGTCTGATGGGCATCGGATTCCTGAGCCTCGACACCTTCGTGCCGCTGTACGTCCAGGGCGTGCTTGGGGGCGGACCGGGCTCGGCGGCATGGGTCGTCACCCCTGTCATGCTCACCTGGGCCGCTTCCGGAATCGTCGCCGCCCCGCTGGTCGTCCGATGGGGATTCCGAAATACGTCCATGCTCGGCTCGGCGATCATCGTGATGGGATTCAGCGGGCTGCTCGCATGTACGGCGATCGGCGTGTCAAAACACGTTTTGGCGGCCGTGCTCGCCCTGACCGGTCTGGGATTCGGGCCGTGTGCCATGAGTTTTCTGCTGTCCGCCCAGAACGCCGTGAGCTGGCAACGCCGGGGGATCGTGACCAGCAGCATTCAATTTTTCCGCACCGCCGGCGGATCGATGGGCATCGGAATTTTGGGTGCGGTGTTCAACATCATCACCCGCCCGAGACTGCTTGGCCTGGAATCCTCCGGCGTAACGCCGGCGTCCCTGCTCGATCCGCACACCCGCGCCCACCTGCCGCCGGCGATCCTGCACTCCGCCGGCTGGATCATCGACGGCGGATTGCACTGGGTGTTCATCGGAATGCTGGCCGTGGCGATTTTTCAGTTGATCGCTTCGCGCTGGATGCCGGTGCACAAGGCTCAGCATTCGCTGAGCAGGACGGAAATGGCAGAGGCGATGGTGGGGTGAAAGGCCCGAGGCAGCAAGCTGCCTCGGCTTTCGGACTGATTCACCGCTAACGCACCATGCTGTTCCCCTGGAGCTTCAGCGGGTCTTCCTGCAACACGACGTTGTCATAGCGCAGGATCGTGCCCTTGGCTCTTTCCAGTGTGGCCAGGGCGATGTTGTAATTGGAGATGGCCTGCGCTTCGTTCTGGCGCGATTCAGCCAGGGCGTCCTGAATCTGCAATTTGAGCTGAACGAATTCCGGGGTGAGCGGCTCGCCGCTCTTTTCGCGCGTGTTGATGCGCGTCAGGGCGTCTTCGGCGGCAAATCGCGACCGGCGGCTGGAGCGGGTCACCTCCCACGTGGTCTGCACCGCCCGAGCGGCGGTTTTCACGTCGACGGAAATTGACTCGATGTAGGATCGATACTGCTCGATGGTCTGCATGTGCTGGTAGAGAGACCGCTGGTAAATGGCGCGGGCGGCCCGGTTGCCGATGGGCATCTGTAGCTTGAAGCCGACGGTGAAATCGACGTGGGAGAAATCCAGGCCCGTGATGGTGGGTCCGAAATCGCCGGAGACGCTCTGGGGACCCACCGAGCCGACGAAATCAAATTGCGGGAGCAGGTTGTTCTTGGCCACGCCGACGGTGACGGCGGCCGCGTCCACCTTCAACTGTTGTTCGCCCAACTCAAGCCGGTTTTCCATGGCGGTGTTGATTTCGTCCTGGAGGTCAAAGTCGATCGGCTCCTCGACCGGATCGTCGGCGGGCAGGATGAGCACGCTGGAACTGACGGGATATTCCGGATCGCTCATCAGCCCCTTGATCTGGTCGGACGAATCGCGGGCCAGCGCCTTAAACTGGATCAACTGGCTGCGGCGCAGCTCGAGCTGCGTCTGCGTCTGCGCGACCTGGAGGGGGCTCACGTCGATCTTTTGCTGCATCCGGTTGAACAGGACGTCGTACGTCTGCTCGGTCTGGGCGATGAGCTGCTCCTGAATCCGGATGTCGCGCTCGGCCTGGACGAGTTGCCAGTAGGCCTTTTCGATGTCCGCGACGTTTTGCTCGACGGCTTTGCGGAACTCCAGGCGGCTGACCTTCTGGTTGAGCCGGTTGATGACGATCTGTGCGTGGTTGGTGTCGTAGCCGAAATTTCGCAACAACGGTTGCGTCAGCGAAAGCGTTAGATCGTTCTCGTAAAACGGACTGTACTGGGTCTGCTGGGGAAGGAACCAGTTGTAGGTGGCTTGATATTGGAGTTGAAGCTGCCCACCGCTGGAGAGGTTCTGCTGGACGCCGGTTTGCAGCGTGCCCAAGTCGGAATCGAGAATGAAACTGGTGTACGGCGAACCGCCGCTGAAGCTGTTGTAGATGGTGCCGGCGTTAAGCTCGTGCTTTTGCTGGTATTGAAGATTAGTGAAGAAAACGGGATCGAAATTGGCCAGGGCCTCGATCACCCGCGCGCCTTCGATGGCGGGCTGGTAGGCGGCGACCTTGACGTCATGGTTGTTGGCGACGGCGCGGTGGATGATCTCATGCAGTCCCATGCGGACGATGGGCTCGGTGTCGAGGTCCGGCCCGGTGGTGGGACGAACGGCCTGGCCGTTCACGCTCGATTCACCCTCCGGACCGATGTCCGTGAAGGCGTCCTCCCGCGTGGTTGGCAGCGGACGAAGCGACTCGGGCTTGGCCTGGCCGACGTTGGTGCGCTCATCCTGCTGAATCAACCGCGGATCGAAAACCTCCGGCGGCGATATGTCGCAACCCATTATTCCCAAGCCCAATCCCAATACGGAAATTCCCGCGCACAAAAGAGTTCGACCATGCATTTCCCCATCATAGCAAATCAGCCGTATATTTCTCCCCTTCGGCAATGGCTTTCGACAATAAATCTCGGGTTGGAGGAGCGGGGGAAAATCTTCGGTCAAGGGCGCCCTTGCCTATTGGCCAATTGACATCGATCTTGTTAGACTTTCCGCCATGCCTCCGTCTGACAAAATGGAACAGCCGATTGTCCTGGAACGCGCGGCCGACGACCTTGGGGTGTATCCGATCGCGGCCTACGAGTTCGTGCAACGGGGTCTGGCATATACCGTGTGCCGGGTATTCGGGCCGGCGCTGAAGCCGGGCATCGGCAGGCACGTGACCGGGCAGCAGTTGTGCCATGGATTGCGGGAATTGGCGACCAAGCAGTGGGGATTTCTGGCCCAGACCGTCCTTCGCAAGTGGAACATCACCTGCACGCTGGATTTCGGGCGAATCGTATTCAGCCTGGCCCGTCACGAGGCGATGTCCACGACCCCCGACGACACCATCGACGATTTCCGCAACGTTTACGACTTCACGAAGGCATTTGAATCCGCCTACCACATTCCGACGAAATGTTGAAACCCCCGGCCAAAGGGAAAACGCCGATCAATAAGCTGCCCCCGCGCTTGGTGCCGCGCCCCGTTTTGTTCAGGGTGTTGTGCGTGATTTTCGCGATATGGATTGGAGCGCTGCTGGTGATGTATTTCTGCACGGTGTATCCCCTGCGGCATCCGGGGCATTAAACAGATTTGAGCGATTCGGCGGCGGCGGGTAATCTGCCCGAATGCTTCAGGCCGTTCTTCAAACCATCGATTCCCGGCGCGAGCAGGCGGTGGCGGCGCTCAAGGAATTCCTGGCCATTCCCAGCGTCAGCACCAAGCCCCAGCACAAACCGGACATGCGGCGATGCGCCCAATGGCTTGCCGACCATCTCGCGTTTGGCGGGCTGGACGTGAAGATCATGCCCACCGGCGCTGGAAGCGGGGCTCCGATTGTCGTGGCGAAAAACAAGCACGTCGCCGGCCGGGCCACCGTCCTGCTTTACGGCCATTATGACGTTCAACCCCCCGAGCCGCTGGAGTTGTGGACCAGCCCGCCGTTTGAACCCACCGTGCGCGACAACGCGATTTTCGCCCGCGGCGCGGCCGACGACAAGGGACAGGTCTGGGCGCACGTCGAGGCGATCCTGGCCTGGCAGGCGCACGCGGGACTGCCCGTCAATCTCACGTTGTTGATCGAAGGCGAGGAGGAGATCGGCTCGGCCAATCTCGCCGAGTTCGTGCGCTCCCATCGCGATTTCCTTCGCGCCGACGTCGCGGTCATCAGCGATACCAACCAGTTCGCCCGCGGAATCCCCGCCATCTCCGTCGGCTTGCGCGGTCTGGTTTACGTGGAGATCGTCGTCACCGGCCCGTCCCACGATCTGCACAGCGGTCTGTTCGGCGGGGCCGTGCCCAACGCCGCCAACGTGCTCTGCGAATTGCTGGCGACGCTCCACGACCGCGACGGGCGCGTGAACGTCCCGGGGTTTTACGACAAGGTGGTCCCCCTGACGGCCGAAGAACGCGCGTCGTGGGCCAAGCTGCCTTTCGACGAGAAGCAGTATGCCGCCGATTTGAGATTGCCCGCTCTGCATGGCGAAGCCGGCTACAGCGTTCTGGAGCGGACTTGGGCAAGGCCGACGTGCGATATCAACGGCCTGACTTCCGGATACCAAGGCCCCGGCGCCAAGACGGTCATCCCCTCCAAGGCCTCCGCGAAGGTTTCCATGCGCCTGGTTCCCAACCAGGACCCCATCGCCGTGCGCGAGGCGTTCACGGAAGCGATGCGGCAACGGTGTCCAAAGTATGCCGCGATCGAGGTGATTCCCCACAGCGATACGCCGGCCATTCTCGTGCCGACGCACAGCCTGGCCATGGAACTGGCATCCGAGGCGGTCGAGTTGGGCTTCGGCGTGCGCCCCGCCCTGATCCGCAGCGGTGGCAGCGTGCCGGTCGTCGATCTCATCAAATCGAATTTAGGGATCGACACGCTGCTGGTTGGATTCGGCTTGCCGGACGATCGGGTGCATTCTCCCAACGAGAAATTCGACCTGGACTGCCTGCACGCCGGCGCCCGAACCGCCGCCGCGCTGTACGAGCGTTTGGCGCGGCTTTCAGGTCTTCACTAGCGCGGCCGCTAAACGGTTGTCTTCAATTCGCTTTCCTCATCACCATCGTGCAATCGCCGTCACGGTAGGTATCGTCGAGGGCCACGTCGGCGGTCAGAGCGTGGGCGAACTCGCGCACGTTGGCGATGGCGTGCCAGGTGAGATGCTTGCCTGATGCCAGACGCGGGGAGCAGAGGAAATTGAACGCCAGCTCGCTCCGGGTGTAATGCCAGGCGAGGCGGAGGGTTTGGTAAAAGTCGCCGGCCCCGAGAGTGTTCAGCGATCCGCAGAAGACGATGACGTGCGCGTTTTGGTCGAGCAGAGCCGCGTTGTCGATGAAATCTCCTCGCACAACGACCGCGTCGGGCGGATTTTTCGCCTCGGCCGCCTGGGCCAGGGTTTCGACGGCTTCGATGCCGATGTATCGGATGGGATGGATGTCCTGATCCAGCAGATAGTCGAGAAAATCCCCGCGGCCGCAGCCCGCGTCGAGGACCACCCGCCCTTCCAGCTCGCACCCCCGCGCCAGCGCCGCAAACCGCGCCGCCTGCGCCGGCGGATTGGCCCAGAGCAGCGATTCAAACTTCGCCCCGTGCCGCTGAACGGCATCGAGATACGGGCGGAGGTAGGCGGGAGGAGGCATGGGGAGATATCTTAGCTCGGCGGCGCTGGACAGGACAACCGAATGGTGACAGGATGGGAAGGAATAATGGAAATTCGAAACTCGAAATTCGAATGACGAATCAAATTCAAAATTCAAAATTCGAAACAAAGACCGTTTCGTCATTCGAATTTCCAATGTGATTCGTCATTCGAATTTCGAATTTCGAATTTGTTTTTTCCGGAGCTTCCATGTCCTTACTTGTCACCGGCTCCATCGGAATCGACACCGTCGAGACGCCGTTCGGGTCTCGGCAGGACGTCATCGGCGGATCGGCGGTCTATTTCTCGCACGCGGCGTCGTTCTTCACGCCGGTGCGTCTGGTCGGCGTCGTCGGCGAGGATTGCCCCAGGCCGCTGCTGGACGTCTTCCAGGGAAAAAATATCGACACGGCCGGACTGGAAATCCGCAAAGGCTCCAAGACGTTCCGCTGGCATGGGTCTTATCTGAAGGACATGAACGAGGCCGAAACCGTCGAGGTCGATCTGAACGTCCTGGCCGAGCGGGCGGCGAAAATCCCGCCGGAATTCCTGGACAGCCAGTTCGTTTTCCTCGCCAACACGCACCCGGCCCTTCAGCAGGAGACGCTGGGAATGCTCAAATCGGCCAAGCTGGTCGTGGCCGATACCATGAACCTCTGGATTCAGACCGAACGGGCACATTTGGAGAAATTGCTGGGCAATATCCACGGGCTGGTGTTGAACGACGGGGAGGCCCGGCTGCTCACGGGCCGGAAGAACGTGATCGTCGCCGCCCGGGACATCCTGAAGATGGGGCCGAAATTCGTCGTCGTCAAAAAGGGCGAGCACGGCTGTCTGCTGGTCAGCGAGCGCGACACGTTCGTATTGCCGGCCTATCCGGCCGACAAAGTCGTCGATCCCACCGGCGCCGGCGACAGCTTTGCCGGCGCAATGATGGGATACCTGGTGACCCAAGGAAATCTCACCCCCGCCACGTTGAAACGGGCGCTGGCGTTCGGCACGGTCGTCGCCAGCTTCACGATTTCGGATTTCTCCCTGGCCGGCCTGTCCGCCGCCACGCGCGAGCAGATCGACGAACGATGGGAGAAATTCAAATCGGCGATGAGTTTTTGACGGCGGCACGCATGCGCCTTTTTATCGCCATCGAACTTCCCGACCACGTTCGCCGGCATCTGCAAGGGATGCAGGAATTATTGCGTCCAATTCTCAAGGCAAAATGGAGCCGGCCCGAACAGTTGCACCTCACCCTGAACTTCCTGGGGGAAACCGACGATTCGAAATTACCGGAGGTCATCGAGCAGTTGCGGGCAATTCCACTGCCCGAGCCGATCCGACTTGCGACGGCGCAAGTTGTCTGCTTTCCGCCGCACGGCCCGATCCGCATCGTGGCGGCGGCGTTGGAGGATGAAGCGGGAAACTGCGCGAAGCTTCAGAGCGCGATCGAGCAGGCGTGTCACGCGGCCGGATTTCCGTTGGAGGGACGCCGCTGGTCGCCGCACGTGACTTTGGCGCGGGTGAAGGATCGAGTGGGGGCGTCGGTGCGCTCCGCTGTCGCGGAAGCAGGGGCGGGGTTGGGTGAATGCCGGTGCGAGATCGACGGATTCGCATTGATCGAAAGCCGATTGGACCGCGATGGACCGATGTATGGACGTATCGCCAGTTTCTCATTGGTTGAATAGAAGATTTCAGGGTCAGAATATTCGAAAGATTTTTCCTGCATTTCCATTTGCATTCGCGCCGATGCTTGATACTATACCGAACAAACACTGAACAGGGACGGTATGGTGACTTCCGTCGAGTTCAGTTGGCGGGGCTTGTTCCGATGGCGGTTTCGCCGTCGCATTCGCCCGCTTTAAGTCACCGTAATATATCGCCGGCTGACCAAGATACCCGGCGGAAAAGGAGTCTCCCGTGATCAAGTCCCTCGAAAAGACGGACGCGAAGAAGGACCAGCCCGCGTCGTCGGCAACCGTTGTTCGCGAGCCCGTTGTGCGTGAAGTGAAGGAGCCGGCCAAGCCGGCGGTCCCAAAGGCCGCTGGACACGATTCGGCCCGCGAATCGGCCCTATCCCGCGCGGTTCAGCAAATCGAGAAACAGTTCGGCAAAGGGGCCGTCATGCGGCTCGATGGCGATATAAGAGCCACCGTGGACGGCATTCCCACCGGCTCGTTGAGCCTGGATATCGCCCTGGGCGGCAATGGCGTGCCGCGCGGACGGGTGCTCGAGGTTTTCGGGCCGGAATCCAGCGGCAAAACCACCCTGACCTTGCACATCATCGCCAACGCCCAGAAGGCCGGCGGCGTGGCGGCGTTCATCGACGCCGAGCATGCCCTGGATCCATCCTGGGCCAAGCGGCTGGGGGTTCGGCTGGACGATCTGCTGGTCTCGCAGCCCGATACCGGCGAGCAGGCCCTGGAAATCTGCGAGCTTCTCGTGCGCTCCAACGCGGTGGACGTGATCGTCATCGACTCCGTCGCCGCTCTCATTCCCCGCGCGGAGATCGAGGGGGAAATGGGCGACACCCACGTCGGCTTGCAGGCCCGGCTCATGAGCCAGGCCATGCGAAAACTCACCGGCGCAATCTCCAAGAGCCGGGCAACCGTCATCTTCATCAACCAGATTCGCGAGAAGATCGGGGTGATGTTCGGCAACCCGGAAACGACCCCGGGCGGCCGGGCGCTGAAGTTTTATTCCAGCGTCCGCATCGACGTGCGGCGGACCGGCACGATCAAGGACGCGGAGGTCTCCATCGGATGCCGCACCCGGGCGCGCGTGGTGAAGAACAAAATCGCGCCGCCCTTCCGCGATGCCGAGTTTGACATCATGTTCGACCACGGCATCAGCTACGAGGGCGACGTGCTGGACCTGGCGGTCCTGGCCAACGTCGTGGACAAGAGCGGGGCATGGTTCAATTTCAAAAACGTGCGGTTGGGCCAGGGACGCGAGAACTCCAAACAGTTCCTGGTGGACAACAAGGACGTGGCGGAGGAAATTCGCCAGGCCGTCCTGCAAAACAAGGGCCTTGTAACTGCCAAGCCGACCGTGGAATCTGTCGAGGCATAGGAATTGCAAGGGTCCGCACCCGGATGGCCGATAATGCCCTCGTATGGGTCATCCTCTATTTGGGCACGGGCGTGTGCTGACCGTGACATTGGCTGGGTTGGCGCTGGCGTTCGCCGTGTCGGCGCATGGGCGGAAGTCCGCGACCAGCGTCGCCGCAGCAGCCGATGTCGCCACCCCGTCGGGATCACAGGCGAAGCCTTTCGGCCCGGAGGCGTCGTCCGAAGCCATTCAACAGGAGGATCCCGACGCCTGGGACCTGACGGCGCTTCAGGGTCAATTCGAATCCGTGGCCCGGCAGGTCGCGCCGGCGGTGGTGTCGATCTCCGCCGCCGAGACGGCCAGCCCCGCCGACGGCGCCCTTCGCGCCGATGAGATGAATCCGCAGTTGCTTCAATCGCTGCTGGACAAGACCACGCGGACGATCGGCACCGGGTTCATCGTCGATCCCGACGGCTTTCTCGTCACCAACGAGCACGTCATCGAAGACTCGCGGCAATTCTGGGTCACCACCGACGACCACAAGGTTTTCCCGGCCATGGTGGTCGGAGCCGATCCTCGCGGCGACTTGGCGGTCCTCAAGATCCCCGCCACGCATTTGCCCACCGTGCGGTTTGCCGCCGACCCATGCCGGCGCGGCCAATGGGCGATCACCCTGGGAAACCCCTACGGGCTGGCGACCGAGGGGCAGATGTCGCTCAGCGTCGGCGTCATCAGCGCCACCGACCGCTCGCTTCCCCGCCTAGCCAACAAGGAAGACCGGCTCTACTCCAACCTGATTCAGACGACCGCACAGATCAATCCAGGAAATTCAGGCGGGCCGTTGCTGGATTTGGACGGCCGGGTCATCGGCATCGACACGGCGGTGATTCTGCCGCAGAAACAGACCAACGGGATCGGATTTGCGCTGTCGATCACTCCGGAATTGCTGAATGAGATCGCGCAGCTCGAGCAGGGCCGGGAGATGGTTTACGGCTACGTGGGGGTGACGGTCACCGCGCCAACGCCGCTTCAACGGCACGACGCGGCCCTGTCCCAAGAGGTCGGGGTCCGCGTGGAATCGATGGAGGCCGGCTCGCCCGCCGCCAAGGCGCTCAAGGCCGGGGATTTGATCGTTCAAATTGACGGCCAGACCATCGACGACACGAATCGGTTCGTCAGGCTGGTCGGCGCCGCGCCGGTGGGGCGCGCCATTTCGCTCGACGTCGTCCGCGATGGCAAGAGGATGGCAGTCCACGTCACGCCGGTGAAACGCCCCGTGCAATTGGCCGTTTCCAGCCAGAACCAGCGGATGTATTGGCGCGGAATGGTCCTGGGCCCGGTTCCGACGAACTGGCCGGTGGCGATGAGCGACGTCAAGCATGGGACCGGGATTCTGGTGGTGGGGATACAGGACGACAGCCCGCTGAAAAAGCAGGGGGTGTGCGCCGGCACGGTGATCACGGCCATCGCGGGCCGTCCCGTGGCGAACATGCTGGAGGTTCAGCGGATTCTCAACGACGTTCCGCCCGAGCAATGCACCGTGCAGACCGCGGCCGAAACCACGGAAGTGGCGACGGCCAAGAAGTGAATCAATTCCTCACCGGCGCTACGGCAACTGGACCATAAGATAGGGGTCGCCGTCGTCCTGGAGCATTTGGGCCTCCTCCGGCCGGCCGTTGTCGTTAAAATACTTTTTCGCCAGATCGAAGCACTTGGCCCGGGCGGTTTTATCATCCGGCAATTCGACGACCATCTGAAAGGCATTGCCTTTGCCGTTGATGTCGCGGTCGGTCTGGAACCACACGTTCTTGGCGCCGGCGTCATACCAGCCGTTGACGGTGTCACGTTCTGCGGATCGACCGTTGTCGGCGACGTATTTGCGGGCTTCGTGCAGGACGTTTTGTGACTTGGCCCGATTGACTTCGTCGATCTGGGGATTGGTGGCGACGGAGCCGCCGGTGGAGGGAATCGCCACGGCCGAGCTGGCAACGCCGCCGAAGCTCAGGATGAACTGGAGCAGAAGGACGATCAAAACGACTCGAAGGATTCGATAGAAAATGCAGAGAATGACGACGACCATCCATGAATCGCCGGGGTCCATGCTGAACAGGTAGATGAGGGTGACCCAGTAGACGCCAAGCGCGATGGGCAGGCCCATGGCGCCAAAGCCGAAGATTCCACCGCCGCCGAGGCCGCCGGTCCACATGGCGAAAAGACCGTCAACCCAGGTGGTGATTCCGTCGCAGAATAGAGCGACGGCGGCGAACTTGAGCAGCGCCGTTCCGATGCCGCCGAAGCTGACTCCAAGGGGACCGGCGATGACCAGGGCAAAGCCGAAGAGGATCCCGGTTTCCAAGATCCCCATGATGGCCAGGCCGATTCCCGTGGCCAGAATCGCGAAACCGCCGAGGTGGTAATGGATGGCGTAGTAGCCGACGTATAGCACCGCGCCGACGATCAGCAGCGCGATGGGGACTTGGATGTCGCGTTTCTTGTGGATGAAGACGTCGGACGAGGATCGTGCCAGTTCGCGCGCGGTGGGGGCTCGCTGATACGCCAGAGGGATGGCCGATTTCGACGAACCCGCGGCGGCGGCGGCAACGGCAGGCATGGCGATGGGAGGGGCCATGGCCTGAACGATCGTCGGGGGCAACTTCGCCGCCGCCGAGCGGGCGTCGTTCGCCAAATCCGACAGGGCATAAAGTTCGTCCTCCGTCGGTTCAGGTTGCGGCACGGCAACCAGCGGGTGCGGCGGGATGGCCATCGAATGCCCGCAGAATTTGCACTTGATCCGTCTTCCGACGAATTCCTTTTTCCAGGTCAATTCGCGTTGACATCCGCCACAGGCAAATTTCTCGGCCCCTTCAGCCATATCCTAAATCTCCTCGGAAATGCGCTCACCCAAAATGCGCTCACCCACGGGCGGCGGAAATCATGCGCTGGGATCAAAAAAAAGGCAAGAATATTTGGTTTACTTACGCAACCCTTACATGGGGCGGGTGATGACGAAATCGGCCAGAGTGTCCAGCACTTGGCGCGAGGGGGAATCAGGCAGGCCGGCAATTGCGGCGCGGGCCCGGGAGATCAGGGATTTGGCGCGCCAGGCGGCGTATTCGACCGACGGACTGGGAAGAATCAAATTACGGATGCGCTCGACCTTGTCGCCGTCGTGACTCTTCAGCAGCGAACGCAAAAGGGCGCGATGTTCGAGCGGAGCGGTGGCCAGGAAATGGATGATCGGAAGCGTCAGCTTGCCCTTCAACACGTCGAGGCCGAGCGTTTTGCCGACCGTCGATTCCTCGCCGACGATGTCGAGGATGTCGTCCTGGATTTGGAAGGCGGTGCCGAGGCACTGGCCGTATTCACGCAGAAGCTCGACGCGGGTTCCGTCGGCGCCGGCGAACGTCGCGCCCAAAAGACAGCACGAGGCGCAGAGCACGGCCGTCTTGCAGGTGATGATCTGCAAATACGTTTCCTGGTCCAGATCGAGATCATTGCGGTGATGGATTTGCAAAAGTTCGCCTTCGCAGACCTGGTTGGTTGTCTGGCCGACGACGCGCGAGGCGAACTGGGAATCAAGGCTGGAGCAAAGATGGAAGCTGTGGCTGATGAGATAATCGCCGAGAAGAACCGCGGCCTCGTTGCCGCGCAGATGGTTGATGGTGGCGCCCTTGCGGCGGAGTTCGGCATCGTCGAGGACGTCGTCGTGAACGAGCGTGGCCATGTGAACCATCTCGACCACGGTGGCCAGAACGGTGTGGGCATCGGTGAGTTTGCCGCAGGCTTTGCCGGACAGGAGGACCAGGAGCGGCCGAAGCATTTTCCCGCGGAATCGGCTGACGTGCCGGCACAGCGTGTTGACGCAGGCGAGATTGCTGGCCAGTTCCTGGTCGAAGAGCGATTGGACGGCCTCGAATTCCGGGCGGACGCATTCGATGAGGTTGTCCAGGACGGAAGGGGCGGCGCTTGCCATGGGCGGGGATTATAGGGATTGGGCGGAAAGTGCAAACTTGCTTTTGGAAGTTTCGGAAGAATTGAAAGTTGGCTCGCCGCGCATTCGCGCAATCACCCCGCGCGCCCCGGTGCGCCGGGACGCGGTTCACACGTCGCGCGATGCCGGGCGGTTATTGACCGTTGGACGGCTGGGTGGCCGCGGCGCCCATGCCCTCGGCTTGCTGTTTAAGCTCCTGCGCCTTCTGTTCCTCGCTCTGGGCGCGGCGCTCCTCGGCGCCGGCCTTCTTCTCGGCGGCGGCGCGCGCCTCGATATCCACAAGCTCCTTCTTCTGGTCATCCGTCAGCAGCCCGGTGATCTCGTCGCGCTCCTTCTCGCGGAGCTGTCTCTCCTCGTCGGCAATCTCGGCCTGAATTACCTTGATCTTCGACTTCTGATCGTCCGTCAAATCGCTCAGCTTATTGAAGGGAGCGATCACGTGACTGCGAGCTGAAGGTTTCGGCTCCGCGCCGGCCGGCTGCGTTGTGGCATCATCCGCGATCGCCACAACCGTCACCGCCAGCAAACTCGCGCATGCAAGAGCGATCAGGCAGTTCCTAAGATTCAACATGACATGTCCTTTCGATAAATTCAAAATCCTCGCCCACCGACTTGGAAAAAATCGGAAACTGCCGAAGGTTAATCCTCCGAACCCCGTCAACGCAAAAGAATTACGAGCAAACAACAGCCCCGCCGACGCAGTTTATCCACGCCCTCGGATAACCGTCCAGAGTCATGGTGATAAACGCCGTTTTCGTCAACGCTTGCGCGCCCGCTCGCTCTCAAAAAGGGGATTATTGACCTTCATCGCGGCCACCGGCGCGGGCGCTGGCCGCGCATCGGCCGGTTGCGTTACAACCGGCTGCGTCACAACCGGCTGGGCCACAACCGCCGGGGACGCTTCCGGCGGGGCCACATCCGCGGGGGCCACGTCGGGGCGGTATAACCGCCCGCTGAACGCCTTCTGCCAGTCCGTCCAGTTCGACTCGGTCAGAGCTCCTTCGCCGCGCGTCAGCGACAGCGCCATCATCAGCTTCGCGTCCAGGTTCTCGATGACGTGAACCGCGATCGCCTCCGGCGTCGACGGCAGCCTCGCGGCGCCGAATTCCGGCTCCCCATGATGGCTTAGAATGATGTGCTGAACGACGTCAATCAGCGATTGCGGAATCTTCTCCCCGGAAGCCTGCTCCGCCTGCTCCGCCTTCTTCTCCACCCAAATGGCGCCCTTCACGATATGGCCCACCAATTGCCCCCCGTCGGTGTAACTGAACGCGCTGTCGTAGGAAAGCTCCCACGTCTTGGCCAGATCGTGCAGGAAAATCCCCGCGACGACCAGGTCGCGATTCAGCCTGGGATAGAACTTGCACACGGCATCCGCGACTTCCATCGCGTTCAACGTATGCTCCAGCAATCCGCCGATGAACGCATGATGGAAATTCATCGCCGCCGGCGCCCGGCAAAAGCGGTTCATCAACTCCTCGTCGTCCAGATAGGCCCGCACCAGCGCCGCCAGAGGCCGGCTCTGAACGCTTGCGCATATTTCAAACACCCGCTCGCACATCTGATCGACGTCGCGCTCGGTATGCGGCATCAGGTCCGCGATGTCGAACGAGCCCTCCTTGGCCGCCCACATCTGCTCGATAATCAGTTGGAGATTATTCTGATAGTTCTCGACGCGCCCGCGGATGCGGAGAAACCCCCCGTCGGGGATGGCCGAGAACTGCTCGCGCGTGGCGTTCCAGATTCGCACGTTCATCTGGGCCGTGCGGTCCGAACAGAAGGCCTTGATGTAGTATTTGCCCGTCGAGGTGGCCGCCAACTGCTTGTTAGTGATGATGAAAACGTCCTCGACCACGTCGCCGGGCGCGCAATCGCGAAGAAACAGCCGTCGCATGGCGGGGTTATAGCCGTTATCGCGATGCAAGGCCAATGGGGGAAGGGAAATTCGAAGCTCGAGACGTGGGCTGATGACAACCGTGTACGAGTGCCGCTCGCCGGGGGCGATCGAAGGCCGCTGGCGGCCTGAAATCGCGGGCCTACCTCACGATCAAAACCGAGCACGGCGCGTATGACAAAACCCGCTTGGAGACCGATCCGAGCAGCCATTCCTTCATCCGGCTTCCGCCGCGATGACCCATCACGATCAGGTCCGCTTTGGCCTCGACGGCATAGTGGATGATCTGGTCCGCGGCATGGCCGACCGCGACGTGAGTTTGCAATTCAATGGCGCGTGCTTTCGCGTCCGCCCGCAGCCGGTTGAAGTCCTTCTCGTAGTGCGTCTTGGCCGCGTCCAAAATCGCGCTGGTCTCGACCATCGTGGGTGGCTCCGGCAGTTGCGCGACGGAAACCACGCCCAAGCTGGCGCCCAAACGCTCGGCCAGTTCCAAAGCCGAATGAAAGGCATGCGCCGCCGCCGTGGAACCGTCGTATGCGACGAGAATTGCTTTATACATGGGGGTTCCTCACTCGCTGGCCATTTTCAGTTGGCCAGACTTTACCGGAGCGGCGGTGGATTCTCCAGCGGGCGGCGCACCCTCGGAGTGCCGAGGCAGCAGGTAACGAGGCAGGAAAAAGGCATTGGCGATGAGCGTCGGAATCACGGCGCTGGCAATGACGGTCGCCACCACGTGCGAATATTGCGCCTGCGTGATGATCTTGTGATTCAGCCCGAACAGCGCGGAAATCGTTCCGAAGGTCAAACCCGTGGACATCAACATCGTCGTGTACAACCCCTCCAGCTTCACATAACCCAACGCTCTGGTGACGGGATAGACGCCGACAAACTTCGTCGCCATCTTCGCCAGAAACAGAGCGACGAAAATCAGGGGCGCGGCAATCAGGGCCGGTACCGAAACGAGCGAGCCGGCACGAATGAAATAGAACGGCGTCAACAACCCGAACGTCAGGGTGCGGAGCCGTCGCACCAACATGTGATCTTTGCCGACCGTCCCGGCCAGCACCATGCCGATCAGGTACGCCGGCAGCACCGCTTCGCTGTCCGCCCACGCCGCCAATGCGCCCATCCCGAACAGCAGAAGCAGCAGATACTTGGCTTCCAATTCCGAGGGGCGATTGCCGTACCAGCGGAAGAATCTCGGCGTCAGCCACAAAATCAGGGGAAAAACGACCAAGCATCCAACCACGAACGCCAGCGTGCGCAGCGTGAACGGGGCAAACACCAAACCCAGAAAAATGACCGTGCCCAGGTCATTGATGAAACAGGCGGCCAGTATGGCCTTGCCGAAGTCAGTCTTGTTCAACCCCAACTCCAGCATCACGGCATAGACCACGGCCACCGAAGTCGTTGATAGGGCAATGCCGCAGAGCCAACTCGCCTGCGGCCCCCAATGCAGCACGTATCGTGCAACGGCGGCGCAGCCGAAGAACGGCGAAAAAAACGCGATCAGACCAATGATCGTCGCTTCCCTCCACTTGACGCGGAAGACCTTGGGATCCAATTCCGCGCCGGCCAGAAAGGTGAGCACAATGGCCCCGGTGCCGGAAAGGAAGGTAATCCAGGATTCGTTCGCCCCGAGTGCGGCGGTGCCGACGAACGCGCCAATCACCAGTTGCGCCACGGTCCCGACGACGATTTCCGACAGGGCTGTCGCAATGCGGAACCAAATCGACAGAAGTGTCGCCACCAGCGCCAGAGCCAGCCAGAGCGATGCTTGAGCCCAAACGTGCGTCATAACGCCTCCTCGGCCGAAACCAAAATAAAAACCTCGCCCACGAGCGAGGTATGCAGTGTTCGACACACTCCCGCCTGCGGGCATCCGCAGCAGGAGTCATTAGCCGACGAGGCGGTTAAACGGGGGACTCCATCCCCAAGGCCACGATTATTTTAGAATCGGCCAGCTACGAGTCAATACATTGGAAATCCAAGAGAATTGCGATTATCATTCGTCGATCAGGGCGGTGGAGTCCGCCGCAATCGTCCCGATTCAATCGGGACCAATGACTCCTATCGGGCCAAGGGTCCGCTGGGAGGCTGAAATGTTCCCTGGCAGGCCCTGGCCCGTCAGGGCTTTTTTTTGGCAAGGTCAAGCTTATGTACGGACTGATTGTTAGATATTTGGCGATTGCCGTAGCGGGGTCGGCGGGAGCATTGCTTCGATATGTCCTGGCAACGCAGATCGGGCGGCTCAACCTGCGCTTTCCTCTTGCCACATTTGTCATCAACGTCACCGGAAGTCTTTTTTTGGGCTGGTTTTTGAGCTTTGTGGTCAAGCACAACGTTTCGGATACGACGCGCCTTGCGATTGGCGTCGGATTCGTCGGAGCATACACGACGTTCTCGACGTTCATGTACGAATCCAACAGGCTTGCCGATGAAGGAGCCGGTTTTGAGGCGATCCTGAACCTGTTGGGAAGCCTGATCGTGGGAATCATGGCCGTCCGCCTGGGTATGATCTTGGCTCGTTGGACATGAGAAGCGCGAGGCGAGCATGAGCCTGTTAGGCGAGCAAGTTTTGTTGCGGATTTATCTGCAAAGCGCCGATCGCGCGCCCCACGTCCCGACCCACCAGCGGATCATCAAAGCGGCCCGCAAGGAAAAATTGGCCGGCGCCACCGTCATTCGCGGCATCCTGGGCGCCGGGTATCACGGCATCATCCAAGGCTCAGCCTGGTCCATCGTTCAACACGTTCCCGTCATCGTCGAGATCGTCGATAGCGCTGAAAGGATCGTGAAGTTCGTTCAGGGACCGCTGGAGCAGATCATGGTCGGCGGGATGCTCACGCTGGAGCGCGCGGCCGTCATGATGTACCGCCAGCGCAAGCTCGATCAGCCGAACGCTCTTCACCTTGCCGCCGCTCTCAAACCTCTTTCCACGATGCCCGCAATTTCACCGGGGAGTCACATGAAGACACAAGAAAACGGCGTGCTGCTGCGTGCTTTCATCGGCGAATCCGACCGCTTCGAGCATAAGCCGTTGTATGAAGCGATCGTGCGGAAGACTCGGGAGCTCGGCTTGGCCGGCGCAACCGTGCTGCGTGGGACCGAGGGGTTCGGCGCCAACAGCGTCGTCCACAAATCGGCGCTGCTGGAAATGTCGTCCGATTTGCCCGTGGTCATCGAGATCGTCGATACGGAAGAGAAGATCAAGCTGCTGCTGCCGCACCTGGAGACGATGGTGCGGGAGGGAATGATCACCATGGAGTACGTGGTCATTTTGATGTATCGGCACGATCAGGCCGGCGAGGCTCCTGGTGCAACGGCGTAGAGCGAGACCGATATGACGTATGCCGAGGCCAAGGCCGTGGAGAGTTTGTCGCCAATTCTTGACGAGGCGATCCGGCAAGTGGAGAGTCTCGGCTCGGCATACGAAGCGGACGCCGCGAAGCTCACCGAATTGAAGAGCCGGCTCGCCGCCGGCCAATTCCACCTGGCGGTTCTGGGCCAATTCAAGCGCGGAAAGAGCACCCTGCTCAATGCGCTGCTCGGCCAGAACGTGCTTCCCACGGCCGTTGTGCCACTAACCGCGGTTCCGACTTGGATTCGATTTGGCCACACACTGCGAGCGCGAGTCGAATTCAGCAGCTCTGCCGCCCCCGACGAATTTGCGGCGTCCGATCCGGCGGAGCTTTGCCGATTTCTGACCAGGTTCGTGTCGGAATCGGGCAACCCGCATAACCGCCTTGGCGTCGCCAGGGTCCAAGTGTTTCACCCGGCGGAAATTCTGAGAAACGGTGTGGTATTCATCGACACCCCCGGCATCGGTTCGACGCTCCGGCATAATACCGAGACGACGCTGCACTTCCTGCCGCAGTGCGATGCGGCTTTGTTGCTTATTTCGGCTGACCCGCCGGTGACGGAGGTGGAGGTCGAATTTCTCAGGAAAGTCCGCCCAAACGTGAGCCGGTTGTTCTTCGTCTTGAACAAGGTCGATTACCTGGACCAAGCCGAAGTTGACGATGCGACAAAGTTCTTCCAAAAGGTCATTTCTCAGCAGGCCGGTAAAAGCCACGAAGCGCCGGTTTTTCCAGTCTCCGCCAGAGATGGATTAAAGGCCAAATCCATCGGCGATCCGGAACTGTGGCGCAAGAGCGGAATGGCCGAAGTCGAGCAGCACCTTTTGGGGTTTCTTGCCCGGGAAAAGATGGACGCATTGCGGGGAGCCGTACGGCGCAAGACAGCCGACATCATGGCGGATGTCGTCATGCGGCTGCGGCTATCGTTGCGGACCTTGGAATTGCCGCTGGAAGATCTGCTGTCGCGGATGAAGACGTTCGAGCAACGAATTAAGGACTTGCATCGAGAGGGCGTCGCGGCCCACGACCTCTTGGCCGGCGACAAAAAGCGAGCCCATGAATTCCTGGTCGAGCAACACGAACGGCTTTGCAAGCGTGGCATGCATCGGCTAAACCAAGTCCTCGATCAGGCGATCGCCGCTGCTGGCGCCCAGCCGTTGAACGAGGACGACTTGCAGGAGGCGCTTAGAACCGCCATCCCCGATCTCTTTGACGGCGAATTCAAGGAGGCAATCGGACTTTTTGACCGGCGCCTGCCCGAGGTTCTCCGCCCGCACCAGGAGCGGACGGACCGGCTGGTCGAGTCCATCCGCAAGACGGCCGCCGATTTATTCGACGTGCCCTATCGCCCCATGGACAAATCCGTCGCTTTTGACGCAACGCGCGAGCCTTTCTGGCTCACGTACCGATACGAGCACGTATTCGGACCGATTTCACCGGGCATGATCGACATGCTCATCCCGCCGCGGCTTCGCCGGCGTCGAATCGAACGGCGGTTCAGGAACAAGATCGAAGCCCTGGTCCTGTACAACGCCGGAAAGCTGAGAGAAAAACTTTACGACCAGATCGAATTGACGTTTCGCCGCTTCCGGCGTTCACTCGATGAGCGGCTGGCCGCCACGATTGCGGCGACCTATGGGGCCGCGCGGGCCGCCCTGAAGAAGCGAGAAACTCACGCCGGCGCTGTGGCCGGCGACGTGGAACGACTCGGCGCGGCGATTGGCGCTTTGGAAGAAATTGGCGCTCGGCTCGTTGACGCCGGAGGCACGTCGTGAAAGAGCCGCCGGCCAAGTTCATCGGGTTCTTCAAGCTCATCGAGGCGATGAAACAACCGGGCTGTCCGGTTTGTGCGCGGATCATCGAAGACACCCGCCACGCGATGGACAGCTTTCTGTATGAGAGCGTCAACGACGCCGGACTGCGCGATCAGATCCGGAACGATCGCGGCTTTTGCCATCGCCATAGCTGGCAGTTGGCGCAGTTCGGAGATGCGCTGGGAAGCGCGATTTTGTTCCGGGACGTGCTGGGAACGCTGCTGTCCGCGCTTGGCGACACACGTGGGGCATCGTTCTTCCGCAAGCCGCCGGCGCGGTTGGGCGACCAGGTTTGTCTGTTTTGCCGCCAGGAAGAGAAATCGCATGAGGGTGTCTTGTGGCACCTGGTCGCCCACGTTGATGATCTGGAACTGAAAGCTGCTTGGGAAGGACCGGCGGTGCTTTGCATTGGGCACCTCGGCGATTTGTGTGGGCTGCTTCGTGAGGATGCCGCGCGCCGCCGGATGATTGATATGCACCGCGGCAAATATAAGGCGTTGTGCGACGAAATGGGGCTGTTGATTCAAGGACAATCCCACGATCACCGCCTGGAAGAGATCGGTCCGGAAAAGAACTCCTGGATTCGCGCCATTGAGGTGCTTGTGGGCCGGTCTGGAATCAGTTAGAGCTTAAGGAAACGTTCGACAACCTACATCACCATGACAAGGAGATAACCGTGAACCGTCAGATCGCTTCAATTCGAGCAATGGAAATCCTGGATTCCCGCGGCAATCCGACGCTGCGGGCCTTTGTCACGTTAAACGATGGCACAAGGGCCGCCGCCTCCGTGCCGTCCGGCGCATCCACGGGCGAGAACGAAGCCGTCGAGCTTCGGGATGGGAATGCAAAGCGCTATGGCGGCAAGGGCGTTCTCAAGGCCGTGGCCCATGTCAACGACACGATCGCGCCGAAACTCCGCGGCCTCGATCCGTCCCATCAGCGCGAGATCGACCGGCTGATGATCGACCTCGACGGCACCGCCAACAAGGCCAAACTCGGAGCCAATGCGATCCTGGGCGTGTCCATGGCCGTCGCGCGGGCTGCCGCCGCCACCGCGTCGCTTCCGCTATACGCCTATCTCGGCGGCTCCGGAGCTTGCCGGCTGCCCATGCCCATGATGAACATCCTCAACGGCGGCAAGCACGCCGACAACAGCGTGGATTTCCAGGAGTTCATGGTCATGCCGATCGGCGCGCCGACGTTCGCCGAGGCGTTGCGCTACGGGGCCGAAACCTTCCACGCCTTGCGGAAGATTCTTCACAAAAAGAACTACAACACGGGCGTCGGCGACGAAGGCGGGTTTGCTCCGAATCTCAAGAGCAACGAGGAAGCCTGCGATGTCATCGTGGAGGCCATTGGCGCCGCCGGGCTCAAGGCGGGCAAGGACGTGGCGCTAGCGCTCGATCCGGCCGCCAGCTCTTTCTTTGAAGAGAATGGATACAACCTCGCCAAGTCGAAGCAAGGCCGCAAAAACAGCGATGAAATGACCGCGCTCTACGCTTCCTGGATCGGCAAATATCCAATCGTTTCCATCGAAGACGGTCTGGCCGAAAACGACTGGACTGGGTTCGTTCACCACACGAAGGTATTAGGCGGCAAAATCCAAATCGTCGGCGACGATATCTACGTCACCAATACCAAATTCCTCGCTCGCGGAATCGCGGAGAAAGCCACCAACGCGGTTCTCATCAAGTTGAACCAGATCGGCACCGTGACGGAAACCGTCGAGGCGATCGAGATGTGCCGGAAGGCGGGATGGAATTACGTCATCTCGCACCGCTCCGGCGAGACGGAGGATGCTTTCATGGCGGATTTCGCGGTCGCGATGGGCGGCGGGCAGATCAAGACCGGATCGGCATGCCGCAGCGAACGGATGGCCAAGTACAACCGGCTCTTGGAAATTGAAGCCGAATTGGGCAAGGCCGCGGTCTTTGAAAACCCTTTCAAGGCGCGCGCATAGCAGCCCGTTCCTGAATCCACTGCTTCAAGTGGCGCGCGCCATGGTGTTCCGGCTTCTGTTTCAACGCTTCGTCGGCCCATTTCGCGGCTTGGACGTATTGCCTGCGGCGATAGAGGCATTCAGCCAGGTGAACCTTGAATTCCGGCTCGTACGGATTGAGCCAAACCGCCCGGCGAAACTGGGATTCAGCCAAGTCCGCCGCGCCGCGGTCGTTGAAGTAAAGCCCCAATTCATCGCGGTCATAGCCAAGGTATGGGCTGGGGCGCATGACGTTTTCCCGGCGTTCCTCGCGGTCGATCTTGCGGCGTTTGGCAGCCATGTGTGCTAAGTTCCTTAACCCCTTCAAATGGGCCTTGTCAATCCATTTGGATATGTTGCGCCCGGCCGGTTTCTGTTACGATTCTTTCCCCAGGAGAACGTGAGATATGGCAATCAGCGACACCATCAAAAAGGGAATGATCCGAGCCCCCCACCGCAGCTTGCTGCGGGCCACCGGGGTGATCCAAAGCGACGCCGACTTCGACAAGCCGTTCATCGCCGTGTGCAATTCATTCGTGCAGATCATTCCGGGCCACGCGCACCTGGACGTCGTGGGCCGCAAGGTCCGCGAGGCGATCCGCGCCGCCGGAGGCGTGCCGTTTGAATTCAACACCATCGGCGTGGACGACGGCATCGCGATGGGCCACGTCGGCATGAAGTATTCGCTGCCCAGCCGCGAGTTGATCGCCGATTGCGTCGAAACCATGTTGCGGGCGCATTGTTTCGACGGCGTGGTCTGCATCCCCAACTGCGACAAGATCGTGCCGGGGATGATGATGGCCGCGGCTCGCGTGAATATTCCCGCGATCTTCGTCAGCGGCGGACCAATGAAAGCCGGCGTCACGCCGTCGGGAAAGGTGATCGATCTCATCAGCGTCTTTGAAGGCGTCGGGCAGGTGTCGGCCGGCAAAATGAGCGTGGCGCAACTGACCGAAATCGAGCAATACGCCTGCCCAACCTGCGGCTCCTGCTCCGGCATGTTCACCGCCAACAGCATGAACTGCCTGTGCGAGGCGCTCGGTCTGGCGCTGCCGGGCAACGGCAGCATTCTGGCGACCGATCCGCGCCGCGACGAGTTGTTCAAACTCGCCGGGCAACACGTCGTCCAACTGGTTCAAAAGAACATCCGTCCTCGCGACATCCTGACTCCCAAGTCGTTTGACAACGCCTTTGCCCTGGACATGGCGATGGGCGGAAGCACCAATACGGTGCTGCACACGTTGGCCGTGGCCATTGAGGCCGGCACCCCGTTTGACCTCAAGCATCTCAACGAAGTCAGCGCCCGCGTGCCGTACCTGTGCAAAGTGGCCCCGGCCGGCAAGTACCACCTGGAGGACGTCGATCGCGCCGGCGGAATCAGCGCCATCCTCAAGACGCTTTCCGGCAAGGCCGGCGCGCTCCATCTCGATTGCATGACCGTCACGGGCAGGACGCTCGGCGAAAACATCGCCAACGCCGCCGTGTTGGACGCCGACGTCATCCGGCCTCTGGACAACCCCTACAGCGAGCGCGGCGGACTGGCGGTGCTGTTCGGCAATCTCGCTCCCAACGGCTCGGTCTTGAAAGCCGGCGCGGTCACCCCGGGCATGCACAAATTCCGCGGCCCCGCCGTCATCTTTGAAAGCGAGGAATCGGCCGCCCAGGGAATTTTGGAAGGCAAGGTCAAAGCGGGCGATGTGGTGGTGATCCGCTACGAAGGCCCGCGCGGCGGGCCGGGGATGCAGGAAATGCTCGCCCCGACCGCCAACATCATGGGCCGCGGCCTCGGCGAAAGCGTCGCCTTGGTCACCGACGGCCGATTCAGCGGCGGCACGCGCGGCGCGTGCATCGGGCACGTCTCTCCCGAAGCCGCCGCCGGCGGCCCCATCGCCCTTGTCCACCCGGGCGACGTCATCCACATCGACATCAACAACCGCCGTCTCGATTTGGAAGTCCCCGAGGCCGAACTCGCCCGGCGAAAAGCCGCCTGGAAGCGCCCGCCGCCGAAAATCAATCACGGCTATCTCGCCCGCTATGCGGCCCAGGTCACCAGCGCGGACACCGGCGCGGTACTGCAACAACCACACTAACCATGAATACGGCGATTTCCCCTCTCGCGGGCAAACCGGCGCCCAAGGAAATGCTGGTCGATTTGACCCGCCTCGAACGTGAGTATTACCAGCGGCGGCCCGATCTGGCCGACCCGAACCAACTGGTCAGCTTCGGCACCAGCGGGCATCGCGGCACGTCGCTGCGCGGGACGTTTACCGAGGCGCACGTTCTGGCCATTTCGCAGGCCATTTGCGACTACCGCCGCGGCCAGAACGTCACCGGCCCGCTTTACATGGGCAAGGACACGCACGCGCTATCCGCTCCGGCCCAGCGAACCGCGCTGGAAGTTCTCGCCGCCAACAACGTGGAGACTTTCATCCAGCCCAACGACGGCGTGACGCCGACGCCGGTCATTTCGCGCGCGATCATCGTTTACAATCGCGGGCGCACGGCCGGTCTGGCCGACGGCATCGTCATCACGCCTTCGCACAATCCGCCGGAGGACGGCGGCTTCAAGTACAATCCGACCAACGGCGGCCCGGCCGACACCGATGTAACGGACTGGGTGCAGGATCGCGCCAACGAATTATTGCGCCAGAACAATGTCGCCGTGAAGCGCGTGCCGTTTGCCGCCGCGCTCAAGGCGCCGACCACGCACGCCCAGGATTTCATTCTGCCCTACGTGAATGACCTGCGGAACGTCGTGGACATGGACGCCATTCGCGGGGCCGGTTTGAAGCTTGGCGTGGACCCGCTCGGCGGCGCGGCGTTGCCTTATTGGGAGCCGATCAATTCCATTTACAAGCTGAACGTCACGGTCGTAAATCCGAAACTCGACCCGCAATTCGCGTTCATGACGGTTGACCACGACGGGAAAATTCGCATGGATTGCTCCAGCCCCTATGCGATGGCCAGGCTCGTCGGCCTCAAGGATCAATTCCGCGTCGCCTTCGCCAACGATCCCGACTCGGACCGGCACGGAATCGTCACGCCATCCGCAGGCTTGATGAACCCCAACCATTATCTCGAGGTGGCCATCGGCTATTTGCTCACGCATCGTCCGCAATGGCCGGCGACGGTGGCGGTTGGCAAGACGCTGGTCAGCAGCGGCATGATCGATCGCGTCGTGAACCAACTCGGCCGGAAACTGTGCGAAGTGCCGGTCGGCTTCAAATGGTTTGCGCCCGGGCTGTTCGACGGCTCGCTGTGTTTCGGCGGCGAGGAAAGTGCCGGAGCCAGTTTCCTGCGGCTCGACGGCACGGTGTGGACGACCGACAAGGACGGCCCGATCATGGATTTGCTGGCGGCGGAAATCACCGCCGTCACCGGTAAAGACCCCGGCCAGCACTACCGTGAACTGACGGCGGAATTAGGCACGCCCTATTACACCCGCATCGACG
>Ga0187867_10000793_pt1 | contig 27695 bp, 15 predicted proteins | sample June2016WEW_13_1_FD_132976 | JGI IMG/M metagenome (GOLD analysis project Ga0187867, IMG submission 132976) | Peatland microbial communities from SPRUCE experiment site at the Marcell Experimental Forest, Minnesota, USA - June2016WEW_13_10 | ecosystem: Environmental > Terrestrial > Soil >... | reverse complement strand
TCGGACGGCTGTCGGACGATTGGGGCTGGACTCACCCGGCCTGGTGTTGGGATGCCTGCCGTCGTTTTTGGCGTGGATGGGGTTGTGGTGGGCGCAGTTCCCGGCGGAAAGGGCGCTGCGCGAGCAGAATATCCTGATTCAACTCAACGAGAACCTGCCGTTGCAGCCGCCGCCGTCCTTTCGAGACTATTTTTTTGTGAACCTTCGATTACAGCTTTTGTTCACAATCGCGCCGGCGCTGCTGCTGCTGATTTTGCACGATGGGCTGTCGATGGTTTTGCCGCCGATCTTTCGTCGGATTCCGATATTGGCCAACCGGCAGGACGTGGGCGAGGCGTTAATCACGCTGCCGGCGTTGGCGATTTTCCTGGTTTTCAGTCCGGAGATTCTGCGCCGGGTCTTGCAGACGGAGCCGATGCCGGATTGCCCGTTGCGCCGGCGGCTGGTGGAGACGGCGCGGCGGCACGGGGTGGGGATTCGCGGCGTGCTGCTGTGGAAGACGCAAAACCAGATGGGCAACGCGGCGGTCATGGGTTTTGTATCTCGTTTCCGCTACGTCCTTCTGAGCGATCTGCTTCTGGAAACGATGCACGATGAGCAGATCGAGGCCATCTTCGCACACGAGATCGGGCACGTGACGCACCGGCATCTTCCATGGCTGATGGCGGCGATGGCGACGATGATGCTGGTGATGGCCGGGCCGGGGCAGATGCTGGCGGACGCGCTGGGCTCGGGGCATGCGGGGCACGCCTGGCTGGCGGAATCGGTGCAGATGGCGCTGACGCTGGGGGCGGCGCTCGGGTTGTTCGCGCTGGTCTTCGGCTTCGTGAGCCGCAAATTCGAGAGACAGGCCGACGTTTTCGCCGCTCGGACGATCCAGGGCGAAACTGAAGGCGAAACTCAAGTGGATACGACCCTCGATATTAAGGATCGCATCCTCTTCGGTTCGCCGGACCACGTGGGCCGGCACGGCGCCGCGGTTTTCTGTTCGGCGCTGGAGCGCGTGGCGGCGGTGAACAACATTCCCATCGCCGCGCGAAGCTGGTGCCACGGCAGCATCGCCAAGCGCATCCGGTTCCTGGAATTCCTCAGCCGCGATTCCCGGCGAACGGCGGATTTCGACCGGTTCATGCGCCGTTTGTATCTGACGCTCCTGATCAGCCTGTTGGCGTTCGGGGCCTGGACGATGCTGGCCGCCAAGGACTGGATGAACTGATCGGTGAGGAATCCAACCCTTTTTCAGAGCGGTTTGCCTTGATTCACGCCCGATAAGGCCAGGGCCGCGTTTCGGACAAAGTAGTCTGCGTTTACTGTCGAAGTGTAGTGGTGTGGCGGACTTTGTAGGTTGCCGCAAACGTGGAAACCGGCGTTGATTTCAGGGAAGGCGAATGATCCCAGCCATCGTGCCAGTGAATGAATCCGAGCGTCTGGCGGCGTTGCGTCGTTGCGAGGCGCTGGACACGGCGCCGGAAATCGCGTTTGACGACCTGGTGCTTTTGGCGTCGCGGGTATGCGAGGCGCCGATGTCGGCGATCAGCCTGGTCGACGAACACCGGCAGTGGTTCAAATCGCAGGTGGGGTTGGGGGTTCGCCAGACGCCGCGGGAGGTGGCGTTTTGTGCGCACGCGATCTTGCAGCCCGATCTGCTGGTGGTTCCGGACGCTTTGAAGGACGAGAGATTTCACGACAACCCGCTGGTCCTGAACGCTCCGCACGTTCGGTTCTACGCGGGGGCGCCGCTGGTGACGACCGACGGCCAGGCCATCGGCGCGTTGTGCGTGATGGACACGGTGGCGCGTCCGCTTTCAACGCGGCAGGCCGAGGCGCTTCACGTGCTCGCCAGACAGGTGATCAACCAGATCGAGTTGCGGCAAGCGCAGCGGCGGCTGGTGCAGGCCGCGCTGCACGATGCGTTGACGGGGCTGCCGAATCGGGTGCTGCTCATGGATCGCATCGAGCAGTGCATCGCCCGCTCGCGGTCTCGGGGCGACTACCATTTCGCGGTGATGTATTTGGATCTGGACCGGTTCAAGGTGATCAACGACAGCATGGATCACTCGGTCGGCGACAAGTTGCTGGTGGCGGTGTCGCAGCGCTTGACGCAAAGCGTGCGGGGCGGGGACACGGTGGGCCGGGCGGAGGACGACCTGGAAACGGTGGCGCGTCTTGGCGGGGATGAATTCACGGTGGTGCTGGAGAACCTGCGGGCGCCCGCCGACGCGGCCGGCGTGGCGAGGCGGCTCCTGACGGAACTGGCCAAGCCGCTGCCGCTCAACGGCCAGGAAATCGTGGTCACGGCCAGCATGGGCGTGGTCGCGGAATCGGGCAACGCGGCATCGGCGGCCCAATTGCTGCGCGACGCCGACGTTGCCATGTATCGCGCCAAGGCCGCGGGGGGAAACCGCTTCGCGGTCTTCGATCCGGCGATGCACGCTTCGGTGACGAATCGGATGCAACGGGAGAACGACCTTCGCCATGCCATCGAGCGCGGGCAATTGGTGCTCGAGTATCAGCCGATTGTTTCGCTCCAGAACCTCAAGCTCACGGGATTTGAAGCGCTGCTGCGCTGGCAATACGGCCCGGAACTGATCCGCCCGGAAGATTTCGTGCCCGTCGCGGAGGAGACGGGATTGATCGTGCCGATCGGCCGATGGATCATCGCCGAAGCCTGCCGGCAACTGGCCGAATGGCGGCGCGCCTTCGCCGCGCTGCCGCTGACGATGAGCATCAATCTTTCGCGGCGTCAGTTTGCCGACCGCGAATTGATGTCGCACGTCTCACAGACTCTGCGCGAAACGGGGCTGGAGGCGCAGAGCCTGCAACTGGAACTGACCGAAAGCGCCATTTGGAACGAGGAATCGGCGCGGGTGATGCTGCCGCGGCTCAAGGAAATGGGCGTGCATCTTGCGATGGACGACTTTGGGACGGGGTATTCATCGTTGACTTGCCTGCGGGACTATCCGCTGGACGTGCTGAAAATCGACCGGTCGTTTGTCAGCGGCCAGGGCTCGTACCGGGACGCGGTCGCCGTGCTGAAGGGGATCGTGGACCTGGCCCACAATCTGCAGATGCGCGCGGTGGCCGAAGGCATCGAGACGATGGAAGAGGCCGCGATGTTGCAATCGGTGCAATGCGACGAAGGGCAGGGATATCTGTTCTCGCCGCCGTGCAACGTCGAGACCGCGACCGCGTGGATATCCGGCCGCTTGGCGGCAACCCAGGCGGCGTGAGCGGCATATCGTGGCATGGGCGGGATCGCCCATGCCACTATTGGAACAGATCGCGGGGGTCGACCGGCAGCGCCTCGGGATGCAAATCCGCCCACATCGCCGCCTCGCCGTTCAGCGGGCTTTTAATGTTGTACTCCTGATAGGCGATCATCTGTCCGATCCGCACGACCAAGTCGATCAGGCGTTCGCCGGCCACCCAGTGATCGCCCACGCAAATCGCCGATTCGTCGATGTTGGGATGGAAGATGGGGGTGAGCATGCGGCATGCGGGGGCGAGGCGCGGATAGCCGCTGGTGAGGCGGATTTCGGCGACGTGGCGGTCGCGAAAAACCGGCCGTTTGGATTTCAGGGTTTCTATGCCGCGAACGTTGAATTCGATTTTGTAAATCTCCGCCGGATCGCCGGCCACCTCCAGCACGCGCAGGATGGATCCATTGCCGAAGGCCTCGTTCATCTGGCGAAGATCGGCGATGAGGCGGCGCATGCGGACGGGGAGTTTGGCGGAGGATGGCGCGGGGTTCCGGATGGGGGGCAAGTCACTGGACTGGGGCACGACGACGGCATGATCGCAGGTTTTGCAGACCGCGTGTTTTCCCGCGTAATGGTTGGGAACGTTGAATTCCCGCCCGCAGCCTGGGCAAGCGAAGCGGATCATCGGCTCCTCCAGAGCGAAACGTTGAAGAGGAAGCTGCTGGTGATGACGCCGCCGGCGACGCCGAAGAGGCAAATGACGGCGGACAGGGTTGCCACACGGTGGTTTCCATCGCGGCTTCGCATGGCATAGATGACGGACAGGGCCCCCACCACGAGGGCGGGCAGTCCGAAGGTGAACGCTCCGAAGATGCTGCCCAGGACGCTGCCGCCGAGGAGGGCAAAATCCCAGGGGAACGGCCGCGGTTGGTTTTCAGGGTTGGGCGGGGATTCGGATTTGGCGGCGATCGCCAGGTCCGGGACCGGGGGCGTTGCCGGGACGTCCAGCACTCCGACTTGCGGGCAGCCGTAGGCGGCGCAGCCGTGATTTTCGCGCCAGCATTCGGTGTGATAGAGCTGGGAGCAACTGGAGCATTGGGTGCTGGCGTCTTCGGGGAGGATGGGGCTTTGGCATACGGCGCAGGTCCTTGCGGCGGAGGCGGCGGGCCGGGGCTGCGGGAAATCCGCCGCCAGCGGATCGAACGGCCGGGCGAAATCTCCCAGCTCGACGGGCTGTGAAATCGCGGGCATATCGACGATGGAATCGTTGGGCGTCAGCGGCCGGCGAATGCCGGATGCCGGTTCGCCCGGAACGGAGATGTCCCCGCCGCAGATGGCGCACCGGCCGAACGCGCCGGCCATGCCGGCCGGCACCCACATCGGCGCGCCGCACGCGGCGCAGGCGATGAGGATCCCGGGATCCTCGAACTCGGGATTGGTGCCGTTGTCGGCGATGTGAAAGGTGACCGCGCGATCGGGGATGGCGTCGGTTTCGTGAAAGGTCATTTTCGACGTGCCGATTTGAATCTCGTCGCCGTCCTGGAGGATGATTTTGCCTTCGGCGCGCTTTCCATTGAGGAAAGTTCCGCCGCGGCTGCGGGCGTCGCGGATGTAGAACGAATCGCCGTCCTTGTCTATCCAGGCGTGAATGCGCGAGACGATGCGCTGGCCGAACTGCACGCCATTGAACGGCTTCCTCCCGATCAGGACGCGCTTGGAAAACGCGGCCGCCTGAATGGGTTCTTCGGAATGGATGACGAGGCTCGCCATGCGATTGCCAAAAAAGACCGCCCTGCATGGCCCTCGATCCCGACGGCCCTTTTGACGGCTGATTTTACGCTAGCGCCAGCCCTTTGGGACAGCAAGCCTCATTTGTGCGCCATGTTCTGAATCCAGTAGGGGATTTGGATATGCTGCATGCGGATCAGCAAACCCAGCAAACCGCCCATAATGACGAACAACGCGATGCCGATGACTCCCAGGACGCACCGGCCGATGGGGATGGTCCTGCGGCGCGGTTTTCGGGTGTACATGGCGGGAGTTCGAGGCAGCGGGGATTCCGGCGCCAGCGACTCGGCCGTCGCGGGAGACAGAACGGGCGACGGCGCCGCCGCCGTGGCCGGCTCGTCCGCCTCGATAATGGGGTCCAGACGTTCGGGGCGGCCGTGGCGAGCGTTGAAGATTCCCTCTTCGCCGCTGCGCGGATCGTACACCAGCGCGGCCTGCCAGGGCAGCCCGAAAAAGCTCTCGTGCACGAAGACGTCCATCTCCGACAGGAAAACCCCGTGCCCGGGATGGGTGTGATACCAACCGACGATGCGCAGATCGGGGTACCGCTTGTCCATGAGAACCTGAATGTGCTGCCAGGTGTCGGCGGTGAAGGTGACCTGACCGGCGCTGCTGGCGGCCGACTGGCCCTCGATGACGTGCTCGACCAGCAGGAACGGGCCGGTGTCGTCGCGGTAGACGTCGCCGACCAGGATGCCGCAGACCTCGGCGCGGGGCGAGGAATCTCCGTGGAGGTGAATCCGGTTGAGCGCCGATTGGCGGATGACCACCTGAAACGACGCGGTGCGCGGGCCGCCGAGCTTGATCAGCTCGCGGCGCGGCAAGCGTGCAAAATCAACCCCACCGGAGAGATCGCTTTCGCTTTCGACGGTTTGCATTACTCCCATGACAAAGCCTCCGTTTCTAAACAAAGCGGCCCGAGGACCCGTTGCCGGTCGGCGGCCAATTCCAGCCCGACGGCTTGGGCGCCGTTGCGGGCAATGATGAGGTCCAGCGGCGGCACGCCGATCTGGCCCAACGTCTTATCCAGCAATCCTGGCTCGTCCGCGATCTGGAAAAAGGTTTTGACGGCCCGGCGAACGCCGGGGCAATTGGGGCAAAACGCCTTTTCCGCACGCACTTTTCCGAGCGAAACAAACAACTCTTCCGATTGGCCGCAACGCGGGCAATCCAGGGATTGCAACACGTCGCGGCAAAGTTCCAGTCGCGCCCCCGGCACCAAACGCCGGGCTTCGCAAAGCAAATCCCCGATGGGCATGTCGTCCACGCCGGCGTCCAGCGAATGAATCTGGCCCAGGGTTTCGTGGCTGAGGCAATCGTCCTTGCGCTGATAATCGACGAGATAGGAATCGGCGGACAAACCCTGGAAGACCCAGCCGTGCCCGGCGATGGTGGGCAATCCGTGAAGCAGCTTGACGGCTTCCTGGCACTGGACGGCGGCGATGATCGAGGCGATGGTGGGCGTCGTAGGCGTTTTTCCCTGCTCCATCTCGGAGCGGCTGAGAAGATTGCACGACCGCCGGGCCTGAAGGAGCTTCCAATCGGTCTGGGACATGGTGCATTCGTAGCACGGTCCGTCGCCGGGGAGGAAAACCCGCGCCGTTCCGGAGATGGCCTCGATGGCGCCGTCGATCCAGGGACGGTTGATTTTGTGGCAATGGCGGTTGATCGTGAGCCGCGCCTCGCGGTTGTCGAGGCCGGCGATGATCACGTCGGCCCAGCGGAAGGCGCCCATGCCCAGGTCGTGAACCACGTTTCCATTGAACGCGTGAACGCGAATTTCCGGATAGATCGCCTTGGCGGCCTCGGCGGCGACGTCGGCCTTGAACCGGCCATTGTCGGATTCGCGATAGAGAACGGACCGGGAGAGATTCGAGTTCTCCACGCGGTCCATGTCGGCGATCAGGATATTTCCGATTCCAAGCAGTGCGAGGTTTTTGACGATCTCGTTGCCGAGCGCGCCGGCGCCGACCACCAACACCTTGGCGTTGGAGAGTTTGGCCTGGTCCCACCATCCGATGAGGCGGAACCGGTCGAAGCGATCCTCCGGCGAGGATGGCTCCGGCGAAATGTGAAGCGTCCGCTCGAGCATAGCGGTCGTCGAACCTCAGGTTGTCAAAATCCTTCAATCCCTCCGCGGGCTGCGCCTTTGGTCAGGCTTCGCCTACGGTGCGGCTGCGTGAACCTTCCTGGTGAAGGCGGCCGCTTAGAGCAGATGACCCCACGAGTCTATCTTTGAGGCGAATCCTACCTGATTCGCCTGGGCTTGACGCCCCTGTAAGGATATACACCAAGACGCGCCGTTCGGCCAATTTTGGGGGCCGAACAGTCTGATAACCTCGTCATATACCCAATTTAACCGGGGTAAAAGTAACTGCTTGCCAGGGGTTCGGCAATGGATGAAATCGGCGGGAGTTTAGCTTGGCGTCAATGTAACGCGGAACAGATCCAGGTCCTTGGCGCCCAGCCGCGCCTTGTATTCCTCGGCGCCGCGGAGAAGGTTGAACACCGGGGCCCCGGCGGCGATGGCGTCTCGAATCGCCAGGCTGAAACCGACGATGCCGGGACTCCATTGGCGTTGGGCGAATTCGTAGGTGGTGTTGTAGATCATCGGGCCGCGGTTGCTGCGCAGGCGCAGCAGCCAGGCGGATGGCTTGCCATCCAGCCACAGTTCGTCGAGAAAGAAGTCGCCCTGCCGGGCCAGGATGGGGCACAGCCGGCGCAGGAATCCGACCAGGACTTCATCGGTGAAGTCGGCCTTGTCGGATTCAGCCTGGCACATGGCTGCCAGAGCGCGATCCAGGGCGGGAACCAATTCCTCCTCGCGCTGGATCGTGAGCCATTGAAGGTTCGCCTTGGTCTGGGCATTGCGGATTTTGCGCTTGATTTCCTTTCGTTCGTGGCCGTCGAGCGAGGCGAGATAGTCGTCCCAGGATTTGGGCAGCATGATGTACGGCGCCTTGACGTCGAGAGTTTCCTTGTATTCGAATCCGAATTGGGGCGACAGGCCCGGAAGAATCTGCCGAAGCGGCGAATCGGCACGCACCTGATGAAGCAAAACGCCGCCCATGGACCAATCCCACAATTCATCGAGCAAGCGGAGGATGATCTCCCAACATTCGGCGGCGGCCTCGGAATCGATCAGCGGATCGAGATAGTCGGTGACCCAACTCCCCGGCGTTTCGAGCATGGAGGAGGTATTCAGGCCCAGCGGAAGAACGGCCAGGAGCTGCCGTTGGCGGGATACGGTGATGAGCCGGAACTGGCCTGCGGGGACGAATTCGTTGACGACGGCGGATTGCCAGGCGGGACCGAGAAAGACGGTGGCCCACGGATTGCGGGCGAGCAGTTCGTTCCAGCGCGCCAGGAAATCGGGCTCGTCGGGCCAATCGCGGAGACAGCGGGCGCACACGCCATCGCGTTCCACGGGATCGAAATCACCGTGGCCGCCGGCGATATTCAGGGCGGCGGGGATCAAGGCGCGCAAGGCGCCGCGCATTCGGCCGGCGAGTTGCAACTTTCCTCCCATGCGTTCTTCCGCGTTCGAGCCCTCGGAGGCTTCTGAAGATTTATCAGCCTTTGCCATGGGAGACTTGAGAATATAGCGGAAAATGGGGGATTCCCCCACAAGAATTCCCCACGCCGGCGGCGTGGGCGTTCGTCGAGCGAGGGGGCGCTTTACACGCGGCCCGACACGCTCCACAATCGCCCCATGGCGAGCGGGTCCTTCGTTCATCTTCACTGCCATACCCATTATTCGCTGCTGGACGGCGCTTGCCGGATCCCCGATCTCGTTGCTCGTGCCAAGGAATTGGGGATGAACAGCCTGGCCATCACCGATCACGGGTGCTTGTTCGGGGTCGTGGAGTTTTTCACCGAATGCACCAAGGCGGGGATCAAGCCGATTCTGGGCATGGAAGCGTACATGGCCCCCGGGGATCGCCGCGAAAGATCGACCGTGACGGGCACCGGAAGCGACGCGGCTTACCACTTGCTCTTGCTGTGCCAGAACCTTCAGGGGTATCAGAACCTGATCAAGCTATCGAGCATTTCCTATCGCGAGGGGTTTTACTATAAGCCGCGGATCGACAAGGAAATCCTGAAGGAATTTGGCGGCGGGCTGATCGCGACCAGCGCGTGCCTGGGCGGGGAGATTCCGTCGTGCCTTTCCCGCCGCGACGCCAAGGCCGCCAAGAAGATCGCCGAAACCTACCTGGAGATTTTCGGCCCGGACCGGTTCTTCATCGAAGTACAGAAGCACGTGGCCGAGCAGGACCGCGTGAATCCGGAACTGGCCGAACTGGCGAAAAAGCTGGGCGTGGGGCTGGTGGCGACCAATGACGTGCACTTTTTGAACAAGGACGATCATCACGCGCATGACATTTTGTGCTGCATCAGCATGGGGAAGCTGATTACCGACGACAGCCGGTTGAAGTATCCGACGGGCCTGTACCTCAAAAGCCCACAGGAAATGACCGAGGCGCTGGGGGATTTCGATCAGGCGATCGAAAACACGGCGCGGATCGCCGCGATGTGCGACGTGACGCTGGATTTCGGGAAGCGGCACGCGCCGGTGTATCACGTGCCAGCCGAGGCGATGAAGGGGCCGGTTTCATCGGACTTGGCCGAGGATGCGCGATATCTTCGGCAGCTTTGCGAGGAGGGGCTGGAATGGCGCTACGGCACGCGCCAGGTTGAGCCGGAGGTTCGCAAGCGCCTGGATCATGAATTGAAGATCATCACGAGCAAGAATTTCTGCTCGTATTTTCTGATCGTCTGGGACTTCTGCAATTTCGCCAGACAGCAGGGGATTCCCGTGGGCGCCAGGGGTTCGGGCGTGGGGACGATGGTGGGATATCTGCTGGGGCTGTGCAACGTCGATCCGATCAAATACGGCCTGCTGTTCGAGCGGTTCATGGACCCGAGCCGGGACGAGATGCCGGACATCGACATCGACATCTGCCAGGAGGGGCGGGCGAAAATCATCGAATACGTGCGGAATAAATACGGGCACGTGGCGCAGATCATCACGTTCGGGACGCTGGCGGCGCGGGCGGTGTGCAAGGACGTGGGGCGCGTGATGGGCGTGCCACTGGCGCTGACCGACAAAATGACCAAGCTCATTCCCGGCGCCGTGGGGATGACGCTGGACAGGGCCTTGGAGCAGGTGCCCGAGCTGAAAGATCTGTATCGGGACGACGCGCAGGTCAGGCAGATCATCGACGTCGGCAAGCGGCTGGAGGGCCTGTGCCGCAACGCCGGGACGCACGCGGCGGGCGTGGTGATCGCCGATCAGCCGCTGGAAAACGTTCTGCCGCTGTGCAAAAGCGGGGACGATTTGCTCACGCAGTTTGAAGGGCCGATCGTGGAAAAGGTCGGCCTGCTGAAGATGGATTTCCTGGGCCTGCGGACGCTGACGACGCTGGAGCGGTCGATCAAGCTGGTGAGGCAGATCAAGGGCATCGACGTCGACATTGAGAAGATCGACTACGCCGACCGGAAAGTGCTCGATCTGTTTTGCCGGGGCGAAACCAAGGGCGTCTTCCAGTTTGAATCGGGAGGCATGCGGGATTTACTGATGAAGATGCGGCCGGACCGGCTGGAGGATTTGATCGCCGCCAACGCGCTCTACCGCCCGGGGCCGATGGAATTGATCCCGTTGTATTGCAACCGCAAGCACGGCACGGAAAAACCGCCGCAGGCGCATCCGATCATGGACCGCATCCTGGCGGAGACCTACGGGATCATGGTCTATCAGGAACAGGTGATGCAGATTTTCAACCAACTCGGGGGCATCGAGCTGAGCGCGGCGTACAAGCTGGTCAAGGCGATCAGCAAAAAGCAAGCGGACGTGATCGCCAAATTCAAGCCGGATTTTCTGGAAGGCGCCCAGGCCAACGGCGTCGCGCCGGGCAAGGCGCAGGAACTGTTCGATTCGATCCTGAAATTCGGCGGATACGGTTTCAACAAAAGCCACTCGACCCGCTATGCCATCATCGCGTTTCAGACGGCGTACATGAAGACGTATCACCCGGTTGAATACATGGCGGCGTTGCTGACGTTTGAAATGGGGTCCACGGAGAAGGTGGTTGAATACATTGAAGAATGCCGGCGGATGACGCAGCCGGACGGCTCGCGCGGCATCCCGGTGCAGGCGCCGGACATCAACGTCTCGGACAAGGATTTCACGCCGATCTACCTGAACCAGACCGGCAACATCCGCTTCGGGCTGATGGCGGTGCGCGGGGTGGGGGAGAAGGCGGTGGAGGCGATCATCGCCGAGAGAAAGAAATCCTGCCCGTTCACCAGCCTGTACGATTTCTGCGAGCGGGTGGATCAGCGGCAGGTGACGCGGGGCACGATCGACGCGCTGGTGAAATGCGGCGCGTTTTCCTCGCTGAAGGCCCGGCGGTCCCAGTTGCTGGCGATCCTGGACCGGGCCGTGGAGATGGGACAGCAATCGCAGCAGGACAAGCGGATGGGGCAGATGAGCATGTTCGGCTCCAGCGCGGCCAGGAGCGATTCGCCGGCCGCGGACGTGCTTCCGGATTTCGCGGAGCTTCCCGGCGCCGAACTGCTGAAATTCGAGAAGGAGTTTCTGGGATTTTACGTCACCAATCACCCGCTGACGGAACATGCGGCGGCGTTGGGAAACTATTCGACCGCCACGACGCGGGGAATCAAAACCATGCCGGAAGGCTCGGAGGTGACGTTGGGCGGATTGATCAACCGGATCAAGCGCGCCGTGACCAAAACCGGGCGGTCCGCGGGACAGCCGATGTGTATCCTGACGCTGGAAGACCTCGACGGCCAGATCGAGGCGACGATCTTTGCCGAGAGCCTGGCCGAGATCACCAGGAAATACCCCCACGCGATCGCGGCCGAGCAGATCGTCTTCATCCGCGGGAAAGTGGACAAGCGGCGTGAAACGCCGGGCGTGATCGTCAACGAACTCGTGCCGATCGCCGAGGCGATGTCGCGCTTCACCCGCTGCGTGAAAGTGGAAATCGACCGGGTCGAGGGGGCGATCGAAACGCTTAAGCAACTGAAGTCGGTTCTGGCCAAGCACAACGGCAACTGCCAGACGTTCCTGAGCGTCCCGGCCCCTGGAGAAAAGCGGGCCCTGATCGTGCTGGACAAGCAATGGTCGATTCGCGCGACGCCGGAATTGAAGCAGGAATTGGAATTCGTGCTCAATGGCCAGGGACGGGTGGAACTGGCCGGCGATGGCACAAGGCGCCCGCAGGCGGTGCAGCAGCCGCTGTTCCAGGGGGCCCAGATAACCGAGGCGGCGGAGGAAATTCCCGTGACGATTTCGCCGGTGGATGAGGCGGATTTCCTATGAATCGAAGAATTCGCATATATCGCATTTCCTGACGACATTCACTGGAACGTCTTGCCGACAGCGGGTACTTTACGGAGCAACGGAGCGGGAAATCGGATGTTCTTCCTTCAGACATTTTTTTTGGAGTCACCATGCAGGTCAAACTGTCCAGCGGGCGCGTTCTTCCCATCGAGATGTACAAGGTCAAGATCGTTCAAAAAATGAACCTGCCCCCGGCGGCGCAGCGGCTACAGGCCATCGAAGGCGCCGGCTATAACACTTTCCTTTTGCGCACGCGCGACGTCTTCATCGACATGCTCACCGACTCGGGCACCAATGCCATGAGCGACAACCAGCTTGCCGCCATGATGGTCTCCGACGACGCCTACGCGGGCGGCGAATCCTATTACAAGCTGCTCGATGCGGTGCGCGAGGTCTTCGGCATGGAATACGTGCTGCCCGCCCACCAGGGCCGCGCCGCCGAACACCTGCTGGCCAAGGTCTTCGTCAAACCCGGCGATGTCATCCCGATGAATTATCACTTCACCACCACCAAGGCACACTTCCAACTTCTCGGCGGCACGGTCCACGAGATCTACGTCGCCGACGCCCTACAGACCGAATCGAAAAACCCCTTCAAGGGCAATATGGACCTGGGGAAATTCGAGTCGTTGATCGAGAAATACGGCGCCAATCACATTTCCTTCGTCCGCATGGAATGCACGACGAACCTGATCGGCGGACAGCCGTTCTCCATGGCGAATCTTCGCGGCGTCAAGCAGATCGCCGCCAGGCACGGCATCGCGGTGGTGGTGGATACCTCGCTCGTCTCGGAAAACGCGTACTTCATTAAACGCCGGGAACAGGGCTACCAGGACAAGACCATCGCCGACATCGTCAAAGAGATGATGAGCTACACCGACATCACCTACATGTCGGGCCGCAAGAGCACGTGCGTGCGCGGCGGCATGATCGCGACGAACTCCCGCAAGCATTTCGAAGCCATCAAACCATGGCTGCCGGTGTACGAAGGCTTCCTGACCTATGGCGGCATGTCGAGCAAGGAAATCGAGGCGATGGCCGTCGGCCTGCGCGAGATGCTCGACTACAACGTCGCCAGTTCATCGGCCGATTTGATCGAATACTTCGTGACCCAGATGGTCGCCGCGGGGATTCCCGCCGTCACTCCGCCCGGCGGACTGGCCGGTCACGTCGATGCCATGAAGTTCCTGCCTCACATTCCCCAGAGCGAGTATCCCGCCGGCTGCCTGGCCGCGGCGATTTACCTGGCCTCCGGCGCTCGTCCGATGGAACGCGGCACCGTCTCGATGGACCGCGACAAGGACGGCAAGGACGTTTTCTCGGACGTTGAATTGGCCCGCCTGGCCCTGCCACGCCGCGTCTACTCCATGGCCCACATTGATTACGTCGTGGACCGCCTCAAGTGGCTCTACGCACATCGCAAGCTCGTCGCGGGGTTGAAGTTTGTCGAAGAGCCGCCGGTTCTTCGCTTTTTCTTTGGCCGACTCGCCGCCCTTAACAGCTGGGGCCGCAAGCTCACCGAAGCATTCGAAGCGGATTTCGGCAAGGTTTATTGACCGTACCCCAAACGCGGCATTGGCAAATCTTGGGTGGGACGCGCCCGGTACACGCCGCCCAGACCCGGCAAGAGCGGCGTTATTGGACCAGTGCGGTTAGTGCAACAAGCCCCGAATCACCATTCCGCGCCCTTTCTGCGGTCGAATAAGACACCCATAATGACGCTGCTTTTGAGGGTTTTGGAGCCATAAGAAAATGATTTGACTTGCGCTGAATTAAATTGGATTTCCTTCCCTTGGAGGACGTGAGCCATGAAGGGATGGATCAGCCAATTCGACGATGCGACAAGCCGGGCCCGGTCGCGGGTTCAACGCGACCTGGCCAACGCCTGCCGATTTGAGGCCCTCGAGGGCCGGACGCTGATGTCGGCGAGCGTGCTTGCCGCCCCATCGGCCCTGACGGCGACGGCCACCGCCCCCACCTCCATCAAGCTTCAGTGGAGGGACAACGCCGGCACCGCGACGGGGTACAACGTTCTGCGTTCGACGGACGGCGTTCATTACACGGAATTGGCCCGACTCACGTCCGGCGGCGCCTCCAGTTTCACCGATGCCACCGCGGCCTCCGGGCACGTTTATGATTACGAAGTTCAGGCGTTCAGCGGCTCGGCGACTTCCGCCGCGTCGAACGTCGCCGCGGCCAAGACGCCCCTGGTGACGCCGACGGGCCTGACGACCAGCCTCTCCGGACTCTCAATCAAGCTGACCTGGACGGACAACGATTCCTCGGTGACGGGATATGATGTCCTTCGCTCGACCGACGGCGTACACTTCAGCCCAATTGCCACGATCACCAGTAGTTCGACCCGCAGCTATACCGACTCCACGACGACTTGGGGAACGAAGTATTACTACCAGATCGAGTCGTTCAACGCGGTGACGAGTTCCGCGGCTTCGGCCGCGGCGAGCGTCACCACGCCGCGTTCGGGCGTCACCGTCACGACGCGGTATGGCGACGAACTGGTGGTGACCGCCGCCGGCGCCGACGATTCGGTCTCCATCTTCGAAAGCGGATCGAAGTTCACCATCGACGCCGACGGGCAAACCTACACCGACGCCGCCACCGCGGCGGGGTTGTTCGTTTATACGCGCGGCGGGACGGACACGATCGACGTGGATAAGTCCGTGAAATCCGAGACGACGCTGGAAACCATCGACGGCGCGTTGACGACGATCACCAGCGCCGGCTCGGACGTCATCGCCTGGATCGACTCGACCGACAAATATTCCGGCACGGGCACGGTGCACGCCGTCGCCAGCTTCGCCGGCGGCGTGAGCAAGGCCACCGGCGCGGCCCTGGCCAATCCCAAGGACGCGGGAAAAACGGTGACGGTGAACGCCTCTCTATTCGGGACCGGCCCCGTGGCCGCGGACGTCAACCAGGGCGAGATAGGCGACTGCTATTTCCTGTCGTCCCTGGCCGCCTTCGCGGGGCAGAATCCCAACGTGCTGGTGCAATCGGCGGTGGACATGGGCGACGGGACCTACACCGTGCAGTTCATCTCCAACGGCAAACCCACGTTCGTGCGCGTCTCCAACCAGTTCTCAGCCGGGCCGTTCAGCGATGGATTGCTCTACGCCCATCCGGGCGCCGACGGCTCGATCTGGGCCATGGTCATGGAAAAGGCCTTCGCCTACTTCCGAACCGGCGCCAATACCTACGCCTCCACCAACAGCGGCTGGATGGGCGAGGCCTACGGCGACTTCGGCGTGAGCTCCACGGCCTTCTTCCCGAGCAATTACACGGCCGCCACGCTGTACAACCTGCTGTCCGCCGACCTGTCCGAAGGCAAGGAAATTACCCTGGGCACCGACAATTCCGCGCCGAACCTTGTCAGCGATCACGCGTACACGCTCATCAGCGCCTATAAAGATTCCAACGGCGTGACCCACTACGTCGTCCGCAACCCCTGGGGCGACTCCGGCGATTCGCTGGAAAACAGCCAGGGCTACGCCACGCTGACATTCGCGCAGTTAGTCGCCAACTTCGGCGATGGGTGCGCGTCGGTTTAGGATTCTGAAGGAGTCAACGCACACCACCCTGTCGCCCTCTCCCCGTTGAGCCGGGGAGAGGGCGGGGACATGAGGCCCGTATCTCTGTAAACTGCACGACATGCCCCGATTTATCGCGATGCTGCGCGGAGTCAACGTCGGCGGAAACATCCTCAAGATGGACCGGCTGCGAGAGCTTTGCGATGAGCTTCAATTCAAAAACACCAAAACTTACGTTCAAAGCGGCAATCTGGTTTTTGACTCCGATCGCCCCGCATCCGTCTTGTGTTCCCTGATCGAAAGGCGCCTTGCCGGCGAAACACGCCTTCCGGTTTCCGTAATTAAGCGAACCCCGGCGGAACTGAAACAAATCCTCTCCAACAATCCATTCCTGAAGGAAAAGGAGATTGATCGCTCAACACTGCACGTAACATTCCTGGCCAAGCCCGCGGGGAAGGTTGCGTTGAACCAACTGGCCGCGATCAACTCCGGCGTGGATCGCTTCCGCTCCATCGGCAAAGAGATTTATGTCCATTGCCCGAATGGCTACGGCGAAACCAAGCTGTCGAACAACGCGATACAGAACCTGCTCGGTGTAATCGCAACCACGCGGAATTGGAATACCGTCAATAAACTCTATGAAATGGCGTCATAGCGCCCCTGCCGCATCCGGTAAAACTCATGAATGGGCCCTTTCCACATTCGGAAACAGCGGCTGCGCTTCGCCGAGCTTGGCGCCGGCCGCCGGCGGATTGGCATAGAGCCAATCCAGGGTTTTGCCGGCGACGTCGATCTTGAGCTGCGACAATCCCTCGGCCGCCTTTTGCGGCAGGATCGGCAGCAGGCCGACCAAACAGCGGTGAATCGACAGCGCCGCGACGTTCAGAACCGTGTTGAGCCGGGTCGCTTGCGACGCGTCCTTGGCCAGCTTGAACGGTTCCGTGGCATCGATGTATCCGTTCGTGAGCCGGGCCAGTTGCACGGGCAATTCGGCGCATTGTTGGAGGTCGATGCGCTCGTACGCGGCGGCCAGTTGCGACGGAAGCTGCTGGCCGTGGGCCAGCAGGTCGCGGTCGATCTTCTCCAACTCGCCGGCGGCCGGCAGCACGCCGGCGCGGTAGCGGTCGATCATCTTCACCGTGCGGTTCAGGCAGTTGCCGACGACGTTTTTCAGTTCGTTGAACGATTTCAGGAAATCCACGTCCGTCCAATCGAGGTCGCTGCCGAACGGCGCGGCCCGCAGCAAATAAAATCGCAGCGCATCCAGCGAATACGTGCCGATCACCTGGCGAAGTTTCGTCAGGTCGATGAAATTGCCGAGCGATTTGCTCATTTTCTTGCCCGCGCTGGTCCACCAGCCGTGCGCGAAGACTTTCTTCGGCAGCGGTACGCCCAGCGAAAGCAGCATGGCCGGCCAGTAAACCGTGTGGAACCAGAGGATTTCCTTGCCGATGATTTGCACGTCGGCCGGCCAGAATTTCTTGAACAGCGATTCATCCGCCGACGTGTAGCCCAGCGCGGTGATGTAATTGCTCAGCGCGTCGATCCAAACGTAAACCACGTGGTCCGGATCGTGCGGCAGAGGGATGCCCCACTTGAGCGTGGCCCGGCTGATGGACAGATCGTCCACCCCCCGCTTCAATTTGCTGAGCACTTCGTTGCGCCGCGCCGGCGGCTGGATGAAATCGGGGTTGTATTCGACGTATTGCTGAACGCGCGGGGCGTATTTCTTCAGCCGGAAGAAATAACTCTTTTCCGAATATCGCGTCAGCGGCCGGCCGCTGATGGCCGATTTGTATTCCCGCGATTTCGCCTCGGTTTCGGTGACGAATTCCTCCTGCCCCTCGTCGTACCAGCCTTCGTAGCTGCCGAGATAGATGTCGTCGTTGGCGAGCAATCGGCGGACGATCTCCTGAACGGCGGATTTGTGCCGCTCTTGCGTCGTGCGGATGAAGTCGTCGTGGGTGATCCCGATTTCTTTCCAGAAATTCTGGAACGCCGCCACCATCTGGTCCGCCAGCACGCGCGGCTCGACGTTCTGGGCCGCCGCGGTCTTGACCATTTTGATCCCATGCTCGTCGGTCCCGGTCAGGAAGAACGTCTCTTGGCCCGCCAGCCGGTGATACCGGGCCAGCGCATCGGCGGCGACCGTCGTATACGTATGCCCCAGATGCGGCTCGCCATTGGGATAATAAATCGGCGTCGTGATGTAAAAAGTCTTGTTCATAGCAGAAATCTCTCAATCGAAACGCAAAAAAAGAACCACCGTTTGTCTCGGCTGACGGCAACGCGCAAAGGGATAGACGGCTCCGAACCAAATCGGAGCGGGCTATCCCAATCGCATGGCCATCAATCGGGGCAAACGGTGGTTCATGAAATGGATTATCGGCAGCAAGCCGTTCGAAATCAAGAGAAAGCAAACCGGGGAACCAGTTGCTCGCCTTCAAGATTCAAAGCCCCGGGAGCTTGCTCCCCGGGGTCACACTTTCATCTCGATCGCCTTTTGCGGGCAATCGTCTGCGCAGACGTTGCAGTCGATGCAGTTCTCCGGCTTCACGACCGCGACTTTCTCCTCCACGTGAATCGCGTCGCTCGGGCACTTGTCCTGGCACGTTCCGCATCCATCACATTTTTCGGCGTCCACAACCGCGGGCATATACGGCTCCTCGATAAAACTTGACTCCGATAGCATCGGCCAAATCGGCCCGCCCCGCCATCGGGCAACCCCCGTTTCCAACCTAAGGGACATTCCCTATGCCCTATCCCGGGCGGAAAACCGCGTTACGGCGACATTTGCCGAAGCAGGAAATACTCGTTGAATGGGTGATCGTCCGTGATAATGACTCGCGGGTCGTGATTGAGACGTATGTTAATCTGGATCTCACCGCTCAGGACGCGGTCAAGATAGCTGGCGGCGTCGCGGGTATCCGCCCATTCCAGAAGGTCCTTTTTCGCGGACGGGGGCATTCGCGCCGCCATTTGCCGGGAGTCGAGGATTACAATGGGCTCCATGGATCCCAGAAGGTGTATGCCCCAACCCTCGACGGACCGAAAGCAGCGAACGTACGGAAAGGATAGAGCCATCGATCGCATGACCGCCTGAGAGGTGGAATACTGTGGACCTGGAAACCACGTCTGCACGATGCCGTAGCGGTTCAAATGCTGCTTGGCCAACGCGTAGAACTCGGTGGAATACAGCAGGCTCGATCCGGCCGCTTCCACGGGCGGCGGTGGATCGGTCACGATCACGTCAAAGCTCCTCCCGCATCGCCTCAGATACCGCCGGCCGTCGTCCACGATGACGTGGCCGTTGGGATTGTTCAGGCATTGGTAGGCGTCGGGGAAATAGAACCCAAAGGCGTCGACGACGCTGGGGACAAGCTCGACCGCCGTCGTGTCGATGTTCCACGACAATGCCGAACGATACGTCGTCCCCATTCCAAAGCAGATCACCAGCGCGGATTTGGGCGGGCCCTGGTGAAGCCCCAGCGGCAGATGCGCGATGAATTTCGTGATCGGCGTCAGCGAGGTCATCCCCATCCCGTTGACCAGCAGTGTTTTCCCCCCCCGGTCCGCTCCATAGGAAATAACGGAGGCGGCGTAATCCCGCCGGACCACCGAATTCGGAGCCATCTCATGGTACATGTCTTCGTAATCTTGGGAGAATACCGCCCATCCCAGCTCGGCCGCCAACACGATGCCGAATCCCAGACGAATGGGCCGCGAGCTTGAACCGGGATGGCTCAGCCAATACACGACGAACGGCAGCCCCAGCAGAATCAAGGCCTCGCGTTCGCTGATGAACGGCAACAGCACGTACCCGCCCACCAGCGGACCGAGAATGCAGCCCAGGACGTTGATCGCGTATGCCTGCCCCGCGCGCCGCGGTTGTCCCGCGGCGTAGCGGTCGATCAGGCTCGGAGTCAGATATCCCAACGCCGCGCAAAAGGGACAGATGCTGGCCAGCACCATGGTTGCGCTCGACAGTGGGATGTCGGCAGTCATCGTCGTCATAACCACAATTCTCGGATCATTCACCAGCACGGGAAGAAAAGCGCTGAACGCCAGCACGGCAAACACCGCCCCGGCCGACCGCAGACGCCCGCGGGCCAAATCCCGGCGATAAATCAACGATCCCAAAAACGTGGCCCCCAGATAGGCGAAGATGATCAGGGCGAAGGAATACACCTGCGTTCTCAGCACCGGCGTGAAAGCGCGCGACCACACGACCTCCATCGCCATGGCGGCAAATCCCGTGGAAAACAGAATCGTCCGAATGACGCGGTCCGAAGCCCCTCCGGCCGATCTCGGGCCTTGAGCCGCCATTGCGACTTGCGGCAGCGTCTTAAGCATTGGCCGCGACCGCACCGCCAGGCAAATACTGACCACCGCAATGGTGAAATTCCCCGCCGCCGCCACCCATAACGTGTGCTGAAACCCAAGGATTTCCACCAGCACGATGGCGGTTGTGGCGGTGCCGCACATCGCGCCCAGGACATTGGCCAGATAAAGGAAACTGAAGCTGCCGGTGTCTTGGGCCCGTTCGCGCACATAGGCCATCATGAACGGAAACGTGGTCCCCATGCACAGGCACCATGGAAAAATCGAAACCGCGATCGCCAGCGCCGAAAGCAGCAGATACCCAAACGAATTCATCTGCCCGGCGGGTAGCAATATGCGTTCGCTAAGGTGGAAGAGCATCGGCGCCGCGAACGCCCCGATTCCGATGAGGAATTCCGCTCCGCCATAAAAGAACGCCGCCGACATGCCGGATTGCCCCACCAGCCAGCCTATGGACTGCCCGCCCCACCACGATCCTAGTGCAAGTCCCAACATGAACACCGATAGCACCACCGATAGAACAGGCGTAATGATGCCGAACGACGCGAATCCCATTCGCGTCCACACCACCTGATAAACCAGCCCGGAGAACCCCGACAAAAAGAACAGCAGGAAAAGCAGCAACCGCCAAAACCGTTTCATGCGTGGCAGTCATTTACCCAAGGTTGGGTTTTTAAGCAAGAAAGAGAAGGTGAAATGGCCGGGACGCGGGTTGGAATCAAGCAAACGTCGTCGGAAAATTTGGTTCTGCATGGCGAACGCGTATGATGGGACAATACGGCCACAACGGGTAATGCATAACGGCGAGCGAGATCGCACGATGAAAAAGGCCAAGCCGGGAATCGCGGGGACTCACGATGCGGAACATCTCTTTCGGTCCACGGTGCTGGCGCGGCATCGTCGGTTGATTCTGCCTAAATATCTTAATGACGAAGCCGAAAAACCGTTCCTTCAAGACCGGGCACTGGAAGACGCTCACAAAATTTTGATTAGATGGGCTGACCTTGAAAGCAACGGACATCTCGCGAAGAAGGAGATCTCGCTCGATTCCCAGTTCCTCGATGAAGTCTTCGGCGATGCCTTGCATTATCTGCCGTCCGCCAAGAAGCCTGACGGATACCAACTTGAGCACAAGTTTTCCGTCCCAGATGTCGGCATCGCGGACGCCGCGCTCGGACCATTTCCTCCAGACAGCCCCGCCAACGCGCGCGCGGTGATCGAACTCAAGGATGCCGCGACGGATCTGGACCACGACAAGATCAAGGGCCGCACCCCCGTCCAGCAATGCTGGGACTACCTCAACAGCCTGCCGGACTGCCCCTGGGGCATTGTCAGCAACTTCGTCTCCTTCCGGCTCTATCACCGCGATAGGACGCCGCAGGCTTTTGAGCATTTCGAGCTTCAGAAGCTGCGCAGCCTCGACGAATTCCGCCGGTTTTACGTCCTCTTCGAGCGCGGCGGGCTACTCGCCAACCACATCGTCAGGGTGCCCCGTGCCATGGACCTGATGCAGCGAAGCGCCAATAAGCAGCGCGAGGTCGGCGACAAACTTTACGACTATTACAGCGAGCAGCGCCTGCTTCTCATCGAGGAACTCATCCAGGAGCATCGGCGCACACAGGATCAGGCCATCCGCATCGCCCAAAAGCTGCTGGACCGCATTGTCTTCATTGCCTTTTGCGAGGACCGGGGTCTGCTGCTCCCAAGGCTGTTGGAAGATACCTGGAAGAGCGTCCCGCCCCTGCCCCGGGCCGGCGTGCGCTGGCAAAATTTCCGCGACCTCTTCCATTTTGTGGACAAGGGGCACGAAAAACTCGATCTGACCACCGGCTACAACGGCGGGCTCTTCGCTCCCGACGACGAAATCGACAACCTCGACCTCTCCGACCGCTGGACCGACATCTTTAAGAACATCGGCGAGTTCGATTTCGCCGAAGACGTCAACGTCGACGTTCTCGGCCACATCTTCGAAAAATCGATCACCGAATTGGAGAAACTCCGCACCACCGGCTATTTCGCCGCGCAGACGGCCAACGCCGCCGCCCCCGCAATGCCAAAGAGCGCGGAGCGCAAACGCTTTGGCATCTATTACACGCCGCCTGCATTCACCACTTTCATCGTCCGCCACACCCTTGGCACTCTGATCGAAGAGCAGCTTGCGGAGCTCGCCAAAGCCCATAACGTCGACCCCGATCAATCGCTCAAAGTCCCGCGTTCGCAGATTTTCGCCGCATACTGGCAGGCCGCGCTGGACGCCGTGCGGCAGATCGCAATCGTCGATCCCGCTTGCGGCAGCGGCGCGTTTTTGATCCAGGCGTATGAACTTCTCGAAGAGCGGTACGAGGCAATCGTCGATCACCTCGCATATCACAAAAACCAGCCCACCAGCGTCTGGTCGTCGGCCATTCCAGAAATGATCCTCGCCGAGAACCTGCACGGCGTGGACCTGTCCCCACAGGCCGTGGAGATCACACAACTTGCCCTATGGATTCGCTCGGCCCGCAAGGGCCGGCGGCTCGACGACCTGACCCATAACATCATTTGCCACAACAGCCTCGTCGGGGACAAGGCGGTGGACGAGCGCGCGATGGACTGGAAAGAGGAATTTCCCAATGTTTTCGCTCGGAAGGACCCGGGTTTCGACGTAGTGATCGGCAACCCGCCGTGGGAGCGGATAAAATTGCAGGAGCGCGAGTTCTTCGCCTTCTCCGCGCCGGAAATTGCCAATGCGGTTAACGCCGCCGACCGCCGCAAGATGATCGAGAAACTGGAGGCGCAGAACCCGCCACTCTACTTGACCTACATTTCGGCCAAGGGGAACGCGGAGAAGGCGCTGGCCCACGTGCGCGACAGCGGAGACTTCCCTCTGACCGGCAGAGGGGATGTGAATTTGTACATGCTCTTCGCCGAGCTTGCCCGGCGCATCGTTCGCGCGTCGGGGATGGTTGGCATTCTTGTTCCATCTGGGATTGCAACCGAGGATACCAGCAAGGACTACTTTAACGCTCTTACGGAGGACGAAACGCTAGTCGGGCTTTACGATTTCGAGAACAAGAAAGGCATCTTTGAGGACGTCCACCGCTCATTCAAATTCTCAATTCTGCTTTTCGGCGGCAAGGACCGTAGGACGCCACACGCTGATTTTGTATTCTTCGCCCATGATTTGAGGGACCTTAGCGAAAAGCGCCGCCACATCTCGTTGTCTCGGAAGGATCTTGCACTTCTTAACCCAAATACCAAAACCTGCCCGATCTTTGAGAATCGAAGAGACGCCGAACTAACCAAAGCAATCTATCGCAGAGTACCCGTTTTGATCGACCACAATCGCAAGGATGGCGGAAATCCTTGGGGCGTGAAGTTCGTCCGCATGTTCGACCAAACCAACGACGCAGAGCTTTTCCAAAGGCCGGAGAGCATTCGAAGAGAAGGCTTTAATCTTCGGGGTAATCAGTGGGCCAAAGGTAAGCAAGTTCTATTGCCGCTCTATGAGGCAAAGATGTTCCGTCCTTACGACCACCGCTTTGGCAGCGTCTTCATTCGAAAGGAAAATTGGGTGAATCAGGGCCAAACGGACGAGACGACCCTGGTCGAGCACCAGAATCCGGAATTTCTTGTCCAACCCAGGTGGTGGGTTCCGGCCGAAGCGGTCGCAAAGACTTTGGGAAATGCAAAACCCTCAGCCCTCTTGGCATTCCGAGATGTAACGCGATCGACCGATGATCGCACAATGATTGCGGCATTTATCCCGGTGGTGGCGGTTACGAATACTGCTCCGTATATCCTCTTCAATCCCAGCATTGGGGCCAGAAAACAGTGTTGTCTTCTCGCGAATCTCAATTCAATGGCGCTGGACTTCTTCGCTAAGAGGAAGGTGCCCCACATGCACATGAACTTTTTCATCGTGGAACAACTCCCGATCCTCCCTCCCGACGCCTACAACGACAAATGCCCCTGGGACAAAAAGCAGACCCTGGAAAAGTGGATCAGTGAGCGCGTCTTGAAATTAACCTGCACGGCCAACGATATGATCCCACTGGCCGAGGCAGCCGGCTTCAAGGAGAAGGTCCACAAATGGAAAGAGCCCGAGCGGGCCGAACTCCGCGCCGAACTCGACGCGGCTTACTTCCACCTCTACGGCATCTCCCGCGACGACGCCCAATACATCCTCTCCACGTTCACTGGCATGACCGACGACGATGGCCCCAAGCTGGTTGCCAATTCTGCCGCCGGTGAAATTCTGGAAGCCTACGACGCCTTGGCTGCGAAAACGTGAAGCGAACTAATGCCTCAAAGATGGCGCACAAGTCTGCACCGCGGCATCCATCCATTTCTGCTCACCTATAGCGTGATCCGCAGCGACAGTTCCAGGGCATTTATTGACAATATATAGATAAATATGGCGCACTCATCCGTGCGATGCGGCACGTCGAATTGCCGTTCGACGATAAGATATTATGGCAAAAAGAGTTACAGCAGATATAAATGCGGGCGGTTATTAATCGAGCTTTGAAAAGTGTGCAATGTGTGCAATGGAGTCACGCACCGTACGTACGGGCGGGACGGAGAGTGCCACCGACGCGAATTATAATCATGCGACATGGCAGAACACGTTTGCGATCTTTGCGGACGGAAGTTGGAGGCGCACAATTATTACGTCGTGCGGATCGACGTTTTCGCTGATCCGTCAATGCCGGACGTTAGCTCGGCGGAATTGGAAACGGTGGATTTCGACGCGGTCATCGATCAGTTGCTGGAAGAAATGAAGGACATGTCGGCCGAGGAAATTCAGGATCAGGTCCATCGGCGGTTTGAGATGAAGATTTGCCCGAAGTGTCAGCCGGAGTTTTTGGCCAATCCGCTGGGCAAGCCGCGGGGGGCTCAAGTCGGAGAGAACTAGATGGGAAAAAATAAATAAAATAGGCCGCACGGCGGAGGGTTAATGCCGTGCGGCCTGGCGGAGGAGGAAACGAGGCTTATGAGGCGAGATCTCCAGGTCTTGCAAGACCCCGCCGTTGTATTGTCAACCGTCCTGACATCCCGTACTTCTTTCACACCCACGTCTTTACATGGGGAGAGTATTACAAAAGTTGTGCCACACTCCGATTTTGGAGAGAATCGACGCCGCTCGCCGAGTGTTTTCCAGCGGAAATCGCTGATTTGGGGGCAATAATTTCGTTTTGGAAATGCTTCAATGAATAGAGGGATGTCGATGCGAGATCGGCGAAAGATGCGGCAAACGCCTTTTGGCTGCACATCAACTACGCACCGGCACCCGGGCTTAACTATAAGCACCATTGCTCTTTGCACGATGCTCGTGGGGATTGCGTTAATTCCCGGATGCCATTCGAATAAGGTTGCCGCACCCCCGCCGGCGATCACGGCGGGCTTCGGAACCACGTTGGAAGCGGTGGATACGAACGATTCGCGGCTGCCCGCGAGCGTTGGGAGGGCGATTGCGCTATCGGCGGCGAAGAACGAATGGACAAGCCTGGCGTTACGGATCGGAAACCTACCGCCGCCGGGGCCGAAGCTGGAACTTCGGGTCGGTTTTTCCCCGGCGATCCCGCCCCAGAACATTTCGGCCTACCAGGTATTGCCGATGCCGGTGGACACCAACCGCGCCGGGTACGTTCGGCAAACGGGGTTGTCGTCGGGCGAGCGGCAATTGCCCCGGGCGTTGTTGCCGATGAGCATCGCGCGGGGTGCGGTGGATCTTTCGGGGCTGCGTGATCCGGCGCATCCGTTGGACCCGCAAGGTCATGCCGGCGGCGGCGAGCCGGCGATTGTCTGGATCGATCTTCACGTTCCGGCGAACGCGGCGGCGGGGGATTATGCGATTCGGTGCGACGTTGTGGGTGTCGGCGGCGTGGCGGCGTCGGTGCGGGGCACGCTGCACGTTTACGATTTCGCGATCCCGGAAGAGCGGCATCTGCTGATGGTCGGCGAGATCGATTGGGATCGACTGGAGCAGCTTTATCCGGATGAGTTCGAGGCGATTACGCCGCGGCTGATGAACCGCAGCGATGCGAAATACACGGCGGCGGTGGGGGTTCTGGATCAACTGGTGGAATTGGCGCAGGCGAACCGCACGGAGGTGGTGGTTCCCCGGCTTCAACCGACGGTGAAATGGCCGGCGGCCATGCGGCCGGCGGTGGACTGGGCGGATTTTGATTCGGTGGTATCGCCGTGGCTGAACGGCGACGGGTTTGGGGACTTGACGCCGCTGGGATTCTGGCCGCTGCCGCGCGCGGATTATCTGGACAACTACGATCCGGCGAGTCAGCGGGAATACTGGTCGAACGCGGCGGCGCATTTCAACCGCCAGGATTGGCTGAGCCATTCGGCGGTGGTTTTGGCGATGCGATCGGAAGGCCGGGCGACGGCGCTCCAAAGCATACAGCTTTCGATGTTGGCGCGGTCGATTCTGGAATCGCATCCGCTGCTGCGGGTGGTGTTGCCGCTGGAGGACGACCAGGTGCAATTCGAGTCCTCGGACAATCCGATGTTGTTGCCGGCGCCGATGGCGCAGCGGATCCTGACGCTGTCGCCGGGGCTGGTGTTCGGCGCGCCGACGCAGAACTGGCCGGTGGAGGTGCGGCATCCGGAGCACTGGATGCGAACGGAGGGAGCGGGGCTGGTGCCGTACGTCGGGGCGGGGACGGACCAGCGGGACGTGCGGCTTTGGGCATGGCTGGCGTATCTGAGGCAGGCGGATTTAATCCAATGGGGCGGGGCGTTGCCGGAGCAGAACGATCCGGCCCAGCAGGCCGATCCGGGGAAGCCGACGTGGTTCTATCCGGGGAGCTGGTTCGGCGTGGAGGGGCCGGTGGCGAGCGTTCAGCTCAAATGGCTGCGTCGGGCGCAGGAGGATTATGAGTATCTGCTGCTGGCGGAGCAGCGGGGGATGAGAACGAACGCATTTTTGCTGGCTCGGCTGCTGGCGCGGCAGGTGGAGCTTCAGGCGGCGCAGGCGCCCGATCCGGAATACGCCCTTCTGAGCGGAACGGTGGACCAGGCGACGTGGGACGAGGCGCGGAACCTGTTGGCGCGGTCGATCCTGGCGCGTCCGCCGGAGTCGTCGCCGGACGATCCCACGGTCCAGGCAACGGAGCAGGAGTTGGACCTGGACATTGTCCGCTGGCAGTCGCCGAAGGAGCGGCCGTACGTTTTACCGCGGACGGCGCAGTGGATGTGGGACGATCCAAGCCGGTCGAACGGCGACGCGTGGGCTTTTTTGCGGCTTGGGGTGGACATCTACAACGCGGGGGACAATCGACCCCAGGACAACCAACTGGAATGGACGGGCGCCGGGGACGGCTGGGAAATCAAACCGCAGCCGCAGTTCATCGGCGCGCTGCGGACGTACTGGGTGCAGCGACTGACGATGAGCGCGCGGGTGAATCTGGACCGGATCACGGCCGACTCGCGCAAGCCGCTCCAGATCACGTTCAT
>Ga0187867_10000791_pt1 | contig 27727 bp, 29 predicted proteins | sample June2016WEW_13_1_FD_132976 | JGI IMG/M metagenome (GOLD analysis project Ga0187867, IMG submission 132976) | Peatland microbial communities from SPRUCE experiment site at the Marcell Experimental Forest, Minnesota, USA - June2016WEW_13_10 | ecosystem: Environmental > Terrestrial > Soil >... | reverse complement strand
GACATCTTCGATTGACGTTTATTACCGCCGCAGATCGATTTAGAACTCGCTCCGTTGAGTCTGAGGTGGATGATGAGGCCCCCCGCGTTCGAATCTGAAAACCACACCCACGGCGCAAAAAAATTGGGCCGAGTCAACACTCCGACTTTTTCAACAGAATCGATCCAAAACAGACTCGGCAGTGATGAAGCGAGCTTGACTGCCCGGTAAAGGAAATGAGAGTGAGGAACTGTCGGCTTAAACCACCCCGGTCGCAGTCAACCCGGTTAAAACAAGGGAGTCCTGGCAATGGTCTTCATCTGTTCTGGCAGAAATAGTTTGGCGCTGGCCTTTTTTGAGCCCTTTTGAATTTGAGAGTGGCCCCTTTTGCAATGCGAAGTTAAGGGTTGCTTCGGGGATTTAGACAATGGAATTATCCCTCTCAAAAATGGAAATCATTAATCGTTTGGCCGTGCGACACGGATTTACGCGCTACCTGGAATTGTGCACGTCAAAAACCGGCCATTTCTACAGACTTCTGGACCGACGCGCCCTGCCTACCGCGCATCGTCTCATGTATTATTGTCCTATCGACTTCGAGGACGGTCTAGCTATTGATTTTCGAACCGAAGGAATGAATATCCGTGAATGCCTTTCCGAGATTAGCGGAAAGGCCCTGCGTTACGATATCATCCTTGTTGATCCCTTTCATGACTACGCATCCTCCTATCGCGACCTGTCGGCGGCTTTCAACCTTCTCGATGAAGGCGGAATAATTGTCGTGCATGACTGCCTGCCGCCAAACATCGCCGTGGCAGCACCTGAGTTCATTGAGGGTGAATGGTGCGGGGTGACCTACAAGGCTTACCTCGATTTCGTTTTTGCGCGTCGGCTCGAATATGTCACGGTCGATACGGACTACGGCTGCGGCATCATTCGCAAGCTAGATCGCCGATCACGCTGGGCGAGATTCATGAGAATGGCGGCTTCTTTTCTGGACCGTGATCCACAGCGACGATCCGAACACCGCCAGTCCATATTATTGAGGCAGGAATGGCGCGATATTGGAAATGACTTTGACCGAGCGTTTTCCTTTTTCGAGAAACATCAAAGGCGGCTTTTGAATTCGATAAGCTCTGATGAATTTTTGAAGATGCTCTAAAGGTCGCCTCTGCGCCATTCAGAGCAGGTCAATGGCGCCAAGCGATAACCGAAGATGGCGGAAGAGATCCACATGCAGCCGCCTAGGAAACCGCTCACACCCAAGCGTGACGAGACCGCAGCCATGCGGGCGGCCACGCCTGACCTCAACCGCCTCGGTCGTTATGAGCGGCGGGCGCGATCATGCCTGCGACGGGCGATGCTTCGTTTCGTGAGCCTCAAATTCCTAGGCGGGAGACCTGTCGCAAGCTCCGACCTGCGCGCGCAAATCCGCGACTTCTCTGCTGGCGACCGCTTGTGAGTTGCGCCAGTTACACGGGCATTTTAGCATAATACAATCACTTAGCGTAGGTTGGCAGAACCCAAATTGAGATCAGGTTGAGCAACACGCGGGTGATCTCCTGGGGAAAAACAGGTCAACCTCGCCGGCGGCCGGGTCAAACGACCGCTCCAGGGCGAATTGCACGCCGAATGACAATCATTTCGAATGCGGGGCGCGTTGAGTATGAAACTGCTCGATTTTGCGCGCAACCATCAATACGATCTAGGCTACGATGATCAAGTCCCAACACCAGCGCTCAAATCGGTACGTCATGTTTGGCCACAGTGGTCTTTTTGGCGATTACTTTGACATCATCCGACTGGGCGGCGGCGAATTGCGAAAGGTCGTCGTCAATATCAGCGAGGCTGGCCCCATCAACGGCAAATACTTCGCCGAGCGGCTGCGGGATGCGAACCGACTGCTTGCGAAATTGGATGCGGGATATGCCATCACGGTCGAGCATATCGATCAATTCCAACCGGACGCAGGCGAACGCTACGTCATTGGCTTTCGCGGTCTTCAATTGATTCCGCTACGCGACAGACTGAAGTCGAGCTTCGGCATCACCATCAGCTCTTTGACCCACCCGGATACGCAGATCTCGGCTTCTGCAACGCTCGGCGAAGGCGTAATCGTTGGCGCCGGCTGCGTTATCGCCTCATGTGTCGAACTGGGTGACTATTGTTTGGTCAATCGGGGTGCTTGCATCGGGCATGACGCTCGTGTTGAGGCATTTGCTAACATCGGGCCTGGAGCAAACCTAGCCTCGGGGGTCAAGGTGGAACGTGCTGCCGTTGTCGGAATTGGCGCGACTGTTTTGGAAAATGTCGTAATCGGCCCTAAGGCGCTCGTCGCCGCCGGAGCGGTTGTGACGACCAACGTCGAGCCCGAAACCGTGGTCGCTGGCATTCCTGCTCGTTTCGTCAAAGAGCGGATCGAGCAAGAAGCGCGATGAGACCGTTTCTGGAAAATTGCACATTAAGTCTCTATCACCCGGATCTGAAGGGTCGGTGGGACGATTTTATTAGCATAGCGAAGAACGGGAATTTTTTATTTTTAAGGGATTACATGGATTATCACAGCGACCGGTTTGTTGACCATAGCCTGATGTTTTATCTCAATCGCAGTCTCATCGGCTGTCTTCCCGCAACACGCATTGGCCGGACATTGCACTCGCATCGTGGTTTGACGTACGGCGGCCTGGTCATGCACCCCGATATTCGCCTGCATGCTGTGCTTGCGATCACGAAGAGACTGGCGGCCCACCTCAGAGACAGCGACCTTGACGGTCTGGTATACAATCCGATGCCACACATTTACCATCGTCTGCCTGCCGAGGAAGACCTTCAGGCTTTCGCCAAGTTGGGCGGACAGATCGTCGACTCCAAAGCAATCTCGGTGTTAAGGGCAGGCGACCACCGCGATTTGTTTTCTAATAACCGCCGCCGCGACGCGGATCGCTTCCGAAAATTGGGTTTGGCCCTAGGAAGAAGCAATGATTTCGGGGCATTCATGACGCTATGTGCATTACATTTATCGCAGCGATTTTCGGCCAAGCCGCTTCATACCGTTGTGGAAATCCGGGCGCTCGCGAACCGCTTTCCCAATAACATCCAGCTTTATGCCGTACACAATCACTCACAGATGATTGCCGGGGTAATCCTTTACTGCAATGCACTTTGTGCAAAAATTCAGTATTTGGCCCACGATGATCTTGGCAAGAAGGCATGCGCGGTAACTGCGATTCTCGCGTATATCATCGACAATATCCTGCCGCCGAATACTTGGTTGGAGTTGGGGCATTCGGTAGGTTTAGCCGGAGAGTTCAACGAGGGTGTGTTTGCCTACAAAGAGAGCCTCGGCGCTCGCACAATTGAGATAAGATCGTATCTTTTGTCGCCACTCTTCCCTAGCGCATAGATCGGCATGGATCTACATTCGATGCCATCCTCGAACTTGCCAAGAATAATCAGCCTTCCGACCCATCCCTCTGACCAGGGATCACTGACGGTAGTCGAAATCGAGCAGTTGCTGCCCTTTCGCGTGGCGCGGATTTATTTCATAGTCGACATTCCACGGCACGCGACCCGTGGGGGGCATGCCCACGGCACATGCCATGAGCTCTTAGTCGCAACCCGCGGGGCGTTTACGGTGACCTTGGAATCGCCGGTGGCATCAAAGTTCAGCTATCGGCTGGAGGCTCCGTCGACGTCACTCTATATACCGCCGCTTTATTGGCGGCGTTTGATCGACTTTGTGGATAAAAGCGAATGTCTGGTTCTCGCGTCGGAACCATACGACGCCAAGGAATACATCCGCGACTATGACGAGTTCCGCAGTCATGCTTCGAGCAAGGCCGGCATTGATCCCATTTCTTGATCTGCGAAACAGAGTCGAGGAAATGCGGCAAGACTTCGATGCCGCCTATCAGCGCGTCCGCGCCAGGGGCATGTTCATCATGGGTCCGGAGCTGGAAGCCTTCGAAAGCGAATTCGCAATGGCATGCAGCGCTTCTCATGCGATAGGCGTAGGATCTGGAACGGATGCCCTCAGCTTAATTCTTAAGGCGTTGGGAATAGGAGCCGGTGACCAGGTGATTGTTCCGGCGCATACCTGTATTGCGACTTGGCTGGCAGTCAGCGCGGTAGGCGCGCAATTGGTGCCGGTAGAGCCGGAGGTCGAAACATACCTGATCGATGCTACACTTGTTGAAGCGGCCATCACGTCGCGCACGGTCGCCATTCTTCCGGTCCACCTCTATGGTCACTGCGCGGATATGACAACCTTGCTTGCCATCGGCGAAAAGTATCATCTTCCCGTGATCGCCGACGCCGCACAGGCTACCGGGGCGCGCTTTTCCGGTACGCGGAAACTCGTAATTGGCCACGCTGGCGCTTTTAGTTTCTATCCGACCAAGAACATTGGTGCGCTCGGTGATGGGGGCGCCGTCGTCACCGAGGACGCCTCGCTGGCCGCAAAGATTCGAAGTCTACGCAATTACGGCTCGATCGAGAAGGATCGTCACGAATATCAAGGGTGCAACTCGCGCCTGGACGAGTTGCAAGCCTCCTTTCTGCGCTGCCAGCTCGGCAAGCTTGACGAGTGGAATGCTAGGCGCTCGCGATTGGCGCAGGAATACTGCGCAAGGCTGACCGGCGTTCCGCAACTCGTACTTCCTCGAACCAAGACGCCGGCGGAGCACGTGTGGCATCTGTTCACAGTTCGCGTCACGGAAGGACGACGCAACGATCTCAAGCTATTTCTGGAACGAGCTGGAATTAACACAAGGATTTATTATCCAGTGCCGCCGCATCTGTCGGGAGCATATAGCAACGATGCAACTCATTGCGCATCGCTACCAATTACCGAGGCTTTGGCCGAAAGCATTCTGAGCCTGCCGCTCCATCCACACCTGAAGGTCGAGGACGTCGAACTTATTTGCGAGATGATCAAGAAATGGTCAGCGGCAAATTGAACCGGATTCCGGCCATAGATGAGGTTGTCTGCCAGGCTAAACTGGCGATGGAAGAGCACGATTTCGAACTCGCCCTACGCTTAATCAGCAAGACAATGTTTCGAGCCTTTGAAGTTTCGATGCGCCGTCAGATTTTATGTTTCGGTTCGCCCGAGCTTGACGATTTATGCGCGTGTCTCGGTAAAGAGTTATGGCCGCGAATGGGCGGTGCCGAGAATCCTTGCCGTTTAACGGACGAAGAAGGCGTATGGGATATATATGTCGCGTCGGATCTATACGATTCCGGCGGGCACACGCCTTTAATCGGTGACTACATCCGCGCGGCATCACACCGGCGCGCGTTTCTTCTTGTTACGGATATCGATAACAGGCTTGGCGAAGTTGGTGCACCCATCCTCGATTACATCGGTTTGTCGAGCTCGCAGGTGGCGTTGTGCCCTGAAACCGACTTATTGAACAAGTTTGTCTGGCTAAAGAATATGATTAGCCGATTCGTCCCCAACCGTGTTTTTCTGTTCAACCATCCTCATGATAGCGTGGCCGTTGCGGCATGTGCCGCACTCACGGTCGCCGATGTTTTCTTTATCCATCACGTCGATCGTTCGCCATGCCTGGGCGCGTATTTGAAATCGGCAATCCACGTCGATGTGACACCGTTTTGTTATCATTGCTGCCGCGACAAGGCGCGCATTTCCGGCAACATCTTCATCCCGCTCGTTGCCAAGGACGAAGGGAAGCGATGCTTGAGCAAGGGTCGGCTGCAGAGTCGAGGATTGGTCACCGCAACCGCGGGAACCGAGCATAAATTCCGCCTCGATTACACCCCGAACTACATCAGCGTCATTGCCGAACTTTTGCGCGTCGGCGGCCGCCGGCATGTTCACATCGGCCATCTTTCCAGCTCCTTCCTGGATCGGTTCCGCTCTCAGCTGCGCGAAGTCGGCGCCGTCGAAGATCGGTTCACATACATCCCCCATGTCTCTTCGCTGTGGCGGGCCATGGCCGATTTTGATGTCGATCTCTACATCGGCTCTTTTCCGGCCCGCGGCGCACGAGCGAGTGTCGAGGTGATGGGCTCGGGAACGCCGGCCGTGTGGCATGTATCCACCAACGAGACTTGGTTCCATGATACGCATATGAAGTACCCCGAGGCCGCAACCTGGCGCACCAAGCGGGAATTGCTCGGTATTGCCGACAGCACAGATGACGATTGGGTACTGGCCCAATCGCGGGCAGCAAGACGGCATTATGAAGCAAATCATAATCCTGAACTGATGGCCGAGCAGCTCAGTGCGTCAGCGGTATCGGGGCGCCTCATGCACTCGGACGCGGCACATTTTCAGATGCCGACTCTAAAATCGTTCAACGAGTTAAGAAATTCTACTTGCTTTGCGACCTTGGACAAAACGGCTGCGATTAGTGCCGGTAAGCTGAAAGCAGACGAAACCCGCCACTCCGTCCTCCGTCGCCTCTTCGCCGGCTTCACTGGCAAATCGAAAGTTTGATCCGTGCTCCGTAGCATGGGCTTGTGAAGGCAAACCGGCAGTCAATGTCGGTTGAAGCTCTCGCAATACGGTAATTGGCGGTCATGAGAGTCAACTGCGGGTCAAAAGGTGACACGACGCGGTGAAATTGCGATGTACGGCCGCAAGACGTTTTGATCTGCGACCTTCGCTTCGCAGCGGATGCCGCCGAAATCCTGTCCGGCCGGCTGCGGCCGTTTTCCCTTTCCGCAACGGACGCCGCGAGCGCCGCGCGTCGGCGAGGTTTTGACCGCCGCAAGGCCAACAGTCTGTTTGTCAGGCACGGAAGGCACGCGGGCAGAAGGCACGATAATCCCGTGAGTCAGTCGCGAGCATACTTCGGGACTAAAGGTCAACTAGCACTACTTTGGCAGATTTTTAGCGACACGGGGTTCCCAAATCAATTTTTTCTGTGACTCATAGGTGGTCGGCTTTGGAGGGCCGACCATGAAGAGGACATTATCGGGTTGGGAAGTTGAGCTTGCACGGTGGTTGAAGCCATTCCTGGACCGGTTAGGGCACAAAGCGCGGCGGCGGATGTGCCCGCTTTACGTGACGGGGTTGATTGGACCCGGCGATCGCAAGAGTGTTCAGCCGATGGCGGAGCGGCTTGCCCCCGGCGACTATGATCAATTGCACCATTTTGTCGCGGCTGGCGACTGGGACGCGGCGCCGTTAGAGACGGAACTGCTCGTTCAAGCGGACAAGCTCGTCGGCGGCAGCGATGCAGTGATGGTGGTCGATGACACCGCGATGCCGAAGAAGGGCAAGCACTCGGTCGGTGTTGCTTCGCAATATGCTTCGGCGCTTGGCAAGAACGCCAACTGTCAGACGCTAGTATCGCTGACGCTTGCCCGTGGCGAAGTGCCGGTGATGGTGGCGTTGCGTCTTTTTCTTCCCGAGAGTCGGACAAGTGACCTAGCGCGGTTGAAGCGCGCAGGCGTTCCGGTCGAATATCGAACGGCACGTACCAAGCCGGAGATCGCGCTCGCTGAGATCGATCGCGTGGCCGCGGCCGGCGTGCGCTTCGGCTGTGTGCTGGCGGATGCAGGTTACGGGCTGAGCGCGCCGTTTCGCCAAGGGCTCACAGAGCGCAATCTTGCCTGGGCGGTCGGTATTCCTCGTCACCTCAAGGTGTACCCGGTCGACGTGCGTCTCATCTGGCCCGTTGCTAAGCGGGGCCGCCCGCGTCGGCGGCATGTCCCGGATATTCTATCGATGCCGGCCGAAGACATGCTGGCCGATGCCAAATGGCTAACGGTGAGCTGGCGAAACGGGACGAAAGGCAAGCTCAAAGCCCGCTTTGCCGCTGTCCGCGTCCGCACCGCCGATGGACCACCGCAACGGATCAGAGATAAGGGCCAGCAACACTTGCCCGGCGACGAAGCCTGGCTTATCGGCGAACACCGCGCCTCAGGCGAGAAGAAATACTACCTCGCCAATCTGCCTGCCGCGACCGACCTGCGCACCTTGGCCGCTACCATCAAGGCACGATGGATTTGCGAGCAAGCACATCAGCAGCTGAAGGAGGAACTCGGCCTCGACCACTTCGAAGGGCGATCCTGGCGAGGTCTTCACCGCCATGCGCTCATGACGATGCTCGCCTTCGCCTTCCTGCAGCACCGTCGCCTCAAAAAAGCGAGGTGGGGAAAAAAGAATCAACGGACCGCCGCCTCAACCAAGCTTGCCGGCCGTCCGTCACGCCATCGTCGCGCTCATCGCTCGACTGCCACCGCGACGATGCCCGCACTGCCGAAAATGGATCTCCGCAAACATGCAGCTTGAATAAATCTGCCAAAGTAGTGCTAGGCCGTGGACTCATTAGCTCGCAGCCAAATTCGGATTGATGCGAGCTTGATGAAGGCCAGATAGTTGGCTGGCTGCCCCCCGAGTCGCGGTGGCATCAATTCTGATACTGCTTGCGCCTTCTCAAAAAATCGCCAGTCGCTCTCTCTGGCATTCGCCCCGCCGCCAATCATAGTGCTTGGCTAGTGATATTGATCGGTTGATCGCCAGCGGCTATCGATCGCTCGGCAGCATCAATCCAGCGGAGAAGCCGCGCAATAGTTTCGACATTCGTCGGAACGGACTTGCCATGCTCAATTTGATCAGCGAATCCGTTCATCGCCCTCGCCAAGGGCTCGTCTCTGCCGGCACGAGGCCCTTGTGCAATAATAACCGTGCAATTTTTCGTGGGTTGGCCTCCCAAAGCAGGAGTAAGGCGAAGTCCGGCACCATTCATTTCATCATCCCTGACAAGGGTGGCCGCAGAGCCGATAACCGTAGTCAGGCGCCGACGTTGCGCGCCCGACCAACTAGCTACGATTTCGGCGACCAGATGATTGGTGTAGAATAAGTGCATGCGAACGGTATCAAGACGACCGTCGCTGGTGAACGTCACCCCGCAGGCCGCGATTCTCGTTGGACCCGGATGCACAAGTCCGTCGATAACGGCGAGGTCGTGAATCGCGAGATCACGAAGCACATTAATGCCGGGTTGACCGTTGCCTAGATTGGTGCGCTCGGCACGCCACGAAATGAGTTTTCCGATAGTCTTCTGGCTGAAAACCGACCTCATCCCATCCTGGAGCGGGCTCCAAACTGCAGGCACATCGACCAGCAGCATTACTCCCGCCCGCTGAGCCTTATCGGCCAGTTCTAAAGCCTCAGCCGCGGTTTCGGCCCCGGGCTTCTCAATGAAAACGTGCTTGTTCCTAGCGATGCATTTGTGCGCAAGCTTCGCCAGGGTTAGCGGCGGTGTCGCCAAAACCACAGCGGTAATCCCGGAAAGGCCAAACGCCTCCTCAACGTTGGCTAACACCGCTACGCTGGGATGCCGAACGGCAGCTATTTGTCTTCGGACAGGATCGACATCCGCAATGGCAACAAACCGGAAACGGGAATTCCCTGCCAGAACGCGTGCAATGTTCTCTCCCCATCGGCCGAAGCCGACGAGAGCAGCTCCAATTCTCATGTGCGGGTCCGCAAAAGGCGTGCAGGAACGCCGGCTACCACGCCATTGTCAACGACATCGCGTGTCACGACAGCCCCGGCGCCGATCAGGGCGCGCGCACCGATCGTCACGCCGCCCATGATCACGGCGCCACTTCCGATAGAAGCGCCTTGTTTCACCGAGGTTGGGACCACAACCCAATCTTCAGGACCTGCGCGCCGCCCCTCTGCCGCCGCGCTCGGCTCAATATCATTTATAAACATCACTCCATGTCCAATGAAAACGTCGTCCTGGAGGGTCAGACCTTCGCAAAGAAAGCTGTGCGAGGAAATCTTGCAGCGGGCCCCGATCTGTACACCGCGCTGGATCTCAATAAATGGCCCAATCGTGGTCTCATTGCCAATTGTACAGCCGTAGAGATTCACGAGTTCGGGATAGTGAATAACAACTCCCGAACCAAGCTTGACATTGTTGGCAATCGGCATTTTGGAGTCCAAGCGGTGCTGGCGCGGCTCTTCCCACTCAGTGCTTATGCCACACTTCGGCAATGAAAAGGCCCAGCACGACGACGTTTGCGGGGTCTAGGGTTTCGCCGCATTTTTCGGTCGACCTCCCGACACGGCAAAGGGGGGACGTGCGCCGCGATCGGCGGTACCCAATGTCGCGAGCCATCGCATTATGTGGTTGAACGGACGCGAAATATTTGGTGACGCGCTTCATGCCGAAGCCCCTAATTTGGCATCGATCTCGGACCAGATCCGCGACATCGGCGATTTCAGCTGCCGCAAATGGTCTACGTTATGCGCCAGGATGGGTTGCATCTCATTCAGCATGGCGGCACGTCGATTGTCGTCGAGTGCGCCCAGGGAATCGATCACGGCAAACAGAGCTTGCAGCCTTTGATCATTGTCGACCACCGAGTCGTAGTGTTCGTCGATGATCGGCGTGAAGGTTTGAAAACCCAGCGAGCGCAGATAGGCCAGAGTTCCAGGCGTACCGACGATCACGAAAGGGTGTTCGTTGACAAGAGGCTTCCACGCCTTCTCGGACACGAACAGCACATTGTTGCTGAAATGAGTTTCGGTCACGATGGAAAAAACAGTATCGCGGTAGGGCCAGACTTCACCGATTGTCACCGCAGCGAAATTGTCTTGCATGTAGCGGTCGAAATCCAGCGGGAGATCGCGATCGATGATCAGCGGTTGGCGTTTCTGTAATTCCTGCCAAGCTTCTTCCATTTCCCAATCGTCGAAACGCGTCTGATGCGGTTGATCGTCGCGGAAGCTGACTACGCTACGGTCCAGGAACCCGCGGCGAAGCAGGTGAGAGACCACCGTGCGCCTGTGCGGGCGCATCGCCCGGTTCATGCACAGGAACAGCTTGGGCGGCGGCGCGGTGCGTGGCGTATCGAGGTGTGCACGAGCACGAATCGCATTTTGCGGCATCGGGTTCACGGTGAGATGCGTCACCCGGTGCAGGCAATCGTGGTGCGCGGTTTCTGCGGCATGTAATCTGACGGTCAGGTCGAACCCCTGCTCGTGCGCATGCCGAATCGCCTGGACAAGGTAAGAATAGGGTTCGGAGAAACGTGTTTCGAACGGGTCAGGCACATTCTTGTCGCCCAACCGGCGGTGCTTCCAGGACTCGTATTCTGGCCGGCCGCTGAGGTTGCCGCTGATGAACCACACCGCGCCGGGCGGCAAGTCGTAACGAGAGACAAAGCCAAAGATGAGATCATACGCGCTCTGTTCTTCCCCGGTGGGGGTTTGGGTGAAACCAAGCGGCCGGCCCTCGTGGCCGAAGAACAGTAGGATGACCGCCCTTTCCGCTCGTACCGCGCTCAGCACCGCCGGGGGGACGTGGGGGGTCAGGAAATCGGTGGCCGCGCCCCGCGCGAACCACTCGAAAAACTCCCAACGCAATTCGAGCGGAAAAACGAAGGGGCCACCTTCGACCACGACCTGATCCAACCGGCGCAGCCGGAGATGCTTCTGGTTGAGGAGCGCCTGCGCCGGTATCCAGTAGTGCCACACGTAGCCGTCCGCGGGCCGATGGGACACCGCACCGATGGCGTAGGCGTTATCGCCGTCTTGAGTCAGCGATTGGTAGGCGACGTCGAGCATGTCATGCCTGACCGATCCCGACCGGAATGAACGTCACCCCGTCCTGCGGTACCAGGTGGCGCCAAGGATCGATGACCACCGAGCCCTTGGGAAAGATCAACGACGTGAATTCCTGGTGCCTGGTGCCGATCAGGAAGACGTGCGGAGTGAGCTTCGAGAAGTCGCGTTGCGCCCCTTCCACGAGCGGGTCGTACAGGAGGGGGCGGAAACCGCGTTCCTCCAGCATGGTGTTGAGCAGCAAGGCGGGGCTGCCAACAGTAAGGTTGGTGGCCGCCTTAAAGCTGTAGCCGATGATCGCCTTGGGAAGATCATGGGCGCACATCAGGTCGACCAACCATTCGGTCTGGCGCTCGCGCGCCATCAACATGTTCTCGAAAATGTCATGACTCAGCGGCAACTCCCGCGCCAGCCATGACATGGCGATGTTGTCGCGGGGATGGCAACCACCACCGTCACCCATGCCGCCATCGAGGTATTGCGGGCCGAGCAGACGGCGCCGTGCCTTTTTGAGCGCGCTGGTGACATCGTTGACGTTCGCGCCGGGCGATTTGTGGCAAATCTCCATAAGTGTGTTGGCGAACGCAATCTTCATGCCGATAAAGGTATTGTAGGCAACTTTGGTCAGTTCGGCGCTTTCGATCGACATCTGGCAAATCGATGCATCGGTCAGGGTGGCATAAACGGTTGCCATTTTCGTTGCTGTCTCCGAATCATCGACGCCGAGCAGAACGAATTCGGGCTGCAGGAAGTCGCGCATCGTCGTACCCATAGCGATGAAGAATGGATTGTAACACAGGCGCAGCAGGCTGCCCGCGACCGGGCGGATGTAGCGGCGCACGGTGCCGGGCAGGACGGTCGAAATGATCGCGATCGTCGTCTCACGCTTGACGGCGGCCGTGATGTTCTCGATCGCGACGACGAGGTGGCGATAATCGAAATCCATACGTTCGCCGGGCAACCGTGTAACGCCCTCGAAACGTGGTTCATGCGGCGTTTGCACCGCGACGAATACTACATCGCCGTGTGCCAACACCTCTTCCAACGCGCCGAAGCGAAGATTGCTGCGGGCGAGATATGGGTTGAAGGGTTCCTCACCATCGGGACCGGTCTCGCGATAGGGGCGCGGGTCCGTATTCATCAAACTCGGAGCGATGTCGTACGCCATGACGTCATGGCCCTTCATCGCCATCGCGACCGCGCACGGTAGGCCAAGCCTACCGACGCCAACCAAACCGACCCTCATCGATATTCTCCAGACGAACTCGGCTATTCCCCTGTCCTTGAGGATAGTCGGGTGTTTGGTTCTGCCATTTCCATGGCCTCGAAATCAACCATGACGCTCGGCTGGGCTGGCGAGCAGTGTCGTAATAGGAGTATACTCGGTCGATGCCGACACGGAGCATATACGATATGGTTTGGCCATTCAGACGACCCTCCAGCGATTCCAGGGAAAGCGCATTCCGGCTGAATGCGCGCCGCGGAAAAACCGTGACTCCTCTTCTCTGGCAGCCTGCGGAAACCGCAGTCATCATATGCGACTTGTGGAACGACCATTGGTGCAACAGCGCTGCGCAGCGCTGCTCGAAACTGGCGCCGCGTGTCAACGAGTTCGCTCAAGTCGTGCGTGCACGCGGCGGACTCGTGGTTCATGCCCCAAGTGACACCATGGCATTTTATTCGGAACTGCATCAGCGCGAGCGCGCAAGAGGTATTGCCCTGGTTGCACCACCCATGCCGATCATAATGCGCCCGATCGATCGCTCTCGCGAGCCGGAATTACCCATTGATGACTCGGACGGAGGCTGCGACGATGCGCCGCCTTCCCAACTCGGCCAGTGCGCTCCTTGGAAACACCAGCACCCGGCGATCACAATCGCCCACCAGGACATCATCAGCGACGTCGGCGAGGAGATTTACAGCACCTTCATACGGGGCGGCATCAAAAACATCTTCATGACGGGTGTGCACACAAATATGTGCATCTTGGCGCGTTCCTTCGGGATAAGACAAATGGTCATGTTGGGCTTTGGCGTCATCCTCGTTAGGAATCTCACGGACAGCCTCTACAATCCTTCAATGCCACCGGGCGTAAGCCATGACCGAGGCACGGAGCTGGTCGTGGAACACATCGAGAAATACTGGTGTCCATCCATCAGCAGCGGGGATGTTGCCTCGCCGGACCTCCTCGCCAACTCCGCCTCACAGAGGCTGCCCTAAATTGGGTAGCAGATCATTCCCCGGTTTGTCTCGCGCCTGTGATCGATTCGTCAGCCACCTCGGGCAGCTTTTAGAAAGCCGACTGTTCGCTTGTTATGTTTACGATCGCCAGATTATAAACGAGCCATGCGCGTAGTGGCGATTCTTGCCGTTCGTAATGAACGGCCGTACCTGTCAAACTGTCTCTCGCATCTCGTTGAGAACGGGATTGACTTCGCCGTTGTGGACAATGGGTCGACCGACGGAAGCACTGAACTTTTGCATGACGCCAGATTCGCGCCGCATCTTGCCGGCTACCACTATGTTCCATTCACTGGAGTATTCGTTTGGGAGGAGATCTTGCTGGCACAGGAACAGCTCGTCCGCACGATCGATACGGATTGGATTGTCCTACAGGCGCCCGACGAGATCATGCACTCGAACGTTCCAGGCGAAACATTGGCGAGCGCGATTGAGCGATTGGACGCTCAAGGATTTGACGTCATCAATTTCGATGAGTTCGTGTTCCTGCCGATAGATCACGACTATATACCGGACCATTATGGAATACAGCCGCTTCGGCACTACTATTTCTGGAAGCCGAGCATGCGAGCTTGGAAAAAGGCGCTCAACCTATCGAACGTCGCTGGTGCCGGCCACTTCCTGTCCGGCGCTGACTTCCGCCTCTCGCCTGAGACTTTGGTGAATCGTCATTGCATCTTTCGTGATCAAGCCCACGCATACGAGAAATACTCCAAACGCATTTTCGATGCCAAAGAGCTCGCCCGGGGATGGCATTTTGACCGGTTTCAGCAACCGGTCACCAACTTCGCCTTCCCACCTGCCGACCAGCTCGAATGCCTCGCGTCGCCCGAGGATCGCAACCTAAGCCGCAGTCATCCCCACGAGACGCACTATTGGCGGTGGAGGGAGGAGGAGATCCACAACCTCAAGTCAGAGCTCGATGGCCTCAAGTCAGAGCGCGATGGCCTCAAGTCAGAGCGCGATGGCCTCAAGTCAGAGCGCGATGGCCTCAGAATCGAAATTGAAAGTCATCGTACTCAAGTGAGAGAGATGCTTAATTCAACAAGCTGGCAATTGACGGAGCCAGTCAGAATGATTGGCCGCAAATGGGGCTGGCTTCGGCGACTTGCTGGTCGGGCCGGTAACGGATCGCAGTCCTAAAGCGAAACTGGTAGTGGGTCATTTTGATATTAATCCTATCGACCAGCGCGTAGGAATCGACTGACGCGTGTTGCCTTTGAAGTGTCCGACGACGGACTGGAAGCTGCCGTGGGCCCGAAGGGACGGCGCTTTCTTGTTCTTATTCTGTCGCGCACTCTGTTTCTGATTGCTACTGACTCGCGGCTGCGTCGGCGGTGAAGAGGAGCAATCCCCATGAACGACACCACCACCAACATCACCACCAACGTCGATTAGACTGACGAAGATATCCTCAGCTACGAAGTCTCCGACGACGCAACGGAACGGGGGTTACGTCAAACGATGCCTGCCACCGGCCCTATTCCACCTTGCTGCTGACTCGGATTGATGCTGACTCGCCGCGGGCTGCTGACTCGCGGCCGCGGCGGCGAGCGAAGTGGAGCAAAGGCCGCCTCAGTTGGCGGCTTTTTGGTTTTTGTAGATCAGCATGAAGCTGCCTTCGACTAACGGGAGGCGCGCAACCGCGTAGTTGTTGTTGCAGTGCATGAGTCTCTTTGTGGCCCATCGCGACATTTCGCTGCGCTGCGGAGTTTGGTCGCTATCGGGGCATAGCGGACTCTGGCAAGCCGAACGCCCTGCAGATTTATGGGTTCACGGCCTAAATCATGACGCTAAGCTCATCATCGTTTAGAAGTAGTGGGACCGCATGGGGTTGAATTCTCCACTTGAGCGTTGTAAAAAGTGAGGGAAATTTCGCGTAAATAATGCGATGATCTGTAATCATGGGGGTGATTGCCAGTGTATTACACTACGCAGGTGCCGAAGCTGGTGAGCCGGCTGTTCACCGACGAAGTGATTCTGGCGAACTTCGAGACGGGGCTATACTACAGTTTGACCGGAACCGCGGCCGATATTTGGCTCGGACTACAGTCCGGCGCGACCGTCAAGGAGATCGTCGCGGCTATCGTGACGCTCGGAGATCAGGGCGTCGTGGCCACAACCAAATCCGTCGAAAGTTTCATCGAGAAACTGTTAATCGACAAACTTATTGCTCCGCACGACGGTATTCCCGATCGCCATCCATGGTCCCCGCAATTCAGCGATCCGTTTTCGCAGCCGATGCTCGACCGGTTCGACGATTTGCGCGACCTGCTCTTCCTTGATCCTATTCACGATGTAGGCGAGGCCGGCTGGCCAGTGCGGGCCACGGATGGCGGTTGAAGCGCTCCTTTCCCAGTCAATCGACCGGGTCTTCGAACAGGTGTTGGCGCCGCCCGCCGTGGAATTTTTTGCACGGTCGGGCTCGTATCTGCTTCGGCTTTGCTTTGCTGGCAAACCGCTGGCGGACGAATTTCTTCCATCCTTCCTGCGCGACGAAGCGGGTCCGGCGGACTTGCAGATCGGGTTCCTGACGGACAAGGACGCCGATCTGTCCCATCTCATCCCCCACCCCCCGACCCAATACAGGGCCGTTGGCCACGATGATTGGTTCGCGGTGTGGCAGCCGGGTGACCTGCCGATGCTCTATCTGCTGAATCGAAAATCAAACCGCGCGCTGATCTGGCTCGCCGCTGGCGCGGCGCCGGATTGGATCGCGAGCCGCCCCGCACTGCCGATCATGTACGCATTCTCCGTAGGCACGCCTTGGATCGCGTTGCATTCCGCCGCAATCGGCCGCGACGGCAAGATTTTGCTGCTCCTGGGCGAGGGGCGCATCGGCAAGACGACGGCGGCACTCGCATGTGCGTGTGCTGGGTGGGACTATGCTGGAGACGATTATGTTTATGCGAACACCGCCAATGCCAAAGTGGAGCCGCTTTATTGCTCGGCTCGGCTGCGTGCCGACATGGCCCCAGCATTCGCGGATTTGGTGACGGCACCTGCGCAGATTTCAAGTTCTGATGGTGAACCCCGTTATGAGCTGCGGCTGGGAGCAGAAATCGGTCCCGACCGCATCAAGGGCGGATCGCTGGCGGCGATCCTGCTGCCGCGACGGCGTGGAGCGATGCAGCCGGAGTTCTCGCCAGCGCGCCGCTTCGATGCAATCAATGCAATGTACACGTCGATGACTCTGATGCAACTCGGCTGGCGGGAGGTGATGATAAAAAAGGTCACCACAGTGATTGGGTTGGCACCGGTCTTTTTCGTCGACACCGGGCAGCGCCCTGACACAATACCGGGGGCTTTTGCGGAGTTCCTCGACCGCCTATAAGAGGGGTCATGGCTGTCGGCACGAGCGTCATCATTCCAGTCCGGAACGGATCAAATTTTCTTGCCGAGGCTGTCGAATCGGCGCTGGCACAACTCGGCCCTGCGGACGAGGTTCTTGTCGTATGGGACGATTCCGACGACGATACGACAGCGGTATTGAGGGAGTTTAAGGACCCGCGAATTCGAACGATGAAAGGTCCTGGATGCGGCGTATCGGGTGGACGCAATGCCGGGCTCGCTGCTGCGTCGGGGGAGTTCGTCGCCTTTCTGGATCACGACGATTTATGGCCGGCGGACCGCCACCGGAAGATGATGCAGGTGATGGTCGACAATCCCCACGTTGATGCGGTGTTGGGACGCATGCGGATTCGTCTCGATCCCGGCGCCACACCGTGGCAATGGATACTCGATCTGGACGGCCGCCACGTTCCCGGGCCGAACCTTGGGACGGTGCTGTTCCGCGGCCGCGTTCTGCAGCAGATCGGCGGCTTCGATGAAAGCCTGCGCTTCGGGGAGGACGTGGATTATTTCCTCCGTCTGCAGGAAGCAGGAATGCAGATTTCTCTCTGTGACGTCGATGGCCTGATCTACCGGCGGCACGCGACAAACTGCACGGACAATCAGCTAGCCGTGCAGAATTCGGTCTTCGACGTCATTAAGCGAAGGATGGCTCGAGCGGGTCGCTCGAAGGCCCCGATAGCAGGCAAACACCTATGACCTTGCGCGCCAGTATTATCATGCCGGTGCGCAACGGCGTTCGGTTCATCGCGGAGGCTATCAACTCCGCTCTCCGACAGCTTGCTCCCGATGACGAGATCGTTGTCATCGACGATGCCTCTACCGATGCCACACGATCGGTACTCGCGCGCATCCCCGATCCACGGATCCGGGTCCTTGATGGGCTTGGGCGTGGAGTCTCTTCCGCACGCAATCTCGGCCTTGCCGCAGCCGTCGGAGAAGTCATCGCGTTTCTCGACCACGACGACTTGTGGCCGGTGGAGCGCCATCGAACGATGATGCAGGCGATGATGGACGATCCGCAACTCGACGCGGTGTTCGGCCGCATCCGCGTTCGTATCGATCTCGGGGGGACCGCGTGGCCATGGCTGCTCCATCTGGACGGCCGCCATGCTCCCGGATCGCACCTTGCGAACGCGTTGTTTCGCAGCAACATGCTGCGCCGGATCGACGGCTTCGACGAGAGCCTACGCCTCGGGGAGGATCTCGACTATTTCAACCGCCTGCAGGAAATGAGAATGCGATTTGCGCTTTGCGATGTCGATGCAATAATCTATCGACGGCACGCAGAAAACGTCACGAACGATCAACGGGCCGTGCAGAATACGGTCTTCGATGTCATCAGGCGGAAGATGGATCGTAACGGTCGCTCGAAATCACGCGCCGATGGGGCATGATCATGAGCACGCGCACCAGCGTGATCACACCCGTGCGTAACGGCGTTCGGTTCATCGCGGAAGCGATCGACTCTGCTCTCCGACAGCTTGCACCCGATGACGAAATCGTTGTTATCGACGATGCCTCTACCGATGCCACCAAGTCGGTTCTCGCGCGCATCCCCGATCCGCGCATTCGGGTCCTTGATGGGCTTGGCCGCGGGGTTTCTTCCGCGCGCAACATAGGCCTTGCCGTAGCTGTCGGAGAATTCATCGCGTTTCTCGACCACGACGATTTATGGCCGCCGGCGCGGCACTCCACGCTGCTAAAAGCACTTCTCGACGGTCCCGAGATCGACTTTGCAACGGGTCGCATTCGGCTACATATGGAACACGATGCCATTATGCTTCCGCAGTTTCCCGAGATCGATGGTCGCCTCGGCGAATTCATCAGCGTTTGCAGCGCGCTCTTTCGCCGGCGGGTTTTTGATCAGGTAGGTTACTTTGACGAAGGCATGCACTTCGCCGAGGACACCGACTATTTGTTGCGGCTGAAAGAGCGCAATTGTCGTGTGGTGCTGTGCGACATCGACACCGTCATCTATCGGCGTCACAGCACCAACGCGACCTGCAATGTTGAAGCAGCCGAGGAAGGCTTCATGCAATTGATCAAGCGAAGACGCGTTCGACTCTGGGGCAGGCCGCGATCGGCAGGCTGAATGCGCATTTCAACTATCATGGCGGTCTACAACAACGAGCGCTACGTCGGGCCGGCGCTCGACAGCGTGCTCGCGCAGTCGCTGCCCACAAGCGAAATCATCGTGGTCGACGATGGATCGACCGACGGGACCGCCGACGTGCTGCGGGGCTATGCGACGCGGGTCCGTGTCATTAGCCAGCAGAATTCCGGACCCGGGCGCGCGTTCAATGTCGCCATTGCCGCCGCAACCGGTGATGCATTTGCGTTTCTCGATGGCGATGATCTTTGGATGCCGGAAAAGCTGCGGATTCAGCATGCGGCACTGTCGACCGAAGAAAATCTGGATGCGGTATTCGGGGCCGTCCAGCAATTCGTAAGCCCCGAAATCGATCCGGAAACTGCGCTGAGCTATGCCGTGCCCAGGTATCCACAGCCCGGTATCAGCAAGAACGCGATGTTAATTCGCCGTAACGCTTTCGAGCAGATTGGTTCTTTTGCAGAGGGATACAGCGCGACTGACTTCGTCGATTGGTATGCACGCGCGAACGTCCTCGGCCTTCGCTCTCGAATGCTGTCCGAGGTTGTCGCGTTACGCCGCCATCATCCGGGAAACCTCGGTCGGCGTCTGCGATCGAAGCAACATGACGAGCTTCTGCACGTCCTCAAGCGCTCGCTCGATCTGCGGCGAAGAAAATCGTCACCAAAGGGGGACTCCTGACCGGCGAACGGCTTGCGACAGTGATTATGGGAGAGTGTCGGCATTGCGAGCAGCGAAAAACCGCAGATAAGGGGTATAATCTACGCCGCGCAATTTCGGCAGTTGATCAGGCTTCTCCGGATCAACAGGCCGATAGGTCGAGCCGGCCGGCAGATTGATAATCGAATTGATGCGGCCCCCGGGAGAATACACGATGCTGGTGACGGGAATGACCCACGGGACTGCCATGAGACGCCAGTTCACGTCCCTGAACCTGTCACCAGTATGGAGTGTCGCCTCCCAAGGTATCAGACCGCGCCCATCGGCGAGCCGCGATTGCAGATCGACGACGTAGGCATGCCAACGACGCGTTGCGGCGACATCCGCCGTTGTCTGTGTTGCGCATAGCGTGACCAGTATGAAGATAGTCGTAGGCTGCAGCCACAATTGATCGGGCAGGCGAAGTTCGAGCAGCAAGACGACGACCGCTCCTAATGCGGCGCTGATGAAAACGGGTTGATAACGGGCTTGCAGTTGTGCAAACGGCGAAAAACTCCTTTCGATCAGTATCGCTGCGGTAATTGCTGCCAGTGCGAACAGCGCAAAGACGAGGGCGATTGTTCGCGTGCTGACCGCGCCCGTGTTGCGAGACCCGGTAGCGTGGACGAAAAACGCTGCCGCCAACGCAAGCAGCGCCACAATTCCCGTCACCAGCGGCAAGTTCAGGTGCCCGTCAACGAAAAGGAATTGGAAGTGTATCAGTCCCTGCAGAATGTTCTCGCGATCGGTCGGAAACCGGGGATAGATTATCCAACGTATCTGATAGGCGATTATCGCCGCGATCAACAACGCACTCAGACCGAGAAAAATACAGTCGCGCATGTTCGCCGTGACGCGTGCGCGCATGGCACATGCGAACAGCAGCACGCCCATTAAAGGGAAGGTGGCTTCGTGCATTTGGAATGCGGGAATACAGAGCAGCAGGAATAAAACCTGCGAAGCGATCGAACGCGCGCGAAACAGCAACAGGAACAGCAAAATCCAGAAATAACTTGTTGCAATGGATGCTTCCCCGATGGCGTGCATCGATGTGGCTGAAAACCCGATGAGCAGATAAGTGAGCGGAAATAGAATCCAAGCTTTGCGATCACGAGGAACGATGAGCCAGCACAGCGCACAGAGTAGCGTCGGCAACACCAGCAAGACAAAAGTGAATACCTGTCCGCGCTGGAACAAAGACATATCGGTAAACTTTGACAGCAGAACAATTGGCGCTTGCCGCAGCGTTTGTACTGCGTTGCGGGCCGGATCGATGAGAAAGAACCATTCGTGTTCCGCAATTTTGAGTAAGTAGTACACGCCGTCGTGGTATAGGCCGCGGGCATCAATCGACGCATAGAAACTGCATGCAAGGTTTGTTGCGAGCACGAACCCGAGCGTCAGCCGCAAATAGCGTGCGTCGCGCGCCGCGTCACCCGTTAAATCCGTGCCGTTGGTTGCCATCATCGAAGGTTTCGTCGCGTCGCGCATAAGAAGATCGTAAAAGCCCCTGAATGCACGCTAATCCATTCAACTCGGTCGTCAGTTCGCATCGTTCTTGCAATCGGACAGGGCCTGATCAATGTGGCGCATCGGCTACGATGCGGACCGACTGCAGGAACAATCGAGAGCGCCGATTATCAAGGTGGATGCGAACATTGATCTCGCGGTTGCCGGGTAGAGAACCAAGCGGCACAGAAAGGTCGACCGGACCGGATGCCTGGTTCAATTGGTTGAGATCGCCGGCGCGTCGGCCGTTGATTGAGATAAACCCCCTGAGTGCCTTGCCGCCGGGTACGAAACCGAACCCACGGATGATGAGACGCGCGTCGGCTGACAGATCGCGTGGTGACGTCCAAGCCAACAATGCTTCACGGCCGTCGGTCCAGCACCCCGCGGCCTCCGGCGCCGACCAACCGCTCCAAAGCACAGCCAAGTCGCCGCTGCCGTGACGGAAATCGAGCGCCGCCGCTGCGGCATCGCGTACGCACAGCGAAGTGCGGATATCTTGCAGGAATAGTCCCAGCCGACGCGTATCCGCGTTGCGGCCAATATCGGCTGGCACAACTGGCCTGCGAATGCAAAATTGCAACATGAGCACTTCGCGCGCACGCAGCGTTGGCGGAAGCGCGATTACTTCGACACAAGATTTCCCCTCTTGCCAGGTCAGCCGCGCCAAGCGCCGCCAGCCGCTGAAAACATCGATTATTTGCCGCTTATGCGCTCGAGCCTGGATTGTGGATCCCGTGAGTCGCAGAAAGCGGCCCTGCTGCCCGGGCGCGCGCTGGATCGCGAGCACCGCCAGCGGACCATCTGTCCACCGGCCGGTCGGCTCTGGATGTGACCATCCAGCAAGGTACATGATGTGGTCCTCGGCATCGGGCGTCATCGCCTGCCGCATATCAGCACGCGGTGGAGGGCCGAACACTCTGCGCCAGATTTCGGGCACGACCGCCCACGCTGACCGGTGGGCGAACCGCGTCTCCTGGCGCCGGATCGTCTGCAGCGTCATGATAGGGCCGCGCAGGGGCAGGCGGGCAGGATCCATGGTGCGCCAGCGGGCCTCCGTGCGGTCGATGGCGTTGCCTCGTGGCAACAGTCGAAGCGCTCGTGCCGGAATCGGGATATCGAGCGTCCGTTCCAACTCCGTCAGCGCAGCGCGGATGATCGATCCAAGGCGGTAGCGAGCGGCGGTATCGGCAAGACGGTCCCAGTCGAAGTCCGCGTCGCGCGTCCGCAGGATGAGCGCCGCGTCGGCTAGCCAGTCGTAGCGACGCACAGCAGCCCACTCGGTGCCGTGAACAATGGCATGCAACAGCAAGTGCTCAAAGCAGGGCTTGCGTGTTTTACGACCCAAGAATTCGGCAGGCGTGGATTGATCAAAAAATTCGTTCGTTAGCTCTTTGGCTCCGACATTGCGCAATGGGCGCCAATGTAAATCCAAATGATACGCGTCCTCTCCCGGACGGCGCAGCGATAGCCCGTGGTACATCCTGAAATTGGCGGCAGTGAAGAGGTGGACGGGAAATTGAGCATAGAGGTTGACCTCAGCCAACGCGGTGAACGCCTGCCGCGTTCGCTCGACCGGAACCAGAATGTCGCAGTCACCCATCGATCGCATATTCCCACCGGACACCGCGACCATCATCGCGCCGCCTTTGAGAATCATGGTGGGCACGTTGGCCTCGCTCAGTCTATCGAGCGCGAATGCGCCCAGCGCGGCGTAGCGGTAGTTTGACGCCCAAACGTGCTTGGCAACGCCCTTGATGCGCGCTGCAGCGCCTTTGTCGGGGATCAGACGTCCAATATTGTGATAAACAAGTGATAGTAGGCGATACTCGGTGCTACCGGCATGGCCGATGTCGGCATGCTGCCACCATTCCACGAAGCAGCGGAGCGCGCGCTCCGGTTCGTCCAGCGCCGCCCGGAGCAAGAGTTGCTGATCGGGCGTGACGTTGACCGGATCGCTTGCCAAACGCAGACCTTTCCTCTCCATTCAGGGTCAAAATGACGTTATACTGTTTGGTCTGCGGGGAGCAACTCCCCTGTACCGAGCCCGCTGGCGAAGTGTGTGGCATGTTGGCTAGCCGAGCGTCGACGTGGCCGAGCGTCGCTCGAGAGCAGAACTGCGAAGTTCAACGAGCTCATTTTGCTAAAGACTGCGGCGACGTGCGACGATTTCCGTTCCGCTTCCGGGGGCGATTGCGATATTGTATAATCGATCATGCGAATCATGTTCTGGAACGAAGCTTTTCTGCCCAACATCGGTGGGGTGGAGATTTTTACCAAGCGCCTGGCGGAAGGCCTTATTCAGCGCGGCCATGAGATTGCGGTCATTGCCGGGGCGCATACCGATGGTCTACCTGATTCCGAGCAAACCGAGGGTGTCCAGGTCCACCGGTTCCGATTTCTCGAAGCGATCAACGGATCTAGGCAAAAGGGCCATGCCGCGCTCGAAAACCTGATGGAACTACTCCAGACCGTAGCAGACATCAAACGGCGTTTCCGTCCCGACGTTGTTCATGTGAACCTGGCGGGGGCCAACTCGTATTTTCATCTTCGTACGTTGAAGGCTCATCCCACATCGACCGTTGTGACCTTTCAGGCGGCCTTGAACGATCGCTTCAAGACCTCTGATGGGCTGTTGGCTCAAGTCATCTCACAGGCTGCGCGGGTCGTGGCGGTTTCATGCGCGGCGGCGGAGAATATTTCGACGTTCACAGGTTACCCACGTTGCAAGATCGATATCGTTACTCCTGGAATTCCGCCGGACCATTTCATCCAGTGCCAGGCCTCGGACGCGTCCGGAATTCCAATCATTGTCTTCCTTGGACGTTTGGCAAAGGAAAAGGGCGCGGATATCGCGGTCGAGGCAGTGGAGCGGCTAAATGGTGCCGCGCGCTTACGCATCATCGGCGATGGTCCACAGCGGAAAAACTTGGAGGACATGGTTCATTCCCGCTCGCTGGCTCAGTTCGTCAGTTTCGAGGGGCGGGTGGACGACGAAACGCGAAAACGTCTATTGGCCGAAAGCTCTATCATGGTCGTTCCTTCCCGACATGAAGAGTTATTTGGGATGGTGGCAGTGGAAGGCGCGCTATCGGGCCTGCCGGTAGTCGCCTCGGCGGTTGGTGGGCTTTCTGAGATCGTTGTTGACCGTGGCCTGCTGTGCCCGCCTGGCGATGCAAAAGCATTGGCGAAGTCGCTTGAGGTTCTAATTAAGGATCGATTGTTCGCGGCGCGGCTAGGTCAGGCCGCACGCGCGCATGCGCTTGCCAATCACACCGTCGATCGGATGATCGACGCCTATGAGCGACTCTACACAGAATGCGCGCTGCCCACCGGAAATAGCCGCGTGTCTCGGTCCGTTGGTTGATCTGAGTGCCATGATTGCCCAGACCAGTGTTATCATTCCCGTGCGCAACGGCGAGCGATTTCTAGGCGATGCGATGTCGTCTGTCCTGTCGCAACTGTACGAAGCGGATCGGCTGCTTGTGGTCGACGATGGATCGACCGACGGCACCTCGTCCGTTGTCGCCACTTTCCGAGATCCGCGCGTCGCGCTGCTCCAGACATCCGGCCGTGGAGTTTCGGCCGCCCGCAATCTCGGCATTGCCGCCGCCACTGGAGATTTCATTGCCTTTCTCGATCATGACGACCTCTGGCCGCCATCGCGCCACGAGTTGATGATTGCGTCGCTGCTCGCGCATCCCGAAATCGATGCGGTTTTCGGCCGAGTGCGTGTTTGCTTCGAACCCCGTGCATACGTTCCGGCGGGTTGGAAGGGCCTTGATGGCAAGTATATTTGCGAACTCGTGGGCACCGCGCTTTATCGCAGAAGCTTCCTAAAAGGCATCGGCGGGTTCGCGGAGGACATGCAGGTGAGGGAGGACGTTGACTTCTTCTTGCGACTGTCCGAGGCCGGCTTGCGTCCGCTTATGTGCGACGTTGACGGCGTGATCTATCGCCGGCACGATTCTAATACGTCCAACGACGAAGCGCGGATTGTGTTAGGCGTGACCGAAGTCATCCGGCGCAAACTTGCACGCGCGCGTCACCGCATGAAGGCCTGATTTGAGGTCACCCAGAAATGCTTCATTGCTTCTCAGCGTTCACTGTGTTGTCAGGGACGAATGTGTATCAATCTCAGGTGTTGGTTGAGTTGTCGGCGACGCGCAGTTGCGCGGAACGCGATAACAGAGAAAAGAAAGACTGCCTCGCGGTGATCTCTCCGAAAACCGATCAGGCGTTTTTATCAGGCAGCTGCGAAAGCGACATTCTTCCGCTTCCTGCGCCGAGCAAGCACACCCAACGCACGACGCCATTACGTTGAGTAGCTTGCGGTTAGTTTTCGACCAGCAGCTCGAGCATCTTGCGGTCGACCGAGTGCCCGTCAGAATACTCGTAGGCAACATCCGAGCGACCACTGTCGAGGGGGCCAAATGGGCCATGCAGATTCCACATCGCCCAACCCCAACCGGCTTCTTTCCACAGGGCGAGAAGGTCCCTCATCCAGGCGAGGCAAACGTCGTGTGGGGTTTTGTTGTAACAGCCCCATTCTCCGACGTGAATTGGCGCGCCGAGCTTCATTAGAGGTTGCCACTTGGAGATGAGTTCATGCCGAAGCTTTTCGCGATCCCACACTAGGCCATGACTGTCGATCATCGGCCAAGTTGGCATGGCAAGCGACTCAAACTCGTTGGCCGGCACCCAGGTGGCGGTGTAATGGCTGACCATCTTAGGCAGGTAGCCGCGGGTACTTTGAACGATACCCTGATCCATCAGCCCCATCACTGGAGTCTGGCCAATGTCAGTTCCGTCAGCGAATATTAATCGTTCGGGGCTTGCTTCGCGGATGGCGGCTATAAGAGCGAGCGCGATCTCGACGTACCGCGACTGGTCAGCCATGAAGGGCGGCTCGTTAAACAAGTCGAAGCTCAGCTGGCTGCTTGGTGAATCCTTGTAGCGTTGCGCGAGATAGCTCCACTGGTACACCGCCGCTTCCAGCGCCCGCTCCATTGAGTCGCGCGGACTGTCAAATAGTTGATAGGGTTCTAGCTCAGGTCCGTTGACGCAATAACCGGGAATACGGTGCAGGCAAAGGTTTATGTGAATACCATACTGGCGGCCAAGGTCGATTACTCGGTCGAGGGGCTGCAACTCTGCCTCGTTGATAGTCATCCAGGATGTCTTGTTTGACCACACCCAGTACGAGCAGGGCAACCGAGCAAAGTTGAAGCCCCACCGAGCCATCCAACTGAAGTCGGATTCTTGATAGCTTTGGTGGGTCTCGCCCCACCCCGCTCGTTCGGTAAGGTTGAACCCGCGCCACCGCGGGATGAGTTGCTGAGGACGGATAACTGCTGCCCCCGGCTGGGCCCGAAGGGGGTCAAGCAGAATACAGACCGCAGTACTGGCGGACATTCCCAGGAAACTGCGTCCATCCATCATCACGGAATATTCCGAATGCACCAAACTGACAAGTCGAGGAAAGAGAAGTCAACCGGCATTCCTGGATGAACTCCGGAACTGCGTGGACGACAACAGAGAGCGGGGGCTTTCAGCTTTCACCAGCGCTGCGAAGGACCTGCCGACAGCATTGAACGAACTGCGCGCAGTTATTCGGCTCCGCAATGTCGCTTTTGGGCATTCGCGACCGGGACGAGCCGGTCGCGTGTCTGAATGTGATACGGAAGACCACCAAATTCACCTCATGGAATAGCGCGGCACCAACGCCTTTAATCCCTTGACGGCCGAGAACACCGTGAAGATACTGCCGAAAGTAGATTGTCCAGTCCAACGACCAGTCGCGTTGGGGATGTAAGTTGGCTGGAGGGGGGCTAATAATGAATCCTGTTGATGATCCGAAGCCTGACCAAGCCGGCCAGGCTGAGGAGAGCGTAGACCATAGCCGTCGCGACGCGATGATGAGGCTCGCCAAGTACACCGCTCCGGCAATATTGGCTTTGCTGCTGTCTGCGGACAAAGGCATGGCCGCACCGTGCATCAGCTGTGCTTAGCGGCGTTGGGGTGGCGCTGCCCCAACGCCTTTATCCCTTGACGGCCGAGAGCACGGTGAAGCTACTGTCGAAAGTAGATTGTCCAGTCCAACGCCCAGTCGCGTTGGGGATGTAAGTTGGCTGGAGGGGGAGCTAGTAGTGAATCCTGTTGATGATCCGAAGCCTGAGCAAGCCGGCCAGGCTGAGGAGAGCGTAGACCATAGCCGTCGCGAGGCGATGGTTAGGCTCGCGAAGTACACCGCTCCTGCAATGTTGGCTTTGCTGCTGTCT
>Ga0187867_10000788_pt1 | contig 27884 bp, 20 predicted proteins | sample June2016WEW_13_1_FD_132976 | JGI IMG/M metagenome (GOLD analysis project Ga0187867, IMG submission 132976) | Peatland microbial communities from SPRUCE experiment site at the Marcell Experimental Forest, Minnesota, USA - June2016WEW_13_10 | ecosystem: Environmental > Terrestrial > Soil >... | reverse complement strand
CCAAAGAGATGGCCCGCGCGCATCGCCCCCCGCGCCCCCGTGGCGGGGCCGCCGAGGGGCCCCCCCCCCCCCCCCCCCCCGGCCGAGTCTGAGTCCGCGCCGCCGCCGGCGGCCGACGCCTCGAGCGTCGTGCTAGCCCCAAAGGCCCCCGCCCTGGCGCCGGTCCGGGCCGACGAGGGCCCCAGCCGGGCGGTCTCGCCGGAGATCGCCGCCGACCTCGCGTCGGGCATGCCCAAGTACGCCCCCCCGACGCCCACGCCGGCCACGACCGCCGAGCCCCAGGACCTGCGCGACATCGACAAGCCGAGGAACGAGATCAGGCGCCTGCCCGCGTACGTGGTGCGCGAGACCAGGCCCGCGGTCTTCCGCGAACGCGACCTCTACAACACCAAAGGCCTGGTCGACCTGTCGCTCAAGAGCCATCCCGGGCTCATCGTCGGGAACTTCCTGGGGCTCAACTCGAAGGTCGCCTACGAGATGTACCTGGACGACCAGCGCCTCGAGAACATCCAGGACCTCAGCGATGAGGCCCACGCGATGGCCCTCGGCGGCGACAAGGCCGAGAGCGCCTACATTCTCAAGGAGAGCCAGGAAACCTACATAAGACCCATCGAGGAGACGTGGACCGGACCCGGTGGCGGCGGGGGATTCTCGGGGGGCGGGGGTCGGTGACCGAGACCCTGATCCTGCGGGAACTTCTGGCAGCCGAGCCGGGCTGGGTTTCCGGCGGGGTGCTTGCGTCGAAGCTCGGCGTCAGCCGCGTGTCGATATGGCACCACATGGAGAAGCTGCGCTCCCAGGGCTTCGCCTTCGAGGCGCTGCCCGCTCGGGGCTACCGGCTGTCCAGGCGGCCCAGGGTGCTCCACGCCGGGCTGGTGGAGGCGCAGCTGAGGGTCCGCCGCAAGGGCTTCACGTTCGAGGTCCTGGACGAGGTCGACAGCACGAACGACGAGGCCGCCCGCCTGCTCGCCGCCGGGCGAGCGGCACCCTTCGCCGTGTTCGCGCAAAGGCAGACCCGCGGGCGCGGCCGGTTCGGCCGGGCCTGGCACAGCGAGGCGAACGGCAACCTGTACTCGAGCTTCGCGTTCCGCCCCAGGATCGCGCCCGAGAGGATGCAGACGTTCACGCTCTGGATGGGTGTCACGATCTGCGAGCTCGTCTCCAAGTTCGTCCCGATGGCTCCCGGGATCAAGTGGCCGAACGACATCGTCTTCGACGGCCGCAAGGCCGGCGGGATGCTCACCGAGGCGCGGGTTGACGCCGACCAGATTCGGGACCTCGTGTTCGGCCTCGGGCTCAACGTCAACTGCCCCGCGGACGGGTGGCCGTCCGACCTGGGCAGGCGCGCGGTGTCCCTCTCGGAGCTCGCGGGCGCCCCGATCGACCTCAACCGGCTGACCGCCGCCCTCGTGGGCCGCGTCCTCCTCGCCTACGAGCGCTTCGCCGACGGCGAGCACGTCGACCCGTTCGTCTCGCTCTGGAACCGGTACGATGTCCTGAGGGGCCGCGACGTCACGCTCTCCGTCGGCGGCCGCAGGCGGCGCGGAAGGGTCCTGGGCGTCGACGACGTGGGCTCGCTGCTCCTGCGCAGCGAGCACGGCCACACGCGAGGGTTCCGCGCCGGCGAGGTCACCGTCGAGAAGGGCGGCTAGCGCCGCGGTCCCCCGAAAGAGCCCCCATGTCCGAACCCCCCGCGCAGCCGGCCATCGAGGTGTCCCGCCTCGTGAAGGTCTTCGCGGGCGTGACGGCGGTCAATGACATCAGCTTCAAGGTCCCGCGCGGCGAGATCATCGGGTTCCTCGGCCCCAACGGCGCCGGCAAGTCGACCACGATGCGGATCCTGACGGGCTACCTCCCCGCGACGTCCGGGGACGTGTCGATCTGCGGCTTCCGGGTCGCAGAGGAGCCCGACGCGGTAAAGCGACGGGTGGGCTACATGCCGGAGAACAACCCCCTCCCGGAGGACATGCGCGTCAGCGAGTACCTTTACTTCCGGGGCAGGCTCAAGGAGGTCCCGCGGCGCAAGCTCGGGGCCCGGATAGACGAGGTCCTCGAGCTGTGCGACCTGAAGCGCGTCCGCCACAAGATCATCGGCAAGCTCTCGAAGGGGTTCCGCCAGCGCGTCGGCATCGCCGAGTCCGTGCTCGCGGAGCCGCCCGTCATCATCATGGACGAGCCGACGATCGGCCTCGACCCGCACCAGATCCTGATCGTCCGCGACCTGATAGCGAGCCTGAGGGGCAGGATGACCGTCCTCATATCGAGCCACATCCTCCCCGAGATCGAGATGACGTGCGACCGGGTGCTCATCATCAACCAGGGCAGGATCGTGGCCCAGGGGACGCCCGCCGAGCTCAGGCGCGAGGTCCTGGGCCAGTCGGCCTACGAGATCGAGGCGGCCGGGCCGCTGGGCTCGCTTCAGTTCGTCCTCGGATCGATCGTGCCCGGGCTGTCCGTCGCATCCGAGGGGCCCGAGGACGACCAGGGCTTCCGCAAGATCAAGCTCAAGACCATCGGAGACGAGGACGCGGGCGAGGCGATCCTGCGGGCGTGCCTCTCGGAGGGCCTGCGGGTGCGCGCGCTCAGCCGGGCGCGCCCGACCCTGGAGGACGTCTTCCTGGCGGCGACGCGCAGGAGCTGGGACGCGGTGGCGGACGGCCAGGGCCCGGAGGCGGCGCCATGAGGCATTTCTTCACGATCCTGGCCCACGAGATCCGCATGCTGCTCGTCAGCCCGAGCACCTACGTGGCGGCCGTCTCCTTCCTCGCGGTGATGGGCTTCATCTTCACCAACATCCTCGAGAAGTACAGCACGGCGCCGCAGGACGCGTCGCCCGCGTCGGTGTTCTTCTCCGTCTACTTCCTGCCGGTGATTTTCATGGTGCCGCTCCTCACGATGAAGTGCCTGGCCGAGGAACGGCGCCTCGGCACGATCGAGACGCTCCTCACGACCCCCGTCACGACGACCGAGGTCGTCCTCGGCAAGTACGGCGCGGCCTACCTCCTCTACCTGGCCTTCTGGGCGTCCACGTCGGGGCTGTTCTTCATCCTGAAGCGGTTCGCGGGGGACCCGCGCCTGATCGACCCGGGGCCCATCCTCGGCGGCTACCTCTTTATAGCTGTCTCGGGCCTACTGTTCATCTCGATCGGCGTCTTCACGAGCGCCCTGTCGCGCAATCAGGCCGTCGCGGGGCTCCTGTGCACGACGATCCTCATCATGGTCATCTTCGGCGGGCGCTACCTCGGAAGCGTCACGTGGCTCGACCGCGAGTCGCTGGCCCCGCTCAAGGCCGCGGTCTCCTACGCCCAGGTCTCGCAGCATTTCATGGACTTCACGCGCGGGGTCGTAGACACGCGCGAGCTCCTGTTCTACCTGAGCGGCACGGTCCTCGCCCTGATCTTCAGCATCCTCAGCGTCGAGGCGAAGCTGCTCCACAGCTAGGCCCGCCCCCCACCCCGTGATCGACAGCTCCCGAGCCGCCCGATGGATCAGAACGCTCAACCTGGTCCTCCAGGCCGTGCTCTTCATAACGCTCGTCGGCGGCCTCAACTACCTCGCGAGGAGCCACGCCTGGCGGTTCGACCTCACGCGCTACCGCCGGTACTCCCTTTCGGCGGAGACGCTTTCGTACCTGCGCGACCTCTCCCGCCCCATCCACGTCGTCGTCACCTGGGACGGCCAGACCGACGACCCCGAGGTTGAGGGCCTGCTGCGCGAATACGTCTACGCGACCGAGGCCAACCCCACGGGCCAGGTGACGGTCGAGAAGGTCGACATATACCAGGACCGCCGCAGGACCGAGAAGTACGGGATCGAGCAGCCGGGGATGGTGCTCTTCCAGTGCGGGGACAAGCGGCGCATCCTCACCGTATCCGACCTCTACCGGGCGGAGAACAGGGTCCGCAAGGCCTTCATCGGCGAGCAGGCCGTGACGGACGCGATCCTCGACGTGTCCAACCCCGACCGGAAGAGGATCTATTTCCTCGTGGGCCACGGGGAGCTGCGGCCGGACGACGTCGACCCGGCGCGCGGCCTGTCGCTCGTGCGCGACCAGCTGCGCCTGCGCAACTACGACGTCGACATGCTCGACCTCGCCACGGCGCGCAAGGTGCCGCCCGACGCCGCGCTGCTCGTCAGCGTCGCGCCGCAGGATCCGTACACCCCCTTCGAGCAGGAGGTCCTCCGCAACTACCTGGGCGCCCAGGCCGGAAGGCTGATCCTGTTCATCCAGGCGGGAACGCAGCCCGGCCTGAGGGACCTGCTCATCGACGACTGGGGCGTCCTCGTGGACGACGACCTGGTGATCGACCTTGGCTCCGACAACATGACCGAGGACGGCGACCTCATCATCCTTGCCTTCGCGCAGCACCCGATCACGCAGCCGCTGCTCGACTACAAGGAGCCGCTGCGCATCGGAAACGCGCGCAGCGTCAGGCCGCTGCCCGGCCACCCCGCCGAGGCCGGGCTCACCGTCGTGACGCTCGCGGCGACGTCGACCACGGCATGGGGCGAGATCGACTTCCGCCAGCGCGGGATCCAGCAGTTCACCCCCGGGGTCGACATAAAGGGCCTTCCCCAGATGGAGCCCCCCAACAGGCTGGGGCTCGCCGTCGCCTCGGAGAAGGTCGCCGTGCGGGGCAGCCTGCCCTACAGCGTGCCCGGAGGCCGGATCGTGGTCGTCGGCACGGGCGACATGATATCCAACGCAAGGATCGTCAACACGGGCTCCGAGGCGTTCTTCCTCGGCGCGGTCAACTGGACGGTCGGGCGCGACACCGCGCTCAACGTCCCGTCGCGGCCGATCGACCGCTTCCAGCTTTCGCTGAGCGCCGGCGACCTCGCCCGGCTCCGCTACAGCCTCATGCTGGCGCTTCCCGGCATTGCCGCCCTGCTGGGAATAGCCGTATACTGGTCCCGGAGAAGCTGACCAACGAAACGCCCCACCGAAATGCGCTCCAAAGTAACCCTTGTCCTGCTCTTCCTGAACGTCGCTCTTTTCTTCTTCATCTTCTACTTCGAGCGGGACTGGAGGATAGAGCGGGCCTCCCTCGAGGCGCGGCGCAGGGTCCTCGGACCGGAGGCCTCGGACATCCGCAGCCTCGAGGTCGCCGGGCCGGGCGCGACCTACGGCCTCGAGCGCAGGGGCGACACCTGGTACCTGACGAAGCCCGTCGACTGGCCCGCGAACCCGAACGCGGTCAGCAGCATCATAAACGAGCTCCAGTTCCTGGAGCACGAGACGAGCTTCAGCACGCGGGACCTGGAGAAGAACGGCCAGAGGCTCGCCGACTACGGGCTCGACCAGCCCAAGCTGACCGTGACGTTCACCTCCGGGGAGGCCGGCGGGCCCGGGGCGCCGGCCCCGAAGACGACGGTCCTAAGGATCGGCGACACGACCAAGGTGGGCAACCGACTCTACCTGCTGTCGCCCGACGGCGAGCGCGTCCACGTGGTCGGCCGCTCGCTCGCCGACAGCCTCTCGATCCCGCTCGACCAGCTGCGCTCCGACGTCGTGTTCTCGATCCCGGTGTTCGAGGCCCGCTCGCTCAGCCTCCAGACGGCCGCGCCCTCCGGCGTCAGGGTCCGGCTCCACCGGGACGGCAGCCGGTGGTCGTTCGAGACCCCGGTGATCGCCCGCGCCGGCAAGAACGCGACGGAGCTGGCCATCAACGGGCTCGACTCCCTGCGCGTGAGGTCGTTCCTCCTCCAGGCGAACCAGGCGGCCGCGCCGTCGGCGGCGCCCCTCCTGCGCGTGACGCTCGAGGGCAACAACCGCCACGAGACGCTCTTCGTGGGCGGAACCGCGGACGGGGACCAGAACTACTACGCCCAGCTGGAGGACCGGCACGCCGTCTTCACGGTGACGATCCCGAGGGCGCTAATGGACACGCTGCGCAACGCGTCGGAGGAGCTGCGCGACCGCCACGTCCTCGACTTTGACCCGAACGCGGTCACGTCGATCGCGCTGTCGGCCCCGAACCTCCCCGAGCTCGACCTCCAGCGCCTCGAGTCGGCGGCCGGCGGCCAGATCGCGGGCTGGCAGATCATCAGGCGGGGCGGCGGGGCGCCCGGGCCCCAGACGCTGCCGGCGGACTCCGGCGCCGTCCAGCGGCTCCTCGAGCGGCTCGGGGCCCTGACCGCGCTCAAGTTCCAGAGCGACGCCCCGACCAACGCCGACCTCGAGGACTGGGGGTTCAACCGCCCGGAGCGCGAGATCACCATCACGCTCGCCGGGGCGGCGATCACGCAGCTGACGCTGCAGATCGGGGTCCCCACGAACCGCGAGAACGTCGCCTACGCCAGGATAGCGGGCTCTTCCTCGGTCTACGCCGTGGAGCCCGACATCCTGCGCGAGACCGCAGCGACGCCGCTCGCCTGGCGCGAGCGGCTCCTCAGCGCGATCCCCGCGGCGGCCCGCATCACCTCGATCACCCTGGCCAACACCGCGGACGGCTCGGTCGTCTACGCGCGCAAGCTCGCCGACGGGGAGAGCTGGGACGGGGTGCTCGCCGCGGAGCCGGCGCCCAGGAAGGCGGCGCTCGGTGCGCTCCTCTCGCAGCTGCGCCTCCTGCGCGCCGCGGCGTTCGTGCAGGACGGGTTCCCGGAGAAGGTGTTCGCCGCCGGGGAGGTGCGCCCGTGGCGCTACCGGCTGGATGCGACCGTCTCCCTCCCCGGCGGCCCCGGCCTCGGGCAGGTCAACACGATCACGCTCTGGTTCGCCGAGAGGACCGGCGCGGCGGAGCAGCTCGCGGGCTCGAAGGACATCGGGGCCGTCTTCACGATCGAGCAGCCGCTGCTCGACGCGCTCTGGACCCTGACGCAGCCCTGACAGGATGCTCGAGGGTATCAAAAGGTCCTGCAAGGCGGGCGCCCGCCACTGCGCCTCCGGGCTGCTCACTGCGGGGGTCTGGACCGCGTGGCTCGCCCTGGTCCTGCTCCTGGCGTTCCAGGCATACATCGCCTCGGTGAGGGAGCTCGAGATCCCGCGCTTTCTCCTGCATGCGATCGAGAGGCACCTGGCCGAATCCGGCGTCTCCGTCACGTTCGGAAGGGCGATCTTCGACCCCTCCGGGCGCGTGCTGCTCGAGAGGGCGCGCTTCAAGCTGGCTTCCTTCAGCGAGCCGGTGGTGACGGCGCGCGCGATCTACATTAGGCTGGACCCCCTGTCCCTCGTCGAGGGGCGTTTCGAGCCGAGCGAGATCAGGGCGACGGGCGCCGACCTGTTCATCCCGGCGATGCTCTCCAGGTCCGGCGGCGCCGAGCGGGTCGTCCAGGACCTCGACGCCGCCTTCTCGATCACCTCCAGGGGCGACGAGTTCTCGGTGGACTACCTGAACTGCCGCCTGGGGGGCGTCTGCCTTTCCGCACGCGGGACGATCAACGCGGGAACCGTCGCCAGGCGCGGCGCCGCCGCCACCTCCCTTCCCCTGGCCGAGTTCGTGTCCAAGAACTACGTCGCCCTGAGCAGGGAGTTCTCGCGCGCCGAGGAGCGTATGTCCGCGCTCGAGCGCGCCGAGCTGACGGCCGTCCTCGCCCCGTCCGAGACGCGCGGGGCGATCGTCACCGCCGAGCTGCGCGCGCAGGCCCTGAGGATGGCCGGCCCTATCGCCCTCGAGGCGGAGGGGATCCGGGCCTCGGCCCGGTTCCCCCTGCTCGGCAGCGACCCCACCATGGCGGCTGCAGCCGCGTCGGCCGAGAGCCTTCGCGCCGGCGCCAGGGCGGCGGCGATCGGGGTGCGGATCCAGATCCGCGGAATCCTCAACGTGGAGACGCTCTCGTTCGACCCGAAGGAGCTCAACGCATCGGCAGGGTCCGTGTCCGGGGAGGGGGCCCTGGCGCTCGCGCCCTTCGCGAGGCTGTCCCGCGGGACCGGCGGCCGGTTCAACGCGGAGGCCGGCGCATGGGTGGCCAACTCCCCGCTCTGGGCGCGCGCCGACGTCGACCCGGCGGCGAAGTCGGCCGACGTCGCCTTCGAGGGGTCGGCGGCGCCGGACATCCTGGGCCCGATCTCGGCCCGGATGCGGTTCCCGGTGCGCCGCTTCATCGATTTCTCCGAGCCCGTGGCGCTAGCGGGAAGGATCCGCCTGGGCCCGGGATGGAGGTTCGCGGACGCGAGTGCACGCGTGGACGCCCGGGGCCTCGTGGCCTACGGCGTGCGCATAGACGAGGCGCGCGGGCTCGTGACCTTTGACGGGAAGCGTTTCGCCGCGCGCGAGGCCCTCGTGCGCAGCGGCGAGAACCTGGCGCGGGGCTCCTACGAGCAGAACTTCGAGACCCGCGACTTCAGGTACCTGCTCGAGGGCAGGCTGCGCCCGCTGGACATCTCGCCCTGGTTCCTCGGTTCGTGGTGGCAGAAGCTGTTCGCCAGCTTCGGCTTCCCCTCCAGGCCGCCCGACGCGGACGTCGACGTGCAGGGGCGATACCAGCACGGCCGGGTCTTCTCCGTGTTCGTGTACGCCGACGCGGCGGATCCCGTCCTCAAGGGGGCCGCCTTCGACCGCGTCCGCACCCGGCTCTTCGTGGACCAATCGGCCTGCGAGGGCCTGGAATTCTCCGCCGCGCGGGGATCCGGAGCCGCGCAGGGTGCGTTCAGGCTGACGACGCTGGCGCAGACCGGCGCCTGGAACGGGCTCGACCTCGACATGACGTCGACCCTCGACCCCGCGGCCGTGGCCGGCCTGCTGCCGCCCGCCTCCGCGGAGGCGGTGGCGGCGTTCGCCTTCGAGCGGCCGCCGTCGATCTCCCTGCGCGGGCACTTCGACGGGCCCGCCGCGCCCGGCGGCCCCCACCGGACCCTCAACGTGCAGGTCCGGTCCGACGCGGGCCTGCGGGTCCACGGAGTCGAGTTCAGCAAGGCCCTGTTCAAGGTCGACGTCCGCGACGAAGCCGTCGACATCGACGACGTCGACGCGGTCTTTGCCGGCGGGACAGCGTCCGGCTCGGCGCAATTCAGCGGGACGGGCGAGAACAGGCGCCTCCGGTTCAAGGCATCGCTGACGGGCGCCAGCCTCGGTAGGGCCGCCGCCGCCGCGGCAGGCTACGTCTCGCGCACCCCCGTGCGCTCCGGCGCGCTCGAGACCTTCGCCCGCGAGAAGGCCGACGTCCGGCTCGACCTGAACGCGGCCGCGGACGGCAGGCCGGGTGAGCTCGCGAGCTTCGTCGGCAGCGGAACCGTCCAGATCGACGGGGCGGAGCTGGGGGAGCTGTCGCTTCTCGGCGGGCTCTCGCGGCTCCTGCGGGTGACCGAGCTGCGCTTCACCCAGGGCAGGGCGGAGTACTCTATCGAGAGCGCGTCCCTCGTATTCTCAGACGTGAGCCTCATCGGGGCGAACTCCGCGATCGCGGCGAAGGGCACCTATTTCATCGACAAGCGTCTGCTCGACTTCTCGGCGAGGATATCCCCGTTCCAGGAGAGCAAGTCGATCCTCCAGGTCTTCAACGCCATCTCGGCGCCGATCTCCGCCGTGTTCCGCGTCAAACTGGCCGGAAGCATCGACAAGCCCACGTGGAGCTTTGTTTACAGCCCCCTGACCCTGTTCAGGGCCGGCGACGTGAAGGCCGGATCACAGGAGAGGCCCGCCCCGCCCTCCCCGCTCGTCAATCCCCCTCCCTGACAGGCAGATGAGCATCTCCCGGGGGCCGCCGGACCCACGGGAACTGCGTAAACTACGCAGCCCGAAACACGTTGCACCGGGCGGCCCGATGGCCTTAGCTACGTGCGGGACCAATGGATCAAGTAATCACATTGCCCCGCCGATCATGGACCGAGCGGGCGTCGCTTGCGCTTGCATTGGCCCTTGTCGTGATAGGCGCCTGGAGCCTGGTGGGCTGGGTCTTCCACGCCGATTCGATGCTTGAGCCGTTCGGCCACACGGCGCCGATCAAGGCAAACGAGGGCCTGTGCTTCCTCGCGATCGGCCTGGCGCTGGCGGGCCGCGAGCTCGGCATCGGCAGGGCCTCGTGGGCGGCGGTCGTGCCTGCGCTCGTGGGGGGGCTGACCGCCCTCGAGGGGCTGTTCGGGACAGACCTGAGGATCGACGAGCTGCTCGCCCACGACTCGCTGCTGGTCGACACGGTCCAGCCGGGCCGCGGCTCGGTCATGGCGGCGTGCTGCATCGCGCTGGTCGGGGGCACCCTCCTCCTCAAGCTTTCCGAGCGCCGGGCACGCGAGCGCCTGTTCGCGGAGGCCGTTTCTGGATCCGTCCTGGCATCGGTAGGGTTCTCGGCCCTGCTGGGTTACATGTTCAGGCTCCCCGCGGTGTACGACTGGGGGACGAACACGGCGATGGCGGCCGTGACGGCGGTGGCGCTGCTGGCTACCGGCTCCGCGCTCCTCGTGCTCGCCTGGAGGGAAAGCATGAAGAACGAGGGCGGCCCGCCCGCGTGGCTGCCCATGCCCGCGGTGATCGGCAGCCTCACCCTCACGCTGATCTTCTGGATCGGGCTCAAGGAGAACGAGAACACGCTCCTGAGCTCGAAGGCCCTCACGGCGGCCGACCAGCTGGCGACGACGATCAAGGCGAGCATCGAGCAGCAGATGAACGCGCTGGACCGGCTCGCACGGGACGGGGCCGAGAACCCGGACAACAACCTGGCCGCCTGGCTCACGGACGCGGTGCAACTCTACGACGAGTCCAAGGACGTCGGGTGCGTGAACATCCAGTTCATCGACCCGAGCCTGAAGACCCGCTGGATCTGGCCGACCGTGGGCAACGAGGGCATGATGGGCTTCGACCATGTGTCGATCTCCGAGCGGCGCGACGCGATCTATGCCGCGAAGACCAAGAACGCCCCCCAGGTGGTGATCTCCGCGGACGTGAGCGGGAAGAAGGCGGCGGGGTTCGCCATATACGCGCCGATCATCAGGATCGGGAGCCCGAACAGCTACGCCGCGACGGAGTACCTCTACGCGAGGTTCTTCTCGACTCTCGTCCGCCAGCAGCCCGGGCTCGTGTCCGACTACTCGGTCGTCGTGAGCATAGGACGGGCCGAGGCGTACCGCTCGACGCTCCTGGACGAGAAGGTGGACCAGGCCCTCCAGTCCGAGAAGGTCTACAAGATCTTCGACGAACACATCAAGCTGGCGCTCACCCCGACGTACCTTGCGCTCTCGCGCGACCGGCGGTTCCTGCCGGAGATGGCGCTCGGGGGCGGGCTCGCGATCACCCTCCTGCTCGGGTTCACGCTGCACCTCGCCCGCCGCGCCCGCTCCGGCCAGTACCTCTCCGAGCTCTCGAACAAGAAGCTGGTCGCCGAGAACGAGGAGCGGCGCAGGATCGAGGCGCGGCTCAAGGTCTCCGACGAGCGCCTGCGGCTCGCGCTCGACTCCACTCAGATCGGGATCCTCGAGTGGAACGTGCCCAAGGGCCACGTCTACTACAGCCCCGGCCTCTGGGGGATGCTCGGGTACGAGTACGGCCGGATGCCGTCGACCCTCGAGGCCTGGCAGTCGCTCATCCACCCCGACGACCTTGCGCTCTACAGGAAGCGCACCGAGTCCCAGCTCAACGGGGTCGCCTCCTTCATCGATCCCGAGTACCGGGTCCGCGCCGTCGCGGGCGACTGGCGCTGGGTGTACGTCCGCATGAAGTCCGTGCTCGCGGGGCCCAACGGGCGCCCGACGCGGATCATCGGCACGGTCCAGGACATCACGATCAGGCGCGAGTCGGAGCAGGCGCTGCGCGAGAGCCAGGCCGAGGCGCGCAAGCTCTCGCTCGTCGCGTCGAGGACCGACAACCTCGTCATCATCGGGTCGGCTGACGGGAAGATCGAGTGGGTCAACAGCGCCTTCTGCAGGGTGATGGAGTACACGCTGGAGGAGGTCGTCGGCAAGGACCCCGGCCAGCTCCTGGTCGGCCCGGAGACCGACATGGCCCAGACCGAGCTCATCCGGAGCGAGATCGCCCGGGGCGTCGGCTTGAACACCGAGATCGTCAACTACTCGAAGTCGGGCAGGAAGTACTACCTGCACCTCGAGGTCCAGGTCGTGCGCAACCAGGCCGGCCAGGTGGAGAACTACATCGCGATCGAGAACGACATCACCGCGAGGGTGGAGACCGAAAACCAGCTGCGCCGGGCCAAGGCCGAGGCGGACGCGGCGTCGCGCGCGAAGAGCGAGTTCCTCGCCTCGATGTCGCACGAGATCCGCACGCCCATGAACGGCGTCATCGGGATGACGAGCATCCTCATGGAGACAAAGCTCACGGCCGAGCAGCGGAACTTCGTGAGCACGATCCGCACCTCCGGGGAGGCGCTCCTGACGATCATCAACGACATCCTCGACTTCTCGAAGATCGAGTCCGGCAAGATGGACCTGGAGAAGGCCCCCTTCGAGCTGGCGCTCTGCGTCGAGGAGGCGCTCGACCTGTTCGCGCCCACGGCGGCAGCGAAGCGCCTCGAGATCGGCTACCATGTCGAGCCGGACGTGCCGCCGTGGATCGTGGGCGACGTCACCCGCCTGCGCCAGATCATCGTCAACCTCGTCAACAACGCCATAAAGTTCACGCTCGCCGGCAGCATCTCGATCCACGTGAGGAGGATCCCCATGGACACGAACTTCCGGGCGATCCACCAGGGCCGCATGAGGCTCGAGATCACGGTGCAGGACACCGGCATCGGCATCCCCGAGGAAAGGATCGACCGGCTCTTCAAGGCGTTCAGCCAGGTGGACTCGTCGACGACGCGCAAGTACGGCGGGACGGGCCTCGGGCTGGCGATCTGCCAGCGCCTTTGCCAGCTGATGAACGGCGACATCCGCGTCGAGAGCGTGCTCGGCAAGGGATCGGTGTTCACGATCGCCATAATGACCGAGGCCGCGCAGCGCCCGCAGGAGGCCGCGGCCCCGCCCCTCGCAGGGCTCGACCTTAAGGGGGCCCTCGCGCTCTGCATCGAGGACAACCCGATCACCCGCGCGCGCCTGCGCACCCTGTTTGAGACGCTGGGCGCGACCTGCGCGTTCGCCAACGACCCCGAGTCCGCGGTGCTCGTGACGGCCAAGCTCCCGAAGGCCCCGGCGGTGGTTGTCCTGGACCTTCCCGAGTTCGACAGCCAGAAGGCGTTCGAGCAGACGTGGGCGATCAAGTGCCCGAGGGTGGTCCTGTTCCGCCTCGGCCAGACCCCTCCCCCGGCGCCGTCGGACGGGCAGTCGTACGCCACGGTCTCCAAGCCGGTTAAGACGGCGCAGTTCCTCCAGGCCCTCTCGGGCCTGTGGAGCCGGACCGCAGGCGGGACCGTGACGCAGGCGAGCCAGGAGGACCGCCCGATCGCCGAGGAGATCCCGCTCAACGTGCTGGTGGCCGAGGACAACGCGGTTAACCAGAAGGTCGCCCTTCGGTTCCTCGAGCGGATGGGCTACCACGCGGACGCCGTCGGCAACGGCCTCGAGGCCGTCAACGCCTTCAAGACCCGCAACTACGACCTGGTCCTCATGGACCTCCAGATGCCCGAGATGGACGGTCTCGAGGCAAGCCGGAGGATAAGGAGGGACCTGCCGTCGGAGCGCCAGCCGAAGATCATCGCCCTCACCGCCAATGCGATGCAGGGCGACCGGGAGATCTGCCTCGACGCCGGGATGGACGACTACATCCCGAAGCCGGTGAAGATGCACGAGATCGTGGCCGCGATCAGGCGCCAGTTCTCGAAGAGCAAGGTCGCCACGCCCGTCAGCGGGTGACCGCCCCGGAGGGCCGCCGGATGAGCCGGGCTAGCCCGGCGATCTCGCCGGCGCGGGACGGGTCTCCGGCGAGGTTGCGCAGCTCAAGGTGGTCCTCCCCGAGGTCGAAGAAGAGCCAAGGCTCCCCGGCGCCGTCCAGGACCAGCTTGCGGGCGTCCGTCCGGACAGCCGTCCAGGTCCTGTCGCACTGATCCGGGAGCCTGACGACCGACGGCATCGACATCGCGGAGAAGCCGCCGCCGTCCCGCGGCGCGGACCGGGGCCCGGCCCCGTCCGCAAGGGCCGCGGTCATCGCCGGCAGCTCGAGAAGCGATATCGGGCGGCCGTCCCGGCCCGCGTGGCCCGGGGCGCGCACGATCAGGGGGACGCGGACGCTCTCCTCGTGCGGCCATCCCTTCCGGAAGAGCCCGTGCGACCCGTGCATGTCGCCGTGGACCGAGGTCACCACGACGCGCGTGTCAGGCGGCAGGCTGGACACGAGCGCCCCGATGGCGCGGTCCGTCGCCTCGATGTGCGCGTAATAGCCCGACAGTTCCGCGCGGGCCCTCTCGACGGCCCAGCCGGCCGCGGGAAGGTTGCCTCGGAGCACGAGCGCCGCGGGGTCGGGCGGGCGGATCCCGGAGGCAGGCGCGCCGTAGGGGGGATGAGGCGCCTCGAGGCTGACGACGGCAAACCAGGGCCCTTCGTGCCCGCGCAGGGCCTCGGACGCCCGCCCGCACACGACGTCGCTCTGGTATCCGTCGAAGCGGACGGGCGCCTGCAGGCGCGAGCCGTGCAGCCACGGATCGTTGAGCAGGAAGCCGCTCTCGAATCCCTCCCAGAAGCCGAACCCGCCCCGGTACTCCGGCGGGACGACTATCCTCGCGTGGTCCTCACCCGCGAGCGGCGCCCGGCTGTCCCTCCTGTACAGGTGCCACTTGCCGAAGAAGAGAGTCGAGTACGAGCGCTCGCGCATCCCATGGGCGATCGTGCGGGTCGCGGGCGGCAGCGGGTCGAAGTAGTCGCGAATCCCGTTCAGCGGCGAAACGATGCCGGTCAGCATCGCCGCCCGGGCGAAGGGGCCGAAGGGGTGCGGGGTCACGGCCTGCGTGAAGCTGACGCCCTGCGCGGCCAGGGCGTCCAGGCAGGGCGTCCGCGCGTTGGGGTCCCCCGCGTACCCGCAGGCCTGCGCGCGCCACTGCGTGGTCACAATCCACAGGACGTTCGGGGGCATTGGTTCTCGCCGGCCTGACTCCCACGGGCCTCCAGCCTCTATTGAAGCTCGATCGGCATCTGCAGGACCCGGGACGAGAGCGAATCGAGCAGGGCGCTCGTGTGGGAGGACGGCTGCTCGTCGCCGGCGGGGATCGTTGTCATCGCCGTGAAGTCGCTCAGCAGCACGCAGTAGTCGCTGTTTACCATCATCCCGAGCAGCTCGCCGCTCATGCTGAACACGAGGTCGCCCCGCGAGGGGGCGAAATCACCGAATATCCTCTTGAACAGCCTGTTATCAACGCGCACGTAGCCCCGGTGCGAGGCGTCGAGCTTGAACCCGAGCTCTCCGTAGCCCTTGCCGCCGTCGTTCACGAGCAGGGCCTCGGAGAACTTGAACGGGTCGGCGGCGAGCGGGTAGACCTTCACGCCGAGCGCGGAGACCTGCTGGGCGTCGACCGGCACCACCACCACGCGCGGGTCCGCCTCGAGGAACTCGATCTGCGCGCCGTCGGAGCGGTAGTCGGGCGGGCGCTCGAAGCGCACCGCGATCTTCTTCCAGTCGACCCCGACCTCCCGGAACGAGAACGGGGTGTCCTCGACGTCGACCAGGGCATACACCTGCTTGCCGTCGGTGGTGAAGACGGTCCTCGACTCGCCGTCCTTGGTCGTGCTCCCGAAGAGGCCCTTGCGCGTCGCCGTGAAGACGGTGCGCACGCGGTTCGCCAGGAAATCGTTGAACAGGACATTGGCGCTGATGGGGCGGCTGTCCCGGATCTCCTTGGTCAGCTCGCCCGAGTTCTGCGCGAGCGCGCCCACGCCCTGGGCGAGCTGCTGGGTGGACTGCTCCACCTTGAGGCGCTCCGTCCGCTCGCCCTGCACCTGCTTCTGAAGGTCCTCTGCCTCGGAGACCAGCTGCTGGTTCTCGTGCTTCCCGACCGCCACGGCGACCGTGAGGGTCTCGATCTGCTTCTGCGCGTCAGCCTGCTGCCTCTCGAGCGTCGTGAGCGCCTGCCTCTGGCGCTCCGCCTCGGCCTTCTTGTCCTCGAGGTCGCGCTGGAGCTGTGCGAGCTGGCTGCGCGTCTGCGAGGCGTCCTGCAGCTCGGACTGGTACCTGAGGTTGAGGTCGGCCTGCGCCTTCTGGGTGTCGACCAGCTGGGCGGTGAGCTTCAGGCCCTCCGACTGGAGCTGCCCGAGGCTGCGCTCCCGGGCCGAGAGGGTCATGTCGGCGGAGGAGAGCTTCTGCTCCAGCGCCTGGCGAGCGAGCTGCTCGTCGGCCAGCGACTGGCGCATCGCCTCGACCAGGTCCTGGTCCCTTGAGACGGTGTTCGCGGAGATCTCGTTGACCGGGGGCTGGTGGGTGCGGGCGGGCTCCGCCCTCTCCCACCGCGTGAGCGCGATGAGGTTCAGGAAAAGGAAGTCGACGATGAAGAGAAGGAGCGTCTTGTTCATGACGCGGCCGGAGCGGCGGACGCCCTCTGCCCCTCAAGTATCAGCCGGCGCTTGTAGCCGCGCACGTGCCGGATCTTTACGAGGGCGACGCAGATGATGCCGAACAGGTTGGACGAGTACGCCGCCAGGAGGTTCGGCTCTATCACGCCGACGACCTGCAGGACGAGGGCCGCCGCCGTGCCCATCATGCCGACGTACAGCCCGCTGTCGAAGAGGTTCTCCTCGTTTTCCATGAGGCGCAGCTTGAGGAGCGGCGAGGCCTCCTGCCTCTCGATCTCCTGGATCTTGCGGAGGCAGGCCATGTACATGACGACCTGGAGCGCGGCGAATACGCCGATTGATACGAGCGTTGAGGTTTCCATGATTACCGGGTTTGGGTTTGTTGTTGAAGGTGTCCGGGTGGCCGTGTTCGCGAGCATGGGGATGACCAACCGCACGCGGTACTCCGACGCCGGGGCGGCCTTGAGCAGGAAGGGCTCCGTCGCGACCACGAAGAGCGCCGACATCACGACGGCGAGGATGCCCGCGCGCATGCGCTGTTGCGGCCCCGCCGAGGGCCCGCCTGCGGGGGAGACGATCCAGGCGTCGAGGCCGCGCAGGAGCAGGAAGAGGCCCAGGATGTATCCGGCGTACTTGAGCGCCAGCATGAGCCGCGGATGCACGAGCACCAGCGCCGAGGCCGCCCCCATAGCCGGGCCGGGAGACCGGTTGACGGGCACCGCCCTCTGGAGCAGCAGGTCGACGGCCCCCTGCCCGTCCGCGAGTGCCAGGCGCAGGTCCTCCGAGCCGGCCTTGCCGTACCGGATCAGGTAGTTCGCCACCCGGTCGGCCGAGTCCGACAGGAGCGCGGCCGCATAGATGAACGGCAGCTGGTCGGGCGCGACCCGGCTCAAATGGGCGTACTCCCCGACCGTCCTGACGTTCTCGGTCCGCTTGAGCAGCTCCCCCAGCTGCGTCCAGTCAAGGCGGCGCCCGAGCGACAGGAGATCCATGTAGAACCCCTCGAGCTCCCCGAGCTCGTTGCGCGCGGCCGCGTTCTCGGCAAGCCCGCGCACCTCGCGCTGGAGGGTCGGCGAGAGGTGTTCACCCTGGTAAAGGAGGCCCGCGAGGAGGATGAGCGCGTCGAGCGGCTGCCCGCCGGGGCGGGCGGCCGGCACGAACCTGCCGGTCGCCGACACGTCGCGGGTCTTGAGTATCGCCTGAACGCCCAGGGACCCTGAGTTCGACAAGTACGCGCGGACGGAGGCGCGCGCTCTCTCGGGGATGAGGAACGTGAGGACCGGCGTGCTGGACGTGAAGGGCGTCTGCCGGCGCAGGTTGAAGAGCGGATCAAGCGCGGGGTCCCATCCGCCCCACGCGACGAGCGCCGGCTGGCGCGAGGAAAGCGCGTCGAGGGCGCTCCCGAGGGCCGGCGCCTGCGGATCCCCCACGGCCCTCGAGACGTCGAGCATGAACCTGGCGGGCCCGATCTTCTCCGAGTCCACGAGGTCGCGGCCGAAGACCGCCACCGACGGGGTCCCGGCTCCGGCCGATCGCAGGAGGCCCTTGCTGACCGACTTGAGGCTGACAGGCAGGAGCCACGCGACCACCGCGACCAACGCACCCGCGAACACCAGCGCCGGGGCGGCGGGCGGGGTCTTGAGGGCCTCGTGGGATGTGCTCATTCGCTGCTCCAAAGTATTGATTTGCGGGCCCCAACGGGCGCGATCACGCTCGTAAGTCTCACCGACCGATGTCTCTGGAAATTGTTCACTACAACGATCCAGTTTTGCGCCGGAAAGGCGAGAAAATCACCGCGTTCGACCCGAGCCTCGCCGCGCTCGCCGACCAGATGATCGGGGCCATGCACGAGGCGCACGGCATCGGGCTGGCCGCGCAGCAGGTCGGGCGCGCCCTCCTGCTGTTCGTTGTCGACATGCGAAGCGCCGAGCCCGGGTTTGACTGGAAGCTCGACGGCGCGAAGCCGCCGCTCGAGCTGATCATGCCGATGGCGTTCGCGAACCCCAAGGTGACGGCGGCGCCCAGGTCGGCCATGGTCCCCTTCGAGGAGGGCTGCCTGTCATTCCCCGAGATAAGGGGCGAGGTCGTGCGCGCCGAGGCCGCCAAGGCCGTGTTTCGCGACCAGCACGGGGTCGAGCACACCCTCGAGTGCACGGGGCTGTTTGCGCGCTGCCTCCTCCACGAGGCAGACCACGTGAACGGCATCCTCTTCATCGACCGGATGGACAAGGCGGTGCGCGCCTCGGTCGACGAGGCGGTCAAGGCGCTCGCGCGGCGCACCAGGGCCGCCAGGGCGGCGGCGGCGCCGTGAGCATCGCCACCCGAAGGGGCGACAAGGGGACGACGGGGCTCCTCCACGGACAGCGGGTCCCGAAGGACCATCCGCAGATCGAGGCGCTAGGGGCCCTCGACGAGCTCAACGTCGAGGTCGGGGCGGCGTGCCTGGTGCTCAGGGACCGCGCCGGCCGCGAGCTCCTTCGGGCGGTCCAGGGCATGCTTGTCGCCCTCATGGGGGAGGTCGCCTGCGCCCAGGAGGACGCGGGACGCCATGCGCGGTCGCGCTTCGCCCGCCTCGGCGACGGCGACCTGCGCCGGCTCGACGAAAGCCTGGCCGCGCTCGAGTCAAAGGGCCTTAAGACAGACGGATGGGCCACGCCGGGCGCGAACCCGGCGGCCGTCGCGCTCGACCGCGCCCGCGTCGCGGCCAGGCGGGCCGAGCGCCGCCTGGCCGCCCTTCCGGCGCATGGCAGGCGCCTGCGTCCCCTGCTGCCCATGTGGGCCAACCGGCTGTCGGACCTCCTCTGGGTGCTTGCGCGGCGGGCCGAGTCCGGGGCCCGGTAGGCGCCGCCGGGCGCACCGGCCCGCGGGCGGGCTCCTCGAGGGCTTGAATTCCGTCCGTGTCCGCGCCAGTGTCCGGGGGTATGCCACTTGCAATCGTCGCCCTCGTGCTCGCAGCCGGATGGCGGGTGTTCACGCTCTACGTGCCCCCGCTGAGCAATTTCTCGCCCGTGATGGCGCTGGCCTTCTGCGCGGGCGCCTATTACCGCCGGGGCTGGATGTGGCTAGCCCCCTTCGCCGCCGTCATCCTGTCCGACCTGTACATCGACCACCATTACGCGACCGTCTACCACTACGAGTGGACCGGCGCGGCGGCGGGCCTGAGGGCCCTCTGCTTCGCGGGCGCGCTGGGCCTCGGGGCCCTCGTCTCCCGCCGGCGCAGCTGGTTCAACCTCTTCGGCGGGGCGCTCTGCGGTTCGGTCGTCTTCTACCTCGTGACGAACACGGTCTCCTGGGTGGGCGACGCCGGCTACGCGCACGACGCCGCGGGATGGTGGCAGGCGGTGACGGTCGGCCACGCCGAGTTCTACCCCACCCTCTTCTTCTTCCGGAACACGTTCGTGAGCGACCTGCTCTTCACCGGGTGCTTCGCGCTCGCCATGGAGTACGCGTCCCTGCGAAAGGGCGAACCGAGCCTGCTTTCCCTAAAGCAGGTCCGCGGCTAGCTCGGCGAGGCGCGAGCGCTCGCCCTTCGTCAGCTTGACGTGGGCGGCGATCGCCTGGCCCCTCATCCTGTTGTGGCAGTAGACGAGCCCGTTGCTGCGCGAGTCCACGTAGGGGTTGTCGATCTGGGCCGGATCGCCGATCAGGATGATCTTCGAGCCCTCGGATATCCGCGTGATGACCGTCTTGACCTCGTGGGGCGTCAGCTGCTGCGCCTCGTCCAGTATGAAGAACCGCCGCGCGATCGAGCGGCCGCGGATGAAACAGAGCGCCTCGATCTCGACGAGCCCGGTCCTCAGGAGCCGCTCGTACGGCTTGATCAGGGGGACGGCGTGGCCGTTGTGGCCGTTGCCGCCGGGCTGCGCGGAGATCATCGACGCCATGAAGTCTTCCCGCTTCCGGTGCTTCTTCTTGGAGACCTTCTTTGACGCGAACTGGGGGTCCTTGGGCGGCTTCGAGGGGATGAGCACCTCGAGGGCGTCGTAGTACGGCTGAAGCCACGGCTTCATCTTCTCGTCGAGGGTGCCCGGCAGGAACCCGATGTCCCTGCCGAGCGATATGACCGGGCGCGAGATCGAGACCCCGTCGTACCGGGAGTTCTCGTCGTGGGTCTGGTGAAGCGCGCACGCCGTCGAAAGCAGCGTCTTTCCCGTCCCGGCCTTTCCGAAGCAGGTGAGCATGTGGATGCTGTCGTCGAGCAGGGCGTCCATCAGGAACTGCTGCTCGAGGTTGCGCGCGCGGATCGGGATACCGCCCGGGGCCTTGACGAACTCGGGGATCTTGAGCCGGCGCACGGCGCCCTCGCCGAAATACCGGGCGGGCATGGTCTTTCCCTCGTCCGAGCGCAGGAGCACGTACTCGTTCAGGTAGAGGGGCCTCGCCGCCTTCGCGTCGAGCTCGAACTCGCCCTCGGAGCAGAAGCGCTGGAGCTCGTAGATCGAGAGCGCGATCTCACGGTAGCTCGCCTCCTCGGCCTCCTGCGGGACCTTGTCGTTGAGGTAGTCCTCGGACTCGAGCCCCACCGCGCGCGCCTTGAGCTGCACGTTGACGTCCTTTGTCACGAGGATCGTCGGCGGCGGGTACTGCTCCTGGACGAAGAGCGCCGAGGCGATGATCCGGTTGTCCTGCTTCGAAAGGTCCGGAATCACCGCCCTGAGCCTGTCCATCGCGGGCGAATGCCGGTTCGGCTCCGCGAGGTACGGGTTGATGATCACCGTGAGCGTGCCGCCGTTCGGCAGCTCCACGCCCTCGTGCATGGAGCGCGAGTCCGGCAGCAGGTCCTGAAGAATCCGGTGGACCCGGCGCGCGTTGCGCCCGCGTTCCGTCGACTGCTCCGACTTTATCGAGTCCAGCTCCTCGAGGACCTCGACCGGAATCGCCAGGTTGTTCTCCTCGAATTTGAAAATCGATTGCGGATCGTGGAGCAGGACATTCGTGTCCAACACAAACGTCTTAATCTTTGGCGTGACCCTGATCCGCGAGTTTGGGGCGGTGGCCCCGCGCACGTTTTCCATCGATTTTGGGAATATCCTGTGAATAAGTGAGCACGTTTGGTGCAGACTGTCGATGAAAGAATGGGGTCGGCCGCGTTACAAACCCGCGCCGCAACGCCTCTTAGGGATCTGGATTAAACCCGCCTGACCTCGGTGCGCCGGCCGCCGTCGGCGGCCGAGCGATAGATGGCCTCGATGACCGCCACGTGGTCGCGACCCATCGAGCCGGGCACGGGGCTGTCCCGGCCGGTGAGTATGCACGAGGCGAAGTCGTCCATCTGGAGCGACTGCTGCGGGACCGCCGGGATGTCCAACGGCCCGCGCGACGTCGTGACCCGGAGCCCGCCGTAGCCAAAAGCCGGCTCCAGCTGGATCCAGCCCTTCGGACCCTCGGCCCGGAACCGGTTGCCGCCGCGCGCATAGCTGGACATCCCCCTGCACGTGACGCCTCCCGGAAACTCCATCGTCCACTCGATCGCCTCCTCGACCTCGTTGAAGAGCGCGGGGTTGGTCTTGGGAAGCTCCCGGGCGGTGACCGCATCGGGCTGGCCCATGGCCCCTCGGCATGCGGCCTGGATCACGTATATCCCCACGTCCATCAGCGGTCCGCCGCCCGACAGCGACTTCTCGATGCGCCACGCCCTCTCGCGGAAGATCCAGCTGTCCTCTCCGGACATCCTGCTCAGGAGCCCGAAGTCCTTCTCGCGGGCGAGCCGGTCGAGCTCGATGTGGTGGGGGTCGAACTGGAGCCGGTAGCCGATCGAGAGCCTGACTTTGGCCTTCGCGCACGCCGCGATCATCGCATCGCAGTCCGCCACGCTGTTCGCCATGGGTTTCTCGCAGATCACGTGCTTGCCTGCCTCGGCGGCTTTTATCGCGTGCTCCGCGTGCAGGCCGTTGGGCGTCACGACGTAGACGACATCGATATCGGGGTTCCCCGACATCTCGCGGATGTTGTCGTAATTCCAGATGTTCCTCTCGGGAAATCCGTACTGCCGGCTCCACTTGACGCCCTTGGCGTGCGATCCCGTCACGGCGCCCGCGAAGCGGCAGAGCTTCGTCTTGAGGAGGCCGGGCCCGAGCTGGCCCCGGGAATAGAGTCCGAGCCCCATCAGGGCGACTCCCAGCTTGCGCTCCCCTCCCTTCGTGGCCTCGTCCAGCTCCGCGGCCAGGGCCCCCGCAGCGCCGCTTCCGAGGATCGCGGCCCCCAGGGTCATGTTGCGGACGAACCTGCGGCGCGAAAACACGGGATCATGCGGGGAGCGAGGTCCTTCTGCCATGGGTCGGATGGGTTGACATCTTGGGGCCGAGGCGGCCTCGGGAAACAGACTCAAAGGAAGTCGGGTTCCGCAAAGGAGCAAGCGCGGCCGCGGCGCAAGCCCAGCCCGGCCGGGCGGGTCAGCGCCGGCGCGCGCGCGGCTTCTTGGGCATCAGGAGATCCCACCTGTTGCCGTACAGGTCCTCAAAGACCGCGACCGTGCCGTAGGCCTCCCTCCGCGGATCCCCAATGAACCTCACGCCTCGGCGCCTCATCCTCCGATAGTCGCGGCCAAAGTCGTCGGTGTGGAGGAACAGGAACACGCGCCCGCCAGCCTGGCGGCCCACAGCCCGGGCCTCCCGCTTGTTCTTGGCCCTGGCCAGGAGCACGCAGGTTCCCCTGGAGCCGCGGGGCCTGAGCACTATCCAGCGCCTGCCGCCGCCCTGCGCCTTGTCCTCGACGACCTCAAACCCTAGTGCGCCGGTGTAGAATTCGACGGCTTCCCCGTAGTCCTTGACGAGGAGGGAAACGGCGCCAATGACCTGCCTCATTTCGGGGATCCAGCCGCACATGACATATTGGGCGGCAGCATTTTGCGTGAGTCTGCCTGGCGATAGCGGTCGGGTCGGATCATGGACTTAGCTATGACACGAATCGCATGGGGAGGACTTGTCAAATGGGCCCGACGATGCAGATTACCCCTCCCCATTGATGAAATGTTACTCCGCCACGGCGAAACGCACCGGCGCTGGATGCGCGTGCGTTTGCTGCTGCCTCGACTAGATAATGCCGACTGCGGACAATGTTTCCCCCGCGGTTGAGATTGCCGCGGCGGACCGGATGCTGTCCGACGCGGCGGCGGAGGAGCGCGTGCGCTGGGCGGCGGAGCGATTCGGGGACTCGCTCGTCGTGAGCACGAGCTTCGGCGCGCAGTCCGCGGTGATGCTTCACATGGTGACGCGGATCGTGCCCGGCGTCCCCGTCATCTTTGTCGACACGGGCTATCTCTTCCCCGAGACCTACCGCTTCGCGGACGAGCTCTCCGCCCGGCTGCGCCTCAACCTCAAGGTCTACCGCGCAGCCGAGACGCCCGCATGGATCGAGGCCCGCCACGGCAGGCTCTGGGAGCAGGGCGAGAAGGGCATCGACGCCTACAACCAGATCGTGAAGGTCGAGCCGATGCGGCGGGCGCTCTCCGAGCTGGGCGCCCGCGCCTGGCTGGCCGGGCTCAGGCGCACTCAGTCGAGCACGCGGGACCGGTTGCCCGTGGTCAGCATCCAGGACGGACGCGCCAAGATACTGCCCATCGTCACGTGGACCGACCGCGACGTGCACCGTTACCTGGCCGAGAACGGCCTCCCGTATCACCCGCTCTGGGAGAAGGGCTACGTCTCGATCGGGGACGTGCACACGACGCGGCCGCTCGGCGGCGGCATCACCGCCGAGGAGACGCGCTTTTTCGGCCTGAAGCGCGAGTGCGGGCTCCACGACCCGGGCGCGAACATTTGAGCCGCTTCCCATGATGGCGCACCTCGACGAGCTTGAGTCCCAGAGCATCTACCTCATGCGCGAGGCGTTCCACGGCTTCGAGAAGCCGGCGATGCTCTGGTCCATGGGCAAGGACTCGAACGTGCTGCTCTGGCTCGCGAAGAAGGCGTTCTGCGGACACATGCCCTTCCCGGTCGTCCACATCGACACGACCTACGAGTTCCCCGAGATGATCGAGTTTCGGAACTGGGCGAAGGATCACTACCGGCTCGACCTCGCCATCTGGACCAACCTGGAGGCGCGCGCCAGGGGGATTGGCTACGAGACGACCGACCCGGTGACCGTCACCCACGAGCTGAAGACCGTGGCGCTGCAGCAGTGCCTGGCGGCGTACCGGTTCGATGCGCTCATAACCGGAATCCGGCGCGACGAGGACTCAACCCGGGCGAAGGAGCGGTACTTCTCGCCGCGCAACGCGGAGTTCGAGTGGGACTACAAGGACCAGCCGCCCGAGTTCTGGAACCACTTCACGACCGAGCTGGGGCCGGGCGAGCACGTGCGCGTGCAGCCGCTCCTCGACTGGACGGAGATCGACATCTGGCGGTACCTCGAGCGCGAGGAGGTGCCGCTGCCCGGGATGTACTTCTCCAGGAACGGGCAGCGCTACCGCTCGCTCGGCTGCATGCCTATCACCAAGCCCGTGAAGAGCGGCGCCTCGACCATCGCCGACATCATCGAGGAGCTCAAATCCACCAAGGTATCCGAGCGCTCGGGCCGCGCCCAGGATCACCACGAGCGCAACGCCATGCAGAAGCTAAGGGCCAAGGGCTTCATGTGACGCCGACCATGGGCTCCCTCTCCGAAGCCGCGCTCCCCGAGCAGCAGCCCGCGGCCGCGGCCCCGCCGGCCGAGCCGGCGGGCCTGCCCCCCGGGGCCGGCCACCTCTACCTCGTGGTCGTCGGCCACGTCGACCACGGGAAGTCCACGCTGATCGGCCGGCTTCTCTTCGACACGCACTCGGTCCCCGACGGGAAGGCCGAGCGGATCGCCGCCGCCTGCCGGGCCGAGGGGATGGAGTTCGAGTACGCGTTCCTCCTCGACGCGCTCCTCGAGGAGCAGGCGCAGAACATAACGATGGACACGACCCGGGTGCCCTTCCGCACGGAGCGCCGCTCGTTCACCATCATCGACGCGCCCGGGCACAAGGAATTCCTGAAGAACATGATCACGGGGGCCGCGAGCGCGGACGCGGCGATCCTGCTGGTCGACGCCGAGGCCGGCCTGCGCGAGCAGACCCGCAGGCACTGCTTCCTGCTCTCGCTGCTCGGGCTCCGGCAGATCGTCGTCGCCGTCAACAAGATGGACCTGGTCGGCTACCGGCCGGACGTCTTCGACCGGATCCGCACCGAACTCGGCGAGTTCCTCGGCAAGCTCGGCGTGGAGCCGGCGCACTTTGTCCCCATCTCCGCCAAGCACGGGGAGGGCCTGATCAGGCCCAGCGAGCGGATGCCGTGGCACCGCGGGCCCACGCTCCTCGAGGCGCTGGAGAAGTTCCGCGCCAGCCCCCCCGCGTCCGGAGGCCCCCTGCGCCTTTCCGTCCAGGACGTCTACCGCTTCGACACGCGCAGGATCATCGCCGGATTCGTCGAGTCCGGGAGCGTCTCGGTCGGGGACCCGATCGAGTTCTTCCCAGGCGGCAAGCGCAGCCGCGTGAAGTCCATCGAGACCTGGCCCCAGCCGACCCAGCCCCAGACGGGCCCCGTCGGCGCGGAGCGCGCGGTCGCCGTGACGCTCGAGGACGAGCTGTTCGTCGAGCGCGGCCAGATAGGCGCACTGCCCCTGGACCGGCCCTACGAGGCAAGGACCTTCACGGCCAGGGTGTTCTGGATACACGACGAGCCGCTCCGCTCGGGCGAGATCATCCCCCTCAAGCTGGGGACGCAGCTGGCCGAGGCGCGCGTCCTCGGGATCCAGCGCACGCTCGACGCCGTCACGCTCGAGACCGGCACCGGAACCACGGGCGAGGTCAAGTGCCACGAGGTCGCCGAGATCCGCATGCGCGTGCGCAAGGCGATCGCGTTCGACGTCGCCGGCAAGGTTCCCTCGCTCGGGCGCTTCGTCCTCATGCGGGGCCGCAGGATCGGCGGCGGCGGCGTCATCGATTCCGTCCTCGAGGAGTCGGTAGGGGACGGGGGCATCACCCTGGTGAGCCGCTCGGCGATCCTCGGCCACTGCGGCTGCATCGTCTGGATGACCGGGCTGTCCGGCTCGGGAAAGACCACGCTCGCGCGCGCGCTCGAGCAGCGCCTGCTGAACTCCGGCGTGCTTGCCGCGATTCTGGACGGCGACATCCTCCGCGCCGGCCTGAGCAGGAACCTCGGGTTCAGCGCGGGCGACCGCAGCGAGAACGTGCGCCGGGCGATGGAGCTGTCCATCCACCTTGCGCAGGCGGGGGTCGTCGTGATCGCTGCGTTCATCTCGCCCTTCCGGGCCGACCGCGCATCGGCGGCCGAGCGGGCCAAGGAGCGCGGCATCCCGTTCGCGGAGGTCTTCGTCAACACCCCGCTCGCGGAATGCGAGCGCCGCGACCCCAAGCAGCTCTACAAGAAGGCGCGGGCGGGGCTCATCAAGGAGTTCACGGGCATCGATTCCCCGTACGAGCCGCCCCTCTCGCCCGACCTCGAGATCAGGACCGACCGCGAGTCGGCGGGCGACTCGATCGAGAGGCTCACCCAGCTGGCGCTCGGCCTCGCGCGGCCGGCCGAGCAGGCGGGAGCGGGCGCGGACATATGAGACCGGGCACCGTATACCTCGTGGGCGCCGGGCCCGGGGACCCCGAGCTGATCACGCTCAAGGCGCGGCGGGTCCTGGCGGAGGCCGACGTCGTCGTGCACGACCACCTCGTTTCGCCCGAGGTGCTGGACCTGGCGGCGCCGGGCTGCGAGCGCGTGTTCGCGGGAAAAAAGGGCGGCCAGTTCTGCCGCCCCCAGAACGAGACCGAGGAAACCCTCGTCAGGCTGGCGATGGAGGGGAAGACCGTCGTCCGCCTCAAGGGCGGAGACCCGTTCGTTTTCGGGCGCGGGGGCGAGGAGGCGATGGCGCTCGCCGCGGCGGGAATTCCCTTCGAGATCGTGCCCGGGGTCACGTCGGCCCTCGCGGCCGCCGCCTACGCGGGGATACCCCTCACCCACCGCTTGCACAGCTCCTCGGTCGTCATGCTGACCGGCCACGAGGACCCGTCGAAGCCCGGGGCGACAATCCGCTGGGAGGACTACGCGAGGCTGAACGCGACCCTCTGCATCTACATGGGCGTCAGGAACCTTCCGGCAATAGCCCGTCGCCTCGAGGCCGGGGGCCTCGCGGCGAACACGCCCGCGGCGATCATCCAATCGGCCACGACCGAGGGCCACCGCAGGATCCTCGGCACCCTGGGGACGCTCGCGGCCCTGGCCGGGGAAAGGGACGTCGAGTCCCCTGCGATGATCATCATCGGGGAAGTGGCCGCATTCTCCGAGAAACTGGCGTGGTTCGAGGCCGCCAGGCACCCGGCGGCCGCGCGATGAAGGTCGCGCTGATCGACAACGGCTCGCTCGAGCCCGCGGCCCACGAGGGCCTGCGGGCCGCCGCTGCGGCCATCGGCGACCTGGCGGGGATCGGCGTGGAGGCGGTATCGTGGAAACACAGCGACCGGATCGCGCCCGGCGGCCGCGCGGGCGGCCCGCCATGGACGCTTGCGCCCTGGATACGGGCGCGGCTCTCGGAGGGCGACCGCGACTTCCTCTTCATACCCTTCTTCATAAGCCCGCAGGGCGCGATAGGATCAGCGCTG
>Ga0187867_10000784_pt1 | contig 27946 bp, 26 predicted proteins | sample June2016WEW_13_1_FD_132976 | JGI IMG/M metagenome (GOLD analysis project Ga0187867, IMG submission 132976) | Peatland microbial communities from SPRUCE experiment site at the Marcell Experimental Forest, Minnesota, USA - June2016WEW_13_10 | ecosystem: Environmental > Terrestrial > Soil >... | reverse complement strand
GGAGGGCATAGGGACGAAGGCGACGCGGGCCGAGACCATCTCGACCCTGATAAGCAGGGGCTACGTGTCCGGGGATAGCCTGGTCGCCACCGAGCTGGGGATCTCGGTGGTGGAGACGATGCAGGAGTACTGCCCGCAAATCATCTCCACTTCCCTGACGCGGGAGACAGAGGACGCACTCGAAGAGGTGGAGAGGGGCGAAGCCGACGGGACGGCGGTCGTAGAAGGAGCCGTCGACCTCCTCTCCGAGCAGATTGAGAGACTGAAGCTGAACGAGTTGGAGATCGGCCGGAGGATGAACGACTCGGCGGTGCAGACCAGCATCTCCCAGAGCGTCCTAGGGCCTTGCCCGGTCTGCAAGACAGGGAGGCTCAGGGTCATCCGCTCTTTCAAGACCAAGAAGCGATTCGTTGGCTGCACGAATTACCCGACGGGATGCAGGGCTTCAGCGCCGCTCCCACAGCGGGGAACGATAAAGGCCACGAACCGGCCTTGCAAGGTCTGTGGGTGGCCGGTAATCTACGTCAGGGCTGGAAGGTATCCCTGGAGACTCTGCGTCAACATCAACTGCCCAAGCAAGGGGGAGAAGAGATATGCAGTGCAAGCTGTGCAGAAGAGAAGCTGAGAAGGACGGTGACCTCTGCCGCTATCATTCGGCGGCGAGGGATGCACTTAAAAGGGGTCACGAGGGCTGGAGGCAAGCCTATTCCGGCTTATCGTGGCGAGATTACTTGAATAGAGTTAAAGCCCTTGACGAGACGGGTCAGTGGATAAAAGAAGTGATTACTTTGGAGGAGGCGAGCAGCGTTGATAAGAAGCTGGGTTGAATCTCATCTAGGCGGAGCTTGGCAGAGGCTGGGTAAGGCGGCCGACAAGAGCGGGCTGTTCTCCGAGCTGAAAGATAGATGGATGGTAGTGCTCTACATCATAGGTATTGTCCTGATGACCGCTGGGATAGTCAACGCGGCCATCCAGCCTGTGAACTTCGGTTACGTCATATTCCCGTCGTCGGGCGCGCAGTCGGCTACAGAGACGGGTGTCGATGCCCTCGCACTGCTCATCGGAGCGGCGGGAATCTACCTGTCATACCTCAGTGGAAGGCAAACGACGAAGCCGAGGATGGTCAACTTCTTCCTAGCGATCGGCCTCATCCTGATCGCCATAGCCGTCTACATAGGAATCTACGTGCTCGGGTCGAAGTAGAGCGGCGTGCTGAACCTGTTGTTCGGCCAGCCCTTTATCTCGTCGCACCGAAACGTGATATGGTCGGAGTGGGCGTCGGTAGAGATTTGTAGATCTGCCGCCGCAGAGAGAGATCTCTTCGTCGCCCTGTCGGCCGCCGAGTCCCCCTCGGCCATGTAGACCGTTCCGAAGACATACAGGTCGTTTATCCTAGCCTCGTAGGAGAGTAGCCGGATGAAGGCGAAGAGTCTGTGGGTTCCTGATCTCCCCTTGCCTGAGGAGAGCAGGTAATGGAGCGCGTTTAGATCGTCGATGAGAATCGCCCCCGTCTTAATAGTGAGGGCTCCTGTCATCGAGTCCTCGAGGGGCAGGTCGTCCGGCGGCGTGATTAGCGTGGATTGCTGTAGGAAGTCCTTCGGTAACGACTGTGTAAGGGTAGTGATGTTCGCCCCGTAGAACGAGCTCGTGTCGAATATCATGGTGCTGGTCCTGGACTCCGCAAGACACCCTAGAAGGAAACCGGCGACGCTGGAGTTCCTACTCCTGCTCGGCACGGTGAAGACTGATGCTCTACCCCTGAGAGGCCTGAGGAACGCAAATGCCTGTTTGTGGGTAGGAACGCTCATTAAGAGCTACCGTCCCGAGAACAGATATGAAGGTTGTTGGCGTCGCAACCTCCGACAGCAGAGCCTACTATTCGATTCTATCCAGGCTCAAGGAGACTAACCTGCGTTTCGTCAGCCTGACGCCGGCACAGGTGGCGGCGGAGGTTCCCGAACCAATCATAACCACCAAGAACGAGCTCGGACTGTTCAGCGTCGTCTCCATACCGATAGAGGAACTTGACGAGAACCCCTTGGTGATGGAGGGTCAGATCTTATCGAAGACCCTGAGCGAGAGCAAGAGGGCTCTGCTGATCGGGGTGGACCCCGGTTTCAGAATCGGAGTCGTCGTCTTCTATGGGGGTTCCGGGCTGGGCTCGTTCACGGTCAACTCGACGGATTCTCTTCAGAGCAAGATAGTTAGCCTCGTGCGCAACATACCACACGCGGATGTCGTAATCAAGGTCGGAGATGGAGCCCCGAAGCTCTCGAAGAAGATAGTCAGCACGATGATAGAGCAGCTCCCGGAGGCGAAGGTTGAGGTCGTGGATGAGAGGGGTACGACCGGCAACAAGTTGAGATCCCGAGGGCTGACGAAGGATCAGCGCGCCGCGGAGAGGATAGCCTTTCGCAAAGGAAGAAGCCTTGCTCAGACACCCGACTAAATCGCGAAATCCTTCACCATCCGCTCGATTTCCTGGCTCTTGAAGTCGCCCTCGTGCAAATCCTGCTTCAGCCATGCCGGAAGCATCTCGACTATCTCCTGATCGTCGAACCTAGAGTCAAGGAGGAACACAAGGCCTCGCTTGTCGGGGCTGCGCATGTGCCTTCCCGCCGACTGGATTGCCTTTCTCACAGCAGGGAGGAGTGATATCACCAGATAGGCGTCGTGCTTGCTGAAACCCGATTTGGTGTACTCAGCGTACATGGTGGGTGATGGCGGTGGTAGGGAGAGTCCGACGACCACCGAGGCGTCCATCTGGTCGCCTGGGAAGTCCTCGCCCTCGGAGAAGCGGGCACCCTGAACCGCGAGGAGGATTGAACCAGGTCTCGATTTGAAGGACTGCATTATCTCGTCAGCTTCCACGTTCCCCAGGTTGCGGGCCTCCGTCAGCAGGTTCCGGCCTCCCCAAGCTTCCAGCAACAGGGGCCGAATCGACTCCAGCACAGCATATGAGGGCACGAATATGCCTATCCCGCCCCGGACCGCGTTGCATATGGCGGCGATCTTCTCGGTCATCTTGCGGAACATCTCAGAGGTCCGAAGTTTGAAGCGCGTGCTGACCCCTACATCGATAATCGTCCGAACCCGAAAGGTCTGGCTCGGATTGACCTTGTGAATGCGGGTCCGACCGTCGAGGCCTATGGATTTCAGAAAAAGGTCGCTGGGGTTTATCGTCGCGGAGAGCAAGATCAGGCTCTTGTACTCCTTCACAAGGCTGGTGAATCGACTCGACGTATCGGTATCCACCAGGAACAGGGCTCTGTCTGATTTCGCGATGATGGTCCTCTCAGACCCGAGCGAAGAGAGGAGACCCCTCAGGAAGTCGCCGACCTTGCTGATTGATGTCGGAAGGTTTCTTCCCGTTGCGATAGACTGCCAAGCTACGCCCGAACAGGTGGAGAGTTCGAACGCGATGTTTGGCAGCCATGTCGCGTCGTGCGACTGAGAGACTCTCTCGATCAGTCGATGCTTGTCCACATACCAGGACGTGTTTTTGGCGCAAAAATCGATGAACGACTCGAGGATCTGGGCAAGCGACGACTCGATCCGCCCAAGGTAAAGCTCCCGCGAATCCCTCAGCGCCTGTTCTATGTCGGCGAATGAGAGCTCGGTCGTGGCCGAGTCTCTGATGAAATCCCTCAGATTGTGCGCTTCGTCTATGACTACGACGGTATCTGAAGGGCTCCACCGCGCGCTGTTCAGCAGAAGCGACCTTGATGCCTCATCGAAGAGATAGTGGTAGGTGGTGACCAGAACCCTTGAATTGGCTATGGCCAGACGCGCCACTTCGTATGGGCACACGTGCGCAGTCCGGCACGTCCCAAGGAATCTGGAGTGACTCTGTACCGATGAGCTGAACTCTCTTACCAGCGAATCGACCTCCTTGTTCAGCAGGCTGATGTTCAGGAAGTAGGAGCAGAGGTTGTTGGTGACGTTGAAGCTGCAGTACCATTTGAAAGACTCTTGGCTGACGGGAAACCGCGACGTCTCCTTGAGCAGGCAATAGTCTCCCTTGGCGAAGAGGTAAGTCGTGCGCACCGGAGACTTCCTTTGCATCCGTTCGATTTCCTCCATCACCCGGAACACCTGCCTCTTGGTCCTGCAGGCGTAGATTATGCGATTGTCGTCTTCCTCTGCAGCGAGAATCGAGCCTGTGAGGACCGGAGCAGTCTTTCCGAAGCCGCTCATCGCTTCGACGACGAGCCGGTTCCTGTTCTTGCAGGTCTCATAGACGGAGTTAGCCAGGTCGAATTGGCCATCCCTGAAGGATGGGTATGGAAATAGCTCCTTGAGATTCACGCGCCGGTAGTCTGTCGCACTATTTTAGGACAAACCATCAGAGCGAGATGCGTGACGTGAAGTCCTCCCTTCCGAATATGGTCTGCACGGCCCTCGCGACCTGGTTCCTCTGTTCGGGGAGAGCGTAGACCCGCAGCACATCGGTGAAGCCCGTGATCGACCCGACCAGCGGGAGCTCAGTGATCGATATCCTCTCGCTGTGCCTTCCGTTGAAGTCGTCGGAGACCAGCGTGATGGAGTTCAGGGTCTCTCTCGTGTACGTGTACGGGACGGAGGGCGTGGTCGGGACATCCAGGTAGACGTTCGTCGCCTCGACGCCGGCCTTCTTGGCTATCCCTCCAATCAGTTCGTTCCTGAATCTCTTCTGGCTGAAGATCTTCTCCACCACGCGGTCCTTCCGCTGCATTACCTTCTCGAATACGCACTTGACGAGCTTCCTGTTGTTGTAGTTCTCTGCCAACTCTCTTGCGAGCCTGAGCTTCTGGTTCTTGGGGCGAAGAGAGGCCAGGCTGTGGACGACGATTTCGTCGGTCAAATCCAGATAGCGGTCTATCTTTGAGAGGTTCGTCAGTCCGAGCTCCTCGTCAGCGAGGGCCATCGAGTGCGCGAGCATCAGCTCTGCCGCCCTCACGGTCCTGTGGAAGTATACCGCCTTGAACATCTCGTACCGAGCGATAAGGAGGGCCTCGAAGGCGTACAACGCCGCCTGATTCAGTACCAGGTGGTCCCCCATCACGTCGAGTGAGTCGATTACCCGGTGGATGTCCACTTTGCCGTACTCGACGCCCGTGAAATAGGAGTCCCTGAGAAGATAGTCCATTATGTCGGCACTCAGGCCGCCTGCAATCACCTCGTTCATGAAAGGATGGGTCTTCTGTTTCCCGATGCAGAGCTGGGACATCGCCCTCGGCGAGATGCTGTATTTCTCGAGTATCTCCCTGATGTCAGACTCCAGGACTATCCGCTGCGACATGTCCTCATGGCTGAGACCAGTCTTGTCGGTGAGAACCTCCTCGAAGAGGTGTGAGAACGGTCCGTGTCCTACGTCATGCAGTAGGGCGGCCAGTCTCAGTTCCTGTATCTGCTCCTCGCCGAGGTCGGCCTTGTCGGCAATCGACTCGCCGATGAGCCCTGCTACATGCATCGTGCCCAGTACATGCTCGAACCTTGTGTGGACTCCTCCTGGGTAGACCATGTAAGCGCCGGCCAGCTGGTGTATCCTCCTCAGTCTCTGTACGAACGGGGAGTCTATTATCGCGCGTTCTTCCTCAGTGATTTTGATGTACCCGTGTACCGGATCTCTGATCTCTGCCACGTATCGGAGTGTCATAATCTCGCCCTCAGCCGTGCGTCGAGACTGCCTTTCACGACTTTGATGATCGAGTCGTGCACTCCTCTGACGCTCCTGGACCCGTCTACGATTATCCAGCCGAACCTCGGGGCCAGCTCCCTGTAGAGCGATTGGACCCGGAGTTGCATTTCGTGGTCCTTTTCGTAAGAGTCCTTTGGTCCCGGTCTCCTTGATGTCAGGGCCATGGAAGGTGCATCGAGCACCATGACCAGATCAGATTTTGGCATTCCCTGCTCCAGTGCTGCCAGCCATTCTAGGCGCAGTCCGTTCGCGACGCCGTACACCAGGTTTGACTCTGTGTACCGGTTCACGATGACTACTTCATTCTCGATTTGGGACTCTCTGATTGCCGCTAGTTTCTCCCACCTGTTGGCCGCGAACAACATGTGCCTCACCTCGGCCTGGAAGGTACGCTTGCCCGCCAGGAACGCTTTGATCTCTCTCCCGATTGGGGTTTCGTAGTCCGGGAATGAGAGCGAGCTCACCTTGACCCCTTTCCTTTTGAACCAAGTCTGCAGGCGAAGGCTCTGAGTACTCTTTCCCACTGCGTCTACACCCTCTATGGAGATTATCCGCCCTCCTCGGGTCAACGAGGCTGAGTCGCGCGTCTTCAATAAAAGAGTGTTATGGCGGTCAGCAGAAGGATCGCCGGGACCAGCATTCTCGTATAGCCCTTGGAGAGAGTGATTGCGTCCTTCGTCAGCCCGGCGAAGTCGTCGAGTGATTCGGTACCGATCAGCTGGGTCTCCATCTCGAATCGCGCTACTGTGAGCGCGCATGGAGCGACTTTGTTCTCCGCAGCTGCCGCAAGCTTCTTTACCGCTTCCACCACCTCGTCTTTCCCGCTGCCCTCGCCCAGAGCGAAGTACCCTCGGCTGGTTCGGTTCCGCGCTGCAAAATTGTGGGTGTCTGACGTGCAGAGTTCAATCAACCCTGCGCCGGCCTTCCCCAACTCTTCCGCTATCCTTTCCCGTAAACCAGACGCTGCGTTGTTGGAATCTGCGCTCACGAGTACGCTCTTGGCGTCGTCTGTGGCAAATATCGTCACGCAAATCCCGCCATCGCTGACGTCGGAACCGAGCTTCAGGCCCATCTCCGTCGAGCTGGCGAACCCGACGCCGAAGGGTCGTTCTGGTAGTGTCAGCACCCTTGCGAATATGGACTCCCAGTCGTCCCTCGTGATCTGAGATTGTGGTCGGCTTTCGCCGTCTACTGAATTGTGGGCGTCCACCATGGAGAGCCTGAGGCCGAGCTTCGCCGCGGCAGCAGAAGCATCTGTCACACTCGTTGGATCGAGGTCATCAGAAAGGAAGGGGGAGTTCGAGATTATCGAAATGATGTTATTTCCGAACGCCAGCGAGGTTATGTTTGTGATGCCGATCTTGTCGTGCACGGGTCCCCTCATCAGTCCTCTCCCCGAGGTGCTGAGAGTCTCCACGAACTGTGAGATTTCGGTGGCATATGCTGCAGCCAGTTTGTTGGTGGGTGTGTTCCTTTCATGCCCGCCTGTCCCGTGGAGCACGATTGGAGCCACTCCCTTTACCTGGAGAGCGCGGCGGATGAGTTCGGAAAGATTGTAGCTCCCGACAGGGAAGAACGGGCCTGGATGGACACCGGGCAGCACGAAGACGATCCTCTTCTCGCCGCTCTCGGCCAGCACTACGTCCGTGACTACTGATTCGCTCCTTGCATAGTGCGCGAAGTACCTTTCAAGGTCATCGGGTTCTTGAACGACCCAGGTCTTGAGGAACGCCTGGAGGACCTGCAACGCCGGAATCCCGTGTTTCGTCTTGAGGTTCTCCAACCTCAGCAGGAAGACCACCATTAGGACTAGGGCTAAGACTCCCGTCAGAGCGGGATAGAGGTACACGTACCCTCCAGTGGAGAGGACAATCACGAGTATGGAGAGCGGGTGAATCGCGGCGAGGACGAGTGCCATCAGTGTGTTCCTGACAAATGCGCCATTGATTATGATGGATTCGAACCCCCACACAAGAAACGCGCCGAAGATGAACTCGTTCGTGCCTGCGTGTAGCCCGGTGACCGACGAGACGCCTACGCCCAAAGTTAGTGGGATGATCCAGATCAGCGTGGACACGAAGAGCAGGCCGAAGAGCCGTCTAGCCGACACGATTGATTTACGGTCGATGATTCGAATCAGGCCCGTCAGCAGGAATGCCGCGATGGGCGCCGTGATGATGCACGCTCCGATTATCTCCAGTGAAAGCGGCCTGGTGATCGACGCCAGCTCTATGAGCGCGCCGCTCGAGACTATGAGAAGTAGGAGGGAGACAGCGAAGGAGGGCAGGACGAAGAGATGTCTGTATCGCTTTGCTAGCTGCGCCGTTGATGACCCGTACAGTTGGACCTACCTGAAGAGCAGATTCATGATAATGGAGCCGATGATAAGCGCCATAGAGGCAGCCAGGACGAACTGTGGCCTTATCTTCACCCCTTCGGTTTCGTCTTCGAAGAAGCGCAGTAGACCCGCGCTGGATGCCGGCATCGGCGCATTTTTCTTCTTGTTGCTCATCGTTGGTTCGCTCCGCTACGCTCATGTTGGCGCCCGCCAAGCCTTCTAAAATACGTTGTGTAATCGGAAATTCTCGATTTTCGTCCGCAAACATATAATTAGCGAAAGGTCGTCGCGACGACCTTATGTCAGAATCGTCGGATTACAAGAAAATCATTAGCCTGGTATCGCAGCATGAGAAGTGGTTCTCCGAAAGCCTGCCCCTCGTGGCGAGTGAGAACGTCGCATCGCGCGGAGTCAGGGAGGTCCTTTCCTCTGACCTCGGCCAAAGATATGCTGAGGGATGGCCTGGGGAGAGGGTCTATGCCGGTTGCAAGTACATCGATCAGATTGAGCTGTCTGCAATCGACCTGGCAAAGAGGCTGTTCAAGGCGGAGTTCGTCGACGTCCGCCCTGTCTCAGGGGCCTGCGCGAACTTGGCAGTGTACTCGGCGATCTCAGATCCTGGCGACACCCTGATGGCCCTTTCCATCCCCAATGGTGGTCACGTCTCAGCCGCTAAGAAGGAGTTCTCCGGGACGGCTGGTCTCGTCCACGGCTTGCAGATAGAGTACTTCGCCTTCGACAAGGCGAGCATGAACATTGATGTCGACGAGTCCAAGAAGAAGCTGAGAGCACTCAGAGCAGAGGGACGCAGGCTAAAGATAGTGATGTTCGGAGGCAGCCTGTTGCTCTTCCCCCAACCCGTGCGCGAACTGAGCGAGGTCGTCAGAGAGATTGGGGCCGTCCCGTGCTATGATGCCGCTCATGTTGCCGGTCTCATCGCAGGTGGTCAGTTCCAGGACCCCCTCAGGGAAGGAGCCCACCTAATGACCTTCAGCACCCACAAGACTCTCTTTGGGCCCCAGGGCGGCGCAATCGTAGCGAAGGCGGAATATGGTGACAGCATAAAGAAGGCGGTCTTCCCGGGAACCTCGAGCAACCACCATCTTCACAACGTGGCGGCCAAGGCAATGACGTTTGCGGAGTTCCTGAAGTACGGAAAGGCGTACGCCAGCGACGTCACAAAGAACGCCGTCGTGCTCGCAGAGCGACTTTCAGAGCTGGGTGAGAACGTGGTTGGGGAGAACATGGGCTTCACCAAGTCCCACCAGGTCGCACTTGATGTGACGCGTTATGGAGACGGCGGATTTGTGGAGAAGAAACTCGAGTCCATGAACATAATCGCCAACAGACAGCTGCTTCCTGGCGACCTCGCGGCAGGACGGCACTACACCAACCCCGGTGGGGTCAGACTTGGCGTCTCGGAGCTCACTAGGCTCGGAATGAAGAAGAACGACATGCAGGAGGTCGCTGAGATTCTCCACCTGGCTCTGAGGACTGAGAAGGCCGCGGAGGTCAAGAAGCGCGTCCTGAGCCTGCGAAAGTCGCACCAGAAGGTGCACTATTCGTTCAAGACATCGGCAGCGTACTTCTATGCTCAGACGGGCGCGAAATCTGTGAGCTCCAGCTGAGTGGAACGTTCCCTCTCGTTGAAGAGCTGATCCAGCTCTCTCACTAGGAGGTCGAGCCTGCCCTTGATGTATTCGTCGACGTCGTAATCGTTGGCAAGCCTCCTTGCGAGAGAGAGATACTTCTCCACCGAGCCGCGTGTCAGAGTCTCTCTGAGCTCCTGGCCGCACATGTCGCATCTGCCGGATATTGTCGGTCTTCTGAAGGAGCGGCCGCAGCCACGGCACTTGAACGACTGGGTGGCGTACTTCTTCATGTTACCCATGATATCCCTGAGAAGGTGAGTCTTGATTATCGATTCGACCACATCCTTCGTCGAGACCGCTTCAATCTTCTCGGCGACCTCAATCTGTTTGGAAATCTTCTCGTTGAGGCTCGTCAGTGTAGGATACGCGCTCCTGGGATGCTTGATTGTTATCGATTCTGTGCCGTTCGTGAAGCCGTACCCGTAGAACTGTCCTTCCTTGTTGAGCCTGTCGCCAATCCTCTCGATCAAGCGCGACACCTTCGATGGGTTCGGGCTCTCCTGGCTCAGGTGATAGAACTCCAGCGGGTATGTCCATGCCAGGTCGAAGTTGTGCGCCTGGTCATCCACCTCCGCTGGCAGAAGTATCGGCTGGATGAGTAATGGTGTATCCATGAGACCGCCTATCTGGTTGGGGATGTACTCCACCGAGAAGTTGAGTAGCACGTCCAGCAGGAGGAGGAGCGAATCGCCGTCACCGTCACAGTCCCTTCTCTTCGCAGCGTGCCAACATGGATTTGCGAAACACACCTGGGCGTTAGTGAAGCCAACTATCCTTCCGACTACTCCCACCGATGTGTGCGGCGCCAGACCGACAGCTATCTTCCCCAAGAGGTCGGGGACCGAGTTTATGTTGTAAATCTTCTCGAGGTTGTATATTGTCTCCAGCTCTTCATCGGCGAATTTTGCTATCCTCACGAGGTCCGAGGCTATGTTCTCCGGAATGATGATGTCCTGCGGCTTCAGTTCGAGTATCTGGTCAACCGTAGTCAGGGGGGCCCGGTGGATGTCCTTGGTGTAACCAAGAGAGATCAGTTTCTCGATATCAATGTGAATGTCCCTCGGACGGAAATGTGTCAGCGTCGCGTTGGTGAGATCAATCCTCGTAGTTCCGTCCTTGTAGACGTAGACTTCGTGCTTGCTTCGGAGAGCGCCCTTCTCGATGAGCTCGCAGAATTTCGACTCGCTCGAGAGCCCGCGCACTCCCTTGATTGGTTTCCCGCCCATCGTCGGTACCCTCCGAAGCGCACGTTCCATCCCGAACTTGAGATCGTAGCCGTAGCTCGAGTGCCTTACCCCGTCAACCTTACAGTTCGGACACGTTCTCACGTCCTTCAGGACCTGGCCGCACCTTGGACAGCTCAGGAATCGTATAGTGGCTTCACTGCACTCCTGGCATTTGCTTGAGAGCTTTCTCTGCCCGCATGACGGGCAGATTACGTTGACCACGTCGATGGCCACGACTCCGGATTTCGATGCAGTGAGCAGGTCTCTGGCGCTGCCGCCGCTACTTCCGACCGGGAAGAGGACGTGGACTGGCGGCTTCAGATGCCTCAGCATCGCCTTCTCAGGACGTCCCACCCTCATCCCGATGGTGGCGGTCGTCTGCCGGGTCACCCTGATTCCAGAGATCTTGCTCACCATCTCCAGCGTGTCTGTGAACTGTTGCTCGGAATCAATCGGTTCGCCAAGTCTGAGTAGCCTTGCAAGGACGAGCGCCGAGTCTCCATCAAAGACTGCTGTCTCCATGACTCGGGTGTAAGGCACGAGCAGACTGTGCAGCATGGATTCTATGTGGGCCGATGAGATTTCGACCAGAACTTCGGGACCTGTAACCTTCATCGAGCCCCTCAGGGCGAGAAGGTCAGGGATTGAGAGCCTGTCAAAGCGCGGGTTGTGGTACGGGTTTATCGGTACGTCCAACTCCTCGGCGATCTTCAGCGCCTCTGCGGCCGTCGGGAGACTGCCGCTCCGAATCTCTGACATCCTGGTACCTCCGATGCTTCCAACGATTGAAGCGGTCCTCCCCTGATCGAGGAGGGCGTGCTCGAGGTCCTGCAGCCACCACTCCTGCACGTATGGTGAAGGTTGGATGGCCTTGTTGTTCTCTAGGAAGTCGCCGAAGCTAATCAGCGCGTCTCCGAGGTCGATTATCTTGACGATGTTGTCGTGAAAGGCCTCTGCCTCCTTCACCGTGTTTATCTTCCTCACCGAGCCGTCCCGCATCACGACGGTCGGGCCTTCAATCGTGTCGACGAAGGCGATGGTGGCGGATTTCCCGGGTGTGTCCACCTTCACCTGTGTGCCTGCCACCACGGCGTCGTCCAAGAGAGTGGCGAGCACTGGGTGGATGCCCAGCGTCGACAGTCCCGTGTTGATCGATCTTCCGTACCGAATCCTGAACCCCCCTTTTGCGTTGTGAGAAGAGAGGACTGCGCGGCCGGAGATGACCTCCTCGAAGTGGGCGCCCGCCTTCTCAGTCTCGTTGGTAGACTCTTGTTTTCCGCCCTTCAGTTGGGGTAGCCACTCCCAGCCGGAGATTTCTAGTTCCCTGAGTACTTTCGTCAGCTTGTGGGCGCGTCCGATTATTCCATCGTTGAGGACCCTGAGGGCCCCACCCCTGACCCTGTCGGTACTAACCCTCTTCAGGTTCCGGTGCACTACGACCTCGACTGGGTCGGTCTCTACGCCATCGATTTCGACCGGAAGATTCGATATGGCCACGCGGATGTCGTCGTCAGTGACCCGATACTGGAAATTGCCGACCTCACGTTCGTACACCCGGAGCTCCTCGATGTACCGCCCAATCTCCTCTTCGCGCGCATGGTAAGGAGAGAGCCCGAGCTTCTTCCTTACGACGTCTCCTATCAGGACGGAGAGCGCTGCTTCCGTTCCTCCGGCAGAGCGCATGGGGCCAGCGTACGAAATCGAGGCGTACTCGCTGTTGTCGTCGTTCTTCTTTATCGATACTGAGTAGATTCCCTGAATCGGGGCCACGGTCACGCCGTCAGTGATTACCGCCAGACCTGCGCGCACAGCGTGGTCAAGTGCCTGTTCCTTCTTCATCGGTCCGAACTTCCCGAGCGCAATCTCCTCGGCAATGGTCAGGGTGGCTCTTTCCTTCGAAGTGGACTTGAGGAGCTCGCGGAGCCTGTCGGCGAGGCCCTCGAACTGCGTGAGGCCCAACATCTGGTTGACCCTGTCAGCCAGGTCGAAGACGACCTTGGACTCGACGAACTCATTCGGGTCGAGACCCTTCGCTTTCGCCTTCTCGGCCGCGTTGAACGTCGCCTCATACTCCCCGAGTATGCCCCTGTAGTAGTCCTCGAGGTGGGCGGGAAAAGCCGTGAGTTGCTTCATTCGCTCCCAGGAGGCATCGGCCGAGAAGGGCATCGACGGCCTGAAGGACGGAAGGGGGTTAAAGGCTTAACTTGGGTACTGTGGTCTTCTTCCTTCCCTTCGGAATTAACCGTTCAAGATGGGTGAATTCCTCGTTAAGCAAGAATCCCAGACGTTCGATAAGAGACCGTGCCTGTTTCATGGGAAGTCTGATACTGGTTTGCCATTAACCGATGGTTTGGTAGGAGTCTGTTTGAATACAGCTAGGCTAGGTCGAGCAAGCCCGCGTCTTCGCCGATGACCCTGGCCAGCGTCTCGTTGTCGATCAAGACCTTAATCCTCTTCGTCCTGCCTCGACGGCCCTTGCTCACTACCGCGGCCTCCACCAGGCCGAGCACGTCCAGCTCGGCGAGAATGCCGCTCACCCTCCTTTGAGTTAGAACCTCGGCACTGGACTTCCTTGCCAGGTTGCTGTAGGCGAGGTAGACCTCGCCCGTGTTGGTCCCGCCCGGGAACTTCGAAGCGGCGATGATGATGATCTTGTTCTGCAAGGGGAGCGACTGGAGGGCCTCTTCGACGCGGTCTCTCTCTACCTTCTGGGACGCCTTCCTGATGCACTCCTCGTCGACACGCTGGTGGCCCTCACGCTCGGCTACCTCGCCCGCTATCCTGAGAAGGTCGACGGCCCGCCTCGCGTCGCCGTGCTCGGACCCGGCCAGCGCGGCGCAGAGATTGATGGTTGATTCCGGCACGACCCCGGGCTTGAACGCCACCTTCGCCCTTTCCGCGAGAATCGAACGCAACTCCTCCGTGGTGTAGGGTGGGAAGACCAGCTCCTCCTCACCGAGGCTGCTCAGCACCCGGGGGTCCAGTGCTTCCTTGAACCTCAGGTCGTTCGAGATGCCGACGATGGTGAGGAAGCCGGGGGCGACCTGCTCGCCTGCCCGTGTGAATTGGTAGAGGGTCTCGTGCTCGGAGTTGACAAGGTAATCTATCTCGTCCAGTATGAGAACCAAGTGGATTCCGTTCTTAGCTATGCTTTCGAAGATTCTCCCGACGACCTCGCTGATCGAGAGCCCAGTCAGCGGGATTCTCTTGTCCTCTTCCAGCGGGAGCGCCTCTGCAATCTTGAAGAGCGTCCTGTACTCAGTGCCCGCGATTCTTGAATTGACGTACGTCGCCAGTATCTGCTTCGAGTCGTCCTGATTCTGGAGCTTGCGTACCACCAGCCGTGCGACGGCCGTCTTCCCCGTGCCGGTCTTCCCGTAAAGCAGTAAGTTGGATGGCTTGGAGCCATGAAGGGCGGTTCCCAGGACCTGTGCAATGTTCGAAATCTGACTCTCCCTGAAAGGAAGATGGTCCGGGATGAACTCGGGCGACAGAGCGCTCCTGTCCTGGAAGAGCACTCTGCCCTGTTTCGCCTTGGTGAAGATGGCGTCTATCCCGTCGTCCATGTCGACAACACCGGAAACACTGGTTAGATAAGCCCTCTCTCGGCTTACCTCGCTCTCATTTTGTGAGTTGTCGTTGTATGAACCGCCACACCTCGAGCTCGGGAGGACGGTGTGGGAACATGTCCTTGCGCGATTCCCAGTCGTATAGCGCCTCGATGCAGTCAAGCGTCTCTTCGTCCGTCGAAAGCACTTTGGAGGAAGTCTGCTCGCCGTACTCTGAGCGGACGAAGGCCTTCCCGTCGAAGTAGATCGTGGTCCCACCCTCATGATGTGCGGTTCGGAAGGACGCGCCGTTCCGAAGATCCTCTAGAATCTCGTGCTTGAGGGCCGCGACTGGCACCGGGTCCTCCTTCTCGCTCGCCCGTCTCGCCTCTTCGTCCACGGCATCGTGGACTCTTTGGGTATACAGCTCCTTGGATGCACCACCTAGGAGGCCCAGAGTCGGAGCAGTCTGCAGGCTGGAGGTCCAGTGCTCGAACGCCTTGTCTGCGTAGCTGTGGAATTCAGCCTCGGTGTTCCAGGTGTTTGGAACCCATGCGGTGACCTGCAGTGAGTACCAGTTCCCTTTCGGGAGGGCCGCCTCGAAACAGAGGCGGACGTCCCGGCCGATGGAGGGTGGGTTGTCCGAACCAGAGTAGACAAGCCTCTCTGTTTGCGCCTCGTCGCGCGCCAGGAGCAATCCCAAGGTCTTCTCCATCCCGAACCTCATCTCGAAAGGATTACTGGAAGACCAGAAGTATGTCGAGTATCCTCGAGTCCGGTTCTCTGCATCGTTCCTGGTGGGTTTCGCTTCCATCTGGCGCACTGTCTGGCGGATCTTGTTTCAGCGGAGATTTCAAGGTTCTTGTCTGTTGAATATCTTCCGCACCCGAACAGTTGAGAAGGGATTGAGAATCAAGATTGGGCAGAGTATCGGTCCAGAGGACTGCTCCGCAAAGTTCGAACTCTAGGCAATCTGAGAGAGCATCGTTGCTATCCAAAGCGCATCGTGGTCTGACGCGATAGATGTGCTATAGACGATGGAGTGTATTGTGATAGAGACTTAGCCCTCTAAACTGATTCGTGCGATGTATGCGTACTCGTGTGCAGTAGGCGGATGATGCTCGTCCTGGTGGACTGATTTCTGGCTCTGTTCTCGTGCGTCAGATTTCAGGTGCACCTGAAACTCTGGGTCCGTCAGCTGGTATGTTAGGATGGTTTTGTTGCTGGAGGTGTCGACTATCTCGACGCTGGAGACTGGCTGGAAGCCTTTCTCTTGGAGGCCCTGCATCCTTTTCCACATGTCACGGGCGGCGTCCCTTACAGTATCGCCCCTCCCATCGATTGTTATTGCCGGCAACGCACACCTTAGGCATCTATGTGATACTAAACCTTAGTCCTCGGCGTAGGGAATCGGCCTCTTCATGTCAGGCAGGCATTAGGAGGAAGGCGGATGCAAAGTCGCTGAGGAGGTGGAGCGAACAGGTTTAAGGCGCATCTGAGAAACAGTGAACCACTCTTGAGCGAAGGGAAGGAAAGACGAGCCTCTAGGATCGGAACGTTGGTGAGGACATGGGGCCCTGCCTGGCTGGTGATGATAGCCGATGTCGACGCGGCTAGCGTCATCACGGCAGCCGAGAACGGGGCGCTCTATGGTACGGGGCTCCTCTGGCTGCTCGTCGTGCTCACCGCCCCGTTGTTCGTCATCCAAGAGGTCGCGGGCAGGGTGGGAGCGGTGACCGGCAAGGGGCTCGGACAGCTGATCAGGGAGAACTTCTCTCCGAGGATCGCGGCCGTGGCTGCCCTTCCAATGATTGGAGCGGATATCATGATCTATATCTTGGAATACGCCGGGATAGCAATAGGTCTGCAGTTATTCGGCGTCCCACCGTTCGTCTCAATCCCATGTGCCTTCGGTCTTAACATCCTTCTTGTGTACCGGCGCAGGTATGCGCAGATAGAGAAGCCGCTGTTGGCGATATCCTTCGTCCTCGCACTCTCATACGGCATCTCCGCCTACTACGCTGCACGTTCGGGTATCCGGTTCGATTCGTTCCTCTTCTCGGCCTCGCCGACGTTCCTGTTTCTCATCGCTGCCAACGTCGGGTCTACGATAGTGCCGTTCATGCTCTTCTACCAAGCCTCCGCAAGTGCCGAGAAGGGAATCACCTCCAAGAATCTGTGGGCGATGAGGCTCGAGACCGCTGTCGGGGCGATCATATCGGAGTCGATATTGATTGCGGTGGAGATAGCGGCCGTGGGTGTCGGCGGCGGTCCCGGAAAGCTGGCGCCCCCTCAAGCCTTAGCCGGGGCTCTGTCGGTGGTCTCGGGCGACCTCTCTCCCTATCTGTTTGGCGTCGGCCTGATTTCTGCAGGATTCGTGGCTCTCATTGTCGTCTCGTTGGGCAGCGCCTGGGGAGTGACGAGCGCGATGGGGTGGGGAAAGAAGAATCTCTTCACGGTGTACCTGCTCGAGTCCATACCTGCTCTGGTAATCAGCCTGCTACCCTTCAATCTCGTTGGTCTTTCTCTCAGTCTTCTGGCGATCCAAGTTGTGGTGTTGATAGCTCCAGCGGTCCTGCTCGGCCTGATAGCCTCAAAGAAAGGTCTGATGGGTACTCATTCGCTGAAAGGACCGAACAAACTCCTGTACTGGATTCTCCTGCTCGCGGTCGTGAGTACGGGTGTTGTGAGTCTGCTATCGCAGGCAATCTAGAGCGACTTTCGGTAGAGCATGTGGATTCTTCAGAACTACTCGGCTGCGTCGTTCTTCTTCATCCGGGCTTTGATCAGCTTCTTGATCAGCGGGACCGGTATCTCCTCGTCCAGAGGAAGATGGACGGCCGATTTGGTAGTCTTGTAGTCTGCAAGCTCCTTCCTGTGCTCGTCTATCACAGGAGGGCGCAGATAGAGTCCGATGTGCGCTCTGTGGAGGCCGAACCAGGCAAGCCGCCCCTTGTAGTTGTAGTATGGCATCTTGTAGCTTATGTTCTCAGCGGCGGTCGGCGCGGCGGCTTTGATCGCTGCCCGGACTTGTTTGAGCTTGTCACGGGCCTCCTCAGGAGCGGCAGATATGTAGGCGTCCACGCTCTCCGGTTCGTCTTTCATGCCGGCTCATGGGGTCCGGGTTCTCTTGGCTCTTGCTGCGGAATGGGACTTTCGAGGTCTAGCCCCGGGGCCGATGCTGGATATGAGGGAGGGTTGGGTATCGAACCTGATGGTACTGACGCGTTTCCCACGCTGCGACTAGTGGAGCAGAGCGAGCAGTCTCCGCAGAGGCAGTCTGCCGGACAACACCTCTCGTTGCAAGGTTGGGCAGGGACGTGCTGGAAGTGCGACCCAGCTTCCCTCACTAACAGGAATGATGCAATCGTCAGAACGGACCAGTTGCTCACGAGGGGGATGTAGTTCCAGCCGCGCAGGTTCAAGTCCCATTGGATGAGGTTGCTAATCGAGCTGGTCATCTGTAGATAGTTTGCGGCTAGGAGAAGTACCATTGAAAATACTATTGCAGGAAGACCGAAAATCTTGATGGCCTTTATCACTCCTGTTCTGAACGAGACAATTACAATGGTCAGGAGCCAGACGGCAAAAGCCGCAATCCCCGACTGGTAGGAAGATGCAAAACTGTAGTAGGTCGCATCCACAACAGCGAACAGAACATAGACGAAAACCCCCGAGAGCGCAAGGGTCACCACGAGCCACCTTGGGAAATGTGGCGCGACGGGCCTGCTAAGCCAGGATGGAATGGTTGGCTTTACGACGAGGAAAAAGGCCACTATGGAAGCGAGGACCAGCCCCTCTGCGATTTCATTGATTGTGTCCAGTCGGAATGGGGTGAGGAGGCATGCCTCTTGACATCCTGTCGCGCTGAGTACGAAGAGGGTGAGAGAGGTGAGAAGGAAGACGAACGCGACCAATATCCAGCGGGCTTTGTTCATCATTGATCTGATTCATCCCTGCGGCGCAACAAGTTCGACGCGGCTATGTTAAGGAGACGCTAGCATATTCAAAAACATTCTCGTTTGCTGACCGAGGGTCCGAATGGTCCACCTTAGTTCTCCGCTTTCCGTTGCAAGCACCCATGACTGATTGTGAGAACCTAGGATTACAAGACATTTTTCAACAAAGGTATCCTGCGGAACACAAAGTGCGTCGCCGTAAAGCACATCGGAAGGCAGATGACACAGAGTAACAGCCATTGTGCGATTGGGTACAACGCGAGTGGGCTGAGCAAGATGGCGATGGGAGCGATCTACGATGAAAGAAGAGGTCGCTGGTGGTCTTGGAGGAGGAACTTTGCCTGGTTCCTCGCAACAATCTGGCCTTGGTTCGGGTACACCATCGCTAACGCAGAGGGTTATCCCTACTTTGCTGCAATCTTTCTCACGATTTACGTTGTAGAGGTGCTCTTAATCCTAAAATTTTCGCATTCGGCGAAGGAGGGTCGCATAATCGAATGGAGAGCGGAAGATTGGGCATTTGTTGCTGGGGACGTCTTCATCGCCATGATGGCCATCCTTCCGGGAGCGCCGGCGTGGACCTGGGCCTTTGCATCACCACTCTTCATACTGTGTGGAACAAAATCACTCTATGACGCTCCCAAGGAGCTAGCATTGGTTGCCTCCTGAAATGGGTCAGGGTGACAGCACGCTCGGAAAGGGAGAGGAGGATCTGGTCTCTGATGTGGGAGCACCTGGACCATTCTCGGTCTCGACCCGGGTGGGAATAATGGCTGCGCTCCTCGGATTCAAACGTACCACCTTCACGGAATTGCTCCTTGCCGTGAAGACCCCAAAGAGCTCTCTCAACAAGAATCTTGGGATTCTGGAGGACTACGGGTTCATCAAGCAGCGCAGAAGTTTCTTACCCGGTCCACGCCCGAGGACGATCATAGAAATCGCACCTGAAGGAGAGGAGGCCACCAAGAAATATCTTGAATTGATGCGCGCGGTCGCTGACAGATTCCTCGGGTCTAATGGGGCCGCAGGTTCTACGATAGGGCAGTAGCCCTGCATACTAATCATGAGTGAATGAGGACCTAGTGGAAGAGCCGGAGTCGACAGGCGAGATTGGGTGCCTAAGCGGGCCAAACAGATCATCAGATGGAAGGCTCGAACTTATGAACGAGCTTCCTCCCATGAGTCAGTATGACAACGTTCGTGCTCGTTCCTGGCGCGTGGATGGGCGGCTGGGTCTGGGGAAAAATCGCTCCGATGCTGGAGAAGAGGGGCCACAGGGCCGTCGCAGTCACTCTCACAGGGATGGGCGAGAGGGTCCACCTGGCCTCCCCTGAGATAGGAATCGATACGGCCATTCAGGACGTCCTGAACGTAATCGAGTACAACGACCTGGACGACTTTGTGCTCGTCGGGCACAGCTTCGCCGGGAAGGTGGTGGCTGCCGTCGCGGACCGCGTGCCCGACAAGGTCAGCGCCCTTCTCTTCCTTGACGCGTACAGGCCCGCGAATGTCAGGACGCCTCAGGGAGACTTCAGTGCAGAGGGTTGGCCGACGATGGCGGATGGGTGGAGAATTCCACTGACCGATGAGATTCTCGGGAGCGTCGGCAAGGATGTCCAGGGTACAAACCGGGAGTGGATGCTGTCCAAGGCCACCCCATGGCTCATGAGATATGCCGGTGGGACAGTGACGCTGTCAGACAGATGGAACTCGGTGAAGAAGGCCTACATCCTCTGCACCGGCGGCGGCGATGACGTGGAGGCGATCCTGAAGCAGAAGCTGCACGGGGAGCACAGAGTGATAGAGTCGGGGCACTGGCCGATGGTCACGAAGCCGGCCCAGACGGTGCAGGCGATGCTGGAGCTCGCCTAGGTCACTCGGGTACAGTGAGGAGTTCGCTTATCTCCTTCAGGTTCTTCGAATAGCCCTTCAGGTTGTCCCACACGAGTTGTTCGAGGGCCACCGTGCGCACTGCTAGCAGATGGAATCGTTAGTCCTTCTCGATTACCAGCTTGCCTTTCTTGAGCCTGTGCCGTAGCTCCTGCCCCTCCTTCCAGCCCAGCTCCCTGACCTTGGCAGGTGGGATGACGACAGTCCAGCGGAAGTACTCCTTGCCCTTGACTTCCCGCGTCTTTTGCTTCTGGAGCCGCATGTGGACGGCAGAGTATTCGGTTTAGATTCCTAATAAGCGCGATTAGGTGCCTAAGAACGTCATCTGAGTGCTAGAAGATGGCGCTTTGCTGCGCTCAGCGGTGAGCATCGACGAAGACTCTAACAGTCGCCAAGAGCTGGTCAGGGGTCTCTAGCATAGGCATGTGTCCTGTGCCGGAGAGCAGCTGGAACCTTGCGCCGGGGATGGCGGCTGCGAAGGCGCGGCCGTACTCTGGGTCGGCGACTCGATCGGACTCGCCCCATACGACCAGCACAGGAACCCTCACATTGTGGAGCCGGGCAAGGAGAGTTGGGTCTGGCATGGAAGTCTTACCACCGTAGACGGCAAGCGCCGTCCGGTTTGCGCCCATGGCCTGTCTCTGAGCGTCGGTGAAGGATGACAGGTCGATGCGGAACTTTGCCGGGTTGTGATAGCTAAGGTCGGTGAGCTGGTCCAATGTAAGGGAGAAGGCGTCGGCCACTGGGTGGCCCTCGACGAGGATGCCTACCGCGTCGGCAAGCACCACGCCACTCAGCCTCGGGCTGCCCCGGATGGCGAGCTCGGCCGCTATCCCTCCCCCGATTGAGGAACCGATAACGGTGACGCCGCTGAGCTGGAGCTGGTCCAGGAGCTTGTCGTAGATCTCAGCCAGGGCGCCGATGGTAGTCAGCCAGTCGGGCCTCGGAGTGCCGTCGAAGCCGGGGTGGGTCGGCGACAGAACCCGAAAGTTACCCTGTGCGCTGAGGAGCTGCGCGAAGGATGCGACGGACCGGGGGCCGGCGCCGCCGTGAAGCAGGAGGATCGGTCGGCCTTGGCCGACGTCAGCGACTGTAACATCAACCTGACCATGAGCAGGAACCGTTACGTTGTGGGTGGGCATGTGCCTTGGAGAACTCCACCGGTTGATAGACTTCGTGTTGCAGGTTCCTGCTAAACGACTGAGAACTTGGCCAGAAGAGATAGGAGCCGGCGTCACCATCTAGGAGTGACTTTTCAGAGCGTGGGTGGGAATCTGTCTAAGTCCTCGGTCTGCAGAGCCTCAATCCGAAGAGGGGGGTATCATGGGTGCCGAGAAGACCACGCCCCTGTTCTTCGAGAAACAGCCAAACGAATATGTAGTTGGGCTTGGCGTCTGAATCCATGTCCCAGGGGCAGGGAATCGTGCAGGAACTGAGCCTTGGCGATGTCTTCTCGAAGACCTTCGACTACTACCGCCGCGACTTCACCAAGTACGTGATGCTCTTCGCGGTGGTCGAGGCGGTCATTGGGGTTCTGAATACAGCGATACATCAAGCCATCGTCCTCCCGACCCTGCCTGCTCAAGGCGCTACGACTAAGACCTTCGAGAACTGGGCACCGCATTTCTTCGGGAGCCTGATTGAGTTGATCGGCCTGACGGTGATTGTGATTTGGCTGTTCTATCCCATCATCTATGGGAGCGCCGTCAAGATGGCGTCCAACGCAATCCAGAACGGTCAGGCAGACCTAGGCGGCTCCGTCAGGTTCGTTCTCTCGAAAGTGGTGTGGATCTGGATTGTGGGTATAGTCGTCGGCATCATCGTCTTCCTCGGGTTCATCGCACTGGTAATCCCGGGGATAATTCTGGTGATAATGTTCTCCCTGGTGCTCCCGGCCATGATAATCGAGACTCCTTCCTTTGCAAGCCTGAGAAGGAGCCGCGAGCTCGTCAGCAAGAGATGGCTGAAGACTTTCGCTCTCTTCATCGCCTTTGGGATAATGATAGGGATAGCGAGCGTCGTCGTAGGCCTGATCAGCTCGCCTTTCGGCCTCGGGAGCACCGTCGTGAGCAGCATCCTGTCGGCCCTGTACCTCCCGCTGGTTCCAATAATGATGACCGTCTACTACTACTCCAATGTCGCGAGGACATCCCCGGTCCAGGCGGGCGTTGCTCCGATGACCTCGGGACAGGGGATGGTGCAGGCGGGAACCATGAAGTTCTGTCCTAACTGCGGGACCCAACTCGCTTCCGCAGCGATGTTCTGCTCCAAATGCGGCATGAAGACAGACGTAGTCTGACTACCTGAGACTGACCACACTCGCATCTCTGGACATGTTAGCTGGAAGCTCAGCGAAGGTTCGCGCGACCCGCATTGGTTTCTACAATGGAATCAAGGGCCCGGTGTACGAGAGTTCGAACGTTGATTGTATGGTGTGGCCGTCCGAGGAAGTAATCGGGAACCGTCGTATGTATCGCCGAACCCAATCATAGCGCAGCCGAGCGACCTGTAGACGTTCTGTTGTTGGACGTTGCCGCTGAGAGTGATGACGGGTCTGGAGTAGCTGAACCACTAGACCACTGGGGCGAGCAGGAAGAAGGCACTCCCACCCGCGATGATAACGGAGACCAAGGCAATCTTGGTCCTGTTGTTCATGGAACCACACCCCCGCAGTAGGATGTGGTCCCGTGTGGAAGAGAGGTTTCGTTCTGACCCGTCACGGTCAGGATCAGCGTGGAGTTGGAGCCGTCGAGCTTCTGCGCGGTCGCGCATAATGTCAAACCGTTGTTGTTCGGGCCGAAGAGCGTCACTGGCTGGGAGTAGGGACCGCTTCCCGTAAGGTTGCCGCTCACGCCTGCCGGGTTGGACTCCCCCATGCCCAGAAAGCCCTGGTACGACAGCCTCCACGGGCCGGTATAGTTCAACGATATCGTGAAGGTGTGGGTGTAGGTGCCGGGACAGTCGCCTCCTGGAGGATAGCCTGAGCAGAACGGAGGGTAGTTGTATTCGTACGCCCCGAAGATGTAGGTGACAGTTCCGATGAGGATGATAACCAACGCGAAGATGGCTGTGTTCCTTCTGGTTGTAGCTCCGGGTTTGGTCGCGGATGACACAGGTCTCAACCAAAGAAGTTTGAATCCTGATTAATAATTATGTCCGAACTTCGAGTGAGCCGGTTAGGCATCTAAGCTACGGTGATTGTCTGGCTCAGCTGCAGTTGCTGGCTTATGTCGACCGCGGACCCTGGCACGCTGAAGCCAGGAGCGGTGGTCAGGATGTAGGACTGCCCCGCCTGCAGCATCCAGGTCGGAAGCGTGAACGGCTCAGAGATCACCTGGCCAGCCGTGATGTTCTCAATCTCGTTGATGGAGGGCGGCTCCCAAGCCCACACCACCTTCCCGTCCTGCGCGTAGATTGTCGGCAGCACGAGAGGGTTGTCCACGTCTACCGTCTGCGTCCGGTTCGAGAAGTTAGTCAAAGTGAAGAGGGCGGTAATGTTCTGGCCCGGCTGAATCTGGTTTGTGTTCAGGGTCACCTCGTAGTTCCAGGCTCCGTAGTTCGAGTCCCAGCTGAGCGACGCATACTGCTGTGAAGAAGAGGTCGAGGTGGTGGTGGTGGTGGTGGTGGTCGGATTGCAGTTTGACTGGAATTCCTCTAAGGAGACGCTAGTCCGGCCCGACGGGACGTAGAGGGTGGCGCACGTCAGGGAGACTGGGCGCAGGTCGGCCGTAAACGTGTACGTCTGTCCAAGGTAGGTTATCACGAACGAGTAGCCCGCGTTGTTCTCGCTGTCCAGGGAGTACCACTCGGTCCTGCTGCTCGTAGTGAAAGTGACCGTCACCCGGTTGTTGGCGGGGCTGCTCGTGATTCCGTTGCCGCAGTAAGCCGGTTGGTTGGTGGCGGCCACCTGCGCGCCGCCGACAGGCGTCTGATTCGAGTCGGAGATCACCCTGAGGAAGATCGGTCCGGGCTGGCCAGAGATTATGCAGGTGGTCGACTGCTGGCTGGAAGAGGATGTCGACGATGTTGTGACGCTGCCCGTTGATACCTGCAAGACCGTGACGTGCAGAATCGCCGTCTGTCCCCATTCATCCTCCACGGCAACCGTGTAGACGCCAGGAGAGAACGGAATGGAAACAGGGGGATTTGGCTGGCCCTCACCGATGACGGGTGGGTTCAACTGTCCCGCCAGGCTGGTGAGGTTCCAGTAGCCCGCCGTCGCGAAGGCATCCGCCATCCGGAACGGCCCCATGGTCCCGTTGCTGCCTGTGACGTCATAGACTCCGGTCATGTTGACCTGGTCGCTGTTCGGCTGGAAGATGACGTGGTCGATGGCAACGGCTTCCATGCATTCATAGCTGAAGTGCACGCTGGCCACGCTCCCCAGGTCCTGCAGGCTGTAGTTGCCCTGAAGAACGACCGCCTCGGCAGGGAGGCCGAAATAGCACGCAGGCCACAGCGCGATCGGGATGCCTTGGAATGACCAGTCCTTGGCAGCGCTGATGTCATTTACCACAGGAAGGGTGTTGAGAATCGACACCGAGATGTTGAGACCCTGGCCCACAGAAATCGACGACGCGTTGACAGTTTCGGTGAGCCTGAGCCCCCCAACCGCGGTGGTCGAGGAGGTCGTCGGGGAACCTTCTGAGGAGGTCGAGTTTTCTGTCAGACTCGTGGACCCTCCCGGGTTGGGCGAGAGCGTTGTGGAACCGCCCTGCGGTGTGCTGATCACGGCGTAGGCGACCGTCGCTATCACGATGACGGCCAGGACCGCCAGCACCACGGGCGTCGTCCCGACGGCGTTTCGCCGCGTGGTCATCTCACCATATCTTACAAATGGTGATTCCTGATTAATAGTTATGTCCGAATACTACTGAAAGCAATCTCTATCCGATAGAACTATTGAAACACTGAGGAAGGCAGGCCGAGCACAAGGGTTCATTGGGCCTTTGGTAGGGTTCACTACCGTGCCGCTGCCTCGGGTCTATCTAGTGTCTTTCTTCTGGACCTGGACCGGGATGAGCTGCTTGTCCAGCTTGTCCGCTTCATTCAGTATCAGAGTTGAGAGCGTCCCCTCTGGTACGATTATCTTCGCGTTCTCCATTATGGACTCGATGGCCTCCAGCTTCTTGAACACGATCGCATTGTCCTTGAAGTAGGTCGTCAGTGCTTCGTTCCTCAGCCGCGTCGCCTCCGCGTCCCCCTGCGCGATCGAGACCGTCGCCTGCTTGCGACCCTCGGCCTCCAAGATCTGGGCCTGCTTCAGCCCCTCCGCCTGGGCTATCGCCGCCCGCCTCTGGCCATCCGCCTGGGCGGCCAGCGCATCGGCCTGATTGACGGCTGACCTCTTCGTGTTCTCGGACTCGATGATCTTGTTCATGGAGTCCTGGATGTTCTGCGGAGGCCTGAGGTCCTTGATCTCCGCGCGCACGATGTCTATCCCCCAGGAGTCCACTTGGGCCTTGAGCTTGACCAGCAACTGCGAATTGATAACGTCCCTCCCCTGGTTGGCCTCCTCGTAGGTCATGGACCCGAGGATGTCCCTCAGGGTCACGTGGCCGATGATATCGATCTGCTGTCTGTAGTTGTTTACGTTGTACTCGCTCGCCTTGACTGAGGCCTCGTCTGTTCTCACCTTGAAAGAGACGACCATGTTAATGGAGAGGTTGAGCCTGTCCTTGGTGACTATAACCTGTGGTTCGAGCTCGGTTATCTGTTCGGTGATGTTCACCTTGATGAGGCGGTCTATCCCCGGGACGAGGAAGGTCAGGCCAGTGTTGACGAACCGGTGGTACCTGCCGTATCTCTCGACGAGCCCCCTCTGCGTCGGACGCACTATGTGCAGGGACCGGCCTATCACCAGAAGGACGACGACGCCTATGATGATGACGATGCCAAGAAGCAGATAATCTACCATCTCGACCACCCTCGGGCTCCGGACTCCCGAGGACGATTTAAGGTATTGTAGGCTGCCTTACCGTGCGCCCTAGCTGAAGAGCAGGACCAGAAGCACGAGTATGATGACTACGAGTATCGCTATGATAAGGGCTGGATGGGCAAAAGCGCGTCGACCTGACATCGACCGCCGTTTTTTCAGGCTGTCTTATAGTGTTTTGCGACGCCTGCGAGTGGAGACTGGGCTCGACTAGTAGTTATGTCCGAGCCGGTCGACAGTCTTTGTCTCTAAGCAGTTTGGGTAGTCGTACAATACACGATGTTGTTCCCAGGCTCCCATTGAATCTCGGTGTTTGAGAACTGGAGGCCCCCGGTGGAGTTAATCGGTATCGTCACAAGGATCAAGCCCAAACGGTTGAACGTCCAAAAGCTATTGGGCCCGCAAGGGTATACCTGCTGGTCGCCGTAGAGTACGAAGTTGAAGACGGCCCACTGCTGACCGCTGGGATTGGTTATGCTCGCGCCCCAGGAGCAGTTGCAGGCGTTCGTGGCTTCGTCGATGTAGCCACTCTCCGCCGCGACGAACCCAAGGTCGGTCTCGATCGTCGAGTCGATGACGAAGTTGTCATGGGTTACCGGTACAGGACAGGTGTTGAGAGGGAAATAATCTTCGGTCCCGTTGGGGTATGTCACCGTGTAGCCCTGCGACGTCGAGTTGGAGTAGCTGCTGAAGACCGAGCCCTGCGGGACCTCTCTGAGACAGACACCTGAAACGGATTCCGTTATCGTGGGGGTGCCTGTGAGTGTTTTTGTGACCGTCTGTGTGGTCGTCGTGGTCCTTGTTATGTCCCCGAGGGCGACGGACAGGCTTGCCGAGATCAGGACGCCTGCTATGATTATTGCTGCGGCAATCATGAGATAGCTCCGAATCGGTTGAGAGCTCATACCGAAACGCCTTATGATGTCGAGGTAAATTTCATGATTAATAGTTATGTCCGAACTTGCTCTCAGTAGTCACCTGAGGTTGACCGCGAAGTTCAGCGTGACCGGCTGACTTCACGCGTCATAGGCGAGCACGGTGTACTCGCCAGGGCTGAACTGGCTAAGTCACGTTCTCCCAGGGAGTCAGCCCTCTTAGTCCCCATGAAGTTTTATGCGACGAGATGGGTTAGAGCGTTGAGGTCGCTTTGATGGGCGCCGCCTTCCCATCGCATTCGAATTCTCTCAGCAGTCGCAGCAGGGTCTCTCCCGACGTCGTGAGCCCGTAGAGCTTGACGTTCCCGAACGCGCGGTCCTCCTGGACCAAGCCGCACTTGCTCAGCCGGTAGATGTGGTAGTCGATTGCCCTCCAATCCACCCCCAGCTCTCGGGCCAGCCGCATCCTGTCCTTCGGGACGGACAGCGCGTCCAGAAGGCTCAGCCTCGTCTTGGCGCCCTTCATCCTTATGAAGAGCTCGAAAATCCCCGAATCGAAGCCGAGGTTCTCCCACCGTGACCTGACCTTGCCCCGCCAGACCCGCGAGTCATCCTCGTCGTATGGAGCCCAGCTCGGAGTCGCCGCTATCTGGTAGTTCCCCGGAACCTGCAAGGTGGTCGGCTGGGACGAGATGAACGACTCGGCCGGCTGGATGACCTGAAGGTCGGAGCAGTTGTAGCACAGTACCCCGCCCGAAGCCGAAAGGACGCCTCCCATCCCGCTCTCCGGCGCCATGCCGTTGGGCAAAAGGGGCTGCCAAGCGAGCCCGGGAGACGCGCCAG